>QLAH01000059.1_pt1 | contig 122789 bp, 100 predicted proteins | sample 4693081 | NCBI WGS metagenome assembly QLAH01 (sample SAMN09425401, study PRJNA476045) | Lake water metagenome, whole genome shotgun sequencing project.
TGATCCGTTCCCATTGGTCATCCCGGAGTGCATAACGCCGCGTCATCTACCACACCTCCTAATTGCCCTGAAATCCCCAAGACGTTTACTCTACAACCAATCCAACTTCATTTGATGACAGCCCCTAGCTTCTTCTAGCAGGGAAATAACTTTATTTACGTCATTGGGAGTGTAACCCTCTTGAGAGAGGGGAATGCTCAAGTCACCTTCGGTAAAGGCATAGAATGTCAGATAAGAGCGAACTTCCCTGCTGTGGGATGTCTCTACTTCGAGAAGAGGATGTGTTGCAAACAGCAAGTAGTCTGCCCCTTCTAGTTCCGGTAATTGATTGAAAAGCCTATCGGCAGAAATAACGGTGAAATCTGCTTGACGTTGTCGTGAAAGATTTCCTGCCAACTCACCGATGGGATCAACATCAGCGATAGGCCGATGTTTCCACACATCATTTTTTTCCTCTCGTTGAATCCAAGGTCGTAAGCCTGCCAAGGAGTACTGATCTCCATCCTTGCCAAATAGATTGAACTCTGGGTCAAAAGTGATTTTTGTTGCTTTTTTTCTGCGATCTCTGCCTTGAATTGAAGCAACTTCTGCCCTAGATAGCTCTACTCTGGTCTCTTGACCCACTGTAAAAACTGGGCGCTCCCATTCAATAGAATCAAATGAGAAATAAAACTCATTTTGCTCGCGCGGTGGTAATCCTAAATCAATCCATAGCTGTAATCGTTTGGCAAGCATCGTACGATCAATTGCTGCCTTTGCTTCAATAGTTTTTTGAAGCTCTCCAAGCTTCTGATTCATATCTCTATTTTGCCTACTGGCATTCTCTAGAATTTCATCAACAAACTGTAGCTGATTCTCTTCAACTGCTGTAAAAATCTTATTTTCAATGTCTTCATCGTCTGTAAGTGAGCCAAGAATTCTCAACCTGAGCTGTTCATCCTTAATTCCAAGTTCCTCAAATCGTTGATGAAGTGCCATCTCTCTACGTTCTTCATGAGTACCAGCCATGATTAGATAGTATGCTGTTACATCAGAAATTTGACCCAATCTAGCAACTCGTCCATTGCGTTGCATTAAGACGGCTGGCGAAGAACTTAAATCCCAGTGAACTACTCGATTAGCTACTTGGAAATCAAATCCTTCATCAGCAGCAGAAGTTGCCACCAAGACACGAATATAGGGTCGTTCTACACCCCGAAATCTTCTAACAACTCGCTCCCTTTCTGAGTCGCTCATGCCACCTGTGAGCTTGTCCGATATACCAGGGAGTGCCTTAGTGATGATTTCGCATGTCTGTAGAATCTCAGTGAAGACCAGAAATTTCGACTCAGGATGCTCTGAAAGATTCTGCTTGAGCCAATTTAGCTTAGCATTTTCTACGCCTGTCCCCTGATTTGAAGATGAGAAGTTAAGTAGCTTTAAAGCGAGAGCAGCTAATTCAGCAATCTCATCTGAACTGGCGAGAAAACTATTATCTTCTCCCTCTGTTTTCCGAAGAGCTTCGCTAAATCTGTAGATATCGTCTATTTTTCCGCCTTGGGCAAGGCTCATTGCAGAAAACCCAAAATTACTGTCACTAGGGAAGTTTACATCTGCATGTTTGCTTGCGTTTCTTTCATCAAATTCCGCCAAGCGTTGTGATATTTCAATAATTAGACGGCGTAATTTTTCAGTGCCGTTTGATAAGTCTTGTCGATACTCGTCTCTTGTTTTCCATACCTGGTGACGAATGCACCAACGGAATAGCCAAATAGCTCCTGCAATAGAGCTACTGGTCAGCCGAATTTCTAATTGGCGAGTAGCGAAACTTCCAAAAGGCTTTCTGTGCCGATTGCAAATTTTTTGCACCGCTCTACAAATTTCTCTTATACTATCAAGATAGTCGGAGTTGGTTTCTAACCTTGCGCGTTCCACAGTAAGCAGAGGAAATAACGGCTGTCCAGACCAACTACGAACATCATTCTGTTGCCTCCAAATAACTGCCGCAGATGAGTTTTCTGATTTGAGTTCTTGAATTAGCTCTCTTTCACTAATCTCAGAGAAAACTTGATCAATAGTACTTCCATGAGTCAATAGGCGTAGTAGGTTGATGAACTGAGTCTTAGACCGGAAGGGAGTCGCGCTCATTAAGACAACGAGAGCAGGGGGTTGGGAGGATGCCCAAAATCCACCTGTAACCATCTGATATGCTGCCTTGTATGTCTGCGTTGCAGACTTTATTTTCTCCAGGCTACTAAGATCTTCATTGCTTGCACAGTAATGACATTCATCAATGACGAGAATATCTGGACTGACTGGAAATTCTGAAGGCAAATCTTTCTTTTTAGATTTTTCTACGTAGAGTCTGGCAGCATCCATGCTTGCAACATGAATCCCACTGATGCTATTCTTCCCATAATTTCTAAATGAATTCACAACTTGGACAATATTTTGTCCATCAATTGCACCCTTCATCACTGACTGAAGTTTAGAGCAGGCATCCTCTAAAAGTCCAGCCTTGGTTAGATACAGGCAACGAAACTGCTCAAGACTTCCTTTTTCTATTAATAAGTCACGCAGCACTAGTCCAATTTCGATTGTTTTCCCCAATCCGACTTCATCAGCGATCAGTAATCGTTTTACATGTCCATTACTTGCTTTCAAATATTGCTGCAAGGCGAGCTGGTGTGGAAAAGGATCTTTGTCGTTAGCAGTAACACGTCCTGAAAAGATGTTTGCGAGTATTTCTAATGCGCCCAAGCGCATAACTGTATTGGTATGGAAGTCAAAATCAATCTTGGGTGCGCTCAGCACACTTTCGCCAGGATAATAGCCCTGCCGGGAACCATCGAGACACTGTTCAATTTCAGGAAATTCATTGCAGAACCAATCCCATGAGCGGAAATTGTTAAATGGAATACCACGTCGCTGCCTAATTTCATTAAAGTTTGCACTAGCCCCCCTCGTGAATGCGTAATGCGTGTATACGGGATCATCTGGATTGTCCTGATCTCCAACAAAGATGATATCGGCGTGATAAATGTTACCCGAAGGAATTTCAAAAATTGGCATGACTTATGATGTGTTTACTAATTTTTTCGATTTTCTAGAGAAGCTTTAGTATTTTTGAGCCTGGTCAGTACTGCTATTCAGTAATGGTGAATGCTTTGCTACGTCAGCCATCTTTTGTTCAAAATCAAGATTTCACATAGTCTACTCAAGTTTAGCAGTAGGCACAGCTCTCTAGTTAAGATTTTAATAGATTTCACTATAGCTCGTCCACTCCTTTTTTATTTGTTAGAATTTGTGACATTGGATGTAGCATATACCTGATTTAGTTAACTTTTGTCTACCCAAGGTTGATGCTCTGAAGTGTCACTACATTTACACGTCTTACGACTGAAGTATGGTTAAAAGAGGCGATCGCACTGAGGCCAATAATCCATGATCGATATTGCAACGATCGCACCGAACCCAACCGTTACCTCCTTAGATGAAGGGTGGTTGGCTGGCTCTTGGACGGATTTTCGCCAGCAAGCCGATCGCCCCGAATCCGCAGCGGCTCAATGCTTTTATCACGATGGTTGGTTTTTGATTGATATGTCACCAGTTGGGCCACTGCACGCACGGGATAACGGGCTATTGATGGCAATTGTATGGTTCTATGCCGTGCAGCAGGGCATCAGGATCAATAGCTACGTTAATGCAAGCTTCCAAAAACCAGGAGAACGGGAAGCCCAGCCGGACATTGCGTTTTATTTGGGGGACGATCGCCGCTTACCACCAGCTAATAATGTGATCGTCGATCTGAATCAGTATGCGCCGCCCACGTTGGTGATTGAAATTGCCGCCAGTTCCCTCAATACAGACTTGGGATTTAAACGACTGTTGTATGAACAGTTAGGAATTCAGGAATATTGGGTGGTGGATTCAGTACAATCCCAGGTCATGGCATTTGGGATCGATCAAGGTCGTAGCGGCGTGATTGAAACGTCCGCAGTCTTACCCAACTTGTCGATCGCCCTGGTTTCCGCAGCCTTGCAACGGAGCCAACAGGAAAGTCAGGGGGAAACGCTGCAATGGCTGATGCAACAGTGGACTCAGGCAGAACAAACCGGATAATTACTGAAGTTTATTCGTGATGCCCTAGAGTCCGTGTAAGAGTTTTTCGGTCAGCAATTGGGCGCGATCGCCCGCAATTCCCTGCTGCTGATCGATGAATAATTGATCGACTTCCTGTTTCGGCTGGTGGAGCAAAACCTTTGGTCGCCGCCGACCCATTTGGATGTATACATCGCCCGATCGCATCGATTCCACGGGATATTCAGGGATACGGTTTGAGACCCACCCAAAGAACCCATCGCCCTCGATCGGATCATTAAACGTGGCAACATAGCGATCGAAACTTTGCTCACTCGCCGAGACCCAAATTCCCCAGAGAAAGGGGCGATCGATGCCATGAATCGGCACTTCCAGCACCGCCCGCACAAATCGATCAACAGTGCCGTTTTCGTACTGAATCACACATAAATCGTCAGTCAACGAGGCGATCGACTGCTTTTGTTCCTCGCTGAGGGCCAAATAGGGATCGGGAGCCATGAAGCCAAAACTCGGCGAACCGTCGTGGATTTCACCGCAATACGTACACTGAAACGAAAAGTCTTCAGCCATATTCACTGGCAACCTAATTCAGATGAAACTAGACGGATTTTTGGGGCCTAAATTTTTTGTAGGTTAAATGGCCGGGCTAGCATCACGTTGATGCTGATTAACACGGCTTCGCAGGACGGTTCCTAGGATGATGTTATCCAAATTTTGGGGTCTATTGTCGAGCAGCAGCCCCAACCGGCATGGAGCAACCCATCCCGATCGCACGGATCGCAGCAGCCAAGGCACAACTGGAACCGGCGATCGGCTTACCAGAAGCCTTCAGTAACCGACGGAGCGATCGCCCCCCAGGTGATTTTTGACCGGAAGTTGCGATCGGCTGCCGCGCATTCATGGCCCGCGGCCACATCCGTCAGCCCCTCACTGATCAGCGATCGCCTGCGGTGTCATTTCAATGACTAATGCTAGCAAGCATATACATCAGCAACCATATACGATTAACTGGTTAATCGTAACCAGTGCTGCATTAGTCGTCCTCCCAATAGCCTTCAAGCAATTGTGCCCCCAGGCTAGACTTCCATTCAAGTTGTTCTTAAACTCGCAACCTCCTTCATGGTTTTTCCAAATATCACCACAGCCTTGATCACTGGGCTAAAAAGTGTTGATGCCAACACCATTGCCCCCCTGCTGGCCACCGCTGAAGCAGAAAATTCACCCATTGTTCTCACCGGTGTCTTGCTGAGTTTAGTGGTGATTTACTTAGCCAGTAAAATCGGCTCAGAAATCGCCAAGCGTCTCGATTTTCCGCCTGTTTTAGGAGAATTGGTGGCGGGTTTGGTAGTTGGTGTTTCGGCGCTACACCTGATTGTTTTTCCTGAAAATGGACTAGCCGCGTCTGACTCGGTGGTGATGACGGCACTCCAGTCGATCAACCAACTCACCCCCGAAGCCGTCACTCAGATTTTTGAATCCCAGAGTGAAGTCGTTTCCGTATTAGCAGAATTAGGGGTAATCATTCTGTTGTTTGAAATCGGCTTGGAATCCGATATTCGACAGTTGAAAGAAGTGGGACCCCAAGCCGTTGTTGTTGCCTGCGTTGGTGTCGCAGTCCCCTTTGCGGCAGGCACAGCGGGTCTCATGAGCATCTTCCATGTGCCCGCCATTCCGGCAATTTTTGCTGGTGCCGCCCTCACTGCCACCAGTATTGGCATTACCTCAAAAGTCCTGTCCGAATTGGGGCAACTCAAATCTAAAGAAGGACAAATCATTGTAGGCGCGGCCGTCATTGATGACGTACTCGGCATTATTGTCCTAGCCGTCGTTGCCAGCCTGGCCAAAACCGGTGAAATTGATGTCACCAATGTCATTTACCTAATCATTAGTGCCACCGCATTCTTGCTGGGTTCTATTTTGTTAGGAGGATTTTTCAACAAAGGATTTGTGTCCATCGTTGAAAAGCTCAAAACACGCGGTAACATCATCATTCCTGCCTTCATCTTTGCCTTCTTTATGGCCTTCATTGGTAGCGCAATTCACCTAGAAGCCATTTTGGGAGCATTCGCAGCGGGTTTAGTCTTGGACGAAACCGATGCGCGGAATGAATTGGATGAGCTGATTAAACCGATTTCAGATTTGTTTGTGCCGATTTTCTTTGTGACGGTGGGTGCGCGGGCCGATTTGGGCGTGCTGAATCCGGCGGTGCCAGAAAATCGCGCAGGGTTGCTGATTGCGGTGTTTTTGGTTGCCGTGGCGATCGTCGGGAAATTGGTGACGGGCTGGGCGGCCTTTGGGCAACCGGGCATCAATCGCTGGGCGATCGGGGTGGGCATGATTCCCCGAGGCGAAGTGGGTTTGGTCTTCGCGGGCATCGGTTCCGCCAGTGGTGTGTTGAGTAAACCCCTCGAAGTGTCAATCATTATCATGGTGATCTTGACCACATTTCTGGCTCCTCCATTCTTGCGGATTGCCTTTGCTCAACAGGATCAATCCGCGGATCAGTCAACGACCTAACGGGAACAGCATGGCTCGATCGCAATGGTTTGCAGACACCGATCGACTGATGATCATTAATAATCATCATTGTTAACCAAGTAAGGGGTGAATGCCCCTTATTTTTTTGTCGAATTATCCACAAAATTTTCTCAGAATTTCTCAAGATCTCTCAAAATCTGGTAGATTCAAGCAGATTAGAAATAGGTAAATGGTGACTATGACGTATTGCCTTGGAATCGTCACGCAAGATGGCCTAGTGATGGCCGCCGATTCTCGCACCAATGCGGGGGTTGATAATGTTTCAACCTACAAGAAGTTGTTTGATTTTTCACGGCCAGGCGATCGCGTGATTACCATCTGCACATCCGGTAATTTATCGCTAACTCAGTCGGTGATCAGTCAACTGGAACATGATATCAAGAACCGAACTGACATGACTCTGCATTCGTTGAGCAGTATGCATGAGGCTGCTCAGTACGTTGGTCAAGTGTTGCGAACCATTCATCTAGAACATGCAGAGTGGCTAAAAAAAGACAATATTGATTTTTCAGGCAACTTATTGCTGGGTGGACAAATTAAAGGTGAAAATCCACAACTATTTCTAATTTACAATCAGGGTAATTTTATCCATACAACCGTTGAAACGCCTTTTCTACAAATTGGCGAAACAAAGTATGGCAAGCCGATTCTCGATCGAACGATCAATTACGACACTCCCCTCAAGTCGGCGGCTAAATGTGCATTGCTGTCCTTGGATTCCACCATAAAATCGAATATTTCGGTCGGCCCCCCGATCGATATGGTGATGTATCACAAGGATTCCTTTGAAATTCGCCATCGCCTGCGTTTAGAACCGCGCGATTCTTACCTGATGAAAGTGGGGCAACAATGGGCAGAGTCCTTGACGCGGGCTTTTGATCAAATTCCTGACCTGGAATGGGATTCGCCTTCGTAGTTGCCTGGGCCCGATCGGGCAGGCCAATCAACGGCCGAGTTACTAGGGATGCGGCAAGACTAATGGGATGAATTGGGGTTGAAATGATTGATTTTCCTGGCCCAACCGCCTAGACAAGGGGCTTAGGGCTTGTCATCAAATGGAATTGATCGGGATTGAAATGGTTGATTTTCCTGGCCAAACTGCCCCAGACAAGGGGCTTAAGCCCCTTGCCCCTCACGATCAGGCACAGCCCCTAAGCCCCTTGCTCCTCACAATCTCGAAATGGCAGAGTCAGGGTTCTGGAAATGTGATAGTAAACCCTAATAGTCAGCACAATGATTTAGCGGCAATTAAGCACTAAATTGATTGCGAATCACAACCTCTGATAGGGGGAGTTGGCCACCCCGATCGCGCGCCGGTTGCAGCGCCTTGCCAACCGTAATCATCATCCCGATCGCATGATCCTCGGGTAATTGAATCAGCTCAGCAACGACCTGCGGATCAAACCCAATCATCGGGCAAGTGTCATAGCCCATCGCCTTGGCCGTGAGCATCAGGGTTTGGGCCGCAATGCCACAGGAGCGCATGGCTTCATCGCGCTGCACCGATTCACGCCCTTCATAGAACTGAATAATCATCGGCACCAGTTGTTTTTGAATCGCCTCAGGAGCTGTTTTCCAATAGCGTTCTGGCTGACGATTCCAGGCGTTTAAATCTGCACAAAGCAAGACCAACAACGATGCTTCTGTGACCTGGGCTTGATTCCAAGAAGCCGCCCGAATCTTTTGGCGCAATTCCGGATTGTCAACAATCACAAATCGCCAATTTTGGATGTTAAACGATGTTGGCGACAGAATGACATGCTCCATCAAGGTCTGAATTTCTGCTTCAGACATTTGATGATTGGGATCATAATACTTGACCGATCGACGCTCATGAATGGCCGTCAATGTATCCATAGGAGTAGCCTCGTTCGAGGGCAAAAAATGACACAGAAACTAAACAGAAGCCTAAATTAGGCTAATTAGCCAGAAATCAATTAGCCAGAGCCCCATTGCGCAGAAACACAATGGGGAGTTGCGATCGAAACCATGCTGAGAATGCGTTCGATCGCAACTGGCAGACCTCAGGGGGCCGTCGCTAGACCCGATCGCCGCCGACGTTAGCCGCCGGTTTCAAGGGTAACGACTCGTTAGCGCGATGCGGCCCTGACCAGGAATTCTGACCAATCAGGCCCCCCCGGAATCCCAAAACCTACTTAACATTAGTTAACAATCGGTTTTGGCCGCAACCTCGCCCGCCGTGGACGCTGGCATCCTGGCCAGGCCCGATCGCCCATCCCCCTTGGAGATTCCCATGCAAACCGCCCTGATTACCGGCGCATCCAGCGGCATCGGTGAAGCCTTTGCCCGCGCCCTGGCTGCCCGTGGTCTGAATGTCATCTTGGTGGCCCGATCGGCCGACAAGCTCGATCGACTCGCCACCGACCTCGCCCAGCAGTTTGGCATCGACGCGATCGCCCTGCCGATCGACCTCAGCCAACCCAACGCCGCCACCGACCTCGCCACCCAGGTGCAGGCCCGCGGCATCACGATCGACTGGCTGATTAACAACGCCGGCTTCGGTGACTTCGGTGAATTTGCCACCCGCGATCGGGCCAAGCAGCTCGCCATGCTCAACCTCAACGTCGTCGCCCTCACGGAACTGACCCACCACTTCCTGGCCCCCATGCTCGATCGCCGCAGCGGCCACATCATCAACGTCGCCTCCACCGCCGCCTTTCAGCCCATCCCCTACCTGTCGCTCTACGCCGCCACCAAAGCCTTTGTGCTCAACTTCAGCGAAGGCCTGTGGGACGAATGCCGCGATCGCGGAGTCAACATCCTCGCCCTTTGCCCCGGCCCCACCAGCACCGAATTCTTTAAGGCCGCCAACTTCCCCAGCACACTCACCACCTCCACCCCGATCGCCACCCCCGAAGCCGTCGTCCGCGAAGCCCTCCAGGCGATCGGCGATCGCAAATCCAACACCGTCACCGGCGGCCCCACCAACCAAATCCTCGTCAACGCCGGCCGCTTCCTACCCCGCAGCACCCTCGTCCAAGGCATCGGCAAATTGTTTCGCGCTCAATAGGGCGTGTCATCAAATCCGATTGATCAGGGTTGAAATGGTTGATTTTCATAGCCTAACGACCCATAACAAGGGGCTTAAGCCCCTTGCTCCTCGCGATCTCACAACGACCGAATCAGGGTTTTAGGGATTTGATGACAGCCCCTAACCCTACACCCAATAATCAGCTTCATCAAACCACTTGCGCCCCCAATCTTCCGCCCCGTCCCCAAAACCGCCATCGGGCCGGTTCGGTAAACACCCCTTCATCATCGCGCCCCCACCAACCACTATAGAAAGCAAGAAATACAGCCTAATTCATCTTTCTCATCCGCCCCAAAAGCAGCGATACCCAATATGGCCAAAGTCGTCGGAATTGACCTCGGAACCACCAACTCTTGCGTTGCCGTAATGGAAGGCGGCAAACCCACCGTCATCGCCAACGCCGAAGGCTTCAGAACGACTCCTTCAGTAGTTGCCTACGCCAAAAGTGGCGACAAGCTCGTAGGACAAATCGCCAAGCGTCAGGCGGTGATGAACACCGAGAACACCTTCTACTCCGTCAAGCGCTTCATCGGTCGCCGCTTTGAAGAAATCACCCACGAAGCCACCGAAGTCGCCTACAACGTAGTCAACGTCAGCGGGAACGTCCGCATCGACTGCACGGCCAAGGGTGAAAAATATGCACCCGAGCAAATTTCTGCTCAAGTCCTGCGCAAGCTGATCGAAGACGCAAGCAAGTACCTGGGCGAAACCGTCACCCAAGCGGTGATTACCGTTCCCGCATACTTCAACGACTCCCAACGCCAAGCCACCAAAGACGCGGGCAAAATTGCGGGCGTAGAAGTTCTGCGAATCATTAACGAACCGACCGCCGCATCGCTGGCCTACGGTCTCGATAAGAAAGAAAACGAAACGATTCTGGTCTTCGACTTGGGCGGCGGTACGTTTGACGTATCGGTGCTGGAAGTAGGCGACGGCGTATTCGAAGTGCTGGCCACCTCTGGGGACACCCACCTGGGCGGCGACGACTTCGACAAAAAGATCGTGGACTTCTTGGCTGAAACCTTCCGGGCCACTGAGGGTATCGATCTCCGCAAGGACAAGCAAGCCCTGCAACGACTGACCGAAGCCGCTGAAAAAGCCAAGATTGAGCTGTCCAGCGTCACCCAAGCGGAAATCAACCTGCCTTTCATCACGGCAACCCAGGATGGGCCGAAGCACCTGGACATGACCCTGACCCGGGCCAAGTTCGAGGAGCTGTGCGCCGACCTGATCGATCGCTGCCGCATCCCCGTCGAAAACTCCCTGCGCGACGCTAAGTTGAGCAAGTCGGACATCGACGAAGTGGTGCTGGTGGGCGGCTCGACCCGGATCCCAGCGATCCAAGACCTGGTGCGTCGCACCCTGGACAAAGACCCCAACCAAAGCGTCAACCCCGATGAAGTGGTGGCGATCGGGGCAGCAATCCAAGGCGGCGTGCTGTCCGGTGAAGTCAAAGACATCCTGCTGTTGGATGTGACCCCGCTGTCATTGGGTGTGGAAACCCTGGGCGGCGTGATGACCAAGATCATCCCCCGCAACACCACGATCCCCACCAAGAAGTCCGAAGTCTTCTCGACGGCAGCCGATGGCCAAAGCAACGTGGAAATCCACGTCCTGCAAGGAGAGCGGGAAATGGCCAACGATAACAAGAGCCTTGGAACCTTCCGGTTGGATGGCCTCCCGCCCGCGCCCCGTGGCGTGCCCCAAATCGAAGTGACCTTCGACATCGATGCCAACGGGATCCTGAACGTGACCGCGAAGGATAAGGGCACGGGCAAGGAACAGTCGATCAGCATTACCGGTGCTTCGACCCTGCCGAAGGACGATGTGGAGCGGATGGTGCAGGATGCGGAACGCAACGCGACGGCCGACAAGGAACGCCGCGAGCAAATCGACCTGAAGAACCAAGGGGATTCGCTGGTTTACCAAGCCGAGAAGCAACTGAAGGAACTGGAAGACAAGGTTTCGGCAGACCAAAAGGCAACGGCGGAAGCGGCGATCGAGAGCTTGAAGGAAGCCTTGCAGAAGGAAGACTATCCGGCGATCAAGACCCAGGTGGAAACCCTGCAACAGGCGCTCTACACGATCGGCTCGTCGGTGTACCAACAGGGCGCACCGGATGCCGGGGCTGAGGCGGCCGCTGGCCCCACGGGCGGCGATGCGCCGTCTTCCGATGGCGACGATGTGATTGATGCGGAGTTCTCGGAAACGAAGTAGATTCGGTCAATCGATCAATGTGAGTAGATTCAATCGGTCAATTTGACAATCTGACCGATTGAAGGAATTTTAAACAATAGGGCGATCGCGGTGTGAATTCATGCCGCGATCGCCCTTTTCAATTGAGTTCCGTTGTTGAGTGTTTAAGGAGCCTTTCGGGCAGTCGAATCGAGCGCGATGATTATGCGATTAGGACGTGTATTCAATGGGGTGATCTCAGCGCCCGATCGCTAGTCTGGTGATTATTCGTCTGGCTCGATCGTGCTGCTGAGTCCTTTCGCTTTCAGGGTTTCACAATAAAATTCCGCATGTTCCTGGGCACAGGTAATCACGAGTGCTAAGCCATTCATATGGGCTTCCATCATGATATTGACGGCTTGGGGTTGCGTCAGGCTGCTAACCGTATGCAAAAGGCTTTCGACAACGTGCTCCATGGAATTAAAGTCATCGTTATGGAGTAAGACTTTGTAACGCGGCGCGGGCTTGCGAATCGTTTCGGCTGACTTCTTTTCGATGATTTCAACGGACATGGACTGGCTCCGAGATAGATGATGAAATCGTTGGATGGAATCGTTGGATGGAATCGTTGGATGGAGTCGTTTGAGGCAATCATTGCTGGCGCTCTCGCCGAGGCGACAGCCGATGCTCAAGCAAGCATGAGTCAGCCCGGGCGATCTCGTGCTGACCAACATCATTTTGGATTTATGAGACATAAATTCCAGGAACGATGCTGGTGAGCAACGATGCCAATCATGATGCCAATGGCGATCGCGGCGGGCAAGAATTTACAACAACGAGCTGAGAGGCGATCGCCCATTAACGAAGGGGGTTAATCAGCAATCACCGATTGGACTCAGCTCGGTTAACGGTTCACTGATTAACTATTTATTATTATCAACTTTTCAAGTCAGTCAACCGGGCGCGAGCATCTAGCGCGAGCCGATCCATCGGAAGCGAAGACCTAGGGACATCGGATTCGATCGCAACGTTATCCATCACAACGTTATCGATCGCAACGTCACTGATTGGGGCGCGATCCGGTCACGGCTTCTGCGATCGCGACTGGCGAACCAGACTGCGACTGTGGCTAATCAACGTCGCGACGGTCAGCCCAATACAAAACGACAGGCCCAAGGCCGGTAATCGATTAAAGGCGATCGCATAGCGCAGGGCCACCCAGGTAAAGTGGGTGTGCCACAGCATCAGATCCTCCCGCAGCCCCCATAAACTGGCCAGGCCGATCGTCCCCCAACAAACAGCAACAAAGAGCCAGCGCGATCGAACGTGGAACCGAGAGGATGAATGTGCAGGCACTCTTGCGCAGCCCGAGGCGGCCGACCGAAACAGCACAACGTTACAAATGTGGTAGCCAACCCAGCCCAAGCATTGCTCAATGGCTCCTTAGGCGCTCCAAACCCAAAACACGCCAGCGGCGATCGACCTAAATCGAGTCCTGGAGCTTGGTTTCCGATTGGGGGCGGGGCTTGGGTGGCACATAGCCCGGGCGCGATCGCCACCAAGCCAGCAGCGTACTAGCAATGAAAATACTCGAATAGGCCCCGGACACAAATCCAATAATCAGCGCCAGCGAGAAATCATGCAGGGTGGAGCCGCCAAACAGAAAAATTGCCACCACCGACAGCAGCGTACTGGCCGTCGTGTTGATCGATCGCGTCAGGGTCTGATTCACAGCATCGTTCACCACCTGGCCGATCGGCAGCGTCGGGTGCTGGTCGATATTTTCACGGACGCGATCATAAATCACCACCGTGTCATTCACCGAGAAGCCGATGATCGTCAGCAGCGCCACGATAAACAACGTGTCAATTTCCGTGCCGCCAAACCACCCCAGGGCCGCAAAGGCTCCCGTCGTGATCAGCACGTCATGCACCAGGGCAACCACCGCAAAAGCCGCGTAGTCCCACTGGAACCGGAAGCTCAGATAAATCACAATCCCCAACAGGGACAGCAACACCGCCATCACCCCCGAGGACAACACTTGCTGACCCAAAATGGGGCCTACCGTGTCAATTTGCGTCCCTTGGGGGTCGAACTTGCCCAACTTGGCTTCCAGGGCCGAGACCAGGGCCGCGCGCTTGTCGGCGGCCAAATCCTGCGATCGAATCGCGATGATGTGACGATCCTGGGCCTTGGAGTCCACATCCAGCAGTTGCACCGCCGCGCCCTCCAGGCCTTGGGTTGTCAGCACGCCGCGCACATCCGCCAGCTCGATCGGCCGTTGGCATTGGGGCTGGGACTGGGGCGTTTCGCAGGCCAGTTGCAATTGCAGCTTCGTGCCCCCCAGGAAGTCCAGCCCCAACTTCAGCGGCGTGCCAAAGTTGACCATGCAGCCAATCACCGCGATCGCCCCGGCCACCGTCAACGCCAGAGACACAGACCACCACAACCGACTTTGTTCAACAACCTTCAGTTTCATCGCTTCTCTGCTCGTCGCTCGTTAGGATTGCGGTCGATCGGCCTGGGCGATCGGGTCGCGCTCAGTTGCTCTCAACAACTGTTCAGTCGCTCTCAACAACTGTTTTGATGCTTAAGGTTAATGCTCAGGTCTCTAGTCTTCAGACTTCAGACTGGTCATCCTCAGGCTGATGGCTCCGGAGTCGATGCCTTCAACCCGGGACAGAACCACTCCGGTCGGCGCAAAGACGGGAAACTGATCGCCACAAACAGCAACGTTCGGCTACAGGTCAGCGCCGTAAACATACTCAGCAACACCCCGATCGCCAGCGTCAAGGCAAAACCCTTCACCAAGCCCGACCCCAGCCAAAACAGCACCGCACAGGCAATCAGCGTGGTGATGTTGCCATCCAGAATGCTGGAAAACGCCCGATAGAAACCGGACTCAACCGATCGATAGAGGCTCTTGCCCGCCTGCAACTCCTCCCGCGTCCGCTCAAAAATCAGCACGTTGGCATCCACCGCCATCCCAATGCTCAAAATGAACCCCGCAATCCCCGGCAGCGATAACGTCACCGGCACCAGGGCAAACACCGCAAAGTTCAAAATTGCGTAGATGATCAGCGCCAAATCGGCCACAACCCCCGGCAGGCGATAGTAAAGCGCCATGAAGATCAGCACCAAAATCAAGCCGCCAACCCCAGCCCAGATGCTGCTTTCGACACTATCGCGACCCAGGGTTGCGCCCACCGTGCGGGTTTCCACCAGCTTCACGGGCAGGGGCAACGCGCCCCCCTTCAGTTGAATCACCAATTCTTGCGACGATTCGGCGGTGAAGTTCCCACGAATTTCGGTGCTGCCACCGGTAATCCCCAGTTGGGCGTATTCCGCGCCCACCACCGGAGCCGTCAGCAGGTCGCGATCGAGAAAAATCCCCAAGCCCCGGCCCGTGCCCGCCAGCTTTTTCGTCAGCTCCGCGTAGCGATCGGCCGCATCCGCCGAGAAGCGAATGATCGTCACCCAGCTATTGCCCACGCCGCCATCGGGTGCGGCCCCGGCCTCGCGCAAATCTTGCCCCGTCAGCACGGCTTTCTCAAACAGTTGGCTAATGGCTTCTTGGCTGCGTTCGATCGCCTTTTGGTTTTCGGTGATCGCCGCCTTGTCGCCCGCCTTCAGCAGCGCCGCCCGTTGGGCCTTCAGCTCGTCATAAATCTGCCGTTCCGCTTGGTATTGGGCTTCCGTGCCCGCCTTTTGCTCCCGGAACTCCAGCCGCGCCGTATTCCCCAGCACGCGCTCTGCCTGTTCCGGATCGCTCACCCCCGGCAGTTGCACCACCAGCTTGTCATTACCGGAAGTCTGAACCAGCGCCTCGGACACGCCCAGTTCATTGATGCGGTTGTCGATCACTTTGCGAACCGCCGCCAGATCGGTGGGGTTAACCTGGGGAATTTCGGGCGTGGTCATCACTTGCAGGGTGAGTTGCGAGCCACCCCGCAGATCCAAGCCCAACTGCACAGGCAAGTTGACAATGACTGCGATCGCCGCGATCGTCAGCACCACAATGAAACCGAGGGTAAATTTTTGGCGTTGCATAGGCCTAGAGATTGATCGCCCCCGTGTCAGCCAACTGACCCCCACCAGGACGGATACGCCGGATATAGCAACGAACATACTACACCGCAACTATCCCCTGCGAAGCGGCCAGGGGGTGGGTCGCCGGGTTTCGATCGTCCCTCGGTTAACCATTGCCGGTGTGTGGCAAAATCTCCATGCCTTTAAGCTATGTCCAGGCTGCAAAATTTCCCTAGCCAAACAAATTTGGCGAAATTCACAAAATTAACGAAATTAGCGAAATTAGCGAAACGGGTTCGTCACGGAGCAACGGAGCGGAGTACAAGACCTGATGGCTGAGTTGTTGAGCTGCCTGGACTGTGGTGGGCCGGTGTCCGAACTGGCGACGGCTTGTCCCCATTGCGGGGCGATCGACTATCGTGGGCTGCCTTGCGCGGTGTGCAACCAGCCGATCGCCCCGTCGGCGGTGGTCTACTTACCGGAGCTTCAGCGCTTTTTCCATAGGGATTGTTTGGCCCAGGTGCAGCTTTCGCCCCGGCCCTGTGGCCGTTGTGGGGCGCTGGCGTTGGATGCGTCGTTGGATCATTGCCCCAACTGTGGCGCGCCGCTCGATCAGCGATCGTGCCAATTTTGTGGCCATGCCTTTGCACCGGAGTTGACCGGTTGCGAAGACCGGGTGCAAAAGGTGCAGCGCGACGGCATCGAACTCTACGTAGACCTTGCGCGGCGGGGCGAGGCCCACCGGGGCTGTGCGGAGGCCCGGGGCGGGTTTGCACGCCAGGATCTCTATGACGATTTATTTACGGCCCTGAAGGCGGAGGATTGGCGATCGGCCGATCGCTGGACCGATCGCCTGGTGCGCTACTTTGCGGCCAACAGTTCCTTTCTCGATGTGCCCACGGCGGAGCTGCAACAAATCGATGAGCTGTGGGTGAACTACAGCGGTGGCCAGTTTGGCTGGAGCATCCAAGCGGCGATGTGGATCGAACTGGGTGGCCAACCGGGCCAGCCGGATGCGGATCTTTACGATCTGTTTGCGGAATACGTGGGTTGGCAGGTGACGACCTTCGATCCCGATGCGGCGGCCACGGATGATTGGCAGCGGCTGACCCTCTGGTGGGATCGATTGCGGGGCGCAGCGCCCGATCGCGTGGTGGAACGCATTCCCTACGACGCGCTAATGTTTGACCGATCGGCTCCCGTGGGCCACTTGCCCTATGCGGGAGCCGACACGGGGCGCAACTTTGGGCTGGGCCGATCGCGCCAGGATTCCTGGGATGTGCCATACTTAGCCGCCCATTGGCCGCCCGCTGACTGGCTGGAGCCGGAGTCGCCGACTGAGCCACCGGATGAACTGCAATGACACCGAAATCAACACCAAAATCAACACCAGCATCGAACTCAACAGACTCAGAATTAACAGGCTCGAATCTAAACGGCTGGCGGCTCTTGCCCGGGTCGCGACGGTGGTTAATCCCCTTGACGATCGCCCTCGTGGTGGGGCTGGTGTTGCGGTTTTCGGCGCTCGATCGGGCGGTCTATTGGTATGACGAAACAATCACCTCGGTGCGGATTGCGGGCTACACCAAGGAACAGGTGGAGGATTTTTTTGTCCCCCAAGGGCGGCTAGTGGCTCCGGCGGAACTGGCTCCCCTGCAACGATCGGGCGATCGCTCCTGGGCCGCCACCCTCCAAAGTTTGGCCCAGGAAACGCCGGATCAAGTACCGCTCTACTACCTGCTGCTGCGGGCTTGGACGCTGCTGGCGGGCGATTCCGTGGGGGCGATTCGCGCCTTTTCGGCGGTGATCAGTTTATTAGCGTTTCCGATGGTGGCGCTGTTCTGTGGCGAGTGGCTGCGGGGCTGGCCGCGCGCCCGATCGGTCACGGCGCTGGCGATCGGGCTGTTGGCGGTGTCGCCGATCCATGTGGTCTACGCGCGAGAAGCTCGGGGCTACAGTTTGGCGGTGGTGCTGGCCTTGGGGGCGGGCTGGGCGCTGTTGCGGGCCCTGCGGTTGTCGGCGGCGGGGCGATCGCGTCGAGCCTGGGCGGTGTATGGCGCGATCGTCGCCTTGAATTTTTATGGTCACTTACCCCTGGCCCTGGGGATTGCGGCCCAAGGGGTTTATGTGGCCCTGGGGGGCTGGCTGGGGCGATCGGCCCAGGGCTTGGCCCCAATGCGGCGGATGCTCCTGGCCTGGGGTAGCGCCGTGTTGGCGGCGACGATCGCCTTCAGCCCTTGGATCGTTTGCTGGCTGACCTACCGCAAACCCATGGGCTGGATCGATCGCACCCTCACTCTGGGCACGCTAGTCCAACGCTGGGGTCTAAACTTCAGCGCGATCGCCCTGGACTGGCAAGCGACCTTCGATCGCCCCCTGTTTGACATCAGCAGCGCCACCGACCCGATCGCCCTCACCTGGCAGTGGTTGCCGATCGGGCTGTTGGTCGCGGCCGTGGGTGCGAGCCTCATCCAACTGGTGCGCGTCACCCCCGTCCGGATTTGGCTGCTACCGGTGACGTGGGGGGCGATCGCCCTGCCCTTTGCCCTCTTGGATGCGATCGACGGCGGCCAGCGATCGACCATTGCCCGCTACTTTCTGCCGGCCTACTTAGCCTTGGGGCTGTTGCTGGCGTTTGGGTGCAGCGAAGGGCTGGCAAACCAGCGATCGCGCTCCTGGGCCGTGGGGGCGATCGCCCTCCTGTGGGTGGTGGGTTTGTGGTCGAGTAGTCGCGCCGTCGTTGCCAACACCTGGTGGAACAAGTACAGCAGCTACGACGACCCGGCGATCGCCCAGCAGGTCAGCCGCCTCGATCCGCCCGTGGTGGTCAGTGGCAATGCCCTGCGATTGTTGACTCTGGCCCGTCGTCTGCCGCCCACCGCCCGCCTGGTATATCTCGAACAACCAGAGTTGGACTTACCGGCCACGATCGAGCAAGCGATCGCCTATCGCCCCAAGGACGCATGGCTCGATCGGCTCAAAACCGATCCGAAGTATCAACTCAGCCCGATCGAACCCTTCGCTCAAGTCTGGACTATCCGGCGAATTCAGCAGCGTTAACGGACTATTTCGCTTGCCAAAAACGCGCGCGATCGGATTTAGAAACCTACCTTGATTGTTCTCAATACTTCGCAATCATTTAATTGAGAATTTATGCCTAGGTTGCCCTGCAAACGGGGTTGATTTTGATGACGTTTCGTATGCAAATTATGAACAAAAACGACAAACTGCGCCGCCCGCCCCCCAAGTTTCCTAGGCTAGAAGAGTGAATTTAGGAGGCGATCGGTCATGAATTCTGAATTCAAAGTAGGTCTGGTTCATCGTCTAAGCCTGGGTCAATCGGCTTGGAAAATGACCGTAGCGATCGCCCTGTTACTCTGGGTTGGTGCAACGCTCGCGATCGACCTGGCTGCCATGCCCGCCCTCTACCTCGGCGGCATGATGCAGCAAGCAGACTTTGCCCCCACGGGCTGGCTGTTGCTCAATAGTTTTAATCATGTTGGACTGCTGGCCTCGGCCGTGGTGCTCACCGGCTCGATCGCCCTCGGCTACCGCCATGAAATCAGCCGCCTGAGCGAGCGCTGGGTTGTGGCGATCGCAGCGGTACTGATGGCGATCGTCCTGATGCAAACCTACTGGCTGGCTCCGACCATGGCCGGGCTGGGTGCATCCCTCTCCTGGGCCAGTCCCGCCGTTGCCCCGCCCGCATCGATGATGTTGTGGCACGGTAGCTACTTTGGTCTAGAAACCCTCAAACTAGTGCTGAGCGTCAGCCTGCTGGGCCTCTGCGCGCGCAGTTCGATGATGTCTGATTCCTAAGGGAATGACGGTTCAACTGCCCCAAAAACGTCCCAAAAAACTGATATAGCATCCTATCCAGTCGCTATGTTCCTAGCGTTTTGCAACGATGCTTCCCATAGAGAAAGGGTGGAATGAATCCGCCCTTTCTCTGTTTTGGGGCCTTGCAATTGAGACTCAATCCGGTCACAGATTGACAAATAGCCTGAAACCCTGATTTTGTCGTTGCCAAATCGTGGGCGCAAGGGGCTTGGGGCTTGTCATCCGCTAGTGAGGGCTGGGCGGGGAGACCCCGCCCCTACGGCAACGGAACTTGAGCAACAAAATATAAAAAATCGAGCGACTCAACCCATTAGGTCGAATCGCTCGATCGGGAGGCTGCGATTAAAACTGGCAATCTATCGCCGTTTTGGCAGCCCAATTGGTGACAGTCCAGACGAACCTACGCTTGACGCGAGTAGTACTCAACCACCAGCAGTTCGTTAATTTGCAAGGCCACCCATTCACGATCGATCGTGCTGTTGACTTTGCCGATCAGCTTTTCTTTGTCAAATTCCAAGTGGCTGGGCATGTTGGCCAGACCGGGGAATTGCAAGTTGGCTTCGATGATCTTGCGCGACTGATCCTTCGGACGAACAGTCACCACATCACCAGCGCGGCATTGGAAGCTAGCCACATCGACACGGCGACCGTTGACCATAATGTGGCCATGGTTCACCAACTGGCGGGCAGCGGGGATCGTCGGGGCCATGCCCAGACGGAACACCGTGTTATCCAAGCGCATTTCCAACAGTTGCAGCAAGACCGTTCCGGTCGAACCCGCAGCACGGCGGGCTTTCCGGACGTAGCGCAGCATTTGACGCTCGCTTACACCGTAGTTAAACCGCAGTTTTTGCTTTTCTTCTAGACGAACTGCATATTCTGAACGCTTTTTGCGGTTCTGGCCATGTTGCCCAGGTGGGTAAGCGCGCTTAGCGCTCTTGCGGGTCAAACCCGGCAGCTCACCCAAACGGCGCACAATGCGCAGACGCGGACCTCTGTATCGAGACATAGTAAGACTTTAGATTCCTTTCCTTGTTGCGGTTTTGTTGCGCCCAATCGACAACGGGAAGGACGGTTGGAGATCAAGCAACGCAAGCTTCTGAGCCAGAAAGCTTATGACAAACGGTGCCAGCCGCGGCATACGTTTCCAGACTGATCAGTATACAGGGATTGGGGCAATTGATCGTTCTAAATATTTTGGTGTTTTGGCGTTTGGGCGAATAACTGGAATCTCTGACGGAGCGATGGCCGGCTCGCAGTCTCGGGCTAGGATAGGAAAACTTTAATTTCTACTGTCTGCGGTCTTGCTGCGCCCATGCAACAACATCCACCCTTGCTGCCCACCGAAGTGATTGTGACCCATCCTCGCGAATCGCTGGGTGATGTGCAGCTCGATTGGCATCCCCAGCCCGGTAGCTATTTGGATCTGTCAGGTCAGACCTATGCGGTGCTGGAACGTCACCATTGCTACCAGTTGCGATCGGGGCGCTATCAGCTCTACAAGATTGCTCTCCATGTGCAGGCGACTCAGCGCCCCTCGGAGCAAAATTGCTTTGAGGGCCAATGGATTATTGGTGATGCGAACTGTCGCTTTAATGCGCGATCGGAGCTGTTGCGGTGTGCGGTCAACCCCTCTGGCCCCTGCGTGGGCTGTCGATCGTTTGAGCTGATCCCCAAGCACGCCTAGCCAGAATCGGCGAGGCACGATCTGAACTCTGGACATTGATAGAGCAATCCAGTGATCCAGCGATCGTCCCTCACCGATTCATGGTTGCTTTCTTAGAATTCCAACTGTTGGTCGCGATCGCGATAGAAGCTGGGTTCCGCGGATGGGCTGCCCTGATTGCGGGCCTTGGCCTTGGAGGCGCTGCGCTTGAGCGATTGCAGGCGCGATTCGTAGCGGCTGCGCATTTTTTTCTTGGGGGTTTGTTCAACCAGGGTTTTCAGCGCACTACCGAGGCTTTTGTAAGCATTGGGCAGGGAGTAGCCAAACCGCGCCGCGAGGCTAATGGCCTTTTCGTCGGCTTCGATCGACTCTTTCAATTGGCGATCGCTGTTGTTCTTTTGGTAGAGTCGCCAGCCCGACACGCCGCACAGGCCCAACGCCAGCAGCAACAACAACCCATCCTGTACCCAAAGCTCACCGACCGCACCGCCCAATCCGATCGCCAGCGCTGCCATTTCCCAGCCATCGCGCGGAATCGTATCGTTTTGAATGCGTGCGACCTCATGCCAGAACAGTAAATTGCGCTGATCCTTCGCAAACTGCTCCCAAGCCACCAAATCCACCTGAATTTCCACCTGATCCTTGCCAATTTCTTCGCAACGAATCAGCGGCGGATTTACGTCCATGGCCTTCTCAACCGTCACCCAACTCTGTAGCTCAGGCGGCAACAGACTCTTGAGTCGTCGAAGTTCGCTTAGATCCGATCGAGCTGTGGAAAACGAGGTCATTGCAACTTGTATCCAAACCGAAAAAGCACCGGAAACAGTCCGAACCCATTAGCCCCAAGGCATTTTAGGACTGAACAACAAACAGTCGGTCAACGACTCCAGACCCATGATCCCAGTTGAAGCGCAAGTCGCTAGTCGGCCGTGATGGAGTCCTTCACCGTGCGTGTCATTGGACTGTCGTCAGGTTGCCAGCGAAAAGGCGATTTCATCTGGTACTTGCAGTATATCGCGCCGAGTTTGTGCCCTCAGTAAACCACAAACATATTCAAGGGGTAAGGCCAACATTTGGGGGAATGCCGTCCCTGACCGACACGGGTTCTGTCGCAAGGGACGGCTACGACCATGGGGCTGTTCAGGAAACAGCCATGGGGCAACCGTCCCTGTTCTTTAGGGATCAGCCCGTGTTTCGCATTCCGGCGGCGATCCCGTTGATGGTCAACAGGGCCCCGCGCAGGAGTTCACTGCGGCTGTAGCGCGATCGGGCCATGCCCGTGGCGGACTGCTGTTTATGTTGGCGCAACCGCTTGAGCAACGAGGCTTGCAAAAAGCCCAGGGGCACGATCGTGCCATTCCGCAGTTGGACCGATCGCTGCAACGCCGGGTCGCCATCCAACAGGCGATCGTGTCCCGCAATCTTCAGGACTAAATCCCGCGTCGTCATGTATTCATGGGCGATTTGCTCAAACAGCGCCTCAAACCGATCGCGATTCGCCGGTTGGGTTAGCTCATTGGTGTAGTGGCGAGCGATTTGCAAATCCACCTTCGCCAGCGTCATTTCCACCTTGGAAATCGCCATCTTGAAAAACGGCCATTTGAAGTAGAAATATTGCAGCAGCTTCAGGTGTTCCTCCGGCTCCTGGTCTACAAAGTCCTGGAGCGCCGTCCCGACCCCATACCAGGCCGGCAACAGGAAGCGGCTTTGGGTCCAGCTAAACACCCAGGGAATCGCCCGCAGGCTGCTGAGATCCTTCTTGCCGCCGCGTCGGGCCGGTCGCGAGGAAATTTGGAGTTGGCTGATTTCCTCGATCGGGGTGACTTCATGGAAAAAGTCGATGAAATCCGGTTGCTCATAGATCAGCGCTCGGTAATGCTCGCGCGATCGGGCCGACAGGGACTCCAAAATCTCGTTCCAAGTCTCGATATCATCAAAGCCCGTGCCCAGCAAACTGGACTGGATCGTGGCCGACGCGACCTTCTCCAGGTTATAGAGCGCCAGCTCCGGCAACGAATATTTGGAAGCCAGCACTTCCCCCTGCTCCGTGATTTTGATCCGTCCCTGAATGCTCCGACCGGGCTGGGCCAAAATTGCCTCGTAGGCGGGGCCGCCACCCCGACCCACGGAACCACCGCGCCCATGGAAAATTTTCAGGGCCACGCCAAATTGGTCGGCCACCCCTTGCAGGGCCTTTTGGGCCTTGTGAATTTCCCAGTTGCTGCTGAGGAAACCGGAGTCCTTGTTGCTGTCGGAATAGCCCAGCATCACCTCTTGCTGGTTACTGGTGGGAGTGTGGGGGCGCATTTTGTCAAATTCTGCGCCGGTTTGACCCGGATGGGAAGCCGCTTCCAAGGTCGCGTCCAGCCGATCGTAGCCCCCCGCCAGCAAGGCGCGGTAGAGCCGCATCCCAAACAGCCCTTGCATCACCGATGGGGCACATTTCAAGTCTTCGACCGTTTCAAACAACGGCACCACCCGCAGCGTGCCGGAACCCGTGGCCGGATCGTACAGCCCGGACTCCTTCGCCAACAGCAGCACTTCCAGCAAGTCACTGGCGTTGTGGCTCATGCTGATGATGTAGGTTTGGCACACACCGGGGCCAAATTCGTGTTGCAACTGGCGCACAATCCGCAGGGTTTCGATCGCCTCGCGGGTTTTGTCCGAGAAGGGCAACTCGGCCGGAATCAGGGGGCGGCGGGTGGTCAACTCCTGCACGAGCCATGCCGTCCGCTCCGCTTCGGTCATCTCCCGATAGGGCTTGGGCAACAGTTGCAGATATTCGGTGATTTCATCGATCGCGGCCGAATGGCGGCTGCTCTCTTGGCGAATATCCAAATGGGCCAAGTTAAACCCAAAGATTTCCACCCGACAAATCAAATCTTCGAGGTCAGAACAGACCAGCCCCGTTTGTTGCAAACTGCGCCGGATCAAATTGAGTTCTGACAGAAACTCCGTGCCCGATCGATAGATACTCATCGGATTGTTTTCCAACATATCCGAGTGCAACTCATCGCCTTCGTAGAGGCGGCGCGATCGCGCCAGACTATTAATTAGCCGTTGCTCAATGTAGGCCAACTTCAGCCGATAGGGTTCCTGGCGAAAGCGCACCGCATATTTTTCATAAATATCCGGCAACCGCGCTTGTTCCTGCTCCAGGGATTCCAACAACTCCGGCAGCACATCGCTCCAGTGCAGCGATAGGCTCAACAAACTGCTGAGACTTTTCACGGATTGCAGGTATTTTTTCAGCACCAAATTGCGCTGATAGCAGGCGGTTTTCCAGGTGACTTCCGGCGTAACCGACGGGTTGCCGTCGCGATCGGATCCGACCCAGGAGCCAAACCGACAAAAATCAAATCGCGGCGGTGTAAGCCCCGGAAACGAGGACTTCAAGGCGCGATCGAACCGGTGATAAAGCTGCGGAATCACATCGAACAGCACTTCTTCAAAGTAGTGCAACGCATAGTCCACCTCATCCAAAACCGTCGGCTTGAATTGGTGCAGCTCATCCGTGCGCCACCACAGGCGAATTTCCTCCGTCAGCTTTTGGCGCAGGGTTTGCGCTTCCACGGAGGTACTCAACCCCCGATCGCGCAAATCCTCCTCCACCAAATCCAACTCCCGCAAAATTTTCACCAACCGCCGCTGCTTGTCGCGAATCGTATGGCGCACAATTTCCGTGGGGTGCGCCGTAAACACCAATTGAATATCCAACTGATCGATCAGCTTTTGAATTTGACGCGGTGGCACATTCAACTGTTGCAAATAGGGAAATAGCCAATAAAATGTGCCGCAATTATCAGGCATCACATCCGGCTTGGGAACACTCCGTTCCAGCACCTTGGCTTCAATACCACCCTTTGATTCCGAGTTTTCAAACGGTGAATTGCTACTAAATAACTTCGTCACAATCGGCTGGCTACTCGCCGTTTCGTACTGGCGCTGCTGATCGCGTTGCTCGTAATGTTGCTCAACAATATTGATCAATTGGAAATAGAGCGCAAAGGCACGCGCTGCCCGAATTGCTGCATTTAAATCCAAATTTTCAACCAGCTTCAGCACGTCAGCTTCGCAAAATGCGGCGGCTTGCCCATCGGGTGCACACAGATCTAGCAGGCGATCCAGCAGTGATACCAATTCCTGACCACATTCCTGCTGCAACACCTGCCGCCACAGGTCTTCCATCACCTTGAGACGATGCCGCAAAAACAAGTCTGATGCCGAAGCTGCGGCAACTTCTCGATCGAGCGAATGGGTGGTCGAACTCATAGAGCGATCGGCTGGCTCGGTAAGGTTGGTCATGCTCCCTAGATTATAGGAAGGCGCGGGTTTGGAAACTCATCCTCCCTCAGTAGCTTGGCCCACCGATTGAGTCAAAGTCCTGAGTGGTTGTCAGCCCCGAAGTTAGCACCCATCGGATTTTTCCGAACAGATTCTAGACCACGATTGCGCAACATCCCGGATGGATTGTGCGTTTAAACGGCCCCAGAATCGGTATAGCCCTGTACGGTTTCCGGATTCTGCCGCTGAATCAAGTCGTTTGCTTGGCGAGTTTCGGTGGGATCGAGGTTTTTGACCACCAGCAAATATTGGTCGCGCTCCAATCGGTTGCGGTAGGCTAACACGTCGCCATCGCCCCCTGTGAGACCCAAGGCTCCCCCAACGGTGATGCTGCCCATGGCCCCGCCGATCGCCCCGAGTAAGCCCCCTACCAGATGGTTCCCCAAGGGGCCAGCCCATGCCGTAAAGGTTTGTAATCCCGTTGCGAGGCTGAACCCCACGCCCGCCGCAAATCCAAAGGGAACTGTCCACAGCGCCATCATTTTGATTTGGCGGCGGGCCTGCTGGTTGGGATCAATAAAGCCAAATTCATCGGCAGTTTTGTAGCCCTTGCCGAGGATTGCCATTTGTTTGAGGTCAAATCCGGCGGCTTCGAGGGCCGTGTAGGCGGCCTCGACTCCCATTCGATCGCGGAACACAGAAATCAGGTAATTCATAAGATTTGCTTATTTTCAGTCAGGAGGGGGTGGATCTGGATTGCCGCTGAAAACATTGGGCAAACGTTCTGATAGTACAGTTCTCGGTTGCCATTCCAGCGAATTCCCTTGGGGGAAAGCACCATCACGGTAGCTTAACGGTAGATCACTGACCGGCCCTAGGGGGAACCCCCTAAAAACAAAGGACGGAGCTTGGCCCCATCCTTATAGAAGTCTGATTATTCTGATTCTGTTGTAGCCCGCTGGGAGCCAGTCAGCGCCTCGATGAGACGTGCAGGGGCATCCTCCGGCGGCGAGGGCGGTTTAGGGCCCTAGGGGGTTGCCGGCAGGCTGATCGACACGAGCGATCGATCCAAGCCCGCCGAGGTGGCCAGCGCTTGCCAAGCGGCTGCCCGATCGCCCGAGCGATCGGCCTCAATCACATTGCTCACCGCGTCATACCAAATGCCCGCCCGCGCATAGGCGGCGGCGGCGGCCAGGCGATCGCCCCCGATCGTCTCGCGTGCCAACGCCGGATCGGCCGCTACCCGCTGAATCCAACCACTGGCAAAGGTGCTGCGCGGTGCTTCACCGGTCGCTGTTTCGCAAGCGATCGACAGATACCACTGATAGGATTTGCCTGCCGCGAGGGCTTGGCCCTTGTCCTGCAACTTCACTTGCACCAAGCCGCCTTCGGGGGGCAGGGCGATCGTCTGTGCGTCGAGGTCTGCCTCCGTGGCATCCGTCAACCGGAAGCGAGCGGTGGTTCCCATGCCCGCCGGAACATGGACCCACAATGAAGGATTTGCCGTAGCGGTCAGCGCGCCTTGTTCGCCGGGAACCAGAGGCATTAGAGCGGCCGTGGTGGAACCACAGGCCCCACGACGACCCCCGCTGACCGTGTGGCGCAGGGTGCGATTTCCCCGAGGGGCAAAGCCCGCTTCACGACTCGGCAAGGGATTGAAGCTAACGGTGTTCCCCTCAGAGCCAGCGGTGACTGTGGGCATCCCAGCGGAGACCGAAAGACTGGAGAGCGCGATCGCCCCCGCCGTGAGCGCCGAAACTAAACAGAATTTAGAGAGTGTGCGGTTAGGCACCATAAGAACTACCCCTTATGAGACTGATACAAGCAAAAACAATAGCGACCTACAAAGGCTGGATAGTCACTGTCCTGGCGGCTGCCTGTCTCCTACTCTTAAGTCTCTAATTAAAGCCAAGACTTGGGAAAAAGCCGTGAAGACTGTTCCGATCGCAACTTCGGTCTGTGTCGTTTGCGCGATCGAGGCAGCCGTCCAGATCACCCCACATCTACGCACAACCCCGACAAAATCAGGACTTATACCTATCCAAACCCGGTCAGTAGATACCCCTCGTTCTTGGGACGATCGCCCAACTGTCCATCAGTCTATGACGCGTGCCATTCCGATCCATGTGTTTGAGATCACGGAATGAACTGAATACCGCCCCAAACGGCGCATCTTTACAAAAGCTTATTAGATCGCGTTAGATCGCGCTAAAACGTCGGTCTGAGCGCTGCCATTGGTGGGTGGCCATAGACCGATCGAGCATGATCGACAGCTCGACGATAGGCATCGCCGCAACAACAGTCGGGCTAACGGACTCGTGCCCTAGCCCATCAAAATCACTCGATCGAGCACGTGAATAATCCCATTGGCTGCCTCAATATCGGCGGCAACCACCGTGGCATTTTTCACCTCAAACGCGCTACCAACCTTGATGGGAATCGGCGCACCTTCCAGGGACTCGAGCTGCGTCAGCTTCGCCAAATCCGCCTGGGTGTATCTCCCCGCCACCACGTGATACGTCAGAATGCGGGCCAATTGCGGGGGATTTTGCACCAGGGTTTGCACGGTTCCCGGCGGCAGTTGCGCGAAGGCCGCATCGTTGGGCGCAAAGACCGTGAAGGGCCCTGGGCTTTTGAGGGCTTCGACCAGTCCGGCAACCTTGACGGCAGTCACTAGGGTTTCAAAGGAACCGGCACTAATGGCAATGTCAACAATGTCGGGCATGGTCTGAGGAATTGGGGGAGAAAGTCAGGGCGATCGCCTGCGGTGGTGACGCTTGAATCCCAATCATCCTATCGTCGATCGTCGAACTCTTTAGAGGATGTGAATTTTAGAGTTTTAATACCTGTGATTGGCAAGGGCTGCGACGAATGCCAAAGAATGCCAAGGAATGCGAGGGAATCGCCCCAGGGATCCAGTTTAAAAACGCCGCTCATACTGTACCGACAATCGAGATTCGCCGGTAAAGTCGGTGGAGCCGCGAATCACGGTGTCATCGTTCACTCGATAGTCCAGGTTGAGGCGGGTGGTGGTGTTGATCTCGGACAGAATTTGCGCGACGGATACCGAGAGATTGTTGGTAATATCTGCGCCCACTTCGATGCCGATGCCGAGGGAGGTGCTGCGATCGTTCCGATTGCGATTTTGATCGCCGCGCTGGCGGGCGGTCACGGTGGTGGGGTAGATCCGAAAATCCGTTAGGCCGATCGCGCTAGCAATGTTGGTTTGCAGATTGTTTAGCAATCCGGCCCCCGCGAGGTTGGCCAAGGCGACGGCTCCCCCGCTGCGATCGTCAAAGGTGTTGATCAAACTACCGCCGATTAGGGCCAAAATTTGCGCCTCGCTGCGGGCCGGCCGGCTGGTGAGCCGAATCTGATCCAGCAGTTGGCTTGCGGGCCCCTGCACCGTGGCCTTGACCCGGACGGTGCGGGTGGAGCCGATCGACCCGACCACGCTTTCCCGAATTTCCGCCGGGTTAAAGCCGCTGGTGTTGTCCGTTTGCAGCGGGTTGCGGCTGGAGTCGGGCACAAAGGCCACCATCTTCACATCCAGGTAGGGATCGAGGCCCAGGCGGGGGCGAAACTCGGCAAACTGATCCTGGCCACGCTCCAGGGTGAACTGCGTGGTGAAGAGATTAATCAACCCGCGCTGGAGCCGGATTCTGCCGGTGGGGCGGGGATCGGCCAGCGTGCCATTCAGTTCGAGGTTCCCTTCGGCCACAAAGTTCAGCACCGGTAGTTTCAAAATTTGTAGGCCCCGTCCGAGGCTGACCTGGAGGTTTTGAAAGCGGGGGCTGAAACTGCTGGGGGCGCTGTCGGGGGCACTAGCCATCAGGGCGGCGGGATCGGTGGGGAGGATGACGCGCCCATCAACGATCGCTAGGTTGCCGCCGACGATCGGCTGGAGCGCTGACCCCGTAATGCTGATCTGCCCATTCACACCGCCTTGGTAGAGGTCGCGCAGGTTGAGCCGCAGTCGATCGAGCGCGACGTTCAGCGGGGCATCGTTGGGCCCCAAGACCTTCGGATCGGAAATCGGCAACGTTCCGGCAATCCGAATTTGCCCCTGGCCAAAGCCGCCGCTGATGCCGTTCACGACCAGGCGATCGCCCGTAAAGGTAGCCTGGCCGCCAATCCCCGTAATATTTTCCGAAAGGCCCTGGAGGCCGATTTCGGCATTTTCAAAGGCCGCCTCCCCGGTGGCCAACGGTTGGCTGACCGTGCCGCCCACCACCAACCGCACCCGCCCGCGCCCGCCGACCCAGCGAAATTGGGGCACGAGCAGGCTGGCTAGGCCCAGTTCCTTGTCTTCTAGCTCGGCGTTGAGGCGCAGGCTGTTGTTGTCGGGTTCGACGCTGGCAAAGGGCAGTTTTTGCGGAATGCTGCCGCTGATGGCGATCGGTTCCTTGTCTTGGCTGCCCTGGACGGCGATGGCGCTGCTGAAGTTGAGCCGCGCTTGGTTGTAGTTAAAGTTGCTGGTGGCAGTTTCGATCGGCGTGTTGTTGAGCTTGCCATTAGTCAGCACGAGCTGGCCGATCGCCCGGGGATCGTCGATCGTTCCCGCCAGGGCCGCCGTCAGGTTCACCCGCCCGCTGAGTCGAGGCAGGTTGGTGCGCGCGTAGAGATCCCGAATCTGAGGAATATTTTCCAAGGATTCCGCCGGAAAGTTCACCAGTTGGAACTGGCCCGCCTGGGTTTTGCCCAACTGGCCCGCAAAGGACAGCACCGTATCATTTCGCCGAAACTCCAGCGGAGCCAGGGTCAGGATGTTGTCTTGGAAATTGCCGCGAATCTCCACCTGGTCGGCGTTCAGGGCGACCTGCGCCAAACTGCAAGCTTCCTCGGGCAACCAACTCCAGTCGCGGCCCGATAGGTTGAATTGGGCGGCGATGCCGGTTTTGACCGTGCCATTGAAGGCTAGGTTGGCCCCAAAGCCTCCCCGGATCCGATCGAGATTGGCGATCGGGCTGGCGTTGCAGCGCTGGGCGATCGACTGGCTCAGCAGCGCCTTAATTTCCGACAGTTTTCGCAACTGCTGTTCGAGGGGCCAGCCCACGGTGTCCAGGGTGAGCGGTTGCACTTCGGCGGCGGCCGCATAGACGGGCGGCCGGAGGGTTTTGGCCCACTGGGCGGCGGAGTCAAAATCCGTCAGTTGCAGCACGCGGGCCAGGGTTTCCAGCTTGCCGTTGCGGGCTTGCACGTTGCCCTGGAAGCGCGGATCGGCGGCGTTGACAAATTCCGCCGAAACCAGGTATTCGCTCTCGCCTTGGGTCAGCTTGCCATCGGTCAACACGGCGCGATTGTTGGCATACCCAAACAGGGCGGTGAACCGATCGCCAAAGGCCACGCCTACGCCCGGTTGGTCGGCGGTGATGCTGCCCCGGGCGGTGAGCCGATCGAGATTCACCCGGGCTTGGGCGGCGATCGTTCCTCGGGGTGCGCCCGCCGCTTGGACGATCGATTGGGGCCAACGAATTCGATCGAGCCGCAGGTTAGCCAATTCGGCGACTAACTCGCGGCCCTGGCGGCGACCGGTGGCCGTGGCTCCCTGCCAGCGAATATCAAAGGATTGGGGCAAAAACTGCCGATCGAGCCGCACCGCCAGCCGATCGGACTCGCCCTGGAGGTCGATCGCGATCCCGCGCGCCAGCGACGCATCCACGGGCCCCGCCATCAACAAATTGAAATCCACCCCCGCCGCGTCCAGACCCACCAGGTTCGCCGCCCCGATCGCCCGCAACCCATCCAGGGGCCCGGTAATGCTGCCGGTGAAGTTTGCCCGACCCGCCAGCAGGGGCCGATCGCTAAAGGCCTGCCGCACCGCCGGGGGAATCAGGTTAGGCAGGAGGCCGGGCAGGGGTTCCAAATTGACATTTTGCAGCGCTACCCGCAGATCCACGTTGCGAATCGAGGGCATTCCCGCCAATTGCGGCGGAATCGTCGGGAAAATGACTCCTTGGACGCTCAGGCCCGGCCCCGTGGCCCGATCGAGCCGGATCGCTTGCCCATCCCAGCGGGCGGCAAAGTCGATCGGCAAGCGCTGGTTGAGATAATTCGCCTGGGCGATCGTCAGCAGGTTGGAGCGATCGCCCGGCCGCAGTTGGCCGCTGACCGTCGCGGCGATCGTCGCCGGATTGCGCGCCAACAGCCCGGCCACCGTGCCCTGGGCCGTCACCTGGCTGCTCAGTTGCCCTGTGGCTGCGGGAGCCAGCCGCGCGAGCTGAATGCCCGCCAGTTGGGTTTGCAGTTGCCAGCGATCGCCCGTGGCGCTGGCGGCCCAATCGACCCGGCCGCCAGCCAGGGAGTCGAGGTTGCCCGCCGCATTCACGGCCAGGGCCTGCAAGGGGCGATCAAACGTGCCGCTGGCCTTGGCCGTGGCGCTCAAGGCTCCCGACAGTTGCGGAACCAAGCGCCCCACCTGCAAGCCGCGCACCGTTGCCTCGCCCGACCAGGCCCGATCGCGCAGTTGGGCCAAGGCCGTCACCCGGCCGCCCAGGAGTTGGGTTTCGGCGCGGGTGTCCAGCCGGGTCAGGTCGCCGGTCGATCGCCCCGTGACGGACACGGCTCCCGGGTCGGCGGGCAAGGCGATCCCATAGGCGCGGGCGATCGGGCCGATCAGCACCTGTTGCACCGACCAATCGGCCACCAGTTGATCGATCCCAAGTTGGTTCAACGCGGTGTTTGTCCGCAGACGGGCCGACCCGGCCGCCGCGATCGCCCCGCCCGCCGCCGGTTCAATCCGCACCCGATCGAGCCGCGCCGCCAGGGGGAACGATCGGGCCAATCGCGCCTGCCAATTTTCAAACAACCGCAGGGGCGAAGTTTTGGGCGGTTCCGTGCCTGCGCTGATGGCGGAGAAATTGCCCTGCACCCGGTTGAAGGCCAGGCGATCGACCCGCAGGCCGCCAACGGACGCAAAGGAGCCGGTGATTTCCGGGCGATCGAGCGTGCCCCGCAGTCGCGCCGTCACCTCCACCGGCCCGACGATCGGCACGGGCAATGATTGATCGAGCGTGGCCGCCAAATCCGCCGGCCGCAGTTCCTCCGCCCGCAAGGTCAGGTCATATTTCGCTTCCAGCGTCGTTTTTAGCGGATTTTGCAGATTCAGCACTGTGCCCGAAACATCCACCGGCCCATTGGCGATCGCCCCGATCGTGCCGTATTGCCCCTTCAGCTCATCCAGCGTAATCACCGGCCCGCGCAGCCGCAGCCGCCCATCGGCCAGGGCGATCGGCTTGGGCATCAGGGGGCTGGTGATCCGCCAGTTCTGGAGTTGCAGTGTGCCCTGGAGCATGGGAATCCCCGTCCCCAGCCGGTAGCGTCCATCGGCCACGCCGTCGATCGCCCCCCGCTCGATCGTCATGGGCGCGGGCATGAGCTGGGCCAAGCCGGTTACATCGAAGTTTTGCAGGCGCGATCGCACCACTAGCTCTTGGGTGGGGATCGCGAATTCCCCCTTGAGATCAAACTGGCCGGGGCGCGCTTGTCCCACCTGGCCCACCAGATCAAACCGCGCCACTTCCGGCTGGCCCTCGCGCCATCGATCGAGATTCGCCGATCCCGACGCGATGATTTTCACCGGCTGTACCGGGGTCGATCGCTTGGGCCGGTTCACCAGCGCCGGAGCCGGAACCAGCGTCACCTGGGCATTTTTGAATTCAAATTTGGTCGGGCGAATTTCCACGGGCGGCTTGGGGCCGGCCTTCATCCGCACCTCAAACAGCGTGCCGTCGTTCGCCTGCTCAACGTAGACCGATGGCTCGATGAAGGCGATCGAAATGGGAACCACCCGATCGCCCAGCAAATTCGGCAACCGGGCGATCGACCAAACATCAAAGCGGGCCTCCACACCCTGCGCCCTTGCCCCGTCCGGATCCTGGGCCGTGGGCAACAGGGCCGACTCACCAAATTTCAGCCCGCCCCAGGACAGACCCGTTAGCGGCCCCACCTTCACCGGGCGCATCAACGTGTCGCTGAGGGTTGCCGACAAAAAATCCGAAAATCGATAGTGCAGCCAATACCAGCCGAAGCCCGCGCCGCCCGCCACCAGGCCGATCGCCCCCAGCGCCGCCACTCGCCCCACCCAACGCCACAAACTGCGCCGCCGCGATCGACGGGGGCGCGACTCCGGTTCCGGGGGCGGTGTGGGTAAATCGTCGGGCGAATTCCCTGGCGACTGCATATTGTCTGGCTGATCTGACGGGACTCCTCACATCGCGCGGGCGGGCCAAGGCGATCGACCGAGCCGCGCGATTGTGCATATGATAGACGACCCATTTCGATCGACTACGATCGCGCCGCCTTGGCCGCCGTTGGGCCAGGCGTTGTCGCAGGGGCCTCGGTCTCCGGGTCGTCGTCTAAATCCTCATCTAAATCCCCAAGACCAGCTTCGGCCTCCAGGCGGCGTTGTTTGCGATCGGCCAAGTCGATTTCCGGCAAGCGCAACAACACCCCGATCGCATACCAGTAATACACCGCCACAGGATCCACATCGAGCGGATAGTAATAGGTTTGGTAGCTAATAAACAGCACGAATACCCAATAGCTTGCCCCGATGCCCCGTAGGTTTTTTTCCTTGACCGATCGATAGGCCTTAAACGTTGTAACCGTAATCGCCGTTACAAAGGCAAGAAATGCCGCAAATCCTGGAAAACCAATTTCCCATAACACCTTGGGAAACCAGGTTTCAATCAATGTTGTTCGTCCAAAAACCCGAGCAGAATTCGTGGCTCGTCCTAAACCCGCTCCAAACAGATTTGACTGAGCTTTCTTCAGCACAAAACTAATTTGTTCCCCAATAAATTCATCCGCCGGTGACGCGGCCCAACGACTGGTAAAGCTATCAATCCGTTCCTGCAAAACATCGGGAAAGAGTACCGCCGCCCCACCCAGCAGCACCGTTAGCCCTAGGCCGATCGGTAAAAATCGTTTTAAATTGGTGACTTGCCCCGTCAAAACCAGCAAAATCACAGTTACAACGGGCACGAGCGCCAGGGCAATTCGCTGCCCGGAAATCACCGCATTCATAAAAATGCCGCCCATGGCTCCCAGCCCAATTAAACGCCAAATTGGTGATGGATCATTAAAGGCCGTTGTATAGGTAAAAAACGCATTGGCAATTAAGAACCAGGCCCATTGCCACGGCGCAACAAATGTCCCCGGCAACCGAACCATATTTTGCGAAGGACTCCAGACCAACGACCCTCCCACAAAGCATCGGGCCTCAATTGTGGCCTTGAACAAGCCCGATCCTTCCAGGTGATCCGTACCGGCGCAACGCCCCGTGAGCAAGAAATAATATTGAACATAGGCCAAGGCAGAACAAACAATGGCCAAAACCGAGGTAAAGCGAGTAGCAAAGAGTAATTCTTTTTTGGAACGAATCAAATGATAGGTACAGAAAATAATCGGAATATAGCCCATGAAAACCTTCAGACCCAACAGACCCAAAGCCAGGGGAGATTTATCCTCTGAAAATGGTTTTTTGAGTTGTTGAAGCCCATTGGCTGAGAGCAATGTGATTAAACAACAGGCTAGCAGAATTAGAGCGGTGGGTTTGAGGGCCTTGGAAGCCCAAAACGGAATTCGCATTTGACGACACGATCGCCAGATGCCAATCAAGGCGGGCAGATAAATCCCATCTTTGGCTAGTTGCAAAACGACGCTGCCACCGAGGGCATAGGTCACGGTGCCACTCAGGGGCAAATACATCAAAAAGCCCCAAAAGGCCTGTCGGGGATATTTGAGCGAGAGGGACAAAACGGGAATAGCCGCCCCGGCCACAACGCCCATTTTGGGATCGATCGCGATCGCCGCGATCGCCCCTAAAATCACGCCGATGATCAGCGAAGGCGTGAGGGATTGAATAAAGGCTTGGCGGGCTTTGAGCTGTTCCCGTTGGCGTTTCTTTAGCTCTTTGGGATCAACTTTTTGTTGAGTGGCCTTGCGTTTCTGGTTGCGCTTTTTGTTAGCTTTGGCGCGGGGTTTTCGCTTGCTGGGCTTCGTCGATCGGGACTTTGGCTTGCGGGTGACGGCCATGATGGGGTGAGAGCAAAACGAGTATCGTCGGGAGCGGGAGCAGCGATGAGCACAGCAGCGGGATTAGCAGCGGGACTAACAATGAGATCAACCGTATGCTAGATTTTCTGGATTTTTATGGATTGGCTTTTATTCATTGGCCTTGTTGTTGATCGGCCATGGATTGGACTGGCCATTGAGTGGATCGGCCATTGATCTGAATTTTATTGATCTGCAAACGCCTTTGCGCCTTGGGAGACCTTCGCCACCGTGACTTTTATTAACTCGATCGCCGCGATCGCCCCTGCCGATGGGCCCGCGCCGGCCACCTCCGATTTGCCGGCGGTGCGCTTTTTGCAACAACCGACTTCCCAGGCTTGGGTTGACCAGGCGATCGCCCATTTGGACGAGATTTTGATCGACCATGCCAACTGCGAACGGAAGGCGGCGGGCGTGGCGCTGCAACTGATGGGGCAATATCCCACCAAAACGCCGCTGGTGCGAAAACTGACGGCGATCGCCCAGGAAGAACTGGAGCACTTTGCCCAGGTTAACCAATGGCTCGATCGACTGGCGATCGCCCCGCGTGCTTTGGCCGCCCCGCCCTATGGAGCCGCGCTGCGATCGCAGATTCGTCGCCAGGAACCCGGCCGGCTGCTCGACTCGCTGCTGGTGGCGGGGCTAATCGAAGCCCGCAGCCATGAACGATTGGGCCTGTTGGCGCAACATTGCCCTAATCCCCAATTGGCCGCCTTCTACCGCAGCTTGATGGCTTCCGAGGCGCGGCACTACGGCATCTATTGGGTGTTGGCGGACACCTATTACGATCGCCCGGTGGTGATGGAACGGTTGGCGGAGTTGGCGGCGATCGAAAGCGAGATTTTAGCCACCCTGCATCCGCACCCGCGCGTGCATAGCTAGGCGATCGAGGTCATCCTGAGTCACCCGGCGATCGCAATTCCACGGTGCAAATGGCGCTATCGTAGGTGGCCATAATTTGCATAATTTGCAATTTTGGGTCTCGATTTTGATCCTGATCCCGATCTTGATCCTCAAATCCCGATCTTGATCCCGATCCCCAAATCCCGCACAATCGCCCCGGAGAAACTCCCATGAGCCACGAGCTTAATCCCCAGTCGATCGACTGCAAAACCGCCTGTGTCAACGGTTGCGTCCTAGGCGACCAGTGTCCCAACCAGGAATTTGCCCAGGCGGCAACCCAGTTCATTTGGAATACGCCCCTCGACAAGCTGAACGAAATCGCCGCCGCCCGGTTTGCGCGCCCCTACGAGTCGAGCTTGCAGCCGATCGACCTCGACCAAATGGACTTGGAATAGCCACCGGTCGCCCGCACCCATCGCGTGTGAGCGGGCCTCCCAATGTCAGAATATCCATCGGGGGTTGTGGCAAGCGGCAGTTTGCCAAATGCCCCACGATCAGATGGCGCATTATTTAGAGAAAGTTGGGCAAAGTCGTGGGTTTCAAAGTCGGTCTGTTGGGTCTCGGAACGGTTGGGGCGGGTGTGGCGCAGATTTTGCTGGACGCGACTGGCCGTAGCCCGCTCCTGCAAGAACTGGAACTCTATCGCGTGGGGGCGCGATCGCTCGACAAGCCCCGCCCGGTCGAGATTCCCCGCGAAAAACTCACAACCGATTTGCAGTCGATCGTCACGGATCCCGCTGTGGATATTGTGGTGGAAGTGATCGGCGGGCTGGAACCGGCGCGCACCTTGATGTTGGAGGCGATCCGCCACGGCAAACATGTGGTGACGGCGAACAAGGCGGCGATCGCCCGCTTTGGCCCCGAGCTGTTCGATGCCGCCAAGGAAGCCGGGGTGTATCTGATGCTGGAAGCGGCCGTGGGCGGTGGCATTCCGATTATTCAACCCCTGAAGCAGTCCCTCGGGGGCGATCGGCTCGATGGCATCACCGGCATCATCAACGGCACGACCAACTACATCCTGTCGCGGATGACCGCCGAGGGCGCGGACTTTGGCGATGTGCTGGCCGATGCCCAACGGTTGGGCTACGCGGAAGCCGACCCGACCGCCGATGTGGACGGCCTCGACGCGGCGGACAAAATCGCGATTCTCGCGTCCCTGGCCTTTGGCGGCCGGATCAAGCGGGAAGCCGTCCACGCGGAGGGTATTCGCAGCATCACGGCGACGGATATTGCCTACGCGGCCAAGCTGGGGTTTGCAATTAAGTTGCTGGCGATCGCCCGGCGGCAGGGGGCTGGCGTGTCCCTGCGCGTTCACCCCACCCTCGTGCCCCACAGCCACCCGCTCGCCCGCGTCGATGGTGCGTTCAACGCGATTTTTGTGGAAGGCCAGCCGATCGGCCAGGTGATGTTCTTCGGCCCCGGCGCGGGGTCTGGCCCCACCGCCAGTGCCGTTGTGTCCGATGTGATCAACATTGCGGCGGCCATGGGCGCGGCGGGCGATCGAGCCACCCCCGTGAACCCGATGCTCAGTTGCAGCCACAGCGATTTCTGCGACGTTGCGCCGTTGGATGATCTGGAAACCCGCTTCTATGTGCGCTTCCTAACGAGCGATCGCCCCGGCACGATCGGCCACATTGGCACCTGTTTTGGCAACCGCAACGTCAGCCTCGAATCGCTGGTGCAAACGGACGTAAACGGCGACGCAGCCCAAGTGGTGGTCGTCACCCACGCCGTGCGCGAAGGCGATTTTCGCGCCGCGTTGGCGGATATTCAGGCCGGCGATTCAATTCGATCGGTCGCCAGCGTTTTGCGCGTTTTGTAAATCTTGCGCTCTGCCCATCAAAAGGTCTAGGGGCCGGCTGTTGTGGCCCCTAGACCTCGAATGGGTTTGAATTGGATGGATTTATTGAAATTGGATGGATTGAAATTAAATGGGTTTGAATTGAATGGGTTTGAATAGCCCGCCCTTGACTCAATTTTGACGGATCGCCATATCCGAGGAGTCACCATGACGGACGATTTGTTGAAAGCATTAATCCCCGCCATTTGTTTAGAGCGATTTAACCAGGCAGTCCAGTTAGCCAATGATGGCGATCGGGCGAATGCGCTCGACCAATTCCAGCACATTTTTGACCGGGATGATGGTCAAAGTTTGCAAGGATCCGTGACCGGTGAATTTTTAGCCACGGTGGAATTACAAAAAGCCAATTGCTTGATGCACTTGGGTCGCCCCACCGAAGCCCAAGCGATTTTTCAGCAGCTTGATCGGGGATTGGCTGGGCAACTCAACACCGAAACTATTTACGATTTCTACGTCGCCTATGGGAATACCCTAGGTCAGTTGGGTCAATTGCCAGACATGATCGATCGCATGGCCCACGCGATGAATATTGCCCTCGAACGATTGCGAGATCTCGATCGATTTCGTCAGGTTTGGTATTGGGTTCTGTACTGGGAAAAACAGCACCAAGCCTGGGATTTGCTCGATGAACATTGCATCGATGCCAATGGATTTGGGCTGGAAAATAACGATCTCCAGTTGCAAATTATTGCCCTCGAATTCCGCTGCCATGCCCACCGCGCCCTCGGTCGGTTAGACCAAGCGCGCACGGGGGCCGCCGGGGTGTTGGCTTGGAAACGCCAAGTCCCAACCGATCGCGCGGCGATTCAGGAATGGGAGGATTTTTGGGTGTCTGTGGGTGGGTCGCTGGACTCTAGGGGCTAAGGGTTCCGCTGGTTCCACGCCTAGCCCCGTCGCGGTGAGTTGCGGTTAGCCGATCGGGTCGGCCTCGGCCAGTAAGGCGCGCACCACGCGATCGAGACCGACCGATCGCGAGGCCTTCAGCAACCACACATCGCCCGATCGCCATTCGGACTTCAGGCGATCGCCCAGGGCCTCGTGGGTCTCAAAGGTTTCGCAGGCCAGACCCTGTGCTCCCTGGGCGATGTGCAGCGCCGTCGGGTCATCGGCCAAAATCAGCAACCCATCCAACCGCAGATCGCGGGCCAGGTGGCCAATTTGCTCGTGAAACTCCGGCGCGCGATCGCCCAACTCCTTCATCGTGCCCAGCACCGCAAACCGGCGCTGGCCCGGCGTTTCCGACAGCATATACAGCGCCGCCGTCATCGACTCCAGCCCCGCATTATAGGTTTCATCCAGCAGCGCCACACCGTTGGCCAGGTCGTAGCGCTGGGCCCGACCGGCGGGCATTTCCACGGTCAGCCCCGCCGCGATCGGCTCCCAATCCACCCCGAGCGCCCGCGCCACCGCCAGCGCTCCCAAAAAATTCAGCGCATTGTGGCGACCGGCCAGGGGCAGCGGAAAGGTCTGCCCCTCCACGCGCAGGGTGGTGGCATCCAGCAGCTCGCCGCGAAAATTCCCGTTGGCAAAGCCGTAGTCGATCGTTTCGCCGTGCCAAATCCGCTCCGCCGTGTCCATCAACCGCGCACAATCGGCGTTGAGCACCGCGATCCCGTCCGGGGACATTTCCGCCAGCAGCTCGCACTTGGCCTCGGCGATCGCCTGCTCCGATCCCAACAGGCCAATGTGCGCCGTCCCCACGTTCGTAATCATCCCCACATTCGGCCGCGCAATTTGGGTCAGCTCGGCGATTTGGCCGCGCCCCCGCATGGCCAATTCCACCACCGCGAAGTCGTGATGATCGGCAATTTGCAGCAGGGTTTTGGGCACGCCAATTTCGTTGTTGTAGTTGGCGTGGGTTTTGTGGACGCTGCCGGCCGTGCCCAACATGGCGGCGATCAGTTCCTTGGTGGTGGTTTTGCCCGCCGAGCCGGTTACGCCCACGACGGGGATGTTCGCCCGATCGCGCCAGTCCCGCGCGATCGCCTGGTAGGCCGCCAGGGCCTTGGGGACAATCAGTTGCGGCAAGGGCTGGTCGATCGGCTCCTCGACGATCGCCGCCACGGCCCCCGCCCCGATCGCCCCCGGCACAAACGATCGCCCGTCAAAATTTTCACCCCGCAGGGCCACAAACAGATCGCCCGGGCCGATCGCCCGACTGTCGGTGCTGACCTGCGCGATCGGCCGATCCAGCGCCCGATCGTCCAAATCCTTGACCGTTGCCCCTGTGATCGTCACCAAATCCCGCAACGAGAACGGCTCGATCGTCTGCAATGTCTTGCCCATGCGCCTGTCACCGCTTAAAGATCACTTTGATATCGTCAAAATCATCCAACATCGTCCCATTGGATTGCCCTTCTACCATGGGCACATCCGGCGACGATCGCGCCCCCGTCGCTGACACCCGATAGGCTTCGGTATAACCTGGCCGGGCCGGTAAATCCCCTTGGCTCAAGAGCGTTTGCCAGCGTTTATCTGTCCAACGCTGCCCCGTCGTCGCAAACTCGTAGTGACTAAACACCGGCCCCGCAAAGCGCGTCAGCCCCTGGCCCGTGTCCGCCACGATCGTCAGCAAATCCACCGACCCGATCGCCTGGTGTAGCGCCCAGGCCGATCGACGACCCAACGCAGGAAAAGCACACACATCCGTTACGAGGGCCACCGGCTCCTTGCCCGCATCCAACGTTTCGTCACTCACGGGATGCCCCTCGTAAAACAGCTTGGAATACCAGCCCGTGTAGCGCATTCCGCCGTACTGGTGCTCGCTTTCGATCACATCGCGCAAAAACTGCGTTTGCTCCGGCGTGAGGGGCGATCGATTCAGTTGCAACTCGGCAATGTCGCCCAACTGCTGAAGCGCGGCGATGAAGCGATCGAGAAACTCTGGCAAGTTCTTAGCAACCGTTTTCGGCTCGATCGGGTGCGTCGCTATAGAAACCCAGTCCCCCCAGGATGCCCCATAGTTATCTCCAGGCGCTTTGCGGGGATCGCTCGCCAAGGTCGCCGTCGGCTGCGGGATTTGGGTGATGCAGGTTTTCATACTGCCCACCATTGCCGCAAAGCGCTGCCAAAATGCGGGCCGCAACTCCACCAGGGCCGCGGGATATTCGCACACACAATTCAGTTCCCACGGCTGGGCGTACAGGATCGTGGCGTGGCGCAGTTGCGTCCAGGAGGCGAGCTGGGCCTCTCCCAGGCGGCGGGCCCAGGCAGTGGTACGCATAGCGGCGGGATGACGATCGTCGGCGGGAACCGACAACTCGCGCAACATCGCCAGCCACTGGGTCACGACGCTCTGTTGCCAATAGGTTCCGTCGGCCAGGCTGTCGATCGCCCCCCGGGTGGCGGTGATTTCGCCCAGGTCGATCGCCGCCCGATCGGCCAAGGCCGGCGCGATCGCGTCATTGCCAAACACCGCAAAGGCCACATCCAGGCAGGACGGGTAGCGGCGCGCATCGCCATCCGGGTCACGACCCAACACCCGATCGAGCGCCCAGCTATCGACCATAAACCGCTGCGGCGCAAAGGAAAACGTTTGCGACTTCTTCGCCAACTGGGGATTCATCTCCGCCGACACCATGTAGCTGGCGCGACCGAGGGGCGACGCGGCCAGGGCCGCTTCCACCCGCGCAAAGTCCTGCGGATCCCGCAGTTGCCGCACCGACTCGATGCCCAAATCCGCGAGAATTTGCCCCAGATCCGCCAAGCCCATGGATTCCGTCGCGCCGATCAGCGATCGCAGCACGCGATCGAAGGCCGTCCACTGGGCCATCAACCCCGATCGCTGCACCAAGTCGTAGAGCACCAGCGCTCCCCGCACCTGGGCCGGCGACTCCGGCAACCCATGGGTTACGAGGGTGTTGATGCTCAACCACGTGAAGGCCTGGAAATAATGCCGCAGGTACAGCGATGCGTTGTAGCGCCCCCGGGGCCGGAAGCATTGGAAATTCATTCGCCGAACACGGCCAAACAGGGACAACTCCGCCACCTCCTGGCGATCGATCTGCTGACGAATCGCCGCGATTCGATCCCCCTGGGAAAACGGCAACTCGGCTTTCTTCGGAGGCAAAAACCAGCCAAAACGGGTCTCCGCCAGTCGGTTCAGAATCCGAATGATCGTCTGAAATAGGAACGTGGGGTCTTCCTCGTGGCACACATCCCAGACCTGGGCGATGGTGCGTTTACCGTCGAAATGCGCCAGGACGTTGGCGGCCGCACCGATAAATTGAAATTCCTGCTTGGATTTGGGATGTTCCAGCACCAACAGGGGTGACTGTCGCATCTGCCTTTTGATCCAAGGTGTAATGTCTGGAGTCACGACCCAGCCGTACTCCTGGAGTTCGCGATCGACTTCGGATTGCAACAGATTCAGGGCTACGCGCAAAAAACAATCGGCCTCGCGCAAGCTGTCCGCCAACGGCCCCTTACCGTAGTCGTCGTAGGCCTGGGGAATTTGGGCGATCGTCCCGATCAGCAACTCCATCAACCAGGGCCGCAAATAGGACTCCTCGATGTCCTCCAGCAGGTTTTCAAAGGAAAATGCCCAGGCGTGTAATAGGGCATCGGCGGAAATAAATACCGGCAAATCGTTGCGAAACACCCGATCGAACTGCTCGATGAAACTGGGAGTCGCAAGGCGATCGCTCACCACAAACCCCTGACGATCGAGCATGGCCCGCTCCTCGTCGGTCAGGGTAAAGCGATCGCCTTGCATCTCCATTTGTTGGTCGTGGTAGTGACCGGGATTTTTGCCGGACGCTTCAACTTGTTCTTGCCACCGAATCCGCACCATGCGTTCCTCGGGGCTGCATTCGGCCAAATCCCAGTAGCGGGCTTGGGTCGGGTCGATCGGCTCCGGCAACTCCGGCGATCCGGGTGGCGGAAACAACCGCCGAAACTCCGCTGGCGACAGATTTTGGCTATCTTGTTTTTGCTGCTCGTAGGTGCGCTGGAGACTCCAGATTTCGCGGCGCATGGAGTCTACGGAGTCTGACGATCTAAGCGATCGAGCCGATTTAGATGACGATTCAGATTGGGGTTCAGATTCGGGCGTGGGGTTAGACATCTCAGATGCAGCACCAATGCTCAGTGCTCACAACAGCTCTCTGGTTCTAACTAATTTTTTTTGTGGGTACGAGGCCCCACACGCGGCCAACCGTTCTAACAAATTGTTGTTTTTGGGTACGAGGCCCAGCCCAACACGAGGCCAAAATTATGATGCTGCCTGGTTTCGATCGCCCCCTAACTCGCTCCGATCGCCAGCAGCGGTTGATCGGCCTCTCGCTGGTGGCCTCCCCGATCGTCGCGGCCCACTGGCTGGCCCACAGTCACCAAACTTCACCGCTGGTCTGTCCCTTTCACTGGCTGACGGGGCTGCCCTGTCCGGGCTGTGGCTTGACCCGATCGTTCGTGGCGATCGCCCGGGGGGACTGGCCGGGGGCGATCGGCTACCATCCCTTCGGGCCGCTGCTGTTTGGGGCCTTGCTGGGCCTGGGGTTGCAATGGTCGGTGGAGTTGCGACGGCGGCGGCGACTGGTTTGGACGATCGGGCGATCGCGCTGGCGGGCGATCGGGCGCGGGCTGCTGATTTTCGGGCTGGTTTGGTACAGCGCCCGGCTCTATGGCCTGTGGAGCAGCGGCGCGGCGGCCCTGGCCTGGAGCCGATCGGCCCTGGGTCAATGGCTCGGCGGTTAGCACCTGGCCACAACTCCCGCAAACGGTTCAGCCCAAAGTGGTTCCATTTGGTAGGATAGATGTTCGGCGATTTGCCAAGCGATCGCCCTCTTTTGCTCGTGCCCCATTAGCCACAAAAGAGTCAGCGCCGTGCCTAAAACCCGCGCGCCCACATCACGCACATTCTATCGAAAGGAGTAAAACCGCATGACCCAAGTGGTTTTGGGTGAAAACGAAGGGATCGAATCCGCGCTACGCCGTTTCAAGCGCCAAGTCTCGAAAGCCGGTATCTTGGCAGACGTGAAATATCGCCGGTACTACGAAACCCCGATCGAAAAGCGCAAGCGTAAGGCCGCTGCTGCCCGCCGGAAGCGCCGTTATCGGTAAAGTTTTTTGAGCAATTTGACCGTATCGAGCGGGGACAAGGGAGGTGAGCCTATGTCCCCGCTCTGCTTTTTGGGGTTTGTTGTTGAAAATTTGCGGATGGGTCATTACCGTAGAACCCTGGTAGACCCTGGTAGACAAGGGGTTTAAACCCCTTGCCCCCCACGACCCCACGATCGCGCGATGCATACGATTCGCAGGCTAGAGGGCTAAGAGTCGATCAACCGCCTGGGGCCAGGTGTAGTGCGATCGCGCCCAATCGGGGCCGGCAACCCGCGCCCGATCGCGCCAGGCCGGTCGATCGATTAGCGCGGCCAACTGGGCGATCGTCGAGTCCAAATTCGGCTCCCACATCCACACCGTTTCGCTCACCCCATCCTGGTATTGCACCGGGTGCTCCGTGAGCTGACTGGCGATCGGGAGGGCAAACTCCGGGCGCGTAAACTCATCGGTCGGGCCGCCCTGGGTGCAAATCACCGGCAAGCCACAGCCGATCGCCTCTAGCACCGGCAGGTTAAAGCCCTCGGCCCGATAGGGCGACAGATACCCATCGGCCGCTTGGTACAGCCGCGCCATGTCGCCATAGGACAGAAATTTGTTGAGGTAGGCCGTGCGATCGAGCAGGGCCTGGGCCGCCGAGTCGGGCAGGAGAGATCGCACCTGGCGCACCCAGGCCGCGGCCCCCCGATCGCTGCCGTAGACCGCATCATTCGCCTTCAGCACCAACCGCACTTGGGGATAGCGCTCGATCGTCGCTGCCAAGGCCTGGATCAGCCGATCGCCGCCCTTGCGCGGAATCGTGCCCCCCACGTTCAGCAACACGAAGTGATCCTGTGAATCAGCGGCCCAGCCCAGAGCGCGGCGCAGGGCCGCCCGATCGCCCGCCGCCAGTGGGTGATAAATCGCCGGGTCGATCCCGTGGGGAACCACCGCCACCCGATCGGGCGCGGCCCCGCTGCGAATCAAGCCCTGGCGCGACCACTCGGACGGCGTAACCACGATCGCCCCCTCGTGGCCCCCGGCCTCCGCCCACGATCGCGCCCCCATCCATTGCCAATATTCGTGGTGCAGCTTGCCAAACTCCGTCGTCGCAAACACCAGCACCCGATCGGCCAGGGCCGTCGGCCGCAGGCGATAGGGCGAGTCCATCCGCAGCAGCCGATCGACCGGTTGCCCATCGGGCGGGGGAATGTGGGCGAGCTGGTGCGATCGGGCCGCATCCAATTGCCCCGCGATCGGTTGCCAGCCATGGGCCAAGGGCCGCTCCTCGTGAAAGAGCCGCACCGCCGGCCGTTGCAACAGCGCCAAACATTGAAATTGATTGACCGTCGTGTAGGAATGGGGCGCAGAAAGCCAGCCTTCAACCAAAATACGCATGGACGCAGCCAGAAAACACGGGATGGGCGATCGGGTGAGCCAACGGGCCGCCAACGCCCGATCGGTCAACCCTTCAAGAATGATTCAGTAACAATTCAGCCAAGCGTCTAGCCAAGCCTTCAGCGATCTAAGGCCATCGTGAATTTTGCAAAGAAGCTTGAGAAGATATGGAACAGACATTGAACAGATTACGTTCTCGCGCCCCCACAGCTCCATGACAGCCGCCGCCTCTCGACCCGTCCGCCTTGCGATTATTGGTGACATTCATGACCAGTGGACGAGCGACGATACCCACGCGCTCCAGGGATTGGGCGTGGATGCGGCCCTGTTTGTGGGGGACTTTGGCAATGAATCGGTTGATGTGGTGCGGGCGATCGCGGCGGTTCCCCTCCCGAAGGCGGTGATCCTGGGCAACCATGATTCCTGGTACACCGCCACGCCCTGGGGCCGCAAAAAATGCCCCTACGATCGCACCCGCGAAGACCGCGTGCAACAGCAGCTCGACTTGCTGGGCGAAGCCCACGTCGGCTATGGCTGCCTCGACTGGCCGGACTTGGGAATTAGCGTCGTCGGGGGGCGGCCCTTTAGCTGGGGCGGCCCCAATTGGAGCTATGCGGAGTTTTACCGCGATCGCTTCGGGGTGTTGGGGATGATGGATTCGGCCGATCGGATCGCCCGCGCCGCCGCCCAGGCGACCCAGCCCGCGCTCATTTTCCTGGGCCACAACGGGCCCCACGGCCTGGGCGACAATCCCGAATCGATCTGCGGTCGCGACTGGCAACCCCTGGGCGGTGACTTTGGCGATCCCGACCTGCGCCAGGCGATTCGCACCAGCCAACAGCGCCAACAGCACGTCGCCCTTGTCACCTTTGGGCACATGCACAACCATCTGCGTCACCGCAAGGATCGCCTGCGACAAATGACGGCCACGGATGCCCAGGGCACGGTGTATCTGAATGCGGCGGTGGTGCCGCGCCTGCTGGAGCGCGATCGGGGCCGTTTGCACCAGTTTGTCTGGCTGGAATTGGTGGCGGGAAAGGTCAGTTGTGCGGCTTCGGTGTGGGCCGATCGCACGGGGGCGATCGCCTCGGCCGACTGGTGGATTGGTCACGCCCCGGCGGATTTCGCCCAATCGGCCCCAACGGCTCCGAGGACGATCGAGGCCTCGACACTCTAGGAATCTAATTGCTGCTTCAGCGACGACAGGGCAGACCAGCGGGCATCGACGGCGGGCTGCTCGATCGCCACTTCCGGCTCGATCGCCACCCCTGGGCAGTCGTCGCGGCACAATTGCTGGGCCGGCAGTTCTAGGCAAAATTGTTGATAGAGCCAATCTTCGGGATAAAAGTAGCCCGTGGGCGGTAGGGATTCCTGGAGATCTTCGGCGCTGACTTCGCGCTCCAGGGGCAAGGCCTTGGCCTCCGCCGCCTCGTCTAGCCAAATCGGCTCTTGGGCATCAACCACCAGGCGCTGATTGTATTGGCACAGGCAGCGATCGCACGTCAGGGTGACGATCCCCTCCGCCTGGGCAGACACGTCCAAAAAATTCCCCCGGTGGACAACGCGCAAGCTGCCGCGCACGGGGGTGAGGGTTTCTAACCCGGGCAGAAAGTCTTTAAATTCCCAACCGATCGTGTGGTTGGTGGCTCTGAGCAGGTGCGGAATGAAAACCGAATCCACGGCAGGAAACCCGAGCAACGGGATGGTGAACGATCAGAAATCAAGCGGCCAACGATCGAGCGGCCAGACATCAAGCGGTCAAAGATCAAGCGGCGATCGGGCCAAACAGCCAGCGACTGTAACCCCGCCATGGCCGAGTTATCAGTCGCTAGGGCCCCTGGGGATCAGGGGCGATCGGTGAGCTGGGTTAGCTGGGGTCAGCCGCCTCGGTTGCCGCCTCGGTTTCTGGCCCCTTGAGGGCAACGACTAGATGCCGATGCGGCTCCTGGCCCTCGCTATGGGTGGTGATGTCGCTGTAGGCCGCGAGCATGGCGTGGAGTTGTTTACGCTGGGACGAAGAGAGTGAGTCGATCGCCACCGACTCCCCCGTCTCGCGCACCTGGGCAACGGCATTAGCCGCCACGGACTCCAGGGCCGCCCGCTGTTGGGCCCGATAGCCGTTTAGCTCGATCGTGTAACCGCAATGGTCATCCCGCTCGTTGCCCACGTTTAGCAACATATTCGCCAGATACTGCATCGCGTCGAGGGTCACCCCCTCTTCGCCCACCGCGATCGCCGTTTGTTCCGGCGACCAAGACGCAGCATCGATCGTCAGCCAATAGTTGGGCACATTGTCGATCGGGTCATGCCGAGACTCCACCGAAGTCGGCATCCCCAAGCGCACCAGCAGCCCTTCCAACCAAACCCGTCCCCGATCGCCCGGATCACTCATTAGGACTTACCCTTCTTCGTATTTGGCTTGTTCGTAGACGGGCCCTGGTTCGGCGTGTTCTTGGCCGAGCTAGCCGATTTGGCACTCTTCGGCTCAAACGGCAGGGTCGATCGGCTCCCCGAGCCATCCACCGCCACCGCCTTCACATCCACAATGCCCTGGGCTTCCGCCATCTTCTGGATATTCTCCGGCAGCGGCTCCCGCGACAAAATGAACGCCTGACCCGTTTGGAACAGGTTCGCCACCACCATGTACATCAGCACACCCGCCGGCAAGGGGAAGAACAAGAACATCCCCGAGAAAATAATCGGAGTCAGCTTATTCGCCGCCGATTGCTGCGGATTGTCCGTGGCCCCTTGGCTCGAAATCGACTGGCTGACATACAGGCTCAAGCCAAACAGCAGCACCATGCTGACAATATCCCAGTGGATCCCCTCATCATCCACCGCACCCACGTGGCCCAGGGCGCTGATAAAGAGGAAACCCTTGTTAGCCGCCAGGCCGGGCAGCGTGCCTTGCAGGGTCACGTCGCCCGCTTGCAGGGCTTCGATCGTGCCGTCGTCGTTGATCTTGACCCGCTCGGCTCCCTTCATTACCTGCCACTTGGGGGTCAGGTCGATGTCGCCGCCAGCTTCCGCCGTCAGCGCGCTCAGGGGTTTGCCGTCGGGGGTTTGGAATTCCACATGGGTCGTGTCACCCACGGCCAGGCGAGTCCCACCGGGCAGCAAACCCACCACGGGATAGTGCGTGCTATCCGAGATGTAGATATTCTTCGGCGGGGTGACGAAGGCCTCGGGCTGGACGCGCTCGATTTGCTCCTGCGGCAGAATTTGCAGATTCACGGAGTAGGGCACATCCGCAAACGGCGATCCGCGCAGGGTGGTGAACAGCGCGATCAGCACGGGCATTTGCACCAGAATCGGGAAACAACCCGCGAGGGGGTTGCCAAATTCCTTGTAAACGCTGCTGAGTTCTTCCTGTTGTTTGGTGGGGTCGTTTTTGTAGCGCTCTTGAATCTCTTTGACCTTTTTCTGCATGATCGGCTGGGTGATTTTCATCCGCCGCATACTGCGGATGGAGCCAGCGCTAATCGGGTAAAGAGCAAAGCGCACCACCAGCGTCAGGGCGATGATGGCGAGGCCATAGCTGGGCACGATTCCATAGAAAAAATCCAGGATCGGCAGCATGACGTTGTTTGAGAGAAATCCAACTCCGAAATCCATGCGCGTTGCGTCGGTTGTGCGATCGAGTTGTTAAAAGTTATCAAAAAACCGTCAACAGGCGGTCAACGATTCATTAAACGATCGGGAAGCGATCGGGGCTGGCGATCGGTTTTTGGGGGGATGTTGGGGAAGCGATGAGCAACCACGGTTCCCTGTGACCCAACCCAGACCCAGTGTATGAAAAAGGGGGCAACGATCGGGAGTCGGGTTGTGGCAGACCCGATCGCCCCCGATCGGTCAACCCATCAGACCAATTGGGCGCTGATGCGGCCTAAAAACGAGACCCCCTGCCGGAAGCAGCGGTGCTGTTCAAGCGAGAGGGCAACCTCATCCATCCTCATCAATATAGTCCGGGCAATCGTCCGGGCAATCGTCTGAGCCATCGGGCATCGCTGGGATCAAGCCGGGGCCAGGGGCCGGCGATCGGGCGCTACTTGCTGCTGGCGGTGCGGGCCGGTTCGGCAATCCGCTCCTTGATGTAGTCGGCGGCGGCCCGGAAGTTCGGCATCGATCGCATTTCCAGGCGACTACCATCCTTCAGGGTCAGCACCATATCGCCCCAGGCACCCCAGCCTCGGGGCACGGCGATCACGGAGACAATTTCGGGATAGATCACGTCGGAGCGATCGCGCCCTTGCCAGCCGCTGGTGATCGAAATGCGGCGACTCGTGATCCGGTAGCGCAGCCACAGGGCACGGACGATCGACCCAACCGTCAAGGGCAAACAGATTACCGTTAGCCCCAGCAGCAGATTGACGATCAAATCGCCACGGTGGGGGCCGCCCTCATAGTAAACGTCTTCCTTGATACCCATAGTGCAGTGCTCGTAAGTTCAATACCCGGCGATCAGGGCCTGTCAGCGAGACCGGTGGTTGATGTTGGCGACGGCGGCGATGGTTCAACACCGGGCTGACGGAATCCAAGGGGGAGATGTTTTTTGGGGGAAGCACACCGCGCCCCTGCGGTCAGACAACCGGCCGTTGATCACTCGATTGTGTCACCAAAATCTAGCGTAATGGCTGCCAACAACTGCTCCAATTCTTGCAGAATTTGGCGGTAGTTACACTCTAGCGCGGAGGGGCGAACGCTGATGACCGCCAACCAGCCAGGGGGCATTTGGGGGAGGCGTTGACTCAAAATGCTGTGAATTTGCCGCCGCAGCCGATTGCGCACAACGGAGCGTTTATCAACCTTGCGGCTGATGCTTACGCCAATCTTGGGAGGCAGCGGGGACTTGGGAGAGGGCAGAGTGGGGGCAATCGCCGCCGGTGAATCGCTCAAGGCGATCGCGGGGCCTGTCGATGGCCGATAGACCCAAAGTGTCAGATGCTTGCTGCGATACCGCTTGCCTTGCCGATACACTCGGTCAAAGTCGCTGCGGTGTCGAAGTCGATAGGCTTGGGGTAAGGCCATGCACGTTTGGGTGTAGTGGCGATCGCTCAACCACCCTGTAGCGAACTGCTATTGAGCAATCCTAGACTGCCAACCGAGCGCGGCCGCGACGACGACGGGCGTTCAGCACGCGGCGACCATTTTTCGTCCGCATCCGGGCCCGGAAGCCGGAAACACGCTTGCGCTTGCGATTAGTTCCTTCAAGAGTACGTTTGGTCATGGTTTGGCTAGCTCCAGGTGGGCGATTGGCGGACTGGGTTGGACCGAACGTGGGTTGGACGATCGCACGGAGCGTGCTTCTCGGTTGCCCCCTCCTTCTGTCTGGCTTGGCAGTCCAATGGATCGATGAAGGTGCGCTTGTCTGAGTTAGAAAACGCGACTTTCGATAATATCACGAGCCGGTGCGTTGGCGAGGGATCTCGGATCGCACCGGGCCGCGAGTCCTATCGATCGGTGTCGTCGTCGGGATCCTCATCGGGGTCAGAAGGCTCGTCGCCGGGAAAGTAGCCGGCCATTTTGCCCACCACGAGGCCGCCGATGCCCAACACGCCTTTTTCAAACAGGCCCTTGAAGCTTTGGAACAGTTCCGATTGCTGGGGGTTGATCTGGGGCTGGTTGGCGAGGTGGGTGGCGGCTCCGCCGGAGAGGACGGTGAAGGAGACGGAGATGATCAGCAGTTGTTGATAGATTGGCAGTCGCTTCATGGGAGGTGGCTCCTGGGATTTCTTGGACAATTTGATGATTGCCTGAAATCGCTGAAACGTGGTCTGAGTAAGGTCTGAGTAAGGTTCGGCTTTTGTAAGACTGTCTGATTTTTGTCAAAGACATCGATCGCCCCGGCGATCGCGCTGGGCGGGGCGAGGTCGGTGGGCAACGGGCTGAAGCCCCTTGTTACGATGGTTGAGGCACGGCAAATCGGCCAATCCCATGAACCCAAAATCGTCGGTTGAAGGTCAACCCATGCAGCGCCAAGACGCGATCGCCTGTTTTCAGGCCCATCGTGATGATTTGGCAGCATTGGGCGTAAAGACGCTATTTCTGTTTGGTTCTGTTGCTCGCAATCAAGCCACCATCAACAGCGATGTGGATCTGCTGGTGGAGTTTTCGCGACCTGTGGGGCTATTAACCTTTGCGCGACTCCATCGTTTTTTGGAAATATGGCTTGATCGTCCCGTGGATTTAGGAACGCCAGATTCTCTAAAAGACCATTTGCGATCGCCTGTCTCTCAGGATTTAGTTCATGCCTTCTCGATCGATCCAACAGCGACTGCAAGATATTCTGACGGCCGCGCAGGAGATTCAGTTATTCACCAATGATGTTGATCGCCAAGCGTTTGCACAGGATCTTCGGACAATTCGCGCTGTGCTATACAACTTCGCAATTATTGGTGAAGCAGCGGCAAGTTTATTGCCAGATATTGAGATCAACCATCCAGAAGTTCCTTGGAAAGATTTGCGAGGACTGAGGAATATTGCTATTCATGAATATTTTCGAGTCAATTTAGATATGGTTTGGGAAACCATCATTCATGATCTCCCACCTCTAATCGATCAAATTCAAAAAATTCAGAGCACGCTGTCTGATTAATACCTTCCAAGGTCTAAACGCTTAATACTCATCTGGTCGCGGATTGACCTGAGCTTGTCCAAAGATGTTGGCAAGGTGGGTGTAGTGGCAGTCTTCTAGGCTGTGTTGCGGGGAATAGCTAGCCGATCGCGCGGGGTTTCTCGCAAAATAGAGACGGTTCTCCACTCGATCGCCCCATGGCCCGCAACGAACGATCGCTGAAAGCTACGGCAGCCGGTTGCCAAAAGCTGACTGATGCTCTGAAAAATAGCCGCTACACCAAAAGTTCGATCGGGGATTTTGTTCAGTACCGAAAGAGCGATGGCAAGAAAGCAGCAGGCGTATCGCGGGCGACGGTTGCGAAGGCGTTTAATGGCGATCCAGTTGATCGGGGAATTTTTATTGGTTTGTGCGATCTACTGGAACTGAACTGGAAAACCATTGCCGATCTGACAGCGGTTTCTGAAGCGAGTGGGCTTGATCGTGTCAGCAAAGGAGTCCAGGGTTTTCTTGGAATGGTGCTGAACGCTCCAGTGGATATGGAGCTATTGCGATCGCAGGTCAAGGCAGATTTGCAGCGGCGATGCGGCACGATGAAGGTGCTGGACATGGAGCAGCCGATCGAGTTGGGCACAATCTATACCGAAGTGAACGTGCTGGAAAAACTGACAGCCAATCAGCGCTTCAGTACAGCAGAGCTGCTGGGGCGGTTGGATAGGTTGGAAGAATTTGATCGACTCGGCTTGGGCAGGGTTCAACAAGCAAAAATTCCAGGGTTAGACGCTGCCAGTAAATGTAAAGCACTCATGATTTTGGGGCGACCAGGTGCGGGCAAAACCACATTTCTGAAGTATTTAACAATTTCCTGTCTAGAGGAAAAATTTTTGGGCGATCATGTGCCGATTTTTGTCACGCTGAAAGAGTGGGCAGAATCGCCTGACAAGCCCAATTTAATAGAATTTATAGCGCAGCAATGGGTAAACTGTGGCATTGAAAATTCACAAATGCTCTTAAAGCAATGCTTGAAAAATGGCAATGCCTTGGTTCTGCTTGATGGACTCGATGAGGTATTGGAGGTTCATACAAGCCGCACAATTCTGGAAATGCGAAACTTGGCTAATCGCTTTCCTGAGAATAATATTGTTGCAACTTGTCGAATTGCTGCCAAGGAATATAATTTTGAGACCTTTTCTGAGGTAGAAGTCTCAGATTTTTCAGAAGAGCAGATTGCAGAATTTGTCACAAATTGGTTTTCTTATCATAAAGATTTTGACAAGATTGATCAATTTCTAGAGCAGCTCAAAAATGACAAGCCCATTTTGGAGTTGGCTAGCAACCCATTATTGTTGACTTTGCTTTGCTTAGTGTTTGGAGATAGTGGGAACTTTCCGCGCAATCGAGCCAAGCTTTATGAAGAGGGTGTGGATCTGCTGCTGAAAAAGTGGGATGGTAAGCGGAATATTCAGCGAGATCAGGTCTACAAGAATCTATCGATTAATCGTAAGGAAGATTTGCTTTCGCAGTTGGCGCTAGCAACCTTTCAAGAGGGGTCTTATTTCTTTGATCAGCGAGTAGCAGAAGAGCAAATCATGGCTTATATCCATAATTTGCCGGATGCCAAGGATGATCCAGAAGCCTTGCGGTTGGATAGCGAAGCTATTTTGCGATCGATTGTGGCTCAACATGGCTTGCTGACGGAACGAGCACGGGGGGTTTATTCCTTTTCTCATTTAACCTTTCATGAATATTTTGCAGCCAGAGAAATTGTTGATCGTCAAAATTGGCAGCTACTAACTCAACATTTGTCTAAAAAGGCTTGGCGGGAAGTTACGTTGCTCGTAGCAGGTAGCGTTCGGCAAGGCGATCAATTAATTCTGACGCTGAAACAAGCCACAGACAACCTGTTGGTTGACGACCCAAAATTACAGGCTGTTTTAGCCTGGGCAACCGAAAAGGCAGCATCCGTGCAAGTGCCTTACAAACCACAAGCAGTGATTGCCTTCTACTTCGCTCTCGATCGCGCTCTCGCTCGCGCTCTCGCTCGCGATCTCGCTTTTTATCTTGATCGCGCTCTCGATCTCTCTCGTGATCTCGCTCGCGCTCTCGATCTCGCTCGCGCTCTCGATCTTGCTTTCGATCCCAATCGCACTTTCGATCTCGATCTCGATCTCGATCTCGATCGCACTCTCGCTCTCGATCTCGCTCTCGCTCTTGATCGCGCTTTCAATTGCTCTTTCGCTCTCGATCTCGGTCTCGCTCTCGATCGCGCTTGCCAGCTAAACAACCAAGATCTAGTAGCTCAATTAGCTAATCTAAAAAGCCAATTGAAGTCTATAGAAGACTTACCCGAGAAGCAGCAAAGAGGATGGTGGAAAAAGGAAGGACAAAGCTGGCCTCAATCTTTACGAGCTGTGATGACTAAGCATCGCAATATTGGTCATGATTGGCAATTTTCTGATCAGCAAAAAGAGCTTTTGCAGAAATACCATGATGCCAATTTACGGTTGGCAGAATGTTTGAACACCGATTGTTATTTGTCCCGAGAAGTGCGGCAAGACATCGAAGCCACAATACTGCGCCCGATCGCCCAAATTGAGGCCTACTACGCCGCCAAAGGCAAACCCTATCCACCCGTTCCCAACCCCTAACCCGCGATCGCAGATATGGGCGATTAATCGTTCCCATCCTCTGGGGCTGGAGTCGGCGGCCTATCTTGGGAAAAACGAGCGATAGAGGGTGGCGCGTTGGCCATGAAGCGCGATCGATTCTTGCGGTTAATGCTGGGTGGTGTGGCCGGTGCTGGTTTGGTGGGTTGTGGTCAGGGATGGGGGCTGAATGCTCAACCATCGCCAGCAAAGCAATCTACTGCCGCAACATCTCCATCAATGACCGGGCTAACGCAGGCTGACTCGTCCCGCCGGGTCTTGATTATTGGAGCGGGAATGGCTGGGTTGGCCGCCGCCCGTCAGTTGCGATCGCGCGGGTGGGATCCGGTGGTGCTGGAGGGGCGCGATCGGGTCGGGGGCCGTCTGTGGTCTTTGCGACCCGCGGCCCTGAAGGGGGTGGCGCTGGACTTGGGAGCCAGTTGGATCCATGGCATCCAGGGTAACCCGATCGCCGCCTTAGCCCAGCAGTGGCAAATTCCCACCGTAGCCACGGATGCCGAAAATCAGTGGCTTTATGACTGGGATGGTCGTTTAGTGGATGATGCCCGGCACGATCGCCTAGAGCAGGTATTAGAGCAGGTGTTGGCTCAACAGAACCGGTTGCGGGAAAAGCGTTCCACTGATCGTCCACTGCTAGCGGACTTGCAAGCCTTGGTTCAGCGGGCTAACCTCACGGCCGACGATGAACGGGCGGTTTGGACAGTGCTGAAGGGGTCGATCGAGCATGAATATGCCGGATCGATGGCGGAGCTATCGGCCAATGAGTGGGATGCGGGCGACGGTTTTGATGGCGCAGATGTGTTGTTCCCCAGCGGCTACGACTCGATCGCCCGTCGTTTAGCCAGTGGATTGACATTGCAGCTCAACCAGGTGGTGCGCCGAATTGAGCATGGTCAGCAGGGAGTCAAAATCACCACCGATCGCGGTGAATGGGTTGGGATCGCGGCCGTAGTGACCTTGCCGATCGGGGTGTTGCAATCGGGTCAAGTCACCTTTGCCCCGGCCCTGCCCGAGACCCACCAAAGCGCCATCAATCGATTGGGAATGGGCATTCTGAACAAAATCTATTTAGAATTTCCTCGCTCCTTTTGGCCCCCAGAGCCAGACTGGATCGGGTTTGTTTCCGATCCGCCGGGTCTGTGGAATGAGTGGGTGAATTTCCAGCGGGTCAGCGATCGCCCCATTTTGTTGGGGTTTAATGCGGCTCAACAGGGCCGCGAGCTGGAAGCCCTCAGCGACGAGCAACAGGCCGCCAGTGCCCTCAAGGCCCTGCGACGCATGTTTGGCTCCAAAATCCCTGATCCAACGGCGGTTTGGGTGACTCGTTGGGGGCGCGATCCCTTTGCGGGCGGCTCCTATTCCTTCCTCCGAGTGGGGGCCACCCTGAGCGATCGCGGTCAACTGACCAAACCCGTGGGCGATCGCCTGTTTTTTGCCGGGGAAGCCACCTCCCGCAATCATGCGGCCACGGTTCACGGAGCCTATCGATCGGGTCAACGAGCTGCGGATCAGATCATGGCCATTCATAACGGCTCTGCCTAGTCGCACGGCAGGCTTAAAGTATTGGGTCTTAAAGCATGGGGTAAAGAGCACGCGGCAAGACATCGAAGCCACAATGCTGCGCCCGATCGCCCAAATTGAGGCCTACTACGCCGCCAAAGGCAAACCCTATCCACCCATTTAATCCCGTGGAAGATTGATCGTTCCCATACTCTGTGTGGGAATGCCACCTTCGACGCTCTGCGTCCAGTGATGTGCCAGCGATCGGTGACGCAGAGCGTCTAGGAACACACTCCCACTCAGAGCGTGGGAGCGATCAACCCGCGATCGCAGACAGAGGCGATCGGGGACTCGCGGGCACAAAATCTTCCTCCCGCAACCCCAACTCAATCAGGTCATCAATCAACGTGTCCGTGCCGTTCCACTCCACCCGAATTTGCTTCCCGATCGCCCGTAAATGCACCACCACACTGTGGATGCGATCGTGCCCCGACCACCCCACATTCATCAATCCCCAGGGCGATCGCCCCAGCTATGGCCTGATCACCACCGGCAACGAATTTCTGTTTTTGAAAACCGACGGGCGATCGAATCGTTATGCCAACTCCCGCCTATTTTCGTTGCTGAATCCCGGCAATGAACTCTATGACGTGCTGCAAATTCTGCGGGGTCTGGGCGCAACGCTGCAAGCACCGCGATCGTAGGTTGGGACTATTGCGGGCGCTGGACGATCACTTCGCGGATCCGTTGCTTACGATCGGGGTCGATCGCCACTAGCCGCACGTAGCAATCCAGGTTTTCCGCAAGGCAGGTTTCCAGCTTGGCGATCGCGTCGGTTTCCTCGTGCGGTTCGGCGGTTCCGTAGCATTGCCAGGAGTTGGCTTTGTAGTGGCGCTTGTCGGCCACTTCGATGCCCAGGCGATAGCCGTTGTTGACGATCGGCACGAGCTGCGATCGGGTCGTTGGGCCCAGGGGTTGCACCAACTTCGGCCGCTGGCTGCCGCGATATTCCAGCTTCGATTCCAGATCCGTGCTGCCGCTCAGGGGAGGCACGGTTGGCTCCAGGGCCGGCCGGGGCACGGTGGATGGGGCTGGCTCGATCGGCTGGGTTTGGGTGTGGGTGGCGACCGGCGGTTCGGTGGCGGCGGTTGGTGCGGGCTGGGCGCTGTAGGGGCGCGATCGGCCTTGCAGCCCGTTGGCTGGCCCTTCGCCATTGGTAAGGGGGGCGGCGCTGTCCGAACCGCCGGCCCCGTTTGCGCCCGCGCCATTCAGACCAAAGGCGTTGTAGGTCGCCGCGAGGTGTAGCTCACGAATCCGATCCTGCTCGCCGACCAGGGACGACCCGATCGCCCGTAACTGTTCCAGCGTCGGGCGCGGTTCCGCGAATTGTGGCAAGGCGGTCTTGGATTTCAGCAAGCGATTCGAGACCTCCGCCAGGCCGGTTTCGCGGATGAATTGCTGTACGAGGTCGTCGTAAACCCGCGATTTGATTGCCCCAAAGAAGTCCACGGACTGGCCGGGGAAGGCATCGACCAACTCGCCCACGGCGCGATCGGGCAAGCCCAGCCCTTCAAAAATGCCCCGCACCGCTTCCCGGCGTTCCTCGTGGGTGGGTTCCCAGTAGAACTTTTCCATCCGACCGTCGCGGGTCAGGGGCGCGTAGAGCGTGCCAAAGTCGTTGCCCGTGACGACGATCGGGATTCGGCGCACCGGCTCGCTGTCGTAGCTGCCGGGTAACTGCACGTTGGTCGGGTTGTCGGCAATGTTCATCAGGGTGGCGTTCACCAGTTGGGTGTTCACCGTGTATTGGGTCAGGCGATCGAACCGGCCCGCCCCCGCGTCAATGTCATTAATCAACAGCACGCACATCCGCCCGCGCACCTTCACCATCTCCGAGGCTTCCCGGTAGCGCAGCCGCAGCAGCCGAGCCGGGTCGCCCGCGTCGGGGCTTTCCAGTTCGCCGCCGGAAATGTGCACCGCATCGATGCCCATTTGCTCAAACACGAGATTGCACTGGAAGGTTTTGCCCTCGCCTTTTTTGCCGTGAATGCCCAAAAGCAGCGGCACGGGCACACGCGGCAAGTTCAAGAAGTTCTTGACCACGTGGACGGCGACTTTTTCGGTGAAGCGGGGCGAAACGTAGTAAGACATGGGGCGCAACGGGGACGACGGAAACGGCGCAACCACAGCGCCATCGGCAATTATCCCCCATTGCGTCCCCACCCCCTGATTCGGGATGGTTGTGGAAGCAATTAGAAAATTCCATCGCGGGGGCTGGGCGGCCGTGGGGCGATCGAACCAGGGCGGGTCGATCGATGAGCGCCGATGCCCGATCGCTCAGGATAGTTAGTGTGTTGCTAATGCGAGTTCAGCGCGAGATTAATGCGAGAAGGTGCTGGGCGAAACCGTATGCGGCCATTCCGTCACAAATCCATCGGGCAGCGCGGCTCCCTGCAAGTCCGCATCCCGCAGAATTGCACCCGTCAGGTCAGCCCCGCGCAAGTCCGCATCCCGCAAGATCGCGCCCGTCAGGTCGGCATAGCTCAGGTCGGCGCGCTTCAAATCGGCCCCGGTCAAGTCCGTAATCAAGGACTCTGACCCCGGTGTGCCGGTGATCCGGCGCAGGATCGATCGACACAATTTCGCTCCCTCCAGGCGCGCATGGCGCAGGATCGCCCCGCTGAGTTGGCCGTAGCTAAGATCGGCTTCGGTTAAATCGGCGTGTTGCAGGTTGGTGTGGTGGGTTGGGGTCGATCGAAAATCCACCTCATACAACACGGCCTTGCGCAACTCCGCCCGCGCCAGGTCGGCCCCGGTCAGAATGGCTTTGCAAAAATTCGCGCCATTCAAGCAAGCTCGGGTCAAAATCGCCCCGGTCAAGTCGGCTTCGCGCAGGGTGGCCGCGGTCAAGTCCGCATTCCGGAGATTGGCCCCCCACAGCAAGGACTCACTGAGATCGGCGCGCTGCAAGTTGCTGTGGCTGAGGTTGCTTTTGCCGAGGCGGGCTTGGCGAAAATCCGCTTGCTTAAAATCAAAGCCTTGAAAATCTACGTTGGTTAGTTCCACATCGCGCAATTGCACCCCGTGGAATTTTCGTTCACCGGCCGCACCGCGTTGCAGGAGTTCTTGTATGTCCATAACATCTTGCTGATGGCTAAAGGGTAAATCGCAAAAGGAAATTACAGCGGTTTCGGCGTTCGTGAAATCGAGTCTAAAATCCGATCAAACAGATCAATTAGACAACATTAAAGGGTAATTCCGGTAGGGGCGCACGGCGGTGCGCCCCTACGAGAGATCTCAATCTTTGAGGTGATTTTTGCCCACGCGAATCCAGCCGATGGCAACACAAAATACGGATGAAAATCAGATGAAAAATGATGAAGTCGTGCGTGGATTTCCGTTGAATAGTTCCACAAGCGCGATCGCCCAACGATCGAGCCGATCGGGGTTTGACCTACGATCGCGCCCGATCACCGGACGATCGGGGAAACCCACTTGGGGCGGACGGGGCCGGGCGATCGCCCCGCGAACCGGTTGGGTTGGGACTGCTGGTTACGTTTGGCATTTGGAACTGTTGCGCCTGCTGGCGCAATCGATCGCCAATCCCATCGCAGACACTTTCACAGAGCACAAACACCTTGGGATCAACCACTTCGTAATAGGCGCTCACGCCCTTGGGTTGTCGCGACAGGATTCCCGCCTGGGTCATGATTTTCAAGTGCTTAGACAGATTGGCCTGGCTAAAGCCCGTCGCCTCAGTCAGTTCCATCACATTCATGGCTCCCGATCGCAAGCAGCACAAAATTTGTAGCCGACTAACTTCAGACAAGACTTTGAAATAGTCCGCGATCGAAGTCAGCACCTCTGGAATCAACGGGTCGCAATGGCTCTCAGTCATGGATGGAAAGATCTAGGGGAGGACAGGAAAAAGACGCAGCCACACAACCAGCAAATCATCCATCACCCAAACTCTAATTGCCCAAACTCCAATCACCAGCAACCCATCGCTAGCAACTAGCCACCCATGGGCGAGCTGGGTAGGGGATGATTAAATCATTATTAACCATCACATAGCCATTGATAACTATATAGATTTTAAATTGAATCAATGAACCCCTGATGTAGACTGGAGACGCTATAACCTGCCTGGGTCAGCATCCGCATGGATACTGCTGCGCAGCCCGGTGGTGGGCGATCGCTCCACCCCCGCCGCTCAGCCGCCACGCATCGGATATCCTATGGGGGAGAAGCTTGGACTCTAGCAACGCGAGATCGCAGCCGAATGGACTCTAAATACCGGCGAATTCTGTTAAAACTCAGCGGTGAGGCGCTGATGGGAGACTTGTCCTACGGCATCGATCCCGACATCGTACATGGCATCGCCCGTGAGATTTCTGACGTAATGGCCGCCGGCGTACAACTGGCGATCGTCGTCGGGGGTGGCAACATTTTTCGAGGCGTGAAAGCGGCGGCGGGCGGCATGGATCGGGCAACCGGTGACTACATCGGGATGATTGCGACCGTGATGAATGCCATGACTCTCCAGGATGCCCTTGAGCGCCAGGGCGTGCCAACGCGGGTGCAAACGGCGATCGCCATGCAAGAAGTGGCCGAACCCTATATTCGTCGCCGCGCCATTCGTCACTTGGAGAAGGGCCGCGTCGTCATCTTTGGCGCAGGGTCGGGGAATCCTTTTTTTACCACCGACACCACGGCGGCCCTGCGGGCGGCGGAGATTGATGCCAACGTGATTTTTAAAGCGACGAAGGTCGATGGGATCTATGATTCTGATCCAAAACAAAATCCCGAGGCGAAGCGCTACACCAGCCTCAATTACAATCATGTCCTGACGCAAGATTTACGCGTTATGGATAGCACGGCGATCGCCCTTTGCAAGGAAAATGATATTCCGATCGTCGTGTTTGATTTGACTGTTAGTGGCAATATTCACCGCGCGGTCATGGGAGAATCAGTCGGCACAACTGTAGGAGGACTCTGTGAAGTTAGCTGACATTGAGAGCAACATGCAAAAGAGCGTTGAAGCAACCCTTCGCGCCTTTAATACCCTCAGAACGGGACGGGCCAATACGGCGCTGCTCGATCGAATTGTGATCGAATACTACGGCGCACCCACACCACTGAAATCCTTGGCCAGTGTGAACACGCCGGATGCCAGCACGATCGCCATCCAACCGTTCGATCGCAGCACCCTCTCGGCGATCGAGAAAGCGATTTCGATGGACGATGACATCAGCCTCACCCCGAACAACGACGGCTCAGTCATTCGGCTGAATATTCCTCCGTTGACTTCCGAGCGACGTAAGGAATTGGTGAAAGTGGCCGCGAAATATGCGGAAGAAGGCAAAGTTGCCATTCGGAATGTGCGCCGAGAGGCGATCGACCACATCCGCAAACAAGAAAAAAGTGCCGAAATGTCTGAAGATGAAGCGCGCGATTTGCAGGATACGGTGCAAAAGGCGACTGATAAATTCATCTCCAAAATTGATAGCTTGCTAGCGGAAAAAGAAAAGGACATCATGACCGTTTAGGACGAGCCAACGCGTCTGTTCGGATGGCGGGCTTTTCCCCAGGAACCGATCGAAAGGAGGGGTTTTAGCCCCTTCTTTATTGTTTGATTAGCCCAGACATTCCCTAAACCACCTGCCGATCGAGCCATTCCCGTGACCCTAGCCATTGGCGATCTTGCCCCCGATTTCACCTTGCCGGATGGCGAGGGCAACCTGGTTCAGCTCTCTGCCCTGCGTGGCCAGCGTGTGGTGTTGTACTTCTATCCGCGCGACAACACGCCCGGATGCACCAAAGAAGCCTGCGGCTTTCGCGATCGCTATGCCGAGTTCCAGTCCGCCAACGCGGTCGTGCTCGGGGTCAGCACCGACGATGCCAAGGCTCACCAAAAATTTACAACCAAGTTCGATTTGCCCTTTCCGCTGCTGTGTGACCTAGATGGAGCGGTAGCCACGGCGTATGAAAGCTATGGCCCCAAAAAGTTCATGGGCAAAGAGTATGTCGGTGTTTTTCGCCAGACCTTTGTGATTGATGCAGATGGTAGGATTGAGCAAATTTACCGAAAAGTTAAGCCTGAAACGCATCCCGCCCAGGTTTTAGGGGATTTATCGCCAATCTGATGAGATCTTGAACCCATGCGCGGTTTCCAGCCTTTAGCCCAGATCTGGCGATACGCCAAAACGATCCTGGGAGTGGTTTTTCGCCACCCCCTGGTTGGTGTGATCCTGATTCCAGTTTTGCCGAATGGGCAAATTGTGCTGGTGAAGCGGCGTGATAACGGTCTGTGGTCGCTGCCCGGTGGGTTGGTGGATTGGGGTGAAACGATTCCGAGTACGATTTGTCGTGAGCTGGCGGAAGAAACTGGCTTAACCCTAGTCCAGGTTGGTCGCTTGGTTGGGGTATATTCATCGTTCGATCGCGACCCACGGGTGCATTCCGTTGCTGTTGCCGTTGAAGTATCGGTTACGGGGAGATTCGCCCCGATCGATCACCTCGAAATTTCAGATATTGACGCGTTTGCGCCGATTTCGTTGCCGGGGATGCCGCTAGCACACGATCATGCGAGACAAATCCAGGATTATCTCAGGGGCCAAACCATTGTGGATTGAACCGGTGCAAACGGCTCAGTTGGTGCGCAATGTCCGAATGCATCTGTCGCAGGGGGATTGGTTTTGGCGAGAGTCAGGGAATGGCTCGCAGGCGGTGGCTTGTTTGCATGGATTGGAGCAGGACAGCGGCCAGTGGCAGGCACTGTTGGAATGCTTGGGGCGATCGTGCCACTGCGTTGCGCCGGATTTGCCGGGGGTGGGGGAGTCGGCCCGATCGCGGGTGGATTCCCTGGCTGGGTTGATCGCTGGGGTGGATGAGTGGCTGGATGCGTTGCGGATCGATCGGCTGTGGCTCACGGGCTATGACTTGGGGGCTTGGCTGGCGATCAGCTATGCGTTGCAGCGGCCCCAGCGGGTGTTGGGCATTGTGCTGATGGCTCCGGAGGCGGTGCTGACGTTGCCCGTGCCTCGCCAGCCTTGGCCCTGGATGCCCGCCCGACGACAGCCCAATCGATCGGCTCAGGGCCATCCCTTGCTGACGCGCGCGAACCGATCGCCCCGATCGCCCCAGCGGTCTTCCCTGGCCGCCGTTCGGTCTGACATTTTACAAATCGAGTCCTGGAGCGATTTGGCCTGTCCGGTCTGGACGCTGCGCAGTGTGACAGATGCGGCGGATCGGCGATCGACCTTGAACGGCCCCCATGCGGACTGGCTGGCGAATACGCGCCAGGCCTTTGTCCCGGTCGAGGGCGATCAATGGCTGCAAGATGCCCCGGCGACGGTGGCCGAGGCGATCGAACGGATGATCGCCAATCCACGATCGCCCCTATTGGATCTCGATCGCTAGGCCCTGGGATTCGGCAAGGTTCCACGGCAAACGACGAGTGCCGTTCTCTGATTTCCTCGCTTCTTATCTTGCTTCTTATACAGATTAGGTTGGTCGCTGCATGGAGGATTTGAAACGGCTGCTGGACGCGGTGGCGGCGGGACAAGTTGCGCCCGATCGGGCCTTGGAGACCCTGAAGCATTCCGGCTTTTTTGCGGTGGAGGAGTTCGCCAAGGTCGATTCCCATCGCGAGCGCCGCACGGGCTTTCCCGAGGTGATTTGGGGCCAGGGCAAAACGCCGGAACAGATTGCGGCGATCGTGCAAGCGATGCGCGATCGGGGTGCGCCGACGATTATGGCTACCCGGGTCGATCGGGCCGCCTACGACGCGATCGCCCAGCTTCTCCCCGACCTGTACTATCACCCCCTGGCGCGCATTTGCTCCTGGCAATCGCCCGCCGCCCTGCGCCGCGCCCTGCGACCCGGCACGATCGCCCTCGTCTCCGCCGGAACCGCCGATTTACCCGTGGCCGAAGAAGCCGCGATCACGGCGGAACTAATGGGATTTCGGGTCGATCGGCTCTGGGATGTGGGCATTGCGGGCATTCATCGACTCTTTGCCCACCGCGATCGGCTCGCCCAAGCCGACGTATTGATCGTCGTGGCCGGCATGGAAGGCGCACTACCCAGCGTCGTCGCCGGTTTGGTCGATGTGCCCGTCGTCGCCGTCCCCACCAGCGTGGGCTATGGCGCAAGTTTCGACGGTCTCGCGCCCCTGCTGACCATGCTCAACTCCTGCGCGGCGGGCGTGGGCGTGGTCAACATCGACAATGGCTTCGGAGCCGCCATCCTCGCCGGCCAAATCCTGCGCACCGCGGCCCGCATCCCAAACGCCGAATCAACGGTCTAGAGGCACAAATCCAGTGAGCGTCGATGCTCTGTCCTCTGCGCAACGCTCTGAAAAGGGCTAGCGGAGTGAAGCCGATCGATAACTCCGACACAACTCCGACAAATTGCCCCAGAAAGTTCTACAGCCTTGCGGACAAAACCGTCCGTAAGTCCAACAGCCTCCGTTCAAACTGAATTCATCGGTCAAGCAACCGTTGTCTAAAGCGTTTTGGGAGGTCAAGGCGATGTCGATGGTACTTTCGTGGCTGTCGTTGGTGGGCTTGCAACAAACCAAGAATGTCAGACATTACGCCAACCCTCCTCAGGCGAAGGCGATCGGGACGGCGATCGTCAAATATCGCAGTGAGTTTGATGATAGTTGGCGGGTGTGGTTCCAGGCTTCCTATTGGTCGATCGCGAATGGGGATGGATTGATGCTGAAAGTGGGCGATCGGGTGGAGGTCTTGGGCTACGACAACGGCAATCAGTTGGTGGTGCGTGTGGGCTAGGCATGGGGCGGCTGGGTGGCGGGATTCGTCACCCGGCGATCGCCAACGCTGAGAAGGGCTAAGGTTTCGCCTTTTATAATGAGGCAACTGCTCTCTCTACTGTTCTGCGTCCTATGGGTCGATCGCTCTGCGTTGCGGAAAATAAGCTGGAAATTGCCAAGCGAGCTTTTACGCGCAGTGGCTTTGTTAGCCAACAAGCACTAGCCGAAGAGTTATTTTTTCACCGCAGTACGATCTCGAAATTTTTCAATGGTGGGCCGGTCGATCGAGGGCGATTTCTAGAAATTTGCGATCGACTGGCCTTGGACTGGCGCGAGCTGATTGACGCGGGAGCTGATCCCCAGCCGCTAGCCCAGATGGATTCAATCTCAGTTGCGCCGACGGATTTTGTTGGTGCGGGACGGTTATTGGCAATGTCGGGCGATCGGTTGAATTTAAATTTTTTGGGTCGCGAGCAGGCGCTGCTGGATCTTGATCAGTTGGCGGCGCAGCACCGGGCGATCGTGATTCAGGGTGTGGGCGGTGTGGGCAAAACCACGCTGGCGCGAAATTTTTTGCGATCGCGGTTTGAGCAGGTGATTGAACTGCCGATGGCTAAAGAAACCAAAAATATTACGCCCGCTGAAAGTGTGGTTGAAGATTGGCTGGTCAATGAGTTTCAACAAAACGCAGGACGCGATTTTGGCACGTCTTTGTTGCGATTGCGCCGCCAGCTCCAAGACAAGCCAGTGGGGATTTTGATTGACAATCTAGAACCAGCTTTGGATGAAGTTGGCAAGTTAATTCCTGAGCATCGCAACTATGTGGAATTACTGGAAGTTCTAACGGAGCCTTTGGTGCGATCGTTCACGGTTCTGACCAGTCGCAGCCGGGTCTATGAATGTGGAATCACCGAATATTCGCTCTCGGGGTTAGACCTCGATACTTGGCGAGCTTATTTCCTGGGGCAGCAAGTGGCGATCGATGAAGTTGCCTTGACGGAAATGCACAAGGCCTACGGTGGCAATGCTAAGGCGATGAGCAGTCTGTGTGGTGAGGTAGCTGCTGACTTTGCAGGGGACTTGGCGAGTTTCTGGAGAGTTTATCGCCATGATTTGTTGGCAAACCCAGAACTGAAATCTTTGATCACTGGACAGTTTGACCGTCTCGAAAAGGTCAACCCACTAGCCTATACATTGCTCTGTAGAATGGGGTGCTATCGTTATCAGAATGTGCCCAGAGTTGCTACTGAAGCTTTGTTTGCTTTGATGTGGGATATCATAGAATCTCAGAGAGATAAAATAATCATCTTCTTGAAGCAAAGAAAGTTGATTGAGTCGCATCTTCATGAATTTTGGCTACACCCTGCTATCCAAGCCGAAGCCAGATCTAGACTGGAAATTGATAAAAATCAATGGCATCAGGTCAATACCAAAGCTGCCGAATATTGGGTTCAATTTATTGATCAGGTTCTGGATGTTACAGATGCTCGACTTGTTCTTGAAGCTTATCATCACTACTGGATTATTAGTGAATATGAGCTAACACTAGAAATCATGATTAAAAGACGGAAGAATATTTGGGGTAGAGAGAAAAGTTTTGGTTCTGATCTATGGAGATTAGGGTTATTTACAGAAGTTTGTGAGACTTGTCAGAATTTGGCTGCAGTGCTCCCACAACATCCAATGATATACCAGCTAGACAACTTAATCGGTGACTCTTTCTGGATGTCTGGCAATCCCAAGAAAGGAATTCATTTTCATGAAAATTGTTTGCTTTTTCTAAATAAAGCTCCGACAGGATCAATTGAGCATAGCTATAAGATTGTTGAGTATATGAATCTTGCACTATGCTGCTTTGATCTCTGGCATTTAGATAGTTGCTTGCAAAATATTAATGCAGGACTTGAAGAGTCTCGGTTATTCCCTGTCAATAACTACAGACCGATTCTTCAAGCCTTTAAAGTGATGGTTATGTCGGAATTGTCAATCTACAGAAAGAGCGAAATAATCAATCTGAAAGATGCTTCAGATCTTCTAATCTCTGCTCAGGTCTTACATGACTCAAATAAGTCTGAATCGAGTATATGGGGAAGAACATATTTTTTACTGTTTTCAGGTAGATTTATGCTGAACCTAGAGGATGAAATTCAAGGAGCCAGCCTACTAGAACAAGCACTTCAATTTGGAGTAGACTCGTTATTCATTCAAGGTCAAGCCAAGGCTCAATCTCTACTAGGAGAGTCATATAGAAGTTATGACAATGATCGCTCCCTGGATTATCAGCAGACTGCAATTCAGACCCTTGATAAGATATCTGCGATTTGCGATTTAGCAGAAGCTTACTTTTTTCAAGCATTGACCTATCGGGATATGGGCAACTCGGTCAAGGCTCAAGAATCCCTCGATCGCGCCCAAGAACTCTATCGATCGTTCGATGCCCCACTGCAGATTGAGCGCACCAACAAAGCCTTCTATCAACCCTAGCGAATCAACTACTATGACGATCAAAGGGTGACGATTACTAGCAATCCATCTATTGCCCCAGTTGGTTTTGCAATGGGTTCTCGATTTTGTACAGTTTCTAAGAAGTCGTCCCTTGGAATGACGAAAATCTAGCCCAGGTTAACAGCGATGATTTTCCCTAAAAATACTTGATCACAAAATTGAGGGCGCAGGGTTTGTGGCCCCACGCCCTCGATCGAACCTACTTCTTGTCACGCGATCGCTTCAAGCCAGGAAACACCAACCAGGCGATCGCTGCCGAACCAGCTAACATCGCCGCCACCGGAAAGGTTTGAGACAACGCCGCCAAAGCCGCCGTCACCTCCAACAACAACTTGATGTCTTCGAGGGTTTCCATCGGCTGTCCTCCGAACTCGATATCTCTATCAAACTCTGTCGCTGTCGGAGTTACCGCCGTTGCCCTGTCGGACTTGGGTTGGTGTTGTGTTGATTAAAGCCAGGGCGGGGTGTAACCCTGCCCTAACGACGACCGCCGTTACAGGCTCGACAGCACCTCGCGGGCCGCGGCCAAAGTCGCGTCGATGTCCGCATCCGTGTGGGCCAACGACGTGAAGCCCGCCTCAAACTGCGACGGAGCCAGGTACACGCCCCGCTCCAACATGCCCCGGTGGAAGCGGCTGAACTTAGCCAGGTCGGCGGCCTTCGCTTCTTCGTAGTTGCGCACTGGGCCAGCGGTGAAGAACATGCCGAACATGCCGCTGATGTGGCCGCCGCAGACTTCATGGCCCGCAGCGCGCGCAATCTCCAGCAGACCGTTGATCAGCTTGCCGGTGATTTGGTCGAGGTATTCGTAGCTACCCGGACGACGCAGCAGCTCCAGGGTCTTGATGCCAGCGGTCATGGCCAAGGGATTCCCCGACAGGGTTCCGGCTTGGTACATGGGGCCAGCGGGCGCAACCATTTGCATGATTTCGCGGCGACCGCCGTAAGCGCCCACGGGCAACCCACCGCCGATCACCTTGCCGAGGGTGGTCAGGTCGGGGGTGATGCCAAATTTTTCTTGGACACCACCGTAGGCGATCCGGAAACCGGTCATCACTTCGTCGAACACGAGGAGCGCGCCGTTTTCCTTGGTGATTTCGCGCAGACCGGCCAGGAAGCCGGGTTCGGGGACGATGAAGCCCGCGTTACCGACGATCGGCTCTAGGATCACACCCGCGATTTCACCGGGGTATTCGGCGAACAGGGCCTTCACGGCTTCCAGGTCGTTGTAGGGCGCGGTCAGGGTGTCGGCGGTGACGTTTTTCGGCACGCCGGGCGAGTCGGGCAGGCCGAGGGTGGCGACCCCGGAGCCAGCCTTCACCAGGAACATGTCGCCGTGGCCGTGGTAGCAGCCTTCAAATTTCAGCAGCTTGGTGCGACCGGTGTAGGCGCGCATCAGTCGCTGGACGGCGATGCAGGCTTCGGTGCCGGAGTTGACGAAGCGCACCATTTCGATGCTGGGGACAGCATCGATCACCATCTGCGCCAGCACGTTTTCTAAATAGCAGGGCGCGCCGAAACTCGTGCCTTTGTCGATCGCGGCTTTCAACGCGGCCAGGACTTCCGGGTGGGCGTGGCCACAGATGGCGGGGCCCCAAGTGCCCACGTAGTCGATGTAGCGGTTTTCATCCACATCCCAGGCGTAGGCTCCCTGGACGCGATCGAACACGATCGGCTGGCCACCCACCGACTTGAATGCGCGCACCGGCGAGCTTACGCCACCGGGCATCAGGGCCTGAGCGGCCGCGAAAATCTCTTCTGAACGGGTGGTGTTGAGTGCAGTGGCGACCACAGCGAGCTTCTCCTTGTTGGTTTTGATGAGGGAGGCGAATATCAAACCATTTTTGCAACCCTAAAATTTTAAAATGAGACGGGCGATCGCTAGCAGAAGTGGTAAGATAGCCAAGCGACGTTGAGCGGCGACCATTCGCGCGTTTATCAAAGCACCTTGGATGCGTAGCTCAGTTGGATAGAGCATCAGATTCCGGTTCTGAGGGTCGGGGGTTCGAGTCCCTCCGCATCCGTCCAAGGCAGTTCATTAAATCATTAGCTCCTAGGCTAAAGCGTTGAGCCGCAGCCCAGGTCTTTAATTCTTAATCAACGGAATTACGGAATTCTGAAATTGATGGTCGGTCGCGAGCGATCGGCTTGGGAATTTTTGGCAGTTTACCGAAGAATTTTGATTAATTGCCCCAAGTTCCAAACCCCGCAGTGGTAAATCCAATTGCGGGGTTTTGTGTTCAGAGGTTGGTGGGATGGCCGGGGGCGATCGACCGATCGACTATTTCCAACCGGCGCGATCGAGCAGCTTCAGCGCCGCATCATTATTGCGGCCAAACGTATCGGCACTCACCGTCGATTCCTTAAACGTCCCCAGTTTCGCCAACTCGGGATCAAGCGCCACGCCTTTCAAAACGGGGTATTCATTATTCCCCTTCGCAAACATTTCCTGAGCTTCGGGGCTGAGGAGATACTCCATAAACTGGATCGCCGCTTCGGGGTTACGAGCCGTTTTCACCAAGCCCACACCGCTGATGTTGATGTGGGTTCCCCGATCGCCCTGATTGGGGAAAAACACGCCAATTTTCTCAAACGCCGCCCGCTCTTCCGGCTTACTGGACTTGGCGAGCCGCACCAAATAATACGTATTGGAAATCGCCAGGGAACCAATCCCCGCCGCACAGGCCATGATTTGGGCCGTGTCGTTGCCCTCCGGCGGCCGCGCAAAATTCGCCACCAGCTTGCGGGCCCAATCCTCCGTTTTAGCCTCCCCATGCACCGCCAACATTTCACCCACCCAAGACAGGTTGTAAATGTTGCTGGAAGTCCGCACCAAAATTTGCTTGCGCCACCGGGGATCGGTCAAATCTTCGTAGGTGCTGAGTTCCGTGGGTTTTACCTTGTCCTTGTTGTACATAATCACGCGGGCCCGCTTCGAGAGCGCAAACCAATGGCCTTGGGGATGGCGCAGGTTTTCGGGCACAGCGCTGTAGAGGTTGGGCGCTTGTTGGGCCGTCACGGGTTGGAAGAGGCCCTCGGTGGACGCGCGCCAGAGCCGGCCCGCATCGACGGTCAAGAGCAAATCGGCGGGGCTGTTGGCTCCTTCCGCTTGGATCCGTTCAATCAGCTTGTCGGCATCATCTTCGATGTATTCAACTTTAATGCCAGTTTTTGTCTCAAATCCTTCATAGATTTTTTTGTCGCTGTCGTAGTGGCGACCGGAGTAGAGCCGCAACACTTTACTAGACGAGTTAGAAGACGCATTAGAAGATGCGCCGGTGCTGGAGGAGTTGGCAGCCGGTTGGTTTGAGGCTTGCTGACTACAGCCTTGACCGATCACAACGGCGGCAGCGGCGATCGAGCTGGTGGTCAAAAATGAACGACGGGTAAAGCGTCTCATGGAAGGTCGGTGAATTGATGAAGGTATTGATGGGTTCTCAGTTGAGAATAGATCCTATCATTATTGATATAGATTCTCAAATCATTCCTGGAATTCCTCAAATAATTGGTAGAAATTCTGAGTTGATGGCCGCGGCGGTCTTTGGCCACCAGAATTGACCGGCGGGATTGACTGGTGTGATGGGCCGATCGCGTTGGGCTAGTTTGGGGTTGATTTTGGGCTGACTGGCAGTGGTGGCCGTTGGCGGTCAGGAGCGGCGAGGCGGAATCGGCCTTCTAGACTGGGGAGATGCCTTGGGTTTAAGCGTTGGGAGTGGTGGATGCTATGGGTAGCTGGGAGCGATCGCGCCGGTTTTGGTTACAAGGTTTGGGGGCCACGGTGCTGGCGGTGGCCTACGGTGGCCGGCCCCTGGCGGCTCGATCGCCGATCGCCCAGGCCGCGCCACCCGCCGACCCGATCGAACCGCTGCCAGGCCCGATCGTGCGCCCCCGATCGCTGCGGCGGGGAGACACGATCGCCCTGGTCGCGCCGGCCGGCATGGTGACGGCGGCCGATTTGGTGGAGGGCCGCCGTTGGCTCGAAAGCCAGGGGTTTCGGGTTCAGTTGGGGCGGCATGTGTTCGATCGCGATGGCTATTTGGCGGGGCGCGATCGCGATCGGGCGGCGGATTTGAACCGAGCCTTTGCCGATCCAGCGGTGGCCGCGATCATCTGTGCGCGGGGCGGGTGGGGCTGTGCGCGCCTTTTGCCCCTACTGGATTGGGACTTGGCGCGATCGCATCCCAAAATTCTGCTGGGCTTCAGTGATATCACAGCCCTGTTGTTGGCCTATTACGGGCGCTCAAACCTCGTCACCTTTCATGGGCCGGTGATTGCCTCAAGCTGGAATGTCTTTTCGACGGCGGCTTGGCGGCAGGTCTTGGTGGATGGGCAACCGATGCAGCTCGCCAATCCACCGACGATGCCCCATCGGCCGATTTATCCCGGCCAAGCGCGGGGGCCGCTGGTGGTGGCGAATTTGTCGGTCTTGGCCGCAATGGTGGGATCGGCGTACCTACCGAGCTGGGATGGGGTGATTTTGATTGTGGAGGAGGTGAGCGAGCCGGTCTATCGGGTCGATCGCCTGTTGTCGCAGTTGAAACTAGCGGGCATTCTCGATCGGCTGGCTGGTTTCATCTTTGCCCAATGCACCCGCTGTGGCGTGCCGGCCGATCGCGACCCAACCCTCAGCCTGTCACGGGTGTTACAGGACTGGATTCGCCCCCTGGCCATTCCGAGTTGGCAGGGCTTCGCCGTGGGACATATTCCCGACAAACTGACGCTGCCCTTGGGGGTTTCGGTGGAAATCGATGCAAACCGGGGGACAGTGCAACTGCTGGAGCCAGCGGTGTTGACCGATCGCCCAACCGATCGCCCAACCGATCGCCCAACCGAGGATCGCCCAACCGAGGCCAACCCCTAGGCCAACGGCAAGGTGCAAGTCAAACGCAATCCCCGATCGCTGGGCGTGAGGGCCAAGCGGCCATCCATAGACTCGATCGCCAGTTGAGCCACCCAGAGGCCCATCATCGGCGAAAGCTGACATTGCGTCGCCGTTACTTTCAGTTCCGCCAGGGTAGCCATCGGGGGCGCTGGGCGCTGCAACAGGTCGATCGGATCGCTCCAGTTGCTCGACCGGCTGGTAGTTTGCATCTCAATTTGGACTTGGTGATCGATCGCTGTGGCCCGCAAGACGATCGGCCCATTGTCACTCTCATGGGCAAGCTGGGTGATCATGCCATCCACCAACAGGGCGATCGCTTGGCGCAAGCGTTTCGGATCGGCCAACACCTCCACATCCGGCGCTGGCTCAAACTCCAGACCAATATTGCGATTCGCCGCTTGCAGATAGGTCAAGTTTTCCACTTCATCCAGAATCATCACCAGCGAAACGGGCTGCAAATCCGGGGCGATCGCGCCGCTGTTGATTTTGGCCACCTCAATCAGCCGATCGAGCAGCCCGACCATCCGTTGGGCCGCTTGGTTGGCATCGGCCACGCATTGGCGCTCTTCCTCCGGGTCGTCACACAGATCATTCAAAATCATCTGGTGTAGCCCGATCGTGCTGCTCAGGGGCGATCGCAACTCGTGGGCCGTTCGGGCCAAAAAGCCCCCCTGAAATTCTCCCCACTGCTTGGCCAGGTGGTAGGCACTCGCCCAGGTGGCCATCGCGCCTGGGCTTGAATCATCGCTTGAATCATCGCTGGAATCTGCGTGAGCGGCGGAATCCGTTGGGACTGCTGCCGGGGGAACCGTTGCCACCGATCGGGGTAACTCGATGGACGGAATTCCTGACCCATCGCCCACAGGGTCCCTGTCCCAACCCGATCGAGCGATTGCGGCGATCGATTCCTCCCCAATCACCGCAATTTCCGGCTCAATTTCCGGGCTAATTTCCGTTGGTGGTTGGCTTGCCGTGGGGCGATCAGCGGTCAGAAACGACGACGGCCCCCCCGATCGCCGGAGCGCTGCATAAAACCCAATCCCAACACCGACGATCAAACTTGTCCAATCTGGCCAACTCATTACGGCGACTCTGACCCCTTGCGTCACTCTGGCGCGATCTCGTTACCTCTAGGCCGGGGGATGAAACGCCGCTTTGAACGTTTCCTGGTCTGGATACAGCTCAAAAACTCGATCCATGCTGGTGAGTTCAAACAGCATTTTTACTTGGTCATTGATCGAGCAAACATACATCTTGGCTCCTGCCGATCGAGCGGTCTTGAGGGCGAGGACGAGTGCTCCGAGGCCAGAGCTGTCCATAAAGGTTACATCCTGAAAATCCACCAGGATGTACTTGGCTCCGTCGCGAACGCGATCGCTCACTTCTTGGCGAAACGGGCCGGACTGCGTGCTGTCCAGAATACCGAGGGGCTGAACGATGGTTACGTCATCCATTGCTGCTGTGGAAATTGAAATCCTAAAAGAATCAAACCAAACAATCGAACGATCGAGATATCGCCCATCCTCCGTAGCACACGCCTCGGCAAACCAGTGGCTAGCTCCCTAGGACGAGGCGTTGCGATCGATTGCTCACCGATCCATGACTCCTCATGCCTAGCCCATTTGCCTCGCCGACGCAACTACTGTAGGACTATCGAAACCCAATAGATTGCTCTTTCCCAACCATACTATGCTCCTTTGGGTGATGCCCCCTGTTCAGCGGTTGGGCTGCAACCAATTTGGGGGTGGTCGGTCGATCGACCTGCCGATCGGCTTCGGGCTTGGTCGATCGTTAAGGATCCAAGATTAAGGATCCAATAGGGGAGATGTTGGGGATAATTAGTTCATTGGGGAACGATGGGGATGGATGGTGTTGCAGAATGTGTATCGCCCCAATTCTGTTAATGGGCGGAAACCCCCGCCCCATCTTCACTTCGGAGTCTACCGCGATCCTTCCATGCGGATGCTAGGATAGATCAGCGATTCACCGATATCTCGATCGACTTACGGGGTTTTTCATTCCCCTAACTTGCCACTGCTGGACTCATGGCCAAATCTGCTAACTTGCCGGTTGCTGCACCCGCTGAAATTCGTGTCTCAAAGGTAGAAGGACTCAAGGAGCGTAGCAATTTTCTACGCGAACCCGTTGCGTCAGAACTGCTGCTCGATACGAATTATTTTTCTAATGATGCGATTCAGATTCTGAAGTTCCACGGTTCCTATCAACAGGTCGATCGTGACCTGCAAAAACCGGGACAAGAGAAGCCCTACCAGATGATGTTGCGCACACGCAGTCCGGGGGGCTTCATTCCGCCGCAACTGTACTTGACGCTCGATCGCCTGGCCAGTGACTATGGCAACGAAACCCTGCGCGCTACAACTCGTCAAGGGTTTCAGCTTCACGGCATTCTGAAAAAGAACCTGAAGGCGACGATCGCCGCGATCGTCAAGAGCATGGGATCGACCCTCGGAGCCTGCGGCGACCTGAACCGGAACGTGATGGCCCCGCCCGCGCCCTACAAAAATCGTCCAGACTATCAGCTAGCCCTGACCTACGCCAACAATATTGCGGATTTGCTGACCCCGCAAACGGGCGCTTATTACGAAATTTGGCTCGATGGCGAAAAGGCGATCTCGGCGGAAGAGGATCCCGCTGTGAAGGCCGCCCGCCAGAGCAATGGCTCGATTCCGATGCGCTTGGACACGGAAGAGCCGATCTATGGCACCCATTACATGCCCCGCAAGTTCAAATGCGCGGTGACGGTTCCGGGTGACAACTCGGTAGACCTGTTCTCGCAGGATTTGAGCTTGGTGGTGATCACCAATGCCAAGGGCGAGCTGGAAGGCTTCAATATCTACGCGGGTGGTGGCTTGGGCCGCACCCACAACAAGGAAGAAACCTTCGCGCGAATTGCTGATGAAATCGGCTACGTGGCGGCGGCGGATGTCTATGCGCTGGTGAAGGCGATCGTGGCGGTGCAACGGGATTATGGCGATCGGTTTGAGCGCCGCCATTCCCGCATGAAGTATCTGCTGCACGATTGGGGCGTGGCCAAGTTCCGCTCCCACGTGGAAGATTACTTGGGCAAGAAGCTGGAACCGGCAAAACCGCTGCCGGCCTGGCGCTATGAGGACTTCCTCGGGTGGCATGAGCAGGGCGATGGGAAGCTGTTCCTGGGCCTGTCGGTGCAGAATGGCCGGGTGCATGACCAAGGTGACTTTAAGTTGCGATCGGCCCTGCGCCAGATTGTCGAACGGTTCCAGTTGCCGATGTTGCTGACTCCGCACCAGAATGTGCTGTTTTACGACATCAAACCGGCCGATCGGGCGGCGATCGAGCAAATTTTGACCGAGTGCGGCGTGTGGGCGATCGACAAAATCGATCCCCTAGAACGGCTGGCGATGGCTTGTCCGGCGCTGCCCACCTGCGGCCTGGCGATTACGGAATCGGAACGGATTTTGCCCAGCTTTATCGATCGGATTCGATCGCTCACGGAGCGTTTGGGCTTGGGCGACGAATCCTTCGTGATTCGGATGACCGGTTGCCCCAATGGTTGCGCCCGTCCCTACATGGCGGAGTTGGGCTTTGTGGGCAGTGCGCCAAATTCCTATCAGGTGTGGCTGGGTGGCTCGCCGAGTCAAACGCGCTTGGCCCAGCCCTTTGTGGAACGGATGAAGGATACGGATCTGGAATCGTTCCTGGAGCCGATTTTGGTCTACTTCAAGCGATCGCGCGAGGCGGGCGAGAGTTTTGGCGACTTCTGCCACCGGGTTGGGTTCGACACGCTGCGGCATTTCACCCAAGCCTATCGGCCCCTCGACGGCAAACCCGAGAAGAGCCACCCGGCCCGATCGAGCAGCAGCGCTGCCCCCCGCCACCGGATTGGCATCCGCGATGAGCTATATCAAGCGGTGCAGTCCCTGGCCGGTGAGCGAGGACAGTCGGCCACGGCGTTGATTAACGAAGCGATCGCCGCTTATCTGAACCAACAGGCCGGCAGCTAAGTCCTAACAGACAGGTGATCTCCGGTGGTCATCGTCATGACTGCCGAGCATGATTGCCGAGTCGGGTTATTTGTTCACAGCCTGTTTCATCGCCAGCCTCCCCGAAATATCAACGGAGGGGCTGGTTTTGTTTTGGTTTGGGTTTGATTTTTTGATCAGGGCCGCGGCGATCGCCCGCACAGGTTCTCCAACCCCGCCTGATGCTCACACTGAAACCCGCGCTGACACCAGGCGGCAAAATCCACTTGATCGAGCCGATCGACCTGCTGACATTGGGGACTGCTAAACTGGCTGCCGACTGCCCAAGCGCCCGATCGCCCCACATCCAGCAGGGTTTTCAGCGCATTTTCCCGATTTCCAGGCACACCGGTTTCCGGCACCGTCACCACATTCACCCAAATGCCATGGCTGCCCAAAATCAGCCGCGCCATGGCCCCCGCCCGCCATTGGTGCGAGCCGGAGGTCAGCAAGGTGACGTGTTTGGCCCCCCACCGCTGCAAAATCGGCAAACTCCAATAGCAATTGCCAAAGGTGGATTTTGCACATTGCTCCAGCCAGACCCGATCGCCCTGAACCCCCGCCCGCTCAAACAAAACCTGCACACAGGGCGGCTTCGATCCTCCTGAAATTAGCACCCGCTGGGAGGGATGGCGCTTCGCCCACTGCACCGCGGCAATCTCCCGGCGAATGCTGCCCCCCAACACCCACAACACATCCGGAGGCGAGAGGGCGGCGATCGCCAATCGTCCCCCCAGCCACAGACCGCCCAGGGCGATCGCCCCTCCCAGCAGAGCCACAACCCGGCGGCGGTGAACACTCATGGATTTTGGGAATTACGTTGGGAACTGGCTGGGGAATTAGCCGGGGAATTAGCCGGAGGAGCCAAAAACTGATAGCGACCGGTGGGCAATTTTTGCCCCCGTTTCGCCCCCATGGCCAGCAATTCTTGCTCCGCCCGTTGGATCACCAGGGGATCAACCGCCGCCTGATACACCTCATTCCAGGCATAGAACCGCACGGCTTGCGTATTGGGATCGCGCCGCAAAAAATCCGCTGTTTCTTGGAAAAAGGGTGCAACGCTTCGATATTTTTGGGTCACGGCAGCCCATTGACCAGCCATTTCCAATGAGGCGATCGTGGCTGGAATATCGTTGAGCAACAGGTATTGATCAAAGGCCTTAAACCGCCAGACCCAAAAGGCATCGGGCTGCCGCCGGGGATCCAGGGCATCGGTCATCCGGGTCATCAGCGCCACGGATTTTTCCGGCTTGCCCGCGTAATAGGCCACGCCCGCCGAAATGAATGGAGCCAGGGTCGTAAACCGGGGATCGCGCAGGGTCATCACCTCGAAGTAGTCTTCGTTGGCGGTGTAGCCGGTGGCTTGGCGCACTTCGGTATCCCCGAAGTATTGCAGATAGCTGAGAAAGGCCCAGTTGGCCAACACGTTGTCAAAGCCCAGGCTCGGTAGCTTAGCGGCCAGTTGCAGTTGGGTGCGGGTGCGATCTTGGGCCAGGACGGGATCTTCGAGACCCTGGGGCGCGCGTTCGATCGTGGCGCGCTGGAGCGTGATGATGCCCCCGATCGCGAGGAGGGCGATCGCCCCATTGGTCAAGTGGCCCACCCAGCGATTGCGATGCATGGGGGTCGGGGATCCCTTAGATTGCTGAAACACGACAGATTGCTCAGATGACTCCACCAAATCCAGTGTAGTGGCATCGGCGGCGGGCCTTGGCGCGGGACTTCCCGATCGACGTGGCCCGGCTTGGTATGGAGTGGTGGGGCCCTTGTGTCGCCCGCATCAGTGTCTGGAGTCAACCACGCTTCCCGATCGTCGCTTTATGATGGATAACAGCGCGAGTTGGGATCGTCAACTAGCTTTGTATTGAACCCAACTCGTCCTAATGAACCCTTTATATCGCTTCACTTTTGGCCGTATGCCCCAGGTTGACCCTAGACCCACGTCTGCTGACTCGTCGGTTTCACCTCGCTGGTTGGCTTGGGGACGATCGCCCGGGGCGATCGGTGCCAGAGCTTTCATGACGACGGCGGCCATGGCGGCGGCCACGATCGCGCTGCTGCAACCGGCCCTGATGCAACCGGCCGTGGGTCAGGCGAATGCGCCGGCCACCCCAGAGCCAGGGCGCTTTCAAGACAGTCCCAAGGTGGTGATTGATGAGGCTTGGCAAATCATCAATCGCGACTATGTGGATGGCAAGTTTAATCAAAATGACTGGCAAGCGGTGCGCCAGGACTTGTTGAGCCGCCAATACAGCTCGCGCGACGAAGCCTACACAGCCCTGCGAAACGCGATTAAGCTGCTGAATGATCCCTACACGCGGTTCATGAATCCCGAGCAGTTTGAGGAACTCACCAATCAGACGGCGGGTGAGCTATCGGGGATTGGGATCCGCATGGGTGTGGATGACAAAACCAAGCTGCTGCAAGTGGTGGAGCCGATGCCCAACTCGCCGGCCGATCGAGCGGGGTTGAAGGCGGGGGATTTGATCTTGTCGATCGATGGGCAAGCCACGAAAGAAATGAATCCGGACAAGGCCTCCAGCCTGATTCGGGGCCAAGCGGGCACACCAGTGAAGCTGGAAATTCAACGGGGGGCGGCGGCTCCCTTTGCGGTGTCGTTGACGCGGGCACGGATCGAAGTGCCGATCGTCCGATCGAGCCTGCAAACCGAGCAGGGCGTGCGCGTGGGCTACATCCGCCTGAATGAGTTCAGCGCCCATGCGGCGGAACAAATGCAACGGGCGATCGAAGAGCTGAAGGGCAAGCAAGCCGAAGCCTTCGTGCTCGATCTGCGCGGTAATCCGGGCGGGTTGTTAAACGCCAGCATCGAGATTGCCCGCATGTGGCTCGATGGCGGCAGCATTGTCAGCACGACCGATCGGGAAGGCAACAGCCAAGCGGCCCGCGCCAACCGCACCTCGCTGACTAACTTGCCGCTTGCGGTGTTGGTCGATGGCAACTCCGCCAGCGCCAGCGAAATCCTCACGGGGGCCCTGAAGGACAACCGCCGGGCGATCGTGATCGGCAGCAAAACCTTTGGCAAGGCCCTGGTGCAATCGGTGCATAGCCTCGGCGATGGCTCCGGCCTGGCCGTGACGATCGCCCACTACTACACCCCGGATGGCACAGACATCAACAAAACCGGCATCAGCCCCGATGTGGAAATCAAGCTGTCGGACGAACAGGAATATTACCTGTTCTCGAACGGTGGGCGGTTGCTGGCGACGGACAGCGATCCCCAATACACGCGGGCGGTAGCCATGTTGCGCAACCGAATTGCCGCCAACAATAATGTGGCTCCCTTGCCACAATAGCGATCGGTTCCCCAACCGGTTGGGGGGTGATCATGTTTCTCGAAAGTCGGGGAGGGGCGCGGAATTCGCGCCCCGTTTTTTGTTGTTTGAGGCCAGGGGCTGAAATGCCCTAGGCGAGCGGTGTTTAGTGCAAGAAGTGGCGGCGATCGGTCATCAGCATCACCAGCCCCAGTTCATCGGCCGCTTTGATCGAGTCTTCGTCGCGCACGCTGCCGCCGGGTTGGACGATCGCGCTGATGCCCGCGGCCGCGGCAGAACGCACCGAGTCATCGAACGGAAAGAAGCCATCGCTGGCCAGCACCGATCCCACGGCCCGATCGGCCGCCTGGGCAAGGGCCAAGGCAACGGAACCCACGCGGTTCATTTGCCCTGCACCGATCCCCAGAGTCGATCGCTGACCCGTCACGACGATCGCGTTGGACTTCACATGCTTCACCACCCGCCAAGCAAAGGCCAGCTCCGCCAATTGATCCGGTGTGGGTTGGCGTTTCGTGGCGACGCGCCAGGTGCTGGGATCGCTCGGGGCTTCGTCAGCCGCTTGCAATAGGAAACCGCCCGCGATCGTTTTAATCGCCGCCGTCGGCCCCGCCAGCAAATCGGGCAAAACCAACACCCGCAGGTTTTGCTTTTTCTGCAAAATGCTGCGCGCCGCCTCATCACACCCGGGAGCCACAATGCACTCCAGGAAGGTTTCGGTCAGGGCCGTGGCCGTGGCCGCGTCGATCGGGCGGCTGAGGGCCACGATTCCCCCAAAGGCCGACATCGGATCCGCCTCCAGGGCCTTGCGATAGGCCTCCAGCAGCGGCGCATCGCTGGCCGATCCCAACGCCACACCACAGGGGTTGTTGTGTTTCAAAATGGCCGCGGCCGGTGGTGCATCGGCCCCCACAAATTCCGCAATCAGGCTCCGGGCGGATTCCAAATCCACCAGGTTGTTGTAGCTCAATTCCTTGCCCTGTACCTGTTCGGCGGCGGCCCAGCCCGTGACGGTGGAGCCGCTGTGATACCAGGCGGCGCTTTGGTGGGGGTTTTCGCCGTAGCGCAGGCTTTGCACCCGTTGGCCGGCGATCGCCCATTCCGTGGGCGTGGCAAAGGCGGGCGCGTCGGAATCGGCGGGGTTGTCGGCCTGTTGGCTCAGATACGTGGCGATCGCGCTGTCGTAGGTGGAGGTGTGCCAAAAAGCCTCGCGCGCGCACTGCAACCGGAATTCCAGGGACGGCGTGCCATTGCTGCCCAACTCGTATAAGTAGCGATCGTACTGGGCCGGGTTGCAGAGCACCGTGACGCGGTTGTGGTTTTTCGCAGCGGCCCGAATCATGGCGGGGCCGCCGATGTCGATTTGCTCGATCGCCTCGGCCAACGTCACCCCCTCCCGGGCGATCGTTTGCTCAAAGGGATAAAGATTCACCACCACCAAATCGATCGCCGGAATATCGTTGGCGGTCAAATCTGCCCGATCGCTATCCAAATGGGTTCGGGCCAAAATGCCCCCGTGGACGCGAGGATGCAGTGTCTTGACACGGCCTCCCAAAATTTCCGGGAATCCGGTATAGTCCGAGACCTTGGTTACGGGGAGACCTGCGGCTTTGAGGGCATTAGCCGTGCCGCCGCTGCTGACCAAGGAAAAGCCGAACCGTTCCACCAACTGGCGGGCCAATTCGATTAGACCGGTTTTGTCAGAAACACTAAGCAGGGCTGTCCGCGTCATGGAAGAGTCCGTTAGGATTGAAGCTTAACGGGTTCATTCTACCGAGGAGTTGTCGCGTGGCTTTATTAGAGGCGATCGCGATTTCCCCCGAGACAAACCGCACACCAGTGGCATTACTGGTCGCGCTTCACGGTTGGGGGGCAAATGCAAATGATGTGGCGGCTTTGGCTCCATTGCTGAACTTGCCGAACTGGCGCATGGAGTTTCCCCACGCGCCGATGCTCTTTCCCCACACGGAGGAGGGGCGCATGTGGTACGACTTGGAGTCGTCCGATTATCAAGGCTTGCAGACCAGCCGCGATCGACTCATCGAATGGCTGGAGGCCTTGCCGACCCGATCGGGCGTGCCGCTCGATCGCACCGTGCTCTGCGGCTTTTCCCAAGGCGGAGCCATGGCCCTCGATGTGGGCCTAGCCTTGCCCCTGGCCGGTGTGGCTTCCATCAGCGGCTATTTCCATAATCTGCCGATTGTCGAGTCCCTGAAACAGGGGCCGCCCGTTCTCGTGACCCACGGCCGTCAGGATGCGGTTGTCCCCATCCAAGCCGCGTGGCAGGTGCGCGATGAGTTGCGATCGCGCGAGGCCGCCATCACCTACCTCGAACTCGATGGGGGCCATGAAATTCAACCCAGCCAAATTGCTGCCCTGCGGAAATTCGCCCTGGAATCCGTAACGGCTGCCTGTGCGAGTTAATCGAGTGAATGCAGTATGGAGGCGGGCCGATCAACGGTGCAGAAAAACGCTACAAAAGAAGGGTGCGGAAGCCTGAAACGCTGATGCCTCAAAGTTTGCTAATCAACGGTGCAGAAAAACAGTGCAGAAGTCTGGAACGCTGATGCTTCAGAGTTTGCGGATTTTTTTGCGGATGTTAAAGATCGGTTGAGTTTTTTTGCGGGCTTGAAGATCGACTGAGGGACTTTAAGATCTACTGAGTGTTGATGTTTTTGGCTCTCAACTCCTGTATTCTGAACATCCGGATCAGACTTCTGAGCTGGAATTAGGACGACCTGAACGCCTAATTTTCAACCCGCTTCACAGCTTTCAGCACATCACACCGACTGCCTTGAGCCAGCGATCGCCTTTGCCCTTCAGGGTTGTGCGCCTCGCCCTTCAGGGCAGCGACCGGCTGACGCATAAAGATCGAAAACCCGGTCGGAAAACTGGGGTTTCGTGGCATCATGGGTTGTGGGACTTCTCCCCTCTAGTCCGCCCTCAGCCCGTCAGCCCGCACGCTCACGCCTGACCTAAATAATTACAGATTGACGAAGAATCATGACTCTCAGACTTGGCGATACCGTCCCTAATTTCACGCAGGCATCGACCCACGGTTCGATCGACTTCCATAGCTGGGCCGGCGATAGCTGGGTGGTGTTGTTCTCCCACCCGGCAGACTACACGCCCGTTTGTACCACCGAGCTGGGTCGCGTCGCTCAACTGAAGCCGGAATTTGACAAGCGCAATGTGAAGGCGATCGCCCTGAGCGTTGACAGCGTTGAGTCTCACCAAGGCTGGAGCGCCGACATCGAAGAAACCCAAAACGCCGCGCTGAACTATCCGATCCTGGCCGACGAAGACAAGAAAGTGTCGGAACTGTACGGGATGATTCACCCCAACTCCAGCACGGGTAACACCCTGACGGTGCGATCGGTCTTCATCATCGACCCCAACAAAAAGCTGCGCCTGACGATTACCTATCCCGCCAGCACCGGCCGCAACTTTGACGAGCTGCTGCGGGTGATTGACTCGCTGCAACTGACCGACAACTACAGCGTTGCCACCCCGGCCGACTGGACCGATGGCGGCGACTGCGTGGTGGTTCCGTCGATCCCGACCGAGGAAGCTCGCGTCAAATTCCCCAAGGGCGTGACGGAAGTTAAGCCCTACCTGCGGATGACCCCCCAACCCAACAAGTAGTTTGGGTTGAGGGTGCGGCGTTGGCGTAGGTGTCAACGCACGACGCATCCCCGTACCCCCGATCGCCCTAGGGTGGTCGGGGGTATTTTGTTGGAAGATTGCGATCGCGATCCGGGGCTACGATCCGGGATTGACCCAGGAGGACGATCGCTGACCAGTTTGATGTTGACCGGTTTGATGTTGGCCGGGCAGTGATAGGCGGGCGATCGTTTCCTTGAGCGCATCCCGAACCGCAAACACGGGCGGCAGGTGCAACGCATTCGCCGCGATCGCCAGGCCAATGTGCCGATGGAAGGGCACGGGCAACCGATAGGCGCGCACTTGGGCCGGAATCGGTTCCGCAGCAAGTCGAGCCATCACCGTTGCGCCCAGCCCTTGGGCCACCATGCTCAAGATGGTGGAATCTTCCCGCACTTCATAGCTGGGTTCGACCACCAGACCGAGCTTGGCAAAGCGATCGAGCACGATTTGCGCGCACAAAAATCGCTTGGGCGGCAAAATCAACGGGCGCGAAAATAAATGCTCCCAGGCAATCACCTCCGTGGCATACACATCGCTGCCGGGGACGATCGCCCAATACTCATCCAACATCACATCCCAGGTTTCAAACTCAGGGCTGGCGGGTAGCAAGACAAAGCCAATATCGGCGCGGCCCGTTCGTAATTCTTCCTCGATGTCTTGGCTGGTGTCGTATTCATCAATGGCGATCGCAATGCCGGGATAGCGGTGGCGCAGGTGCTCGATCGCCTTGGGCAGCATATGGGTCGCCACGCTGCGAAAGCAGGCCACGCGGACGTTGCCGGTGTCGAGGCCACGGGTGCTTTTGGCCGTGCGTTCAATGTCATCAAGCAGGGCTAAGATTTGGCGCGCGTGGTCGGCAATGTCGCGGCCCGTGTCGGTGAGGGTGGCTCCATGTCGGCCGCGTTTGAGCAAAATGGCCCCCAGTTCGTCTTCCAGGGTGGCGATCGCGTGGCTGACGGCGGATTGGGAAATGTCTAGGTCAAGGGCGGCCTGACTGAAATTTCCCCGATCGGCGATCGCCACCAGGGTGCGCAGTTGAGACAGTTTGAGTCGAGCGGCGATCGTCGCCATACTACCCACAATCCACGAATACAAGCCAAGCGCCCGCCGAACCCAGTCGGTTCCTCAGGGCGCTTGCCACATTGCTTTCCATGCTAGCCCGGTGTTTCGCGCGATCAAAACGGCCCATCCATCGATTTCATTCATGGATGCCATGCATGTCATTGCTCGATCGCATGGCGCTCCGTTGCTAGGGTGAGTTCAATCGTAGATCTCGGGCAACCCCAGGATGGGTGTTCGGAGATCTGGTGCTGGAGGACTCTTGTGATGAATTTAACTGGGACAGTGCGATCGCCCTACCGGCGACTGACGGCGCGACTCGCTGAAAATGAGTCTCTCATGGCCCTGGGCCGCGTGGCTTGTGGGGTGGGGCGTGCCGTGCTCGCGGCCGTTGGGTCATCCCCCGATGACATTCGGGTTTGGTCACGGCCGATCGGGCCGGGCGAGCAGGTGTTCTATGCCTACGATCCGCGCACGGGCGATCGGTTTTCTAGCCCGTCAGAAGATGAGCTACGCGCGTGGCTCGAAAACCGCCATCGCTATCGGTTCTAGGGCCTGTCATTCATTGGTTCCGAATGGCCGGATTGGGCAATATTTTGTGAGGCATCGGTTTGAGCCGCAACCGCCACAAGGGTCTCAACGAATGGATGACAAGCCCTAGAACAATTCTCGATCGATCGGATTTACCGAACCCGTTGCAACTGTTGATTATCCCCAGGAACTGGGCCCACCATTTGGCGGCTAGATCCTGGGGTTTTATTTATTTTTTACTTAACTGATCGGCTTTAGTTGATCGGCAATTTGGCCGGTGATCGAGGCCGATTGCCGGGAATTTTGAGCCGGTCGGTGATAGTGGAGATGGAAACCTTCAGCAAGCGAGCGTGACCGGTATGGGGCGGAGGGGATGGCCTGGGGCCAGCGGGTGGCATCGATCGCCCCTGCGATGGGGATTGCCGATCGGCCTAGCGACATCGATCGCCTGGTTCCCGGCCCAAGCCATGCTCCCGATCGCGCCGATCGCCCCCGGGATCGCAACGCCCGCGCGGGAACCCGATCGCGCTCAGTTTGAGCAAGCTCGCCAGGACTATGGGGCCGGGCGGTTGGCGGCGGCGGCGGCCGGTTGGCAAGCGGTGGCCGATCGGGCGGCGGCCCGAGGCGATCGGGCGGGCCAGGCGGCGGCCTTGAATGGATTGAGTTTGGCGTTGGGGCTGTTGGGCGATCGAGCGGCGGCCCAGCGGGCGATCGACCAAAGCTTGGCCCTGTTGACGGAGGGTGCGCCGTGGGCCGATCGGTTGCGGGCGGCGGCCCTGAACCAGCGGGCGCGGCTAGCATTGGCGGCGGGGCAAGCCTCCCAGGCGGTGCAACTCCTGGCGCAAGCCGAGCGGCTATATCAGTCGGTGGGCGATCGAGAGGGAGTCATGGGCGCGGCCCTGAATCGGGCCCAGGCGTTGCAGTCCCTGGGGCTATACGGCCGGGCCTTGGCGGCGATCGAATCCCAGGTGGTGCAATGGCAAGGGGCGACTAGCGGTACGCCCTCGCGTTTGCAAGGGTTGGGGCTGTTGGCGGCGGGGGAGGCCTTGCGGGAGTTGGGGCAGTTGGGTCGATCGCGGGAGGTGTTGAGCCGTGCGCAGACGTTGTTGGGGACGAGCGGCGATCGGCGTGACCAAAGTTCGGTGGCCTTGGCGATCGCCCGGACGCAGGCTCTGATCGCTCGTCAGGCGGCCGATCGGAATGATCCCCAGCAGTTGGAATTGCGACAGGAGGCGATCGCGGCCTTTGAGCGGGCGATCGCGGCGGCCCAGACAGTGGGAGCCAAGCGCGATCGGCTGTGGGCACAGTTTGAGCAGTGGGATTTGGCGGCGACTCCGACCGCCGAGGGGGGGCCCAGTGCGGCGGCCTTGGGGGCGATCGCGCCGAGGGTCGATCAGCTTCCGGCGGGACGCGATCGGGTGGCGGCCCGGATTCGGCTGGCCCGGGGCTGGCTGGCCCTGGCTCGATCGGAACCGGCGATCGCAGCCCTCACAACGGCGGCCCAGGAGGCGAACCAGTTGGGCGATCGACGCTTGGAAGCGGCAGCCTGGGGCCAGTTGGGCGATCTCGATCGCCAGCGGGGCCAATGGGCGACGGCGGCCCAGCGACTCGATCGCTCCTTGACACTGGTGGAGGGGCTGGCGGCTCCGGAAGTGACCTACCGCACGGCCCGATCGCTCGGGCAATTGCGCAATCAACAGGGCGATCGGGCGGGATCCCTGGCCGCCTACCGCACGGCCACGGCGGCGATCGGGCAACTCCGCAACGACTTGGCGGGGTTGGATTCGGTGGTGCAATTTTCCTTCCGCGATCGGGTGGAGCCGGTCTATCGGGAATTGGTGGATCAGCTCCTGCGGGGCAATCCCAGCCAGGACGACTTGCAGGCGGCTCGATCGGCGATCGAAGCCTTGCAATTGGTGGAGCTAGAAAATTTCTTTCGGCAGGCTTGTTTGGATGCACGGCCGGAACCGCTCGATCGAGCGATCGATGCGCGATCGGACACGGCGGCGATCGAGGCGATTATTTTGCCCGATCGGGTCGCCACCTTGATCAAACTACCGGGCCAGCCCCTGCGCTACGCCGCCGCCCCCGTACCCAAAGCGACGGTGCTGGACACCCTGCAACAGGTGCAACAGGCGGTGCAAAATCCCTCGATTCCAGCGCGTGAACGCCTACAACTCTCGCAGCAGATCTATCGGTGGCTGGTGGCTCCGGTGGCGGCGGATCTCGAGCAATCCGGGGTAAAAACCCTAGTGTTTGTGCTGGATGGCCCCCTGGCGAATATCCCGATCGCCGCCTTGCACGATGGCGATCGCTATTTGCTGGAGCGCTACAACACCACCCGCGCCCTCGGATTGCAACTGTTTGCGCCAAAAACCCTTGATCCCCGATCGCTCGCCGTGTTGGCGGCGGGTGTGTCGGAATCGGCTCCCAGCTTCGAGGCGGAAAACCTGGGGCCCCTGCCTTTTGTGGCAGATGAGCTGGAAATTTTGGCCCAGGAAGTGCCCACCTCGGTTTTGCGCGATCGGGCCTTGACGGAAACGGCCTTTCGCACGGCGCTCCAGGACACCGATGCCCCGATCGTCCACATTGCCACCCATGCCCAATTCAGCTCGCGGGCCGATCGCACCTTTTTGTTGGCGTGGGATCAGCGGATTGCCTTGGCGGACTTCGATCGGCTGCTGCGGCGGCCGGCCAGTCGCCCCCCGATCGAGCTGTTAGTGTTGAGTGCCTGCGAAACGGCACGCGGCGACGATCGGGCCACCTTGGGCCTCACGGGGATCGCGATTCAGGCGGGCACTCGCAGCGTGTTGGGAACCCTGTGGCAGGTGAGCGACGAGTCCACGGCCCTGTTGATGGGAGATTTTTACAACCATCTGCGGGCCGGAGCCACCAAGGCCGAAGCCCTGCGCCGCGCCCAACTGGCCTTGCTCGCCGATCCCAATTTCCGTCACCCCTTCTATTGGGCTCCGTATATCTTGGTGGGCAATTGGTTGTGAATAGCCACTCGTCTGCCGTTCACGAATGGTTTTAGCGGTTGGGAGTTTTGAAGCAGTATGGCGAATAGCCCGGATCCGGCTGGTTTTTCGGCACAGGTGCGATCGTCGCGGGTGGGGGCGATCGCTCGCCGGTTGTGGCGCAGGGACGATCGCGGGGTGGATTGGGCCTGGGCGATCGGGCTGGGCCTGATGGCACTGTTGTTGTACACCGTGCGGCTGGGTGAGCTGCCGTTGCGGGATTGGGATGAGGGTACGGTAGCCCAGGTGGCGCGGGAACTGGCGCGAGTGCCGATCGGCTCCGAGGCTTGGTGGTTTCCGACCCTGCACGATCGCCCCTATTTCAATAAACCGCCGCTGTTGCACTGGGCGATTGCCTTGCTCTTTCGGGGATTTGGCGAAAGCGAATGGACGGCGCGGCTGCCGGGGGCCGTGCTGGGGGCGTTGGGTGTGCCGCTGCTGTTTGCGGTGGGGCGGCTGGTGTTTGCCCATCGATCGGCGGCGATTTTCAGTGCGCTGGTCTATCTCACTTGGTTGCCGGTGGTGCGGCATGGTCGCTTGGCGATGTTGGATGCGGCGATTGTCGCCTTTAGTTTGGTGGCCTGGGCTTGTCTGTTGCGGGCGCGGCGCGATCTGCGCTGGACGCTGGGGATGGGCTTGGCCCTGGGGGCGATCGCCCTGCTCAAGGGGCTGGTGGCGCTGCTGTTTGGGGGGCTGATGCTGGCCTTTGTGCTGTGGGACACGCCGCGCCTGGCCCGATCGCCCTACCTCTGGCTGGGTGGCGCGTTAGGGCTGGCTCCGGCCCTGGCTTGGTATGGGGCCCAGTGGCAGCACTACGGCGCGGCGTTTTTTGAGGCGAATCTGATGAACCAATCCCTGCGGCGGGTGTGGGATTCGGTCAGCCAGCGATCGGGCCCGCCGTGGTTTTATGTGCAGGAATTGTTGGAGTTGGCTTGGCCCTGGCTGTTTCTGTTGCCGGGTGGTTTGCAGCGGGCCTGGGCCGATCGGGACTGGCCCTGGGCCAAATTGGTCTTGGTTTGGAGCGTTGGGTATCTGGTGCCGATTTCGCTGATGGAGACCAAGTTGCCGTGGTACGCCATGCCGCTCTATCCGGCCTTGGCCCTGGCGATCGGCCAGGCGATCGCGGAACTTTGGGACGAGCCGCCCGGCCGCTTTGACCAAACCTGGCTGGTGATTTTTGGCACGCTGGCGATCGGGGGTGGAGTCGGCGCGGTGTATTTCGGTTGGTTTGCGGTTCCGGCCGATCCGTTGCTGGCCCTCAGTTTGGCAGCCCTCGGTCTCACGGGCTGTGTTGTCACGGTGCTGGCCCAACAGGGCGATCGACACCTGCTGCCGGTGGCGGCTTGGGGGATGTTTGTCGGTTTGGCGCTGTTTTTGTCGTCGGGCAGTTGGCTGTGGGAGCTAAACGAGCAATACCCCGTGCGGCCGGTGGCGACGGCGCTGCGATCAGTTGTGCCCGCCGGAGCCAAGGTCTACACGAGCGATCGGGGTCAGCGGCCCTCCCTCGATTTCTATTGCCATTGCGAGGTTGTGCCCGTCCCCGGCGCGGAGCAGATGCGCCACTGGGCCGATCGCTCCGTTCCCATTTGGCTGATCCGCCCCCAGGATTACCGCCGCGCCCCCTTCCAAGGTGCGCCGATTATTGATAAAACGGGCGATCGGTGGGTGATTCGCCACCCTGCGCCCTAGCCGATCAGGTTTCGAGCTGGGTTCGATCGCTTCGACTCAGCAGGATTACAGACAAGGGGTTTAAACCCCTTGCCCCGGCGATTAATCGGGCGATCGGGTAGCGATAGCATAATCGTGGCGCAAGACCTATTTAATTAATCCCAATTCAATCCCAATTAAGCCAATTCAAGCCGATGCATATTGTTCATCACACCCTCGAATTATCAACAGATTCCGGCATTGAAATCTACGATCTGACTCCACAAATTCGCGAAAAAGTAGCCGCATTTTGCACCACAACCGGCGCAAGCAATGGACAAGTGCTCATCTTTTCAAAACACACCACAACCGCCCTCACAATCAATGAATATGAAGCGCGATTGCTGGATGATTTGAAAGTGTGGCTGAAGACGATCGCCCCGCCCACTGGTTCCTATCGCCACAACGATTTGCACCTGCGCGATGTGCCGCCGGATGAGCCGATTAATGCCCATTCGCACCTGATGGCGATCGCCCTGAGCAACCATGAAACGATTCCCCTGGTGGACGGTGCACTGGCCTTGGGTCAGTGGCAATCGGTGTTGTTTTTTGAGCTGGATGGGCCGCGTCGGCGATCGGTTTCGCTACAAATTTGGGGGGTTTAATTGAGGTGTTGAATGAGACCAAAATCGCAGCGATCGCGATTGTGGCGCGATTCAGAATCTACTGTGGCGCGATTCAGAATCTACAGCTTGGCTTGATAGTCATCGATCGCTTGGTAGAGGCGATCGACTTCTCGATCGGGCATCAGATCGAGCAACGGGAGCGATCGCTTGCCGCCCCCAACGGCGATCGAAAACTCACTCAAAATTTTCGTTAATTGCTGACGATTAAATGTGCGATCGAGCAGCAGGGGATAGAGTTTTTCGGCCAAGGGAATGTGCAAATGGGCATTCGCGAGATACAGATGCCACTTGGCAATATCCAGGTAGGCCGCTTCACCGATTTCGGCGGCTAAGGACTCGATCGCCTCACTGCTGGCGGGTTTAGACATGGGATCGCCTCCGGGGCAATAGGGTGTTGAAGGGTTTGCGAATGCTGGATGACTCAATTATCGCGATCGAATTAGGGGGCGATCGCTAACTTTTGTAGTTGCACCGCGCAGGCCTTCAGCTCCGGCTCAAAGGAATCGGGGCAGGCCTCCGGGTGGGTGAGGGCATTCGCTTCGGCCCCGTCGCCCCACAGCGCGCCCCAATGCATCGGCACAAAGACGGTTCCCGGCGCGATCGCCCGCGTCACCTTCGCAGGAAAGCGGCAGTCGCCCCGGCGCGACTTCACGGCTACCCAGTCGCCCTCGGCAATTCCCAGCGGCTCCGCGTCCTTCGGGTGGATTTCGATGAAGGGGTGGGGGTGCATTTTTTGGATTTTTTCGATCCGGCCCGTGCGGGTTTGGGTGTGCCAGTGGCCGTAGAGCCGGCCCACGGTCAACACCAGCGGATAGGATGCGTCGGGCGGTTCCGCCAACCCGCGCGAGTGAACGGCGATGAATTGGGCACGGCGATCGGGCGTGTGGAATTGCCCATCGGTGTAGAGGCGGCGGGCGGGTCGATCGGCTGTGGCCCCCTCCGAATCGGGGCAGGGCCATTGCAGCGGCCCCTGTTCCCGCAGCCGATCGTGGCTGAGGCCGGTCATGTCGCAGGGGCGATCGCGCGTCAGTTGCACAAATTCTTGGTACACATCCGCCGACGACTCAAACCAAAATTGCTCCCGGAATCCCAGGCGGCGACCCACTTCCGCAAAAATTGCCCAATCCTCGCGCGCTTCCCCCGGCGGTGGCTGGAATCCTGCCGAAAGGGTGACAAATCGCTCAGAATTGGTCATTGTGCCGGTTTTTTCGCTCCACTGGGTGGCGGGCAGCAGCAGATGCGCAAAGGCGCTGGTTTCCGTGGGGTAATAGGCTTCTTGGTAGATCGTGAAGGGCGATCGCCGCAGGGCCGCCTTGGTGCGGTTCAAGTCCGGGAAGCTGACGGCGGGATTGGTGGCCGCAATCCAGAGCAAGCCCACATCGCCGGTTTCCAGCCCCTCGACGATTTCCCAGGCCGATCGCCCGGTTTCGGCGGAAATGCGCCCCGGCGGCAACTTCCAAAATTCCTCGACTTCCGCGCGGTGTTCGGGATGCGTGACCGATCGATAGCCCGGCAACAGGCGCGACAGGCCGCCCGCCTCCCGGCCGCCCATGGCATTCGGCTGCCCCGTCAGGGAGAACGGCCCCGCCCCCGGTTTGCCGATTTGCCCGGTCAGCAGGTGCAGATTGATGATGCTGCGAACTTTTGCCGTGCCTTCGGAGGATTGGTTAATGCCCATCGACCAAAGGGACAAGACCCGATCGCTCTCGGCCCAGATCCGCGCCGCCGCCTCGATCGACTCCGCCGAAATGCCGCAGCGATCGGCCACCCAGGCCGGCTCGTAGGAGCGCACAATCTCCTCATAGGCCGCGAATCCGCCCGTGTGGGCCTCGATATAGGCGCGATCGACCCGCTCCCACTTCAGCAACAGGTGCGCGATCCCATTCAGCAAATCGATATCCGTGCCGGGGCGGATCGGTAGGTGCAAATCCGCCACCTGGGCCGTTTCCGTGCCGCGCGGATCGACCACGATTAACCGCACCTTGCCTGGGTTCGCCTTGTGGTGCTTGCGGAAGCGGTTAAAGACGATCGGGTGACATTCCGCCGTATTCGTCCCGATCGCGAATAAACAATCAGTCAGCTCCAAATCGTCATAGCTACAGGGCGGCCCGTCCGCGCCGAAGCTCCGCAAATAGCCCGACACCGCCGACGACATACACAACCGGGAGTTGGCATCAAAATTATTCGTACCCAAGCAGCCCTTCATTAGCTTTTGGGCCGTGTAGTAATCCTCGGTGACGAACTGGCCGGAGCCGTACATGCACAGGCCGTCGGGCCCCTGGGTTTCGAGCACGGTTTGGATCCGATCGACGATCGCCTCGAAGGCCTGATCCCAGCTAATCCGCTGAAACTCGTCGTCCAGGGACTGGCGCAGCATCGGGTACAGCAGCCGATCGCGATCGATCGACTCCAAAATCGTCGCCCCCTTCACGCAAACCATGCCCTGGCTCGACGGGTGGGCCCGATCGCCCCGCACCTTCAACCCCGCCGACCCCTGCACCACCTCCAACCCACAACCCACACCGCAGTAAGGGCAAACTGTTCTGACGGATTCCATGTTCTGCCGCTCTATTCCGCCGAATCGTCGTGGGCATAGCGGTTGTAGAGGAAATCCAGCGCGTAGTTGCGCAATTCGTAGTAGCGCGGATCTTCCAGGAGCTGGGCCCGATCGCGCGGGCGAGGGAAGGGAATATCCAGCACTTCGCCAATTTTCGCCGAGGGGCCATTGGTCATCATCACCAGCCGATCGGACAAGTACAAGGCCTCGTCGATGTCGTGGGTGATCATCAACACCGTCACTCGGTTTTCGCGCCAAATGTGCAACAGCTCATCCTGCAACTCTTCGCGCGTAATCGGATCGAGCGCCCCGAAGGGTTCATCCAGAATCAACACCTTGGGGCAAATGGCCAGGGCCCGGGCGATCGACACCCGCTGTTTCATGCCGCCGGAAATTTCCGCCGGCCGCTTGTGAATCGCCTCACTCAAGCCGACCATTTCCAGATATTTCAGCGATAGGGCCTTGTTTTCGTCCTTCGACTGGTGCGGATAGACCGTTTTCACGGCCAGCAACACGTTCTCCAAAACCGTCTTCCAGGGCAACAGGGCGTAGTTTTGGAACACGACCATCCGATCGGGCCCCGGCTGGGTGATCCGTTTTTGTTCCAGGCGCACTTCCCCACTGGTGGGTTCGGCAAACCCCGACACCATGTTCAGCAGGGTCGATTTGCCACAGCCAGAGTGACCAATCACAGAGACAAATTGACCTTCGGCCACGCGCAGATCCACCCCATCGAGCACGGGATAGGGGCCCTTGGGGGTTTGGTAGACCTTGGAGACGCGATCGATAACCAGAAAGTCGGATTCCGGTGCAGTAACCATGGGCGAAACAGTCTCGGAGGAAAGGGTTTGCATGGGGCCAGGGCAAAGAAGGGATCGATCGAGTTGGAGGGAATGCATCTCAGGAGCTGATCGCCATCGGGGCCAAGGGCGAGAGGCTAGCTCGGGGTCACGGAGCAGCTAAAAATTTCGTCAACCCGGATTTCGGCAATCCGAATGTTGCGTTTGATGGTTAGTGCGTCGAGGTAGTCGATCGGGTTGTCGGGATCAAACACGCTGCCGTCAAACATGGTGATCGGCTTGCGATCGAGCGACACTTCCGGCAGGCCCAGGTTGCGGGCCGCCGCCAAATAGGTCGTCGTCGGATTCACCCGCTCGATCACTTCCACCCAGTTGCGGGGGAATGGCGTAATTTCCCAGCGAGCCATCTGCGCCAACGTCCACAGGGACTGCACCGCGTCGGGACAGGCCGATCGATCCACAAAGAATTGATGGAACGTGTAGAGATCCTGCGGTTCGGAGCCGTCGCCGCGATCGAACGGAGCCAGAAACCCGGGGGCGATCATTTCCACCGGCAGCCCCACATATTCCGATCGCGACAGAATTTCTAGCACCTCTGCCCGGTTGCGGCGATCGTCGCAATATTCGCAGGCTTCCAGCAGCGCCGTTAGCAATGCCGCGTGGGTGTTGGGATAGGCCTGGGCCCAGTCCTCCCGCACCCCCAACACCTTCTCGACGTGGCCGGGGAACAGATCCAAATCCGTGGCGATCACCGTGCCGATGCCCTCTTGCACCGCGCGGGAGTTCCAGGGTTCGCCCACGCAGTAGCCGTCAATGTTGCCCGCCTTCAGGTTCGAGACCATTTGCGGCGGCGGCACGGTGGCCAAGCTGACATCCCAATCGGGATCAATGCCCCCGGAGGCAAACCAGTAGCGCAACAGCAGGTTGTGCATCGAGGCGGGATGCACCATCGCGAAGGTGTGCACCTTGTCGGGATCGCGCTGGATGTGGTGCTTGAAGGTGGCGAGGTCGGTCACGCCTTGGTCAATTAACCGCTTGCTCCAGGTGATCGCGTTGCCGTTGCGGGACAAGACCATGGAGGCTTGGATCGGCACGGGTTCGCTTTCGCTGCTGCCCAGGGTCATGGCCAGGGGCATTCCGGCCACCATTTGGGCCGCGTCGAGTTGGCCGGAGGCGACCCCGTGGGCGATCGATTTCCAGTTGGGTTTGCGCTGGAGCGTGACCTGTTCGAGGCCGTGCTTGGCAAAGAAGCCTTTTTCGCGGGCGATCGCCAGGGGCGCGCAGTCCGTGAGGGGAATAAAGCCCAGCTCCAGGTTGACCTTTTCCAGGCCGTTGCTGGCGACGATCGCGGGGGTTGCGGCCTTGCGCTTTTTGGAGCGTTTTTGTTGGTTGAGGAAGTAAACGACTTCGTTGCGCAGGCTGTAGTAGTTGGGATGGTTCACCACCTCCATCCGGTTGCGGGGGCGGGGAATATCCACGGTCAGGATTTGCCCCACTTGGGCGGCGGGCCCGGTGGTCAGCATCACGACTCGATCGCTCAGCAACAGGGCTTCGTCCACGTCGTGGGTGACCATGACGCAGGTGACGCGGCTCTCTTCGCAAATCCGCATCAGTTGCTCTTGCAAGCCGCCGCGCGTCAGGGCATCGAGGGCCCCGAAGGGTTCATCAAGCAACAACACCTGGGGCCGGGTCGCCAGGGCCCGGGCGATCGCCACCCGTTGTTTCATGCCGCCGGACAGTTCGCCGGGGAGTTTGTCGGCGGCGGGGGTCAGGCCAACGAGCTGAATGTTTTCCTCCACGATCGCCTGGCGCTCTTCCTTGGGCAGGTTTTTCAGCACCGTGTTCACGGCCAGGGCGATGTTGTCGCGGACGGTTTTCCAGGGCAGCAGGGAATAGTTTTGGAACACCACCATCCGATCGGGCCCCGGGGCCTCGATCTGCCGCCCGTTGAGAATTGCGCCGCCGTTGGTGGGGCGATCGAGGCCAGCGATGATATTCAGCAGGGTCGATTTGCCGCAACCGGAGTGACCAATCAGGGAAATAAATTCGCCCTGTTTGATCTCAAAGTTGATGTTTTGGAGCGCAACGTAGCGATCGCCCCCCGGCAGCGGAAAAATCCGATCAACGTGGTCGATTTCCAAAAAAGCAGTCATGGCATTGCGCGATCGAGGAACGATGGATCAAATCGAGTAAGGATCGAAGACGATCGGAGGCCCGCAGAGGCGATCGAAAGCAATCGGAGGCAAGCAGAGGCGATCGGCCAGGATTCCAGCCCGCCCAAGCCGAACCCTAGCGGCGCTCCGGCGGTACGGAAATGCTGCCCACAAAGGCCACCAGCCGATCGAGCACCAGCCCCACCAAGCCCACAAACGCCAGCGCCAAAATAATTTCACTCGTCAGCGAACTGTTGTAGGCATCCCAAATGAAGAAGCCGATGCCCACACCGCCCACCAACATTTCCGCCGCCACGATCGCCAGCCACGACAGGCCCACGCCAATCCGCAACCCCGTGAACACGTAGGGAACCGTCGCCGGAAACAGCACATTCAAGAAATATTCCACCCGGCCCAGTCGCAGCACCCGCGCCACGTTTTTGTAGTCCTGGGGCACTTGCTGCACGCCCGTCACGGTGTTTAGCAAAACCGGCCAAACCGCCGTAATGAAGATCACGAATAGGGCCGCCGACTGGTTGTTTTTCAGCGCTGCCAAAGAAATCGGCAACCAAGCCAGGGGCGGAATCGTGCGCAACAGTTGAAAGACTGGATCCAAGGCATCGTAAATCAGCGTGTTGCTGCCAATCACAATCCCGAACAGGATGCCGATGATCGCCGCCGCCGAGAAGCCGATCGCCACCCGTTGCAGGCTGGCCATCAAGTGCCAAAAAATGCCCACATCGGTGCTGTTGGGATCCGTGCGATCGAACGCCCCCACGATCAATGGTTGGGTATCCGTAAACACCTGAATCGGCCCCGGCAACGGTGCGCCGGGAATCGAACAAATCGCCTGCCACGCCACCAAGCACAGGAGTGTCCCGACCAAGGCCGCGATCGTTTTCCTGGCGTTCTTTTTGGAGAGCGGTAAAAACCGCACGATCGAATCCACGAGCGAACCAGCGCTACTTGCAGCCATGATTAGTCAATCCTTTGTTGTCAAATCCTCGACCCATCTTCAGCTCAGTCTTCAGCATTCCTTAGCCAAGCAGATTCACTTCGGCTCCGCAGTGGCCTAGGCTGCGGATGGCGATCAAACATTGCCTCCAACGATCGACCTGCCATCCGCTCGATCGTCCTAGGCGGCCTTCAGCGTCTTGAACTTCAGCCCATCGAGATAGGCCTTCGGATTCTCGGGGTCAAACTTCGTGCCATCGAAGAACGTTTCCACCCCACGCGACGGACTCTTCGGAATTTCCGCATCGGGCACGCCCAGGGCCTTCGCCGCCTCGCGCCAGATGTCCTCGCGGTTCACCTGATCCACCAGCGCCTTTGTATCGGTGCTTTCCGGCAGGTAGCCCCAGCGGATGTCCTCGGTGACGAACCAGAGGTCGTGGCTCTTGTAGGGATAGGAGGCAAAATCGGCCCAGAACTTCATCGACAGCGGGAATTTTTCTTCCTTGCGGCCGTCGCCAAAGTCGATCGTGCCCTGCGATCGGCCCAGGATGTCCTCGGCCTTAATCTTCAGCCACTCGCGCTTGCTGATGATGTCGCACATTTCCTTGACGTTCTCGGGCTTGTCGCACCACATCTGCGCTTCCAGCACCGCCATCGTCAGTGCCTTCGCCGCGTTCGGGTTCTTTTCCACCCAATCGGCCCGCATCGCGAAGGCCTTCTCCGGGTGATCCTTCCACAGCTCGCCCGTCACCAGGGCCGAGAAGCCCAGTTTCTGAGCCACCAACTGCGCATTCCAGGGTTCGCCCACGCAGAAGGCTTCCATCGTGTCGGTTTTCAGGTTGGCCACCATTTGCGGCGGCGGCACCACGATCACCGAAACGTCTTTGTTGGGATCAATGCCCCCGGCCGACAGCCAGTAGCGCATCCACAGGTCGTGGTTGCCGCCGGGGAAGGTGACGGCCACCTTCACGTCTTTGCCGCCGGCCTTGGCCTTGGCGAGGGCTTCCCCAAAGGGCTTGCTGTCGAGGCCAATCTTTTGACCCAGATAGGTTTTGGACAGGGAAATCGCTTGGCCGTTGGTGTTCAAGCGGGCCAGGATGTTCATGGGAACCGGCTTTTTGGTCACTTTGCCGGTGGTCATCAGGTAGGGAATCGGCGACAGGATGTGTGCGCCGTCGATGCCGTTCCCGGCGGAACCCAGTTCCAGGTTGTCGCGGGTTGCACCCCAGGAGGCTTGTTTGGCCACCTGCACATCGGGCATCCCGTATTTCGCAAACAGGCCCTTTTCCTTGGCGATGATCAGCGGGGCCGCGTCGGTGAGGGCAATGAAGCCCAGTTTGGCGGTGGTGACTTCCGGCGGGGCGATCGAGGCGGCCGGCGAGGGGCTGCCCCCAGCGGGCGATTCACCAGCCGGGCTGGGGCTGCTGGCGGAGTTTGACCCACCGGCGGCACAGCCGTGGATCGCGATCGCTGCGCCGGTAGCGGTGGCGGCGGTGAACAGGAATTTGCGACGAGAAAGGCTGCTCATGGGTGTTTGGGGTTCTGTGAAAAAATGTGTAACGGGGTGAGATGAATGGGCTAGGCGCAACGGAGCAGCGCGATCGGCCGGGAGCCAGCGATCGGGCTAGATCAGCCTAGGCAACGGCCGCCCCCGAGGTTTGGCGCTCGGCCTGGAAATGCTCCACCAGCAAGTCCACCAGCACGTCATTCAGGTCTTCGCAGGGAATCCCTTTCATGACCCGGCTGCCGAGGTGCGCGTCCTTGCCCACCTTGCCGCCGAGGAAGATATCGACCGCCTCGACGGTTTTGCCGTCCTTGCGGGCCTTGCTGCCCATCAGGCCGATGTCGGCTACCTGGGGCTGACCGCAGGAGTTGGGGCAGCCCGTCCAGTGAATCCGCACCGGCCGGGACAGCTTGACCCGATCGGTCACGGCCTGGGCCACGGCCAGGGCGCGCTGTTTGGTTTCGATCAGCGCAAAGTTGCAGAACTGTGACCCGGTGCAGGACACCAGTTCCCGCACGAGGGGGGCCGGGGCGATCGAGAAGGTTGCGAGCAACGGCTCCCCGGCAAAGGCTTCGAGCCGCGAATCGGGAATATTCGGGATGATCACGTTTTGCTCAACCGTGAACCGCAGTTCCCCGCTGCCGTAGATATCCGCCAAGCGGGCCAGGTCGAACATTTGGTGGGCATACAGCCGCCCCACGGGAATGTGCAAGCCCGCGTAGTTCAGCCCCGTTTGCTTTTGGGCGTGGATGCCAATGTGGTCGCGCTTGTCCCAGCAATATTCGTCCTTTTCGGCGGCGGTGGGCAGGGCAAAGCCGATTTGTTGTTCCACTTCGGTGCGGAATTTTTCGATCCCCCACTCGTCGATCAGCCACATCAGGCGCGACTTTTGGCGATTGGCGCGGGGGCCGTGGTCGCGGTACACCACCAGGATTGCTTCGCAGAGGGAGACCACATCGCGCGGATCGACCCAGGCGTTGAGCGGAATCGCGGGGGCGACGCGGCTGGCGGAAAAGAACCCACCGACGACGACGTTAAAGCCGAGTTTGTCGTTTTTGTAGGCGGGGATGAAGGCGATGTCGTTGATTTCGGCGTGGACGGCGTTGTCGCGGCTGCCGTCGATCGCAATGTTGAATTTCCGGGGCAGGTTGCTAAAGCTGGGGTTGCCGTCACCGTTGTTGGTGATCATGTCCTGCACTTTGCGCACGAGGCCCCGGGTGTCGATTAGCTCGTCGGCATCGAGACCCGCGATCGGGGAACCGGTGATGTTCCGCACGTTGTCCATGCCGGACTGGATGCTCGTGAGGCCGGCCCGATCGAGCTGTTGAAAAATGTCGGGAATATCTTCTAGGCGAATGCCGCGCAATTGCAGGTTTTGGCGCGTGGTGATGTCGGCGCTGCCGTCGTCGCCGTAGCGCTCCAGAATGCTGGCTAAAACGCGTAGTTGTCCGCTGGTGCAAATACCGTGAGGCAACCGCATCCGCAGCATGAACTTGCCCGGTGTGACGGGGCGGAAAAACACGCCGAGCCACTTGAGGCGATGGTTGAGATCGTCTTCGGGCAAGTTTTCCCAGCCCAAGCGGGCAAAGGTGTCGAGTTCGTGTTTGACGAGAAGTCCGTCTTTTTCAGCCTTGAGTTTCTCAAACTTGGTGGGTTTGGAACTGGCCGGGGCGATCGCTTGAGCCATAGTTACCAGCGAGGGGTTCAGTGCCGGTGGGTAAAACTTCTGACCGCTGGCAGAGCCAGGGAGTATTTCGGTCAGAAGTCGTCGTTGCTAGAGCTGAGAATGGGCAAATGCTAGCGATCGGCTGGGGAGAGTTTTGTAGTCTCAATCACAAAAAACTTTACAAATCGCAAAAACTGCATCGCTTTCATGCAATTTGCGAATCAAAGGCTTGCTTGCGGATTGGGCGCTTGTGGTCGATCGCCGTCATCTGGATCGTCATCTGGATGTAGATCGCCATTAATCGCCATTAATCGCCATTAGATTTAGATCGATCAGATCTAGATTCAGATCTAGATGCAGATCGCCATGATCGCCATGCCGTGACACCCCGGTGAACCGGGGCCAATCAACAGTCGGCAAAGCACGGCGGATGCAAGATGATCGATAATTCAAAAGGTTTCTGTCCTTCAAAACGGCCGGCAAGCCACCCCGATCACCCGATCACCCAATCAATTGAATTGAATTTGCGGCTGAATTTGCGGCGCATCCCGGAGGCAACCACCTTCGCGATCGGTCAGGGCGGCTTGCTGTCTGTTGTCACCGGTTGGCTATGACTGCGAATTTTGCTGAATCCCATCCCCCGTCCGATCGCCGCCAAGAAACCGATTGGCGGTTATTTTTGCGGCTTGTGCCCTACGCTCGCCGCAGCGGCAAATTACTGCTGATTTCGCTGGTGTTGCTGGTTCCGCTGTCCTTGAGCAATGCCCTGCAACCGATTTTGGTGGGTCAGGCGATTTCGCTGATTCGCAATGAGTCCAGCGCGTGGGATTTTTTGGAAGCGATGCCCCTGCGCCCGGGCTTGAATGTGGTGGGGCTGTTGGTGTTGGCGACGGTGACGATTCGGCTGACCCTTCAAGGCTTGCAGGGCTATTTGGTGCAGGAGGTGGGGCAGCGGATCACGGCGGATATTCGCAATGATTTGTTTGACCATGTGACGGCGCTGGCAATGCGGTTTTTCGATCGCACGCCCGTGGGCCGATTGATTACGCGGTTGACCAGCGATGTGGATGCGTTGGGGGAGGTGTTTTCGACGGGGGCGATCGGGATTATTAGCGATTTGCTGTCGATTACGGTGTTGATTGTGACGATGCTGACGTTGCAGTGGCAGTTGGCGCTGTTGCTGTTGCTAATGTTGGTGCCGATCGCCGGAGCAATTGTTTATTTTCAGAGCGAGTTTCGGAAGGCAAACTATCGCGCTCGGGAGCGGCTTTCGGATTTGAATTCGATGCTGCAAGAGAATTTGGTTGGCGTGAATGTGGTGCAGTTGTTCCGCCGCGAACGCTATAACTCCAAGCAGTTTCGCAAGACAAATCAACAATATATTACCGAAGTCGATCGCACGATCTTTTTTGATTCCGCCGTGTCGGCAACGCTGGAGTGGATTTCGCTGGTGGCGATCGCTGCGGTGCTCTGGTACGGCGGATCATTGGTGGCGGGCAAGGCGATCGAATTCGGGACGTTGGCGGCGTTTATTTTGTTTGCCCAACGGATGTTTGATCCCCTGCGCGAATTTGCGGAAAAGTTCACCGCGATTCAGGCAGGCTTCACGGCGATCGAACGGATTAATGGCATCTTGGCCGAGCCGATCGACATTAAAGATCCGCCCAAGGTCGATCGATCGCAATTTGCCAGCCTCAAAACACGCGGTGAAATTCGCTTCGAGCACGTGTCCTTTGGCTACAAAACCGATGAACTCGTGCTCCATGACCTCGATTTCACGATTCATCCGGGTGAAAAAGTCGCCTTCGTGGGGCCAACGGGCGCGGGCAAATCGTCAATCATTCGCTTGCTCAGTCGGTTATATGAAGTCACCGAAGGGCGAATTTTGCTCGATGGCGTGGACATTCGCGACATGGCCCAAGCGGATTTGCGCCGCGAGTTGGGGATTATTTTGCAAGACGGATTTCTCTTTTCCGGCGATGTCAAAAGCAATATTACCCTGGGCGAAACCTATCCCTTTGAAGTGATTCAAGCGGCCGCCGAACGGGTCAATGTCGATCGCTTCATCGAACAATTGCCTAATGGCTATGACTCGGAATTACGCGAGCGGGGCACAAATCTTTCGGGCGGTCAAAAACAATTACTCGCCTTTGCGCGGGTGGCAATTCGGGAGCCAAAGGTGTTGATTTTGGATGAGGCCACATCGAGTTTGGATGTGGCCACCGAAGCGGTGATTCAATCGGCGGTCGATCGGATGATGCGCGATCGCACGGCTATTATCATTGCCCACCGTCTGTCTACCATTCGCAATGTCGATCGGATTTTTGCCCTCAAGCGCGGTCGCATCGCGGAGTCCGGCAGCCACGACGAATTGATGGCCACCGATGGTCTTTATGCCAGCCTTTATCGATTGCAAATGTTGGGTGCAACGGTTTAACCAAATCCCAAATTTGCCCGAATTGGCTGACATTAATCTTCAAACTTGTAGCCCGCCCCGATCACCGTTTTCAGAAACTGCGGATTGCTCGGGTCGGGTTCAATTTTTTTGCGCAGCCGAGCCACATGGGTATCCACAACCCGCTCATCGCCAAAGAAGTCATCGCCCCAAAGTTTGTCGATTAATTGACTGCGGCTCCAAACCCGACCGGGATAGCTCAAAAAGGTGGAAAGCAGATTAAATTCCAGCGTGGTTAGGTCTAAATCTTCGGCTTCTTGGTCGGGTAAATGGCGGCGGGCCACCCGTCGATCGCCGTCCAAACTAAAGTGTTGCGTGGCATAGGTGGGGGTCAGCTCTCGATCACCCCCCGCCCCCGCCTGCCGCAAACTTCGCCGCAGCAAGGCCCGCACCCGCGCCACCATCTCGCGCGGACTAAAGGGCTTGACCAAATAATCATCCGCGCCGGTCGAAAGGCCCACGACCCGATCGAACTCCTCCCCCCGCGCCGTCAACATCAATATATAAGGGTCTTTTTCCCCGGGCTTTTGGCGAATCCGCGCACACACCTCCAGCCCGTCGATGCCCGGCAGCATCCAATCGAGAATCACCAAATCCGGCTGCACCCGATAGAACTGCTCGATCGCCTCCTGGCCATCGCGGCAAACCCCACAGACAAACCCCTCCCGATCGAGCGTCCCGCGCAGCAATTCCGCAATTTCTGCATCATCCTCAACAATCAGAATTTGCATAGCCCCGTTGATTGATCGATTCGGTTCTGTTCAGCTCCCCAATCCAGCCCCCGTGCAGAGTCCTGGCCATCGGGCCGGGCGCGCGCCCTGTTCCCAGCATAGCCCCGAGCGATCGCCGCAACCTCGGCCCAGCCCCTTGCCAGCAACCACTCCAGGAGCGATCGCATCAAATAAAGAACTGTAACAGTTCTAGACAGGGGGGTATGGCTCAACACAACGCCAGTGCTAGGATTTCCCGTAAATTCGCAAGACTTTTTAGAGACTAGCGAGACAAAAAAGAATGTCCGAAAATCCTACACCTGAAACCAGCAGCGGCCTCACCGGCCAAACGCCGAAATTTGGCGGCAGCACTGGTGGCTTACTCTCGAAGGCTAACACCGAAGAGAAATACGCCATCACCTGGACCAGTACCACAGAACAAGTTTTTGAAATGCCCACCGGTGGCGCTGCCGTCATGAACACAGGCGAAAACCTGTTGTTCCTGGCCCGCAAGGAGCAGTGCATCGCCCTCGGTAAGCAACTACGCTCGAAATTCAAGCCCAAAATCGAAGACTACAAAGTCTATCGGATTTACCCCAACGGCGAGCAGGAGTTCATCCACCCCGCCGATGGCACGTTCCCCGAAAAGGTGAACGCGGGTCGCGACTTCAACGGCAAAAAGGATCGCCGCATTGGCGAAAACCCCCAGCCCGCAACGGTCAAGTTCAGCGGCAAGGAAACCTACGAAGTGTAGGTTTAACCCAACAAACGGCCCCATTCCTGAGGCGATCGTCCGCACGGTTGCCTGAGGTGATGAGGGCTGGTTGACGGTCGGTCAGTCTCGATCGACCCCATGGCGAACTGTTGCCCACCCGGGGACGGTTCGTTTTTTGTTGGGGGCGTGGCAGCAACCCACAAGTTTTGGTGCAAGGATTCCAGACGGTTGCTAGTATTTTGAGACTTGCTCATCTGCTGCCGACCCATGTTGCCCGACTTTAGCCAATTTGCCGAACTCGCTCGCCAAGGAAATTTTGTACCGGTCTATCGCGAGTGGGTCGCGGATTTGGATACGCCGGTATCGGCTTGGCTGCGGACTTGCCAAGACCAGCGCTATAGCTTTTTGTTGGAATCGATCGAGGGTGGCGAAAATATTGGCCGCTACAGCCTGCTGGGCTACGACCCCCTGTGGGTGCTGGAAGCGCGGGGCGATTTGGCGGTGCAAACCCACCGTGACGGCTCGGTGGTGGAGCATCGGGGCAATCCCTTTGACATTTTGAGCGGTTGTCTGGAATCGGTGCGGCCGGTGAAGTTGCCGCAGCTTCCGCCGGGGATTGGTGGGCTGTTTGGGTTTTGGGGCTACGAACTGATCCAATGGATTGAGCCGCGAGTGCCGGTCTATGGGCCCACGGAGGCGGATTTGCCGGATGGGCTGTGGATGCAGGTCGATCGGCTGATGATTTTTGACCAGGTGAAGCGCAAGGTCTTTGTGGTGGCCTATGCGGATTTGCGCGATCCGGCGGTGGACTTGCGCGAGGCCTATGGGGCGGCCTGTGCGCGGGTGGATGAGCTGATCGATCGCCTGAAGTCGGGGATCGATCGCCAGGAGTCGCTGTTGCGCTGGACTCCCGCCAACCAGAGCGATCGCCCGCCCCTGAGTCCGCGCAGCAACACCACCCGCGAAGCCTTCCACGCCAACGTCCTGAAGGCCAAGGAACACATCAAGGCCGGCGATATCTTCCAGGTGGTGATTTCCCAGCGGTTGAGCACGGATTTTGCGGGCGATCCGTTTGATATCTATCGATCGCTCCGACTGGTGAACCCCTCGCCCTACATGGCCTATTTCCAGTTCGGCGATTGGCAATTAATTGGGTCGAGTCCCGAAATCATGGTCAAGACCGATCGCCAGGCCGATGGCACGGTGCAAGCCACGGTGCGGCCGATCGCCGGGACACGCCCCCGAGGAGCCACCGCCGCCGAGGACGAATTTTTGGCAGCGGACTTGCTGGCGGATCCAAAGGAAGTGGCGGAACACGTAATGTTGGTGGATTTGGGCCGCAACGACCTGGGCCGTGTCTGCAACAGCGGCACGGTCAACGTCAATCAACTGATGACGATCGAGCGCTACAGCCACGTGATGCACATCGTCAGCAACGCGATCGGGCAGGTGGCGGCCGATCGCAGCGCCTGGGATGTGTTGGCCGCCACCTTCCCCGCCGGAACCGTCAGCGGTGCGCCCAAAATCCGCGCTATGGAAATTATTCATGCCCTCGAAGGCTGTCGGCGCGGCCCCTACTCGGGAGCCTATGGGTACTACGACTTTGAGGGACAACTAAACACGGCGATCACTCTGCGGACGGCCCTGGTGCGCGATCGGGCCGACGGAACCCACGAGGTCTCGGTGCAAGCGGGAGCCGGATTGGTCGCCGACTCCGATCCCGAAAAGGAATACCAAGAAACCCTCAATAAGGCACGCGGCGTGCTGGAAGCCTTGCGCTGCTTGCAATCGGTCGCGAATTAATCGGCTACCAACTCATCGGTTGGTTACTAATAGGCTGGTTAATGGCGGCGATTAACGCACGTCCAGATGCTTGAGCAGCAAGCTGACCCGAGGGCCATAGCCTTCGAGATATTCCAGGGGCAAATGCACCAAGACCACGAAGGGTTTGCCGGCCAGTTCACCGAGGTAGAGTTCTCCGGCGATCGGCTCACCGGTTTGCATTCGGCGAAAAGTGAGCGATCGCTTCACCCAGCCGAATTGCTTGAGGCTCGGTTGCTCGGGCCGATCGACGATCGTCGCCCCCTGGGTTGCTAGCCATCCCCCGGGCCCGGTGTAGCGCTGCCAAAGCTGCTCGGCCGCGATCGGCCCGTCGGGAACCGTCACCGCCACATAGGCCGCATCGTTGCGTTGGCCACCGCCGTTGGCCACAAACCGGGCGATCGCCTGGCCATTGCGGCGGCTGGTTTCCGCAACGAAATCCTCGCGCGAAAAATAGGTCACAACGGGAAATTGGGCGGGCGCAAACCGATCGAGCACGATCGATTCTGCTTCCCCTTCGACACTAATCGTTTCGGTAATTTGGAGCGCGGGCGACGCTTGGGCAACGGGGGTGCTCACCGACGTAGATAATGTCGGTATGGACGCAGAACGCGGAGAGGATGGAGCCGTTGTGGGGGTGCTCACACCATTCACCGGGCCGCCGATCGAACAAGCACCTAACAGTAATAAGGCAAGAACAGCACGCATAACGATAGTCTCAATAGCCGATCTCAATAGCCGATCTCAATAGCTAATCTCAATAGCCGATCAGCAGCGAAACCACCAAGGGCAAATTCCTCGGGCGATCTAATCAAATTTCCACAACGCCAAGGATCTAGACAGGACAGAATTTTGGATGGAGTGCTTTGTGGGTGGCTCCGATCTTCAAGCTAGCCTACCCTGGTTGGATCGTCATTTTCTGACAGCAGCCGATCGCGGTGGGCGATCGGCCTTGGTTGCCCAACAATCCGTACCTAATTTTTAAAATTGGTATGATTTCATACCTCTCCATCGAAGGGCTTGGCGTAGCTTCCCCGATCGGGCTAGGGTAGGCACAATTTTCCATCAGCGGTTTTGCATCTTCTCGTTTTTTTCCTAATTAGACGGCACTATGATTGGGCGATTCTAGTTTTTCACTCAGGGATTCATGTCAACATTCCGGTTCTATCAAGCCCTGAGTGGGCAATTAGGGCGTTTGCACTGGGGTTGGGTTTTATTAGGACTGCCATCCATCGCATCACTGATCAGCAGCGTGGTGATTTGGCAATGGCAACTGTTGGCGAGTCAGTCCGGCGCTGAGGCCGGGTGGGGATCCCCAAATTTAATGAGTACCGCCGCCGTTGTGGCATTTTTCAGCACCTTTTCAGCGGCGGTGATGAGTATTGTTCGGGAACAGGCAACGACTCCCATCACGATCGATGACTGTGCTGATTCTGCGTCGGCTGAAAGTCCCGAATCGAGCATTCTCAATCAGACCATCCTCGATCGGCCGCCGCTCACCAATTCCCTCAGTGGGGCCGGTGGCGAAGACACAACGTTCGAGCAATCGGCTCAACTGCCGGCCATGGATGGACGGTTTGTGCCCGCACAGTTTTTGCATCTTTTGCAGCGATCGAGCCTAGCGGATGTTCAATTGGGTGACTGCGCTGAAAAAACCGTCGCGGTGATGTTTGCGGATATTCGCGGGTTTACGACCCTATCCGAAAGTATGTCGCCGCAACAGAATCTAAAGTTTTTGAACGCATATTTGGGCCGGATGGAGCGAGTAATTGCCCAAAACAATGGCTTTATTGATAAGTATATTGGCGATGCCATTATGGCGTTATTTGAGGGTGATCCGGATCAGGCGGTGGAAGCTGCGATCGAAATGCTCCATGCCCTCCATAGCTACAATCAAGAAAGAATGAGTGTTGGGCGATCGGCCATTCGGATTGGGATTGGTCTTGATATTGGCCCCCTAATTTTAGGGACGATCGGTGGTGTTCATCGGATGGAAACGACCGCGATCGGCGATGCGGTGAACTTGGCTTCCCGCCTAGAAGAATTAACGAAGCAATATAGCGTTTCGGTATTGGTGTCGCATCGAATGTTGGCGGCTATGAACAATCCTTCCAAGTACAGCATTCGGTTTATTGACCGGCTGTATGTTCGTGGTCGCACCCAACCCGTGGCGGTTTATGAAGTGCTGAATGCTGACCCGATCGAGTCACAAACCCTCAAACGAGCCGCCACTAGCCTCTTTGAAGAAGGCGTGCTGCGATTTCATCGTCGCCAATACCGCGAGGCAGCGTCGTTGTTTGAAGAATGTCTAAATATGAATCCAACCGATCGGGCAACCCACATTTACCTACAGCGATCGGTGCTCGCAGGATTCCCGCCCTCAGAGCACACTTGGCAACTGGTGAAGGGCAAAGTTATTCATAAACGCAAGCGCTATCGGGGTCGTTATCGCGCTCGATCGCGATAAATTAATCCCGATCAAACCTGTCAATTAAAATGTTAAGCAAAAACCCAAAACTCTCAAAATTAAAAATTCTCAAAAAACAGAAAAAGGGCGCAAGCACTGCGCCCTTTTTCTCTAAATCAGCCTAAATTCAGAGTACTGCTATAATTCCCTATTTCAAGGCAACGGAGTTAGGCTACTAGCCAATTCAATTGCGTTAGGAACTACTCCGAATTAGGCATAACTCCGAAATTAGCTAATCGGTGTAGGTATAGCTTCCGCCATCACAGACACTGCCCGCTGTTTCCGTAGGCGCGGCATCTTTCCACTCGGCCCGAAACTCATAATCACAGGTGTCACGACCGTCATCGATCGTGATGGTGACAGATTCACCGGGCCCCAAAACATCTGCACCCAAAATATCTTCTTCCCACGTGGTTGCGTCCGGCGGTGCGGCATAAAACGAGGTCATGACCGAGCTAGTGCCATTCACCAGGGTGAACTGAACAGCCCCACCAGCCTTCGCCGACATGGCCGACAGAGCAATCATGGGTGTTGCAATTGCGGTGGCTAATGCTGTCTGATAGATCGATCGAATCGTCCACTGAGTCATACGCATCCTTGGTGTGTCACACACTATTGACCATAAATCGCTAGCGACCTCATTAAATTCAATGAGTCTTCACTAAATCTTCACCGAATTGAAGTTCAATGAAGTCATTGGAAGCGATTGGAAATAATTGGCTTACTAGGATTCTGGGGGTTGCCTGGAATTTTAACAGGAGTGACCTGTCATCGAGCGCTTTATTTTGTATTTTTCAATGTTTTAATCTTGAATGGCAGCGAGGAGCAATTCCTCGATCGGGCGATGGCCAAACTGGCTGGCAGGAAAGGTATCCACAATGTCAAACGTCGCGCCCATGTGGATTAATTCATCGTCTAGAAATTGGAGGAAACTGGTTGCTCCCGGATCATCACCAACCTGCACAAAACTAACGGCAAGTTGCTCATCCTGCGACATCCGCTTGGTGGCCTTAATCAGAGTTTGGGCAACGGAGGCTTTGTCATCCGGTTGGCCATCCGTAATCACTAAGAGGGTCATGGGAACTTCGGGTTGCCATTTTTTGACCAAAATCAGCTCTAATAATGCGGTTAAATTCGTCGATCCGAACGGTTCTCGATCGCGAAAAATCGTGGCGATCGTTTGAGCCGTTGCATTGCCAAATTCTTGCACCTTGCTGGCAAAGGTGTAGACCTCAATGCCATCGGGATCAAGCTTTTCAACGGCGCGGGCTAATCCAAACGCTGCCTCCGCAACCGACTCCCAACGGGTCTGCCCCGATGGCAAGTTAATGGCCATGGAACTGGAGGCATCAACGGCCAAAATATAATCGCGCTTGAGACTGACCATTCGTAGGATTCTCGATCGTGTAAGACGTGTCAGCAGGCTGGTTTTGAGTTCGCTAATCTTGAATTGCGGCAATCAAAATCTCTTCAATGGATCGATCGCCAAAGCTAGTGGCTGGAAACGTATCAACCACATCAAATTTTGCGCCCATTCCCGTTAATTCATCATCCAAAAACTTGAGAAAACTGGTAGCGCCCGCGTCATTCCCAATTTGCACAAAGGTAATCGCTAGCTGCTCGTCAAGGGATATTTTTTTGGTGGCTGCGACGATCGCTTGGGCCACGGCCGCCTTGTCATCCGGTTGACCATCGGTAATCACCAGCAAAGTCAAGGGAACTTCCGGTTGCCATTTTTTGAGCAACACTTCATTCAGCAATCCGGCTAAATTGGTCGAGCCAAAGGGTTCATTTTTGCTAAAAATATCCGCTACTGTCACGGCCGTCGCATTGCCAAATTCGCGAATTTTGCTGGCGAAGGTATAAACCTCAATGCCGTCGGGATCAAGCTTTTCCACGGCTTGGGCAAGACCAAAAGCGGCCTCGGCCACGGCAGCCCAACGAGTTTGGCCGTTGGGTAAGGGCATCCCCATGGAACTGGACGCATCGACGGCTAAAACATAATCACGCTTGAGACTAACCATGCTGTTAATGAGTGTTATCGCTGGGTGTGAGATAGGGAAAATTATTCGAGACTAATCATGCGATTAGCTTCAAGGCTCGATCGAGGTTGAATCAAGCCGGAATCGCAGTTTAATCAATCATCGAAGTTCGATCGAACAATCTGACAAAAAATCTGACAACGAATTGGTTGATGCTCGTGGCTGGGATCAATCTTGAATCGCAGCCAGCAAGACTTCCTCAATGGATTTCTCCCCAAATCGATCGGCTGGGAAGGTATCCACCACATCAAACTTAGCGCCCAATCCCATTAGTTCGTCGTCCAAAAACTTCAGAAAATTGGTCGCACCCGGATCATCACCCACTTGGACAAACGTAATCGCCAGTTGGTCATCCGATTGCATTTTTTTCGTCGCGGCGACGAGGGCTTGGGCCGCCGCCGCTTTGTCGTCGGGTTGCCCGTCGGTGATGACGATCAAGGTGGTGGGTACTTCGGGAACCCATTTTTGCAAGAGGACGGTGTTCAGCAGCCCCGCCAGATTGGTGGAGCCAAAGGGCTTGTTTTTGCTGAAGAGGTCGGCAACGGTTTGGGCAGTGGCGCTGCCATGCTCTTTGATGAGGGATGCAAAGGTGTAGACCTGGATGCCGTCGGGATCAAATTGCTCGATCGCTTGGGCGAGGCCAAAGGCGGCTTCGGCGACGGTGGCCCAACGGGTTTGGCCGTTGGACATTTGCACACCCATGGAGCTGGAGGCATCGACGGCGAGAATATAGTCTCGGGTGAGGTCAGGCATGGATCGTTTGGGTTCTCAAGGCTGAATGGGTTGGGTCTGAGCTGGCGATTTTGACGTGGCGATTTTGACGATTAATTTTGCGGGATATCGATCGTCATGTTCGCCCTATTTCCGTTAAAGCACGGCGATCCCAGGCTGTCATGGTTCAGACCTGTAGATTACCCTTTGGCTGGGAGCGATCGCTCAATTTGCGTTTTGCGTTAAATTTGCGTTTCCGAAGCGTCACTAGGGGTGGGCCGTATTTCCGATGGTTGCTCGGTTGACCGATCGGCTGGCGACGGACTCGCGGCGGGCGACGGTGACTCGATCGGCGTGACCAAGCGAAAATCCATCGAAATTTTTTTGTCCCCAACCTTGACGCGGGTGACTTCCATGCTTTGATTGCCCACCGCCAAGCGTTTGAAGCTATCGGCTAGCAGTTGATTGACGGTGATGATCCGTGGATCGGTGAGGCGAATGCAGGAGCAGTCGATCGTGGCGATTTTGGCTTCGAGCAGTTGGCCGGGGCTAGTTTGCAAGACAAAATCTAGGCTCCCCGGTTCGATGCGCTTGTCGGGACAAACAAAGTTGCCAAAGGCGCGGATTTTGCCGTCCTGGATCTCGAAGCGATCGAGGGTTTCTATAAAGGAGGCGGGATCACCCTTAAAGTTCCAGGTCGATTGGTTCAGCAGGCTTTCGGAAATTTCATAGCCGCTATTCAGCACGAGGTTGCCGTTTTGGATGTCGGCTTTGAAGCTGAAGCCACAACTGGCCAGCGGAACCAACAGGGCGATCGCGCTGGCATGACTCCAGGCCGATCGAGTTCTCAAGAATTGAGGCTTCAAAAAACGTGGTGGCCACGATGGCCCAGCCGATGCATTCACGGCGATCGCCCCTCCGTCGGGCTAGCTGCGGTGGTTAATCATGCTCCTAAGCTAGCTCGATCGGCCCAGTCGCCATCCACACCGGGAACCCGTACCCGCCCTATCGGCAATCCGTTGATTAACCCTTTGGGGCTGACGATCCCCTAGGGTTGAGGGGCCAGGTAGGGCGAGGCGATCGGGGGCTGACGTTTCTGGAAGACCAGGGATTGGTAGAGGGCAACCGCCACATCGGCCCGGGTTGCGGATCGCTGGGCATCCAGTCGATCGCGCACGGGATAGTAGGTGACGAGGGTTGATTGGCTGGCGGCGGCGATTTTCGGTTTGGCCCAGGCGGGTAGGGCGGGGCCATCGCTGTAGCGCTGGAGTTCTTGCCGCAGGGTGGCCGGATCCCGCACGGCCAAGTTCAGCCCCGAGGCCAGCGTGATATAGAGTTCCAGGCGCGAAATGGGGCGATCGGGCTGGAATTGGCCATTGGGATAGCCACGCATGAGGCCCAGTTGCACGGATCGATCGACGGCTTCTTTGGCCCAATGCTCCGCCCTCAAATCCTGGAAGGGCAGGGGGGATTGCACGGCCGACCCTTGCCACGCATCCCGCAAAATCGCCGCTAACTGGGCGCGCGTCACGAGGGTATCAGGCTGGAACGATCCATCGGCAAACCCTGCCACAACCTTGCCTTGGCGCAACGGCTCAATGAACGGATAGGCCCAGTGTTGGGCGCTGACATCCTTGAAGGGCGGGGCGACGGTTTCCGACGTGGGTTGACTGGCCGAATCGATCGGGAGCAACGCGGGGGGCACAGGCACGAGCGCTCGCGCCCGATCGGGCCCGGCTGGATTGGCCACACTGGGCTGAGTCACCGCTGATGGCATGGGGGTAGGCGTGGCGACCAATGGGGCAGGGGAGGCTGGAGCGATCGGCTGCACACTGGGTTTGGTCGATGGTTCAGGCGATTTGCCAGCGCTTGCCGATGGACTCCGTTGGCCCGCCAGCCCTGCCGATTGCCCGGCCTGGGCCAACCAGTCCCAAGCCGATCGCCCCTGACCCTTGCCCACAAACCAGGCAAATAAACCGCCAAACATCAACAGCGCTACCAGCACCGCGATCCACTCATCATTGGTTTCACGCGGCGATCGCGATCGGCCATCCGGCAACTGAGACACGCACCCACCTCCAAAACTCCAAGCCAACCAAAGTAATGACCCCGGGAACGATCCGCGCCCTGGCAGTCTCATTCCCAAGGGACATCTCCGCCAGCCTAACAAATGGAATGCTTGGGGGCAAAAAAACACAACGGCGGCATGGGAGGCTAATCCCACACCGCCGTTGCTGATTCTTCAATGATCGACCTGACTTTGGATCCCCTCAGGGTGTGCCCTCAGGGCTACGCACCTGCTGGATACTGGATCCAGTCTGTCGGCGGTCGATCGGGTAGCCCGTTAGGAATTCCGCAAATCGAGCGATTGATGCCGCCGCTGACGGCTGATTTCATACAGCGCCATCCCCGCCGCCACGGAGGCATTCAGGCTGGGCGTGTGACCGCTCATGGGAATCGACATCAGCACGTCGCAGGTTTTTTGCACCAACAGGCTGAGGCCGTCGCCTTCTGCGCCAATCACCAGGGCGATCGGCCCGGTCAAGTCCACCTTTTCGATCGACTCGCTGCCCTCGGCGGCCAAGCCATGAATCCAGAAGCCTTCAGCCTTCAGGGTTTCCAGGGCCTGCACCAGGTTGCCCACCCGCGCGATCTTCAAGTGTTCGATCGCCCCGGCGGCCACCTTCACCACGGTCGAAGTGACACCCACCGCGCGCCGTTGGGGAATCACAATTCCCTTGGCCCCGAGGGCTTCAGCGCTGCGGGCGATCGCCCCGAGATTGTGCGGATCGGTGATGCTATCCACCACGACGATCACGGCCCGATCGCTCGCGGCCTTCGCCTGTTCGATCACCTCGCTCAAGTCTAGGTAATCGTAGGCGGCCACCTGCGCGGCTACACCCTGGTGGTTGCCCCCATCCGTCAGGCGGGCAAGCTGGGTATAGCTGGCTTCGTCAATGATCGTGCCGTTGGCCTTGGCGGTTTGCAGCAGCCCCATGAAGCGCGAATCGTAGCGCAACTGCGGCACGATCCAGAGCTTGTGCAGGGTGCGGCCGCCTTCGAGGGCCGCCAACACGGAATGCCGTCCATAGATGGTGTCGCTTTCGGTGTTGCTGGTGTCGCCATCTTGGCCAAGGGGAGCAGTATCCCGATCGGCTGCTACCCGATCGCGATCGCGCGGTTGAGCATCCCGTGGGCCCCAGGATTTGCCCTGGCCCTCGCGGCGGCTAAAGGCCGGGCGATCGCCGCCCCGCTCAAACCGACCACCCCGATCGCTGCTCCGATCCCGATCGAACCGGGCCGGGCGATCGCCGCGATCGTCCGACGCAAAGCGACCCGCACCGGGGCGATCATCTCCACGACGGTCATCACGCGGGCGATCGTCACGCGGGCGATCGTCACGACCGACAAAGGGTTTGCCAAACTTGCCCTGGCCACTAAACTTGCCAAATTTCTTGGGGCGAAAATCTTGGCCCTCGCCGCCTCGAACGTCGCGGCCACCGCCGTCGCGGTTGCCAAAGTCGCGGCCACCGCCATCACGGTTGCCAAAGTCCCGGTTGCCACCATCACGGTTGCCACCATCACGGCCACCGAAGTTACGATCGCCGCCGCGAACAGGGCGATCACCCGTGCGAACAGGGCGATCGCCCGTGCGGACAGGGCGATCGAAGGATTGACCACCGCCAAAGGGCTTCTTACCAAAGGACTTACCGCCAAAATCTCGGTTTCCGCCGTCGCGAGACCCAAAGTCCCGGTTTCCGCCGTCGCGAGACCCAAAATCTCGGTTTCCGCCGTCACGAGACCCAAAGTTGCGATCGCCGCCGGATCCGCCATCGCGAGATCCAAAGTCCTTGCCGCCAAACTTGCTTTGACCAAACTCTGAGCGTTGGCCATACTCTTTCTTGGGCTTGGCAAAGTCGCGCCGCTCGCCACCACCCGAAGCATCATAGCCTCGGCGATCGCGATCGCCACCTTGGTAGCCCCGATCGCCGCCTGCGGCATCATTCGGGCGATCGCGCCGTCCCTCATAGCGCCCCTGAGATCCATCGTAACGACCTTGGGATTGGGAGCCTTCATAGCGTCCCTGGGAGCCTTCATAGCGTCCCTTTGTCCCCTCATAGCGCCCCTTCGCTTGAAACTGCCCCGCCTTCACCGGCTTGCCCGGTCGATCAAAATTGCCAGATTTACCGGCTTGCCCCGACGAGTCACCGGTGCGGCCCTTACGATTCGAGAAATCAGTCATGGTGGGGAAGTGCGATCTACGGTCGCATCAGAGGAAATAGACGGCGAAAAATCCAGCCGTGCCAACAGTTCTGTCAGTCGGGCGGGCTGGGTCAAATAGAGGTAGCCCACAAGCGTTTCAAATCCCGTAGCGGCTTGGTACGTTGCGCCTTCGAGCCGCTTCGGACGCTTGTCGGTCGCATTGCGACCGCGCCGAACCATATCACGTTCGGCATCGGTCAAATGGGGCAGCAACGCCTCAAGGTGGCGGGCTTGGGTTTCGGCACGGACTTGGGCAACCACGCGATCGTGATACGTGCGGGTGCGTGATTGCGGCAAGAGGTAATAGCAGCGGATGTAAAGTTCGTAAACAGAATCGCCTAGGTAGGCTAAGGCGGCCGGCGACAAACGTTGAATTTCGGCTATGGGAATCGACGGACTGAGGGGGAGGGGCGATCGCAAGGCCGCAGCGGCTAGCCAACCCGCTTCGACACTCGGGGAATCCGTCGCGATCGCCGATTCTAGCTCCACAGACGACGCTAGCCCTGATCCGACTGAGAAACGCGATTAATCGCCACTTCAACCGAATCCTGCAGCGATAAGAAGCTTTCGAGGCGCACGAGCTTTACGGTTTGGGTCACGCGGGGATTCGTTACAATTTGGAAACTACCACCTGCGCCCTGTGCTTTTTTTGCAAGCTGCACTAAAGCGCCCAGCCCAGAGCTATCAACAAAATCGATGTGTGCTAAATCTAGCACCACATGCGGCGGGCCGTCATCGACGTAAGTACCCAACTTTTTTCGGAACGTGGGTTCCGAAAAGGCATCGAGCAGTCCTGTGAGGCGGAACAGTTGACAATTTCCCTTAACTTCGCGCGTGCCTCGTAAGCTGACGGTTAGGGTAAGTTGCTCGGGAATAATGACCTCCTAAGAACACCGTCGCAATCTAGACAACATCCCAATATAAAGACTGAATGGCTGCTTGTCCACTGAATTCTGTGGTCGAGCCGATGAATATTGTCTATCAGGCAACGATCGATCTGACTGGTATTTAGAGATTATGGTTATGGAACAGCCTCGGAACTGGCCAATATCATTTAATAATGTCGGCCAAATCATGAATGTCTGCCAGGGAGTTTGCTCCCGGAACCGTTGACCCAACCCGCCGCTCGCGATCGGGCGTTGTTCCCGATCGACCTTGGATCTTGCTAGGGGTCTCGCGCTGGAGGGGCCACCGCTCCACCGCCGCTGACCCGTTGCCGATGGAGTACCAATAAGTACCGATCGGCGCTGAGTCTTGAATCGTTGAGGGCGATTATACCTGGGGCAGCGGGGGTGGACGATGGCCAGCCGAGCGCGATGTGACTAGCAGCCTTTTGAGGGATGGACGTAACTGGACTCGAACCAGTGACCCCCACGATGTCAACGTGGTGCTCTAACCGACTGAGCTATACGTCCGCGACGGGGTTTTACAATATCATGACCGATTTTAAAATGCAAAGCTTTTGCCAAATTTTTGTGGGGTGTGGGGCAAGGCTCGCGGAACGCAACGATCGGCACGGGCGCTGGGATATAACCAAGGCAGGGATTTGGAGGGTTTCGTGGTGACTCGACGAGCGGCGGCTAAGGGGCGATCGGTGGGTCAGGGATTGATGGCAATCGGGGCGTGGAGCCTCGTTTGGGGGGCGGGGATTCCGTCGGGGGCGGTTGCGCCAGTCCTGGATCCCGTGGCTCAGTTGCGGGATGCCAAGCATTGCCAAGGGTGTGATTTGCGCTATCGCGATCTGACGAGTCTGGATTTGCAGGATGCGGACTTGCGATCGGCCAATCTCTATGGCGCGAACTTGAGTGGGGTGAATCTGCAACGGGCGAATTTACAGGATGCGAATTTGGGGGCGGCTGACTGTGCGCGGGCTGATTTACGCGGTGCAAACTTACATCGCGCCAATTTGCGATCGGCAAATTTGAGGGCGGCATTGCTCGATCGGGTGGATCTGACCCGATCGAACTTGATGTTTACGGATTTACGCGGTGCGAGCCTAGCAAACGCTAACCTGCGGGATGCCAACTTGCTGAACATTCGCAGCGAAGGAGCCGAGCTATGTGGCGTAATTTTGCCGAACGGAACCCCCATTCGCCAAAATTGTTATGAACCAAAGCCGGAGCCAGCCAAAATTTAGTAACTTCTGGCGTTTTCTAGGAGTTTTGAATTCTTCTGAATTCTATTGAAGACTTCGCTCAATAAACAATCTAAACAATCTATAGACGTTTATCAATCATGTCTGCCAATAGGGCTAGAATTGCGGTTTGAGTGGCGGCTAGCAGCAAGATTAATGTGGCTTCTGTTAAATCGCTGCGGATGAAAATGTCTTGAGCCAATGAGACACCAAAGCCGATCGCAAAGGCCGCAGAAATGGGCATCAGAATGCGCATGGGAGCAAAGTATAGCCCCGTTCGCAGAATGATTTGAATAAACCGCAGGGTATCGCGAATCGGTTTGATTTTGCTGCGGCCCTGGCGAGGATGGTAGTCGATCGGCTCGTAATGAACGGCATACCCATTCGTCAACATCGCCACCGTGATGGTTGTCGTAAAGCTGAATGTGTTTGGCAAAATGTTTAGGAATCGATCGGCAATATCCTTACGAAAAATGCGTAGACCGCTGTTCAAATCTGGAATCTTCGTCGTTGTGATCCACTCCGCAAATCGCACTAGAAACCACTTCGGTATTTTGCGCAAATTAGAATATTGAACATTTTCGCCGGTACGCGAACCGACAATCATATCAGCTTCAGTAAGTTGAATCAGGCTAACCAGTTCTGGAATCCGCTCATTGGGATAGGTTCCATCCGCATCCGTGATCACAATTAGTGAGTATTTGGCATGGCGAATGCCTGTTTTAAGAGCTGCCCCATAGCCACGGTTAATGTTGTGTTCAATAACCCGAATACCTGGAATTTGGTGCAAAATTTTGCCCGTTTGATCCTGGGAGCCATCATTAACGGCAATGATTTCATGGCGACCCGGGTAGCCTTCTAGGGTTTTTTGTAGGTGCTGAATGGTCGGTGCAACTCCAAGTTCTTCATTAAAAATGGGGAGCACCAATGAAAAAGCTGGATAGGCTATTTCTGTTGATCGATCGCCCATGGTTTGATCATCTGGAAAATTGCTGGCGGCAATGCTTGCTGTGCTGTCGTTCATTCTGAATTACAGTCTTAAGGGACGGAAAAATTGAGTTGGGTCAGTGGTACAAAACCGGTTCCCGAACGCCGTCTACTGTAGCACTGGCTCGATCCACTCCACAGAATTCTGACTGGGTTTTGGATTTTGGGAGGGAATATCCGTAGTTTGTGCCCCAGTTTGTACCCCAAAATCTTGGAGAAATGGTAGGAGATCACCATGCGTGGCATAAAAAATCGATCGCGATCGCAGCCCTGGAACGGACGCTGGCAGGCGCATCAATCCTGGTTGTTGATGGTGCTGGTTGTTGGCGTGGTGGCGATCGGGGGAGTCTTGGGTTTGGGATCAAATCTGGCTTCCCAGGCCACAACTCCCGGTGCGACCGAGTTGGTTTGGTATGGGCAGTCTGCCTTTAAGCTCACGACTCCTTCGGGCAAGGTTTTATGGTTTGATCCGTGGTTACAAAATCCGGCTAACCCCCAGGGAAAGGCAACCCTGGATAATATCGATCGGGCCGATTTGGTCTTGATTAGCCATGGTCATGGCGATCATGTCGGCGATGCGGTTGCGATCGGCAAAAAGACCCAAGCAAAATTGGTCGCCACCTTCGATCTCGCTAAGGCCTTGGTGTCAGTTTTGGGTTATCCCGAAGATCAATTGGGATTTGATAGCACCGGTAATTTTGGGGGCAAAATTTCGCTCCTAGACAATGAAGTCGAAATTGCGTTTGTGCCGGCTGTTCATAGTTCTGCGGTTTCCTCGGATGGGAGTCCCCAGCTCTTTTATGCTGGCAATCCGGGGGGATTTTGGGTGAAGGTTAAAAACGGCCCAACCATCTACCACACGGGCGATACGGATGTGTTTGGTGACATGGCCTTAATTTCCCAGTTTGGCCCGGTGGACTTAATGTTGGCTTGCATTGGTGGCAAGTTTACGATGGGGCCCGATCGCGCTGCTGAGGCCGTGAAACTGGTCAATCCTAAGGTCGTTGTACCCATGCACTATGGATTATTTTCGTTGCCCGGAACACCTGAACAGTTTGCCAAAGCGCTGAAAATGCAAAACCTTTCTACGCCAATGAAAGTAATGCAAGTGGGCGTTCCAGAACGGATTTAAAGGACATTACCGGAAGACTAAGATTGCCTTTTTAACGACTAGGCAACGAATCCAAACAACTGGGCAGGGGATTTCATCATCTTGCCCAGTACATTATTTAATAATTCTATATCTAGCAATTCTAATTGGAGTTGAGATGGTTGGTTTTCCTAGCCCCATCGCCCGAGACAAGGGGCTTAAGCCCCTTGCCCCTCGCGATTTTGCAACGGCAGGATCAGGGTTTTGGGGATTGGATGGCAGGCCCTAAGCCCCTTGCCTGAGTTAGGGCTACCATGCAATTCGGATGGGGTCGGACTGGCAGAGATTATAAATTTTCAATTACACTAACAATGGATCTTGATTCATAGGATCTAAACTCCATTCGATGATGTCTTTTGGCAATGTCTTATCGAATATCGGCTGCCAAGCTAACGACTTATCAAAGTTGTCCAGCTCAGTATCAATTCCGCTATGAGTTTAAGATTCCAAGTTTTGGATTTGGGGGTGCAGGATTAGGCCGATCGCTCCATGCGGCCCTCACGCGAATTTATCGAGATTGGGACTATACCACGAGTCAAAAACCAGGACTAAGCTGGATTGATGCTTGCTGGACTCAGGAAGTGGCCTCCTTAAATGAGGGGCAAGTTGCAGAGGGATATGAAATTCTCACGCGCTATTTCCAAGACTGGATTGCACCATGCGATCGCTTTTTGAAACCACTCGCCACAGAAGGTAAAATTCAGGGCCGGTTGCAAGTTGCCGATCTTGAATTTACGCTGCTGGGTCGATTCGATCGGCTCGATTGGTTTGATGTTGATGCGCTGGAACTGATCGAATATAAAACCTCTCGCCAGTTTGTAGAACCCAATGCCAATAACCTCACGGTGCAAGTTGGGTTGTATGCCCTGGCGATTAATCAACAATGGGCCCACGAATTAAAGTATGTGACGCTTATTTTCTTGCGACCCGGTGAATTTATCCGCATTCCTGTCACAAGCGAACAGCTAACTATTGCTCAGAAAACCATCTCTAATTTAGCCATGCGCCTCCGCACGGATGATCAATGGGAACCGACACCGGGAGATCATTGCGATCATTGCAATTACAAGCAATATTGCCCGGCTCAAACGAATCACCCTGCGCCAGTTCCCAATCATCCTTCTAGTCCGTCCGTCCTTCAGTTATCGCTGAAGATTGAGCCTTAGTTTCCTGGGGTGAAACATCGATCGCGCTAAATTTCAATTAGTGATGATGGCTATGGGGATGATCATGCCCATGATCGTGAGGGTGGGGATGCGGATGATCGTGGGAGTGGGCTGCACTTTGGTGGGTGCGATCGATGCCTTCAAAATGAATGACATCGCTTGTTTCAGCAATCAGTTCTGCAATCAGTGGATTGGCCCAACTGGCGGCCATATCCAAAAATTCGGGAGCGTCATTCACACAGGGCATTTGTTGACAAATCACTTCCGGATGTTGCCGTTGTAGCGCCAGCAAAATGTGCTCAACATCTAACAAGGTTTCGTGATTTTCGGTGGCAAACCCGATCGGCATCATTAAGATCGCTTTTGCACCCAGTTCGATCAAATTGCGAGCGGCTAGATGGGCGTTGGGCTGAGTCCAGTCAATCATCGGTGTGTCATGGTTGAGCCAACCGATCGAAATGAGTGGATAGCGATGAACCAGTTCATTTCGCACGGATTCGTAGAGCGCTTGGCTTTCGGCAATTCCAGAAACAAAGCCTTTGGCCTCATGGGGACAGCCGTGGTTGAGCAAAATAATGCCAATTTGTGATGGCAAGAAATGCGATCGCCAGTCGTGATCAATTTTGTCTTGAACTTGCTGAGCCAGAAGCTGAATATAGTCTTGGCGATTGTAGAACGATGGAATGTATCGCATTGACCGTACCCAGTGAGACTCGCCACTTTGCAAGTTTACTAGGGCTTTGTTGACTTGCTCGATCGCAATGCCGCTGGTAAAGATCGAATCGACAACCAACAGGGGATAGATCAGAATCTTGCTAAATCCCTGGTCGCGAATCTCGGTCAGCACCTGTTCTGGCAAGTGGGGCTGGCAAAAGTTGAAGGCCTTAAAAACCTGTACCCGATCGCCCCAACGATTTTGCAAGGCCTGCTCAATTCCCGATCGTTGGCGCTCGAAAATGGCATTATGGGGCGAAACAAAATTGCCGTGTTGATGGCTCCATTCATGCAAATCAAACGCCGCCAGCAACTTGGCTAGGGGCGGATAGACCCAAGTCGGAACGGGTGCAAACTTGGCGGTTAGTAGATTCAGGGCCTGTTCATTGTAGTTGGCAAAGTCGTCATAGGACTCTACTTCGCCATAGCCCATCAACAAAACGGCTACCCGATCGTTGCCAGAATTCTGCGCTGGGTTCGGCTCATGATCGTGAGTGCTTTCAGACGGAATCGCATGACCAATCGAGTTCGGAGTCGTGACCACAAATAAATGCCTCGGGGGGGGATACCAATTCTATTATTAGGTCGTAATTCATCGAGATGGAAGAATTGCTAGTGATCACAATCAGTTCTTGAGAATAGTTTAGATTTCTTTGCTAAACACCATTAAATATTATAAAAATTCTTGCGATTCACGACTGAAATCTTAATTCATTCAGCTTATTGGCTTAAAAAATCTAGTTTAAAACGTCTATCAACTTTCTATTGATTTAAGACTATCAAGGAAAATACCAATTCTGAACCTTATTGGTCAGCTAGCGCCAACGAAAGGCAGGTCAAACGTATTGGCTGAACGTATTGGCTGATGGGTTATGGAATGTGTTCGGAGCAAAATCAAACAAAATGTTCATCGTAGGAATGTTTTAGGAATGCTGCTTTGCAACCATCCTTATACCAATTTCCCAAAGTTTTGAGACAGAATAGAGAATCGTGATCTCATGCCCCAGCCCTGAGTATGACCGGCATCCTCAAAATCGAGATTCAAGAATCAGCAGCAGAGCTGAAAGCCCTCATGGAG
>QLAH01000060.1_pt1 | contig 119637 bp, 104 predicted proteins | sample 4693081 | NCBI WGS metagenome assembly QLAH01 (sample SAMN09425401, study PRJNA476045) | Lake water metagenome, whole genome shotgun sequencing project.
TCTCAAACTTATTCTTTTGTCTAGGTTCTCTCACCCTGAGGCGGCTCGCTCACTCGCCGTTTCCGGCTCGCTTCGCTTCCCCCCTCAGCGCTTTATTAAGTTAACAACTTTTTCTCGGACTGTCAACTACTTCAGAAAGAAATTTTTTCGGGTGTGACGCTGAACTGCTCGAAGACTAAGAGCCGCAAGGGTTTGAGAGACTGAAGGTGTTTTCTATGGACTGGCTAGAATGATGTGCGCCCCAGAATCGGTACGATCGGGGCGCATTATTTTATTGATGGCTGAGTCTGTAGGAGTGTTTGGCGGTGTTTTTCCAACAAGCAATCGCGACGTTGCATGAGTTCTGGGCGGGGCAAGGGTGTCTGATCGGTCAGCCCTATGACACGGAAAAGGGGGCTGGGACGAAGAATCCCCATACGTTTTTGCGGGCGCTGGGGCCGGAACCTTGGTCGGTGGCGTATGTGGAGCCTTGCCGCCGCCCGACGGATGGGCGATATGGCGAGAATCCCAATCGATATCAGCACTACTACCAATATCAAGTGCTGATTAAGCCATCACCGGACAATATTCAGGAAGTCTATTTGGATTCGTTGCGGGCGTTGGGGATTCGTCCGGAGGATCATGATGTGCGGTTTGTGGAGGATAACTGGGAGGATGCGTCGGTTGGGGCGTGGGGTGTGGGCTGGGAGGTGTGGCTGGATGGAATGGAGGTGACGCAGTTTACGTATTTCCAGCAGTGTGGGGGGTTGGATTGTGATCCGGTGTCGATCGAGATTACCTATGGTCTGGAACGGTTGGTGATGTATCTGCAAGGGGTCAGTGCGATCGCGGATATTCGCTGGAATGACCGACTGTCCTATGGCGAAGTGCATATGCAGGGCGAAATTGAGCAGTGTCACTACAATTTTGAAGCGTCGGATCCGGAGATGTTGCTGACGCTATTCGGCCTCTATGAGAAGGAGGCGCTGCAATTGGTGGAGCGTGGTTTGGCAATTCCGGCGTTGGATTTTGTTCTGAAGTGTTCCCATGCGTTCAATATGCTGGATGCGCGGGGTGTGATTGCGGTGATGGAGCGGACGCGATATATCGGTCGGATTCGAGGGATGGCTCGGCAGGTTGCCAAGCTATATGTGGAGCGACGCGAAGAGATGGGCTTCCCGTTGCTGAAGTCGGCATCTGCGATGTTGACGAGGAGTTAAGGATTAGGGAGAAGCTGGGGAGTTCGCTGAAATCTTATACTCGAAGGGGTTGTTGGCCTGGATCAGGCCTGAGTCTGTCGGTTTTGAGAGAGGACGAGGATTAATGGTTTTGCTTTCGACGGTTGCGGATCGATTGACGGAGATGTTGGAGCCGATCGCGGCCCAGTTTCGGAGCATGAACCTGCCTGAGCCGGTGACGCATTGGGGCCATCCTTTGATGATGGGCATCGTGATGTTTGCGATGGGCAGTGCGGCGGTGGCGATGGGTTGGAAGGGCCGGTTGGCTGAACCCAGTGAGGAGAAGGCGACGCTGCTGACGAGTCACAAACGCTTGGCGCTGTGGATGACGACGTTTATGGCGATGGGCTATTCGGGTGGCTTGTTGTCGCTGATCATGCAGCAGAAGCCGATTCTGGAGAGTCCGCACTTTTGGACGGGAACGCTGGTGTTGGGCCTCTTGGGGGCTAATGGAGCAATCTCGATGTCGAAGTTTGGCGGGGGAAAACCTGAGTTGCGGACGGCCCATGCTTATTTGGGATCGGTTGCGTTTGGGGTGATGGTGTTACACGCCATTTTCGGGTTGCGGTTGGGCCTGTCGTTTTAGGGGCTGGAGCGCTGCCTACGGGATTTTGTAGTAAGGGGCGATCGCTGGGAGACTTTCTCAGGGCGATCGCCTATTTTTTGGGTGTGGGAGCCAGAAAGGAATGACGGGGCTGGCGATTCTGGGATTGGCCTGGGTGTTGGGGTTACTGGCAACGGGTCTGCCGGGCGGTGGACTTTGGCTGGTGGGCATCGGGGTGGTGGTGGCGGGGGTGCGATCGCTACCGGCGGCGGGGCGCTGGCGCTGGCTTGATCCCGGTTTGAAGCCGGTGTTTTGGATCGCTGCGGGGGTGGTGGGTTTGGGGGCGGCGGTCTACTTCCAACTGCGCTTGCCCCAACCGGGTCTGGATGACATTAGCCGGACGATCGCCCGGATTGAGCAGGCGGGGCAGGCGATCGAGCTGGCGACAGTGCGCGGTCAAATGGATTCGGACTACCAAATCACTGCGTCGGGTAAGGCGCGGTTTTGGCTCCAATCGACCCAACTGCTGCAAATTCCTACGGCGGCCGGCCCGACGACGGGCACGCCACCGCAAAATCTTGCCCAAAGTGTGACGGGTCGGGTTTACACAACGGTTCCTTTGTTGCAGGCGACGGGGCTAACGCCCGGCCAAATGCTGGAGGTGACGGGCCGGCTCTACCGACCACAAAAACCGAAAAATCCCGGGGGGTTTGATTTTGCCTGGTATTTGCAGCGGGAGGGCAGTTTTGCGGGGTTGGCGGGCCAAACGGTGCAGACGATCGATGGGGCCGCCACACCGTCTAATGGGTGGGGATTGAGTGTCTTGAATCCCCGATCGCTGCGCAAGCGCTTGGTGCAAGATCTGGTGCGGGTGATGGGGTTTCCAGAAGGGGCATTTCTGGGAGCACTGATTCTGGGACGACAGGCGGTGGATCTACCGGCAGATCTACAGGCGCAATTTGTGCAGGCGGGGCTGGCCCATGTGTTGGCGGCTTCGGGCTTTCAGATTGTGGTGATTTTGGGGGCGTTGATGATTTTTGTGCGATCGCAACCGATTCGCGTGGAGATGGCGATCGGGGGCGGGGCGCTGATCTGGAGCTACGTCTGGTTGGCGGGCGCTACACCCTCTGTGATTCGCGCCGGTCTGATGGGAACCGCCGTGCTGTGGGGCATGACTCAGCAACGCAAGGTCAATCCCTTAGGCGCGCTCCTGATGGCGGTGGTGGTGATGTTGCTGTGGAATCCGCTCTGGATTTGGGATTTGGGGTTTCAGTTCAGCGTGTTGGCCACCCTGGGGCTGGTGCTGTCGGCCGATGCGATCGCCCAGCGGCTGGCTTGGTTGCCCCAGTTTTTTGCAGAACCCATGGCCGCCGCCTTGGCCGCAACCCTTTGGACAGCACCGGCGCAAATGTTTGCGTTTTATCAAATCTCGCCCTATGGGCCGATCGCGAGCGCACTCACCAGTGTAGTGGTGGCCATTTTGACCTTGGCGGGACTGGCGGTTTCGGGATTGCTGATCGTCCTGCCGCCCCTGGGTGAATGGTTGAGCGGTTGGCTCCTGTATCCCGTGCGGTGGCTGTTGGGGTTTGGCGAGTGGGTGGCGGCTTGGCCGGGTAGTGCGATCGCCGTGGGGGCGATTTCGATCGGGCAAGTCTGCGTTCTATACCTATTAATGGCGATCGTTTGGCGGTGGTCGTGGTTCCACAAGGCGAATCGATGGATCCTAGCGGCCATGGTGGCGATCATCATCGCCGTCAGCCCCGGTTGGATCGCCCGCACCAGTGCCCTAACCGCCACGGTTCTGGAGGCCGGCAATCAACCTATGCTGGCTGTCCGCGATGGTGGACGATTGCTGTTGATCGGAGCCGGGGATCTACCGATCGCACAATTTACAGTCTTGCCCTTTTTGCGACAGCAAGGACTGAATCGTATTGATGTGGGCGTTGTGCTGAGCGATCGCCCCGATGAGCGGCGTGGCTGGTTGCGGATTTTGGAGCAGCAACCGATTACTAATCTGTACGATTTCCCATTACAAACCGCCGCTTCCAACGTCGATCGCGCGATCGTCAGTGCCGTGCGGGTTCGCAATGGCCGCTACAGTAGCATCGTGGCCGGCCAGACCATTCGGATGGGTCGGGCGGAATTAGTCGTGATTGACCCGGGCATCTCGGCGTTTAGTCTAAAACTGGGTTCGGAACAGTGGTTCATTTTGGGTAACTGCTCGATCGATCAGCAAAAGCACCTCGCCCAAACGGGGCAACTTCGGCCCGCCACCGGCTTGTGGTGGTCGGGGCGCGACCTGGCCCCAGAGCTGCTCACGGCAATCCGCCCCCAGTGGATGATCGCCTCCACCCGCGAACTCCCGACCCCGATCGGCCAACTCCTACAAGCTCAAAATGTCCAGCTTTACCAAACCGGCGCAGATGGTGCGATCGCCTGGAGCGCCAACCAGGGACTCCGCGCAAACCTCGATCCAACCCCCAGCGATCCACCCCTCTAGGCGATCGGCCAGTCCCCAAACCAACGAGCCACCCACAGGCCCTCCGAAACTGGGCTACGAAATTTGGCGAGCATTTCGCAAGAGTGTTTCCGTCATTTCCGCCAGTCGATCCAGATCAGTTTTGAGCGCCTGGGCCCGCTGTTTGGCGGCTAATTTTTGAACCAGCGCTCGGCGGGCCGCATCTTCCTTGCCCTGCTTCATGGCCAACAATGCCACCTCGTGCCAATCCCGTAGATCATCCACAGCACGATTGTATTGCGGCTGAAGATCATTCCAAACTGGCTTAATATCCGCCAAGGCCCGATCGAGAATATCGTGCACCTGCGCCCGATCGTCCGGCCCATCAATCGGTTGATGCAACACCTCATCCACCCAGTCCGGGTCTGCCTTCTCCAGAAACGGCAGAAAATCCTGCACCTGTCGGCTAAGTTGCCGACCCGTCTTGCACCAAGTGGCAAAATGCTCGCAATTATTGAGCAATAAACTATATTTCCGTTCCCCCAGGCGATCGACCGCCCGTTGCACCGCCGCATCTGGTAAATAGCAGGTGGCGTAACGCTTCACCATCACGGGCTGAGATCCCGTAAATTCCAGCATGGGCGTACGGGTGACTTGCGGAACCTCTCCGCGTTTCGAGTAATGGATCACGGTTCCATCACCACAATCAATACCGTGATGTTCGTAGGCGCTGGCCAGTCCCACCAGCGATCGCATCACAAAAATTTGATCGCCCCGAGCCATCCCTGTCTACCCTCAGCACAACCCTAGGATCATTACATTAAACGTTGAAGGGACGCGCCAATGGCTGCGTCCCTCTCTAGGCTACCGTTCTTTCTCAGTTGCTGCATTGGATATTGAATAGGGTCAGGGACTACGACCGGTCAGGTGATGACTCCTGGCGTTGGCAGTCGGACAGTTGGAATTTTGGAATTTTGGAATTTTGGAATTTTGGAGGATTGGAACCACGGAAGTGTTCGCAGATGAGCTGGCGCGGAGTGGAGGAGCGTTACCCCGATGCCCCCAGTTCGGTTCCGATCGGGAACAAAGCAAGAGACAGAGGCAGCTCGCACCAGGTCGATTCTCACCTAGCAGGCAATTCGGCACTAGGGCGTTTGAAACCGCTCGCCGAGTCCCCACTCATGCTTCAGAAACTCCTTGTACATGGTTTCTTTGACGATCATCTGGCGGTACAGCTCCACCAAGAACTGTTGAGCCTGTTCGAGGCTCATGTGGGCAACTTGGCTCTCAAAGGAGCGGATGTTGAACTGTTGCTCGAGGGTCAATTCAAATGAACGATCCATGGTAGTCATCTCCACTGGGTGTAGCGGTTGCGAGGCTTCGCGCGATCGCCGATGAGCAGTTCGTTGTAGGGATTCGGCTTGATCGCACCGCAGATAGGCGTTCGTGGGTCTGAGCGATCCCCGGTAACTGGGTGAAGTCAGGGTTGGATGACCTATCTGTACATTACAGTATGACATCTTGTAAAAAGGATTTGACAAAATGCATACCATTTCAACCAAAGACAGATTGTGTTTACTCATAGTTCCCATTAAGGGGTCTGGTCTTTCAGTTGCCCTCGGGAAAGGTGGAATGCACGATCGGCTCCGTTGCCAATAGGACAAAGCATCCAGAAAAGCGAGTCACGGAGTGATGGCAGTCGAACACCGTCTGTAACAAAAACCGGGATTGATTGGGCAAAACCAACGGGCGATCGGCGGTTCCTCGGCGATTCCTCAGAAATTCACCCATGATTTACCAGTGATTATCGAGGGGTTTGATCAGACCGTTGATGCCGTTGTTGTAGCGAGTTTCCCAAGGGCAAAATGCTTACGGCGAACGAAGCCTGAAGGGATTGCTGGCGCGATCGGCCCTGGTCTGTCGATCCCAAAAACCGAAAAAAACCGCCAAGAGGGTTGATGCTCTTGGCGGGGCTAGATCAAAGTTGGTGAATTGCGTGGGTCGGGGGCGATCGATCCCTAACCGAGGATTTGCGCGACTATCAGGAACCCATGACTTATTCAGGATCTCTTGTTTAGGGTCTAGGGTCTATTGATTCCCATCAATCATCCATACCCACCCTAGTGGCCATGAAACCGAATCCCTAAGAAGACATCGTAAATAAATCCCCAGAAATTCTTCTTATCACCCAAAATTCCCAAGGTTTGCGGCGATCCCTTTTCATCCAGCAGGGGCTTCACGCGCTCGTAAACCGTTTTGTAGTGATACCAAGGAATCGACGGCCACAGGTGGTGGATCAGGTGGTAGTTTTGACCCAAAATCAGCCAGTTGAGCAGGGCGCTGGGGTAAACGCGCGCATTTTTCCAGCGATTGCGCTCCTCAAAGGGGCGATGGGGCAAATAGTCAAAAAACAACCCCAACGCCAGCCCCACCACCAATGCAGGCGAGAACCAGAAGTTCATGACGTAGCCGATGAAGTCCCAGTGGATGCCAGCCCAGACGATGCCCACTAGCACCATCCGGCTCAGGAACCATTCCAGTAACTCATATTTGCGCCAGAGCTTGCGCTGGAAGAAGAAAAGCTCGTGGTAGAAAAACCGAGGCGCTATCAGCCAAAGCGGCCCACAGGTGGACACGAAATGATCGGGGTCGTTTTTGGGGTCATTGACATTGGCGTGGTGTTGCAGGTGCACTCGCGTAAAGACGGGGAACGCAAACCCCAACATCAGGGCGCTGCTGTGACCCAAAAGGGCGTTGATCGCCGGGTATTTATGAGCGGCGTTGTGGGATGCGTCGTGGATCACGGTTCCCGACAAATGCATCGCCAGGACGTTTGCACAAAAGCAAACCCAGTCGGGCCAGTGCCACAGCCAATAGCCGCAGACGGACAGCACGACGATCGCGGTGGCGACCACCATCATCAGCAGTGTGGGATTGAGCAGTTCCTTGGGCGGGTCGAGATATTCTCGCGGAACATGCTGCACTGCGGTTGTAGGCTGCTCGGGGGCCACCGCGATCGTCATGGTCGCTCCTTGGCTGAGAAACGTTATGGGTTGTTAAAAATACTTCTAAGAATGATACGTCAACAACCCGCAATCCTTTTTAATCAATTGTTGTATTTCGGAATTTTTTGACTAGCGAAGGGGCTGGCCAGAGTTGACCAGCCCCTTCGGTTGAGCGATGTGAGCTAAGTGGGGCCTGATGATTTGTCGGCAGATCATCAAGCCCTAGGTATTAACAAGGCTCGTTAGGCTTGATCGTGATCGCCCACCGTAATTGGCAGCGATCGGGCGATCGTGCCCCTTTCGCTCTAGTTTTCGATGCCGCAACCAGCGCCAACACTGGCCACGGTTTGCAGGTTCTCGATGCCGCAACCAGTGCCAACACTGGCCACGGTTTGCAGGTTTTCGATGCCGCAACCAGTGCCAACACTGGCCACGGTTTGCAGGTTTTCGATGCCGCAACCAGTGCCAACACTGGCCACGGTTTGCAGGTTCTCGATGCCCAAACCGACACCAGTACCCGCCAGCGACTCAACGATCGAGCGCACAGCAGCCACCATGGCGATTTCGCTGTCTAGCTTGTTGATGGCCGTACCCACGCCCACGCCCGCAGCACCCGCCGCGATCGCCAGGGGAGCCGTCACCGCCGAAATCCCCGACGCGCACAGCACCGGCACGGACACCGCGCGGCTGATTTCGTAGGCCGCCGCCAGGGTGGGCGCTGCCTTTTCAATCAAGCCCAAGCTCCCGGCGTGGACGGGTTGGCTGCTGGTGCCGCCTTCGGTTTGGATGATGTCTGCGCCAGCGGCCACCAGGGCTTCGGCCAGGGCCACTTGCTCATCGAGGGCCAAGATGTGGGGAACCGTCACCGACAGCAGCACGTTGGGCAGCAGGCGGCGGGTTTCTTGGGTCATGGCCAACACTTCAGCCGCTTCAAAGCGAATGCCTTGGGCATAGAAGCTGTCGAAGTTCCCGATTTCGATCAAGTCAGCACCGGCAGCGACGCATTCGACGAACTTGGCGGGTTCCACGGCGGACACGCAGACGGGCAGGCTGGTGATTGCCTTGATTCGTTGCACCAAGGCGGGGTCGGCGGCAATGTCCACGAAGGTTGCACCGCCCAGCTCGGCGGCCTTGACGATCGCCTCGACCCGATCACCGTCGAAATTGTTCAAACCAGCGATCGCTTTCAGAGCTTGGCCGCGATCGAGAGCGGATTGCAGTTGGGACATTGCACTCATAGGTTCACCTGATTGGCGTGATTTGCAGATGTCGGCAATTGTATCAAGCGTCTGGGGCTGAAGCGTTCGGATCGATCGTTAGACCCCGATGATGGGTCACCCAACCTTGCGGCTTCCAGTATTGTTGGGATAAACCGTTGACCACTTGTTCATCAATAAAGAGATAAGCATTTTTACTTATTTAAAAATCATCAAACTTGATCGCTAAACTCGATCGCTTCAATCAGCGCAACCCCAGTGCCTATCGGTCATTCAAAACGTTGGATCACCTATTGCAGGCACTGGAAATGATGAGAGAGATTACCGGAAACTAGCGCAACCAATAAGCAAATAATAATAAGCAGACAATGATCAAAATGAAATAGATTGCGCCAAAATTCTGATTATCCAGTCGTTGTGTGATGTCCCTTGATTCCAGATAATTGGGCATCAACTCCACTGACTTTTAGGAAATAGCTGAAGAGATGAAAATGAATGGTTTGGTGAAATCCTTGGCTGCAACAGCGTTGATCGCCACCACGGCAGCCGTCACCGTCATCAAAGCAGGTACGGGGCAGTCGGTACAGGCCCGCGAAGCCCAAACGGCACAACCGACGGTGACTTGCAAGACAGCGAATGAAGCCGAAATTGCAGCCCTGTTCGATCGCTGGAATCAATCGTTGCAAACCGGCGATCCTGAGAAAGTCGTTGCCAACTATGCCGAGCGATCGCTTTTGCTGCCAACGGTGTCCAACAAACCGCGCCTGACTCCCGCCGAAAAAGCTGACTATTTCCATCATTTTCTAGAGAATCAACCCTCGGGCAAAATTGATTTGCGGATGGTTGATATTGGTTGCAACTATGCGATCGATGCGGGGATTTATACCTTTACCTTCGCCAAAACCGGCGCAACGGTGAAGGCTCGTTACAGCTATTCCTACCGTTGGGACGGCTCGAAATGGCTGATCACCAGCCACCATTCCTCAAAGATGCCTGAATAAACCGTAGGGGCAGGTTTCAAACCTGCCCCTACCAGGATTTGGGGTTAACAACTGTTACTGCTACAGCAATTCGCGCACGTCGGTGACGGAACCGGTTACGGCCGCCGCCGCCACCATCGCCGGACTCATCAGCAACGTGCGGCCGCTGACCGTAGGGGCAGGTTTGAAACCTGCCCCTACCAGTATTTGGGGTTGCCCACCGTTGCTGCTACAGCAATTCGCGCACGTCTGTGACGGAACCGGTTACGGCCGCCGCCGCCACCATGGCCGGACTCATCAGCAACGTGCGGCCGCTGGCAGAACCCTGACGACCCTTGAAGTTGCGGTTCGACGACGAGGCACTGATTTGGCTGCCCTGCAACTTGTCCGGGTTCATGGCCAAACACATGGAGCAACCCGCTTCCCGCCACTCGAACCCGGCGGCCTTGAAGATTTCGTGCAGGCCTTCCGCTTCGGCCGCCTGCTTCACCGACTCGGAACCGGGAACCACAAAGGCGGTAATCCCTTCGACCACCTGGCGACCTTGGGCCACCTTGGCGGCTTCGCGCAGGTCGCTGATTCGGCCGTTGGTGCAACTGCCGATGAAGCAAACATCCACCTTGGTTCCGGCGATCGCCTGGCCCGGGGCGAGCTGCATGTAGTCGTAGGCTTCCTTGGCGATCGAGCGATCGCCCTCGTCCAGTTCATCCACGGTCGGGATCGTTTCCGTCACGCCGATGCCTTGGCCGGGCGTGATGCCCCAAGTGACGGTCGGTTCAATCTCCGCCGCATCGAACACCACCACATCGTCATATTGGGCATCCGCATCGCTGCGAACGCTCGTCCACCAGGTCACCGCCGCATCCCAATCGGCTCCCTTGGGGGCAAACTCGCGCCCTTGCAAATAATCAAACGTGATTGGGTCGGGGTTCACGTAGCCGCAACGCGCGCCGCCTTCGATGCTCATGTTGCAAACGGTCATCCGTTCTTCCATGCTCATGGCCTCAAAGGTCGTGCCCGCGTATTCGTAGGCATAGCCCACGCCACCTTTCACGCCTAGCTTGCGGATGATGTGCAACACCACGTCTTTGGCATAGACCCCGGGGCGCAGGTCGCCGTTCACTTCCACTCGGCGCACCTTCGGCTTGGTCATGGCCAGGGTTTGGGAAGCCAGCACGTCGCGCACTTGGCTGGTGCCGATCCCGAAGGAAATGGCCCCGAATGCGCCGTGGGTGGAGGTGTGGCTGTCGCCGCAGGCGATCGTCATGCCCGGTTGGGTCAAGCCTTGCTCGGGGGCAATCACGTGGACAATGCCTTGCTTGCCGGAACCGATGTTATAGAAGCGAATGCCGAATTCTTGGCAGCTTTGTTCGAGGGCGACGATCATGTCCTCGGCCAGGGAATCGACGAAGGGCCGCTGGCGTTGTTGCAGTTGGGTGGGGACAATGTGATCGACGGTGGCGACGGTGCGTTGGGGGAAGGGAACCTTTAGCCCGCGTTCGCGCAACATGGCAAAGGCTTGGGGGCTGGTCACTTCGTGGATCAGATGCAGGCCAACGAACAGTTGGGTTTGTCCCGAGGGCAGGGTGGCGACGGTGTGCAAATCCCAAACTTTGTCGAAGAGGGTTCCTTGGCTCATGACGGGCGATCGCTCTGTGGTGGGTGTATCTCTCAGATTTAGGACTGGCGTAAACGTCTGGTAAACAAGGGGCTTAAGCCCCTTGCCCCTGAAGGTCGGGAGTTGCGTCAGTCCGATGGGGTCAACGGAGATCGGCGGGCAAGCTTGCCGGGCCGATTCGAGAGCCTTATTCTATCGTGTTGCAGGCGATCGCCTGTCGGGCGATTGGGTGATTTTTCCAAGGGTTTATCGCATTCCTGGCCATGTTCTTTGATGGGCAATTCGCCATAATGAATACGCCATGAATTCGTCATTGGATTGATTGATTTCCCCCCGATCGCCCATGCCCAACCCAGACCCCAATCAGTGTTTCGATGGCGGTTTCGATCGCGCGGACGGGCCACCGGATTCGCCGGAGGCCGAGTGGGATGCGGTCGATCGGGAGTTGGACGCGGCGATCGACTCCTTGGCGGATTTGGATGCGGAACTGGCCTACCGTCAGGCGCGGGAATCCCTGCGATCGCTGGTGGAGCGGCTGGACTTGACCCCACGCGAGCAGGCGGGGTTGGAGCCGGATCTCGATGGTCTGGCCCAAATGCTGGACAAGCTGGACGATCAGCGGGTGCAAATTGCCGTGTTTGGGTCGGTCAGTCGGGGCAAATCATCCTTATTAAATGCGCTGTTGGGGCGATCGATCTTTGAAACGGGGCCAACCCATGGTGTGACCCGATCGCGCCGCAGTGCCCATTGGACGGTGGCTTCCAGCTTTGGCACGGTGGAGCTGGTGGACACGCCGGGGATTGACGAAGTGAACGGTGCGGCGCGGGCGGCCCTGGCGCGGGAGGTGGGGCAAGGGTCGGACTTGATCCTATTTGTGGTGGCGGGGGACATGACGCAGGTGGAGTGCGAGGCCCTGTCGCAGTTGCGGGAGGCGGGCAAGCCGATCCTGCTGGTGTTTAACAAAATCGACCAGTTTCCCGAGGCCGATCGCCAGGAAATCTACGAAAAAATTCGGGACGATCGGGTGCGCGAGTTGGTGTCGCCGGACGAGATTGTGATGGTGGCGGCGGCTCCGCTGGTGGCCCAGGTGGTGCAGCGGCCGGACGGGACGATCGCGGCGGATCTGCACCGGGGCGAACCACAGATCGATAGTTTAAAGCTGAAAATTTTGGATGTGCTGGCCCGCGAAGGCAAGGCGCTGATTGCGTTGAATTCGATGCTCTATGCCCAGGCGGCGAGCGATCGGATTGTGGCGCGCAAGTTGGCCCTGCGCGATCGGGCGGCGGAGCGGCTGATCTGGAACGGCACGATCGGCAAGGCCGTGGCCGTCGCGGTCAACCCCGTGGTGGTGCTGGATTTGGTCGGCGGTGCGGCGATCGACTTGGCCACGATCCTGGCCCTCTCGCGGTTGTATGGGATTTCCATGGGCCAGCGCGGGGCGATCGCCCTGATGAAAACGATCGCGATCGGCCTCGGCGGCCTGAGCGCGGGCGAGTGGATCGCCCGGTTGGGTCTGAGCGCCCTCAAAGGATTGCTGGGACTCTCGACCGTCGCCACCGGCGGAGTCACGGCCGTGCCCTACCTGTCAATCGCGGCCACCCAGGCGGCGATCGCCGGCGTGTCGTCCTACGCGATCGGGCAAGCGACCAAAACCTATCTCGCCAACGATGCATCCTGGGGCCCCGATGGGCCAAAGGCAGCGATCGGGCGGATTCTCGCCACCCTGGACGAGCAATCGATCGTCAAGCGGATCGAAGCCGAACTGCGGGCGAAGCTCGGTCGCCCCGCCACGCCCCATCCCTTTGGGTCTCGCTAGGCGAGGGGCGAGCAAGACCCAAATCAAAGCCCGATCCGGTCTTAATCCGGCCCATCCAACCCAGTCACCGCCTTGCCCGTGGCAGTCGCCTCGATCGCTCGCACCGCATCGATCAGCCCGCGCACCTGCTCGGTTCCGGGCGATCGCTCAAAGGTCAGCGGCATCTTGCCCCGCGCCACCATCCGCAGCCCCACGGGGCCCAAGCTGGCCAACCCGCGCCAATCGCGCCCACCGTTGCCAATCACCCGAATCGCAAACTGGCGCTCATCGATCCAGCCGCCTTCGCGCACCATTTGCACCAGGGTTTGGCGGTGGCGCACGGGGCGATCGACCGGCTGGCCCTCGGCGGCCGCCTTCGCCAAAATCGCCGACTTAATTTGTGAAATCCGATCGAGCGGATTCACCTCCATCGGGCACGCTTCATTGCAAGCAAAACAGCGCGTGCAGCCCCACACGCCACTGCTGTCTTCGCCCAACTGCGCCAACCGCTCATCCGTCGCCCGATCGCGCGTGTCATCCACCAGTCGCTGGGCCTTGGCCAACGCTTGCGGCCCCGCAAACTGCGGATTCACCATCAAGGCGTTGCACTCGGAATAGCAGGCCCCGCAAGCGATGCAGTTGCCCGCCTGTTCGAGCACCGCCCGCTGCTCCGGCGTTTGGCGCGTTTCCCGTAGGGGTTCCCCGTCGAGCTGGGGCCGATCGATCCTCGCCATCGCGTCATTCGCATCCAACTGCTCCGATCGACTCACAGACGGGTGAATCGACTCCAACCGCGCCCAAAACGGCTGCAAATCCGCCACCAAATCCTTGATCACCGGCAAATTTCCGAGGGGGGCGATCGTGATCGTCGGCGCACCTTGGGCATCGGGGGCGATCGAGTGCTCTAGCATTTGCCCCACATTTTCTTTGCAGGCCAAGCGCGATCGGCCATTAATCCGCATGGCACAGCTACCACAAATCGTATTGCGGCAATTTTTGCGAAAGCCAAGACTGCCATCTTTCTCCCACTTGATCCGATTCAGGCAATCCAGAATCGTATTTCCTGGCAAAACATTTTCGAGGCAATAGGACTGAACCCGAGGGGGAGATCCGGGTTCCCGGCGCACGATTTGGAAAGTGACTTGCACGGCTGGTCGATCGGCAAATAGGGCAGGGATTTTGTTCTAGTCTAGTCGCAAATTGAGCCAAGACCGAACGGAGCGTTGTATTCTCTTCAGAGTTTTTTGAGAATTGAGCGTATTAACTCCCATTCCATCCCCTAATTTGCAAAAATACCGAAAAAATGCGCCGCCCTGCACATCTAGGCTCCGGGTGATTCAGAAGCAAAATTTAGATCCATGCTGATTTAGCCTCAAGGATCTCCTAATACACTCGATCAGTAATCGAAGTACTCGAACAGCGATCCACACAGGGGCAATATAGGAACAAGCCACAGTTTTTTTAATCTAAAAATTTTGGGATATCTGATTCAATTTTCTGCCCCTTAGGGCTATAGTCTTAATGTAGTCAATCTCCAAGCCGGTGTTTTTCTGGATTTTGCCCAAGAGTGCATCGAACAAGATGCCTCAGAAAATTATCTCCATGATTCGTCTCTAGGTGATCAATTTTTGATGGGTGAATCTTAGGTCTCAGCCCTGATCGGCGTTAGCCAGTCTGAATTAGACCGCTTACCCAAGCACGATCGACACCGGTACAGTCATCATTTCTGTGGAGAGCGACACCCTCACGAATAGAACTTCAACGCGAGATTTAACGGTTCGATCGCCTGCAAGCAGTCAGTCTTGGATTTTTCCAAATGGGTGCTTGTCCCTCCGCCCAGAGGAACTGCTCGAACCCGATCAAACACCCGATCGAACCTGGTTTGATAAGCCGGCGATCGGGAGAAGATTCTCCTCAGGGGTCATAGATGGCGTGGGAGAAATTTGAGACAATCATCATTGTCAGTCCACAGGATTCATCATGTGGGTTTTCCCTGACAGTTGAGGGTTACTCTCGGGCATCCCACTCCAACCAGTCTGAAATTTTCTCAATAGAACTGAACGTTTCACAGCAATGAGTGATTCTGCAACTGCTCAACAACCCACGCCGCTAAAGGGCAAAGCCCTGCTGCAAAAACTTAAAGAACTATCGAATTTGCCCCGTCGCGAAAAAGCCAAGCGCTGCGGGTACTACAAAGAGACCAAAAGTGGTCAAGTGCAAGTGAACTTGGCGGAGTTTTATGATGCGTTGCTCGAAGCAAAAGGCACGCGCATCGATCCCGAAAGTGCGAAGGATGGTCGGGGACGCGAACCGACTTATCGCGTGACAGTCCACCAAAATGGCCAAATTGTGATCGGTTCAACCTATACCCAAAGTATGGGTTTGAAGCCGGGTGATGAGTTTGAAATCAAGTTGGGCTACAAGCATATTCGCTTAGTCCAAGTGGATGGCAGCCCCGAAGAATAGGGCGATCGCCTCTGTTCTTCACGGTTCTATTCCGAATAGAAGCCAGCAAGCCATCAGCGCTTCATCAATTCGGGCGATCGGAGTCTATCAAGACCCCGATCAGCTTAACAAGGGGATCACAACCCCTTGTTTTTTTGTATGGATGAATGTGTGTATTCACGCCACATCCGTTGGGGTTTAGCCAGCGGTGCCGACCCGATTACAAACGAGCCGATCCGCTTAGACAACGACAGAATCAAGGTTTCAGACGATTCCAGCCCCCAATTAACAAGGGGCTGAAGCCCCTTGCCCCTTGCCCCTTGCCCCTTGCCCCTGGCGATCCGGCAAGGACAAAATCAGGGTGGCAAACGATCCCAAATGGATGTTCACGGAAATGGATGTTCACGGAAATGGATGTTCACGGAAATGGATATTCACGGAAATGGATGTTCACGGAAATGGATGTTCACGGACGACACCCGCTCACTCCCTGGCTCTGGCCCTGGTGAACGGGTGCGAGGATCAACAAAATGGGTGGCGCACGACCTGGGTAATGGGCCCCTGGGCGGGCAGTCCACTGCGCAACAGTTGGCTGGCTTGGTCAACGGGCACGGCTTTGGAGAAGAGATACCCCTGGCCAAAGCCGCACCCAAGCTCGCGGAGGCGATCGATCTGCGGCTGTGTTTCGATCCCTTCGGCAATCACACTGAGACCCAGATCGTGCGCAAGGTTGATCACGGCGCGGACGATCGCCGCATCACGCTGATTTTCGAGCATGGCTTGCACGAACGATCGCTCGATTTTGATGGAATCGATCGGGAATTCCCGCAAATAATTCAGCGAACAGTAGCCCGTGCCGAAGTCATCCAGGCAAATTTTAATCCGCCGCTCCCGCAACCGATCGAGACAAGCTCGGCTCGCCTTGGGATCAAGGGCCAGGGAGGTTTCGGTGATTTCTAGGCGCAGCTCATACCCATCAAGATCGTAGGCATCCATCAACACCTCAATCAGATCCGCCAGCTCCGGCACCAGTTGCCGAGCCGAAAGGTTGACATTCACCCAGAGCGGAAACACTTCGGGCATTCGGGTTTTCCATTCGGCAATTTGCTTACAGGCCGACTGCAACACCCAATTCCCGATCGGGACGATCGTTCCCCGATCCTCCGCCAGGTCAATAAACGAGCCGGGCATCATCAGCCCATGGCGGGGATGTTGCCAACGAATCAGACTTTCAAACCCCACCACCGCGTAGCTATCGAGGCAGACGATCGGCTGGTAGTGCAAGCAAAACTCCCGCCGCTCGATCGCCCACCGCAGATCCGTCTCCAGTTGCAACAACTGCTCCGTGTCGGACTGCAACGCCGCATCAAACACCACAAAGCCGCCATTGCGATGCTGCTTCGCCCGGTGCAGCGCCGCATCCGCATCGCGCAAAATTCGATAGGGCTGATCCGGGCGCGTGTCCCCATGGGATTCGGGCCGGCACACAATGCCCATACTCGCCTGCAAAAACACATCGCGCCCATCGATCACAAAGGGTTCGCGAAAAATTTCCTGCAACCGCAGGGCCGCCGCCGTGGCCGTGGTCAGTTGGCTGCCTTCCTGGGCATCGTCCACGGACTCGACCAACACGACAAATTCATCGCCCCCGGTGCGCGCCAGGATGTATTCGGAGGCGATCGCCTTTTCCAGCCGCCCCGCCAACATCATCAGCAGCCGATCGCCCACCCAGTAGCCCAAGCTGTTGTTGATGCGCTTGAACCCATCGATGTCGAGGAACAGCAGCGCAAACCGAAATCGAGAATCCCGCCGGCAGCGCGACACCGCCTCCACCAAGCGCTCCAGAAACCAAGCCCGATTCCACAACCCCGTCAGCACGTCGTGGGAGGAGTTGTATTGCAACTGGGCTTCGACCCACTTGCGGGAGGTGATGTCGAGCAAGCACCCTTCGTAGTAGAGCAACCGCCCGTTGCGATCGCGCACGGCCTGGGCCCGCTGATCCACCCAAATCCGCTGGCCATCCTGGCAATAGACCTGGCATTCAAAGTTGCAAGCGTCCTGGCTTTGTTCCAACAGATCCAAAAACCGCACCTCATCGGCCGGCCGCACGTACAACCGGCGATCGCTCGCGTTCAAGGCCTGCAACGCCGCCGAGGGGGAGTCGTAGCCCAAAATCGTCGCAAAGGCAGGATTCGCATGGAGATAGCGCCCATCGGGGGCCACTTGAAAGATCCCCTCGATCGCCCGTTCAAACAGGTTGCGATACCGCACTTCCGCCTGCTTGTGCTGTAACACGGGCCCCAGTTGCGCCGTCACCATCGCCAGGCGGTTGAGTAAGGCCAAATCCCGATCGCGCGGGTGATCCGCAAACAGCACCAACACCGCCAACACCCGATCGCCCGTCAGAATCGGCAACACCACGCTCGATCGCAGCCCCACCCCCACCGCCATCTGGCAGCGACCGCAGCGATCGAGCGACTCCAGCTCATAATTGCTAATCCACTCCGGATGCTGGCCTTGCCACACCCGCCCCGGCGGATTGCACCCCGGCTTAAACGTCAATTCCAGGCTGGCTTGCCGAAACAAGTCCAACCCCTCGATCGCACAGAACCACGCCGGACTACAAACCAGCGCCGTTTCATCCACGCTGGCCACCCAGGCTTCGCCGGCCACCCAGCCCGTGTCCTGGCCCAAAATCTGGAGCGCCCCTTCGAGGGCCAAATCAAAATCAGCGGCGGCACTTGTCACCGCCACCACCCGGTTCCACAGGTCGGCATAGGCCGGCGAGCTAGCATCAGCCAGCTCCAAATCGGTGGGCAGAATCGGGGAAGCCAAATCATGACGGGCGATCGATGCCGTCGCCACCGATAATCGCTCGTCATGAGAGGGCGACAGAAACGGTTGCAGCGATCGGGCATCGGGCCGGCCAGCGGGCACCGGACTCGCCACCATCGCCTGGATCATGCGCCGCCGCAGCACGCGATCGCTCACCCACAACATCGCCGCCAGCCCCAACAGCCCACCGGCTCCCCACAGGGTCTCTCGATTGGAGCGAAGCGTGATCTCCCATGGATCCAATGGATTGGCCTGGGCGGGCGGCAACAGGGCCGCGCCTTCGCCAGTCTCGATCGGCCCCGGGGATCGCGCCATCATCACCGCCACCACCAAAGTGCTCAGCAGCAAACTGCCCAGCACCCCCCCGAGCAATCGTTGCCACAGCCAGGTATTCCTGCGCCGCCGAAGCCCACTCTTCCCGTTTGACCGATCCTGTTCTTGAGTCATGCGTGCCCCCGCGTATCAGAAAAGTTGGCTCCAGAAAGTGGGTTTCAGCGCAGTTAATTCGGCACTGTTCATCCAGAATTCACTACAGTCAGCAATACACCATTAGCCGTCTTATCTTTTGTGATCTGTTGTGGACGTTGGCGGTGATCTGTCCCCCCAGGGTTGCCGCCGGGATCCCAGCACTGCCCCGGAGCGGCTATTGAGGACTGGCGACTCCCTGCAAAACCCGATCGCGCCGCACCAGACGACCGTTAAACCCCGTAATTGACTGGGGAAGCTGCTGATCACTCAACGGGCGCAAGGGATTGAGCTGATACGTGCTATACCGTAATTCGGCCGCAGCAAACCGTACATCAATGACCGTTAGGGTGCGGATTGGTGCAGCGGTGGTGCCCAGCCACGATCGCGCGCCGCCCCCCAAGCAGCCCAAGTGCAATAGGTCGATCGTGCCCATCCGCGCGGGGAAATAGGCGTGGTGATGGCCAGTGATATAAGCCGTCACCTGAGTCCGTTCGAGCAGCGATCGCACCGCCGCCGTGTCTCGCAACACATTGCCCGGGCCATTGCGCTCCGGCGTGACGGCATAGAGCGGCATATGCCCCAAGACCAACCGCACCCGAGCCGATCGGCCCGCCTCGGACATCAGCACCCGTTCAGCCCGTGCCAATTGTTCCGCACTAATCACCGATCCCGAAGCATCCCACGAAACAATTAATGCCCCTCGATCGCGAAAGGCATAGAAAAATGGGAAAAGTTGATCGTCAACCCAGTCCAACCCCAGTGAGTCCCGCCGCCGATTCCAGTAGGCCGCAGCCTCCGATCGATCGAGCGCGTATTTAAAGGATCGATCGGGCAACAAAATATTCGACGCGTCGTGATTGCCAAAGGTGAACGCAAACGGCACACCCGCCTGGCGAATCGGTTGATACACCGCCCGATCGAACCCCGCCCACATGGCCTGAAATTGCGATCGGGTTAGGCCCAGCTTTTGGCCCGCGACCATATCGCCCCCACAGAGCACCAAATCCGGCCGCCAGCGCGCGATCGCCCCGATCGCCTGATGCACCTCCGATCGATAGTCCGTTTCGCCGTAGCCATTGTTCAGATCGCTAATCGCCACGATGCGCAAATCCCCGCGATCGGGCGGGGGCGACCCATCCTCCGGGGGCTGGGCTTGCACCAGGGCCGCGCGATCGAGCACCGTCGCGCCGCCCGCCGTCAACAATCCCCCAACGAACAAATTTCGCAAAAATTGGCGACGTGGATGAGTCACAGGCCATGCTCGTATAAAAAAGTGATCAGATTAAGCGGAGGTTAAACCCAAAAACCCGGCATTAAAATCCGGCATTAAACGTTTGATCGTAGTTTAATCATCATGATTCAAACCATCTCGATCCTGAAACCAAAATAACGCCAGTTCGAGATCCGTTAAAACCCCTTAATTGGCTATTGATCCTTCATTTTGCGAGCGGCCAGCGCGATCGCGTCCCCGGAATCACCCGCCAAAAACCGTAGGGACAGGTTTTAAGCCTGCCCCCACTACAACTAATATTCAAATCGTCGAAAGCCGGTCAAGCCACCAATACCCACGCGGCGCGATCGATTCCAATAAACATAAATTGGCTCTATAGCCCGTTATTTCAGATGAGTTGGATCTATTGGATCTAGTGGATCGATTAGATCTATTGGATAACTAACCGTTCATTAATAACTGAATCACCGAAATTAATTAATCACCAAAATTAATAGCCGATCGGCTTAGGATCCGTCCCCAACGATTCTGCACCCGTCACCGGCGGGATCGCCGAAGGACTGTTGGGCGATCGCTCCGTGGTGGTTGGTTCCGTCGCCGGTTTCAAAAAGATTAATTGCTTCGGATTCGGGGGCCGCAACGTGGAGTCAGCGGCCTCCGCCTGACGCGCCACTTGATCCTTCAGGACTTCGAGGGCCACGCGCAAATCTCGCTCTTGGCGCTGCAGATTTTGCAGCTTGCGGTAGTCCATGCTCCAGGCATTTTGGAGCTGCACCGTTTGGGCATAAACCAGCACGGCCAAGGCGATCGAAGCCAGAGCCCCGATCGCCGACCAGCGCTGCAACCGCTTCAGCCGCTGAATGGGTTCCGGTAGGGGCGGTTTTGGGGGCAAGGGGGACACCTTGCGATCCCGAGCAGCCCGGCGCGATCGCCACAACGACAGCAGCGTCACCCGCGATCGGGGCGCTTTTGAGCTGGTGTTGCGATCGAGCCTGGCCCGTCGGGCAGTCGGCATAGGTGTTCCCAACCTTGTTACGTCTTATGGTCAATCGTCGATCAACGGGCTGACTACCTGACTAATCAATCGAAATGGTCGTCGGCCCAGCGCTACTGCCGACCGGGCCCGCCGCCGCGCCCGTCAGCGGCTGGCGAAAGTCCGTATAGAACTGATCGCGCCACTCAAAGAAACGGGCATAGGCTGGATTGTCAGCAATCCCCGGAATTCCCCGGCCCCGCAGACCGACCGGCGCAGTGAAATAGGGCGTGCTCGGCATTTTGACCAAGACGCTGATCGCCGCCACCGCCACATCGGCAATGCTGGGCGTATTTCCCGCCAGATAAGGACGCGCTGCCAACAATTCACAGAGGCTTTCGAGCGATCGGCCCAGGCTGTCCTTCGCTTTTTTGACCACCTCGTGGCTGAGGCCCACCCCAGCGCCCATCACACCAAACACCTCGCCGGGAATAAAGCCCACCAAGGTTTTTAGCGGATCGGGCGTTTCCTCGGGCAGCAGAGCGGTGCGATAGCCCGGATCTTGGCCCAGGGTGGCCAAAAAGACCTTGCGAGCATCGGCATAGAACGAGTCATCGGCCCAGGCTTCCAGCAGCGTGGCCAGGGCGCGATCGGCCGGATTCGTGGGCAACAGGGGGCGATCGGGATAGGCGCGATCGAGATAGTGCAAAATCGCCGTCGAGTCCGCAACCACCTCGTTGCCATCCTTCAGCAGGGGCACTTGGCGCTGGCCCGACAACCGAAATACATCAATTTGGCCCACTCCAGGGGTCACTTCAATTTTTCGGTAGTCCAGGCTCTTGTAATCCAGGGCGAGGCGCACTTTCTCGCAGTAGGCCGACAACTCAAATTGGTACAGTTCCAGCATGGTGATTTGCGGCGTTAGGTCAAAGAGCCAGAGGTAGCGATCGCGATCTAAGTTCGTCAGGACTGACGCTGAAGCACTGCAACGGTCGATCACGAGCGATTACGAGCGACCAGAAACGATCACAAGCGATCCAGACTAATCGAGATTGACCGAAACCAACCGGAATTAATCGGGATTGCTCAGGAGTCAAACCAGCCGCTTGCGTTTTTGGCCGGCAGTGGTTTGGCATCAGTCCTAGCACTCGAAGTATAAGCCAACGGTTTTGAAGCTGGGCGGTTCTGGGCAGCGATCGGGCAGATTGGTTGACCGGCGTGATCCTGGCGCTGGCCCCCGATCGCCCCGGTGGCCTGGCAAGATGGGGCTGATGTTTTGCCTGGATGTTTGACGGAATGCGCGCGATCGCCCGACTTCAGCAGCTTTTGACCCAACCGGAGCCGCCGCCATGGGTCGATCGCCTGTGGCTGGTTGCCAGCATCGGGTTTGGCGTGGCCTACGGGTTGGCGATTTTGCCCGAGGCCTTTTCGGGGCCCTTTGTGGTGGCCGATGACGGGCGGCAGCATTTGTTTTGGATGGCGCGGCTGGCCGATCCGGCGGCCCTGCCCGGCGACTGGATTGCCGATTATTTTGAATCCGTGGCTCCTTGGGGATTTCGGGCCATTTATGGGCTGGCGGAGGCGATCGGGCTGGGGTCGGCGACGGCGGCCAAGCTCTGGCCCGTGGTGCTGAGTGGGGCGATCGGGGGGCTGGCTTGGGCGGTGACGCGGGCGATCGTGCCGGTGCCCTTTGCGGGGTTTGTGGCGGCGTTGCTGTTTTTACAAAATCTGTGGCTGCGGGATGATTTGGCTTCGGGCACGGCGCGGGCGTTTTTGAATCCGCTGTTTTTAGCGGTGCTGTGGGCCTGGGTAAAGCGATCGCCCTGGGGCTTGGGGCTGGCGATCGGCTTGCTGGGCGGGTTCTATCCGCACTACGTGTTGGTGACGGGGGCGATGCTGGGGCTGCGGCTGGCGATCGGGATTTGGCGGCGCGAGGCCCATTGGCGGATGTGGGCGATCGGACTGGGGGTTTGTGTGGCGGTGTTGATTCCCTTTGCCGTCAGTGCGTCGCAATTTGGCCCGACGATTACGGTCGAGCAGGCGCGGCAGTTGCCGGAATTTTTACCCGATGGGCGATCGCGCTTTTTCTACGCGGATTTTGGGCGTTTTTGGCTCTCGGCCGGCCGTAGCGGGGTGCAGCCGCCCTTGGAGCCACCCCTGTTAGTGCTGGGTTTGGGCTTGCCTTTGCTGTGGCGGTGGCGCGATCGGTTTCCCCTGCTGGCCCAAGTGCGATCGGGTGTGGAAATTTTGCCCCTGCTGACGATCGCCAGCTTGGGTTGCTTTGGGTTGGCGCACTTGCTGCTGTTTCGGCTGCATCTGCCCAGCCGCTACACCCAACACGGCTTACGGGTGGTGCTGGCGATCGCGGCGGCCCTGGTGCTGGTGGCGCTGCTCGATCGATTGCTGACCTGGACGGGCGATCGGCAACGGGCGAGCCAGGCGATCAAACTGGGGGTGACGGCCGGGGCGATCGGGCTGCTGGTCTGCTATCCGCTGGCCGTGCGCGGATTCCCGCAGTCCAACTACGTCACGGGCCGTGCGCCGAATCTCTACACCATCCTGCGCCCCTATCCCGACTCCACGAAAATCGCCACCCTCTCCGGCGAAGCCAGCAATATTCCCACCTTTGCGGGCAAATCGGTGCTGGTCGGCGCGGAATACGCGATTCCTTACCATTGGGGCTATTACCGCGAGTTTCGATCGCGCGTGGCCGCCCTGCTGCTGGCGCAATACAGCCCCGATCTGGCCGACTTGACCGCCGCGATCGACCGCTACCACCCCACCCATTGGCTGCTCGATCCGGGAGCCTTCGATCGGGACTATCTCGAAAACAACGACTGGTTGCGGCAATACAAACCCGCCTACAGCCAAGCCCGCCGCTGGCTCGCGTCCGGTCAGCGATCGGCCCTCGCGGCCCGGGTCGATCGCTGCCAGGTAGCCCGATCGACCGAGGGCTTAATCCTGCTGAAGGCTGATTGTTTGGTCGATCGGCCGGGTCAGTAGACCTTTTGCAGCAATCCAGACCCTCACCCTAAATCCCTCTCCCAGAGCGGGAGAGGGACTTGGCCGGATGGGATGAGATCGCTGAAAAAACCGATTTCTGGCTCCCCTTCGCCCCTCTTGGGAGAAGGGGTTGGGGGATGAGGGTCTTTGGCCGCTTCGCGCAAGAGGTCTAGTCAACTCCCTAGGCCCGGATCACGGCGATCGCAGTCGGATCCGCCTATTCCACCGTGACGGACTTCGCGAGGTTCCGGGGCTGATCCACATCCAAACCGCGCCGCGCCGCAATGTAGTAGGACAGCAGTTGCAACGGCACCACGTTCAGGATTGGGAACAGCCACTCATCGGTCAGCGGCACGGCGATCGCCGGGTTGAACAAATCCGCCGCCAGCGCATCGCCTTCGGCCACAACCCCGAGAATCCGGGCATCGCGGGCGCGGGCTTCCTGGGCGTTGGAGAGCACTTTGTCATAGACCTGGCCGGGGGTCGCGATCGCCACGACGGGCACTTTGTCATCCAACAGGGCGATCGGCCCGTGCTTCAGTTCGCCGGCCGGGTAGCCCTCGGCGTGGATGTAGCTAATTTCCTTCAGCTTCAGGGCCCCTTCGAGGGCGATCGGGAAGTTGAGACCGCGGCCAATGAAGATAAAGTCGCGGGTTTCGCTAAATTCGTGGGCCAGGGCTTCGATTTTGGCGTTTTGCTTCTCCAGGATATGTTCGATCTGGTGCGGCAATTGGTGCAATCCCGCGATCAACGTGGCCGCCCGATCAACACTCAAGGTTTCCCGCCGCAGCCCCAGATCGATCGCCAGTGCGTAGAACGCAATCAACTGGGTGACAAAGGTTTTGGTCGCCGCCACGCCGATTTCAATCCCCGCGTGGGTGGGAATCACGCAATCGGCAATCCGCCCGATCGTGTTTTCGGGGCGGTTGCTGATACCCACCAGCCGCGCCTGGTACTCCGGAGCCAGGTGGGCCCGCCGATCGCGATCGACCTCCAGGGCCGCCAGGGTATCCGCCGTCTCGCCCGATTGCGTCACCCCGATCGTCAGGGTGTAGGGCCGAATCGGCGCGGGGGCCGATCGAAACTCCGACGCATACTGTACCGACGTGGGAATCCCCGCCAACCCTTCGAGCAAATATTTACCCACCAAACTGGCGTGCCAACTGGTGCCACAGGCCAGGATTTGGATCTGCTGCGAATCGGCCAGCCACTCTTCCGGCAGCCCCAGGGTCACGGGCGATCGCCCCGCCTCCAGGCCACTCACGCCCGTGCCATTGCTAAAGTACGCCGCGAGACAATCGCGCACCACCCCAGGCTGCTCAAAAATTTCCTTGAGCATGTAGTGGCGATAGCCGCCTTTTTCGACCTGGGTAGAACTCCAGTTGAGCAAATGCGGATATTTCACCCGCCGATCGCCCTCAAAGCCGTAGATTTCGACCCCCAACGGAGTCAGCCGCGCAATTTCGCCATTGTCTAGGTGCAGCACCGCCCGGGTGTAGGGAACGATCGCCGGCGTATCCGACGCACAGAAAAACTCGCCCTGGCCAAAGCCGATCGACAGGGGAGCCTGTTGCCGCACCACAATCAACTCATCGGGCGAATCCGCCGAAATAATCGCCAGGGCAAAGGCCCCCTTCAGGTGCCCGATCGCCCGCCGCGTCGCCTCCATCAACCGCGACCCGCCCAAGTAGGCCACCGCCGTCGCCTCCTCTGCATCCAACTCCCGCAGACACCGGGCGATCAGATGGGGCACCACCTCCGTATCGGTTTCCGAACTGAAGACCGCCCCCTCGGCAATCAGCAACTCCTGCAAATCGCGATAGTTCTCAATAATGCCGTTTTGCACCACCGCCACCCGGTTGGACGGATCCATGTGCGGGTGGGCGTTCCGTTCCTCCGGTTTGCCGTGAGTGGCCCAGCGCGTGTGGCCGATGCCAATGCGGGCGGGCATTTCCCAGCCTTCGAGCTTGGCTTGCAGATTGTAGAGTTTGCCTTGGGCACGGATGGAGTGGAGTTCGCCTTCCCAAACGGTGGCAATGCCCGCCGAGTCATAGCCGCGATATTCCAATTTGCGCAATCCTTCGAGCAGAATGCTGACCGCAGGCTGGGTTCCGATATAGCCGACAATGCCGCACACGGTTGCTACTCCTTAAAAGACCAGAGGGGAATACCAGAGGGAAAGCTGTTGATTAGCCCCAGCCCGATCGCGCGGCACTGGGTTGAAGCGATGTTGGGCATGATAACGCGGCGGGTTGAACGATCGATGAGTTGGGTGGGCGATCGGCTCCCGGGGCGATCGTGCACCGATTGATACTGATCGACGACGATCGACGGGTTGTGTCATCGATTGCTCATCCAAATTCCCATCCAAACTCCACCCACCATCCCGCAATCAACCAACCCCAGCGTAAAAAGCACACAAAATAAAGAGTACGCAACCAGTGCGTACTCTTAGATAACCTAAATTTATGACCAGAATGGCCCAAAATCACGCTGCCAAAAACGGCAAATGTCGATCGAGCACTGGCGCAAGACGACCTAGCCCAAAACGTCAAAAACACGTTGATTAAGCCAAGCCAACGCTTCCCAAAGGAGGCGGCCAACTCGGCCCCTAACGCGATTCGTTCGTTAGTAGGCCAAGCCCATGCTCTGGGTGGTTTCGCCACCCAAATACACACGGATACTCAGGAAGTCGGTGGGGCAAGCCGTTTCGCAACGTTTGCAACCTACGCAGTCTTCGGTGCGGGGCGAAGACGCGATCTGAGCAGCTTTGCAGCCGTCCCAGGGAACCATCTCCAACACGTCGGTGGGGCAAGCGCGCACGCATTGGGTGCAGCCAATGCAGGTATCGTAAATTTTTACCGAATGAGCCATTGAAGCAATTCTCCCGTCGATTCCTTTAGGTTTTGATGTAAACGGCGATCGCGCCGAGAATCCGTTGAAATCACCGATTAGTGTATCTTGCGGGTTTTAGTGGCTTCCTCGAAGGTTGCAAAAATTTAAAGTTAGTAAACCCGGCTTGACGAATGAACCAAGGGTTCGGCCGCTTTTGCAAGCCCGATCCAATCGGTGGCCGCTGACGGCTCCAGGATGCTGAACCCTAGACCAGCCCAAGTTTTGCCAAAACGGGTTGGGTGGAAACAATGTGCCGATCGAGACCCAGATCGCGCGGGGCCAGCCCCAGGGCCAAGCCAATCAGTTGCGGCAAATGTAACACCGGGATATTGAGCGATCGACCGATCACCTTGGCCACTTCCGGTTGGCGCGAGTCGAGATTCAGGTGGCACAGGGGGCAGGGCGTGACCAGGCAATCCGCACCAGCGGCGATCGCATCTTGCAGATGCGTACCCGCCAGCTTAAAGGACGCTTCGGTGGCATAGCTCGCGAGGGGCCACCCGCAGCACTGGGTGCGACCGGGATAGTCGATCGCCCTGGCTCCCAGGGCCGTAAACAGATTTTCCAGGGCTTGGGGATTTTCCGGGTCGTCGTATTGATGAAACGACTGGGCCCGCAGCAGGTAGCAGCCGTAGAACGAGGCACACTTCAGCCCCGTGAGCGCCCGACTGGCCCGCTGGGCGATCGCCTCGATGCCATAGTCCGCCACCAGCGCCCACAGCAGGTGCTTCACCTCCGTGGAACCGCGATAGGGCAAACAACCCTGATCCGACAGCAAGCCATTCACCTGTTGAAAATAGTCCGGCTGGCGATCGCGCGCCGACTTCAGCCGCTCATCCACATGGCCAATCACCCCCTGACAGGTGCTGCAATGGGTCAACATCGGCAGGTTCAGCGCCTCGGCCAGGGCAATGTTGCGCGCGTTCACCGTGTCTTCGAGCAGTTGCGACTCTTCCTTAAACGTGCCGGAGCCGCAACAGGCCGCCGAGGTTAGCTCCACCAGTTCGATGCCCAACACGCGGGCGATCGCCGTGGTGGATTGGTGTAACTCCCCACAAGCGCCCTTGGCAACGCAGCCGGGATAGTAGGCATATTTCAAACCCGCACGGGATGTATCTCTCGTGTCTCGATCGGTTCCGCTTTGGGCAACGACCATCGTAACTAGCTCCCAACCCCATTCAACGGCGGTGATTTCAAGTAATTGATTGTGCTGGCACTTACGAACAATTATCAGCGATCACTCCAGTCCGGCGGCAATCCTGCCCGATCGGCCTGGGGCAAACCAAACCCAGCACGGCGGGGCTAGGGGTTCAGCACAGTCACCCCAGCGCCGACAATCCGGCAATAGCAGCCGAAGCACACGCGTAATGGCCGCTTTCCGATAAGATGAAGGGATGCTTGAATGCAGCCCTCTGTGGTTATGGATCTGAACCAGCATTCGTGAGCAGGTAGATTGCCCCAGAACGATTCAGCGCTCTGGGCCGTGCATTGGTTGGATGTGTCATTGCTTAGGCTCGGATGCACAATCAGGCACGTTTGCTATTGCCCTTGGCAAGCTGCTACTCAAACTCGTGCCCCAATTGTGCGACTATAACCCTGATCCCACCGGTCTTGCTGCCCACACCGATGGGTTTAGCGACAGATCGGTTGCTAGGGATCGTTCCCCAGGGTTTGTTTAATAGGAGTCATCATGGAAGACATTCTGGCAAAAGTTAAAAAAATCGTATCCGAACAATTGAGTGTTGATATTGCCGACGTTAAGCCTGAATCCAGCTTTAACAACGACCTAGGTGCTGACTCCCTAGACACCGTAGAGTTGGTCATGGCCCTCGAAGAAGAATTTGACATCGAAATTCCCGACGATGCTGCTGAAGGCATTTCCACGGTGCAAGCAGCCGTTGACTATATCGTTGGAAAAACCAACGCTTAGCTATTAGCTATTGCAGCCCGATCGCCCACTGACGGCTCGTAGACCTCTCATGCTGGGTTTGCAGACCTCCAGATTGTTATCACCATGACCAGTTCCAACCGCGTTGACCCCCCTGTGGCAAGCGCTGCCGGTACCCCCCCCGCTGACGAACCCCGTCGGCGTGTTGTTGTGACCGGTCTCGGCGCAATTACCCCCATTGGCAACACTCCCAGTGAGTACTGGGATGGGCTAATGGCGGGGCGTAGCGGCATTGGGCCGATTACGCTATTTGATGCCTCGCGCCATGATTGCCGCATTGCGGGCGAGCTTAAGAAATTTGATCCCCTGCAATACATCGATCGTAAAGATGCGAAGCGGATGGATCGCTTTACGCAAATCGGGGTTTGCGCGAGTAAGCAAGCCGTTGAGGATGCCAAGTTCGTCATCAATGATCTCAACGCCGAGCAGGTTGGGGTGTTGATTGGAACCGGTATCGGTGGTCTGAAGGTGCTGGAAGACCAGGTGGAAGTGCTACTCCATCGTGGGCCCGATCGATGCAGCCCCTTTATGATTCCGACGATGATTGCCAATATGGCCGCGGGCATGACGGCAATCCAAATCGGAGCAAAGGGGCCAAATTCCTGTTCTGTCACGGCTTGTGCGGCGGGATCCAACTCGATCGGGGATGCGTTCCGCCTCGTTCAGCGGGGCTATGCCCAGGCGATCGTTTGCGGGGGTTCCGAAGCCGCGATCACGCCTTTGGGGATTGCGGGCTTTGCGGCGATGAAGGCCATGTCCACACGCAATGACGAGCCGACCCGCGCTAGCCGTCCCTTCGACAGCGGCCGCGATGGCTTTGTGATGGGTGAAGGGGCTGGGATTTTGATGATTGAGGAATTGGAGCACGCGCTCAGTCGCGGAGCCAAGATTTATGCGGAAATTGTGGGCTATGGGATGACCTGTGATGCCCACCACATGACAGCACCGGTTCCCGGGGGCGAGGGGGCAGCGCGTGCGATTCGCCTCGCCATGAAGGATGCGGGAATTACCCCGGAGCAGGTGAATTACATCAATGCTCACGGAACGAGTACCCCGGCGAATGACTCGACGGAGACGGCGGCGATTAAGGCGGCGTTGGGTGAAACCGTAGCCAAGCAGGTGGCGATTAGCTCAACTAAGTCGATGACGGGTCACTTGCTGGGTGGTTCGGGGGGCATTGAGGCGGTGGCGACGGTGCTGGCGATCGCGAACGACAAAGTGCCGCCGACGATCAATTTGGACAATCCTGATCCGGCTTGCGATTTGGATTATGTGCCAAATGAGGCGCGATCGATGCCGGTCGAAGTGGCGCTGTCCAATTCCTTCGGGTTTGGGGGGCATAATGTGACGCTGGCTTTCCGCAAGTACCGCGCTTAGGGTATTGATTGAGCCAGAATCTTGATTGAGCCAAAGTCATTGGGCCAAAATCTTATTGGGCCAAAATGATCTAGATGCAAAACCCTTTGGGTACAAAGAACCCGTCGTTAGTTTTAACGATGGGTTTTTTGATGGACTGAGTTTTGACGTTGATCTGAGTTTTGACGTTGATCTGAGTTTTGGAATCGAAAACCGAGTCGTGCCGCGCAATCATGAGGGCGCGATCGTTAGGGGATAATTCGTTGGCACTGGGCCCGATAAACGGGGAGGTTTTGCTCTAGGACGGATCGCTCGCGCTCGGTGGCGATCGGCAGGGGGTTGGCATCCAGCCAGGGGGTGTCGTGGGTGAGGACGAAGGCGGGGTGCTGGCTGACACGATCGCGCATTTCGATCGCCACTTCTTCGATGTCCGATTGCAGAAAAACGATCGCGCCGATCGGCAGGAATTCGGCTAAATTTTCAACCAAGTTGGGTTGCACAACCCGTCGTTTTTGATGGCGTTTTTTAAACCATGGATCGGGAAATTGGATGGTGACTCGCTGCACGATGCCGGCGGGCAAGGACGACAACAGGGGCCGGAGCGATCGGTTGGCGTTGCAGGGCAAGTAGTGAACGTTGGCGAGGCCGCGCTCGCGAGCCCAGCGGTTGGCTTGGTGCACGAGTGGCTCACGAATTTCCAACCCCAGAAAGTTCCAGTCCGGTTCGAGATCGCCCATCGCTAGGACAAAGTGCCCCTTGGCGCAGCCAATGTCCAGGTGCAAGGGGCGATCGAGCCGGGGAAAAATACAGGACCAATCGGGGGGGGCAATTTCCCGATCGTAATGACGACTGAGGGGGTTGACATGTTCACGAACGCGCACCAGGGCCACAGGCAAATCTCCAACAATCCAAGCCGTTGATTGACCTTCCGATCCTACCGCTTGGATTGTCGTTTCGGCGGTGTGCCCCTGGTGGAAGATCGCTCTAAACAGCGAGAAATTGCTGAATAGTTTCGTTGCTCAATTCGCCGGTGTCACCGGAAGCAACCATGGAACCTTTTTGCATGGCGTAGTAGTAATTTGCTTTGCGTACAAAGTGGAGGTGCTGCTCCACTAAGAGCACTGCGATCCCGGTCGATCGAATAATGTGTTGAACGGCTTCTTCGATTTGCAAAACGATCGAGGGCTGGATACCTTCCGTGGGTTCATCAAGCACGAGTAATTTGGGTTTTCCCATCAGCGCACGGCCGATCGCCAGTTGCTGTTGTTGCCCACCGGATAGGTCGCCACCCATCCGATTCAGCATCGTTTTCAGCACCGGAAATAGGTCAAAGATTTCATCGGGAATGGTTGATTCGCGCGCGTTGGCCCCGGCGCGATCGGTGCCGCGACAGGCTTCCAAACCCAGTAACAGATTCTCGCGAACGGTGAGGCGAGGAATGATGTCGCGTCCCTGGGGCACGTAGCCGATCCCCAGTTTGGCGCGGCGATCGGGCGAGAGGTGAGCGATCGGGCGATCGCCCAATGCAATTGTCCCGCTGCGTGGCGGTAGGAGGCCCACGATCGTTTTCAGCAACGTCGTTTTACCCACCCCATTTCGACCAATTAAACAAGTCATTTCCCCTTCGCGAACCATCATATCAACGCTTCGCAAAATATGACTTTCGCCATAATAAACATTCAAGTCAGAGACCTTCAACATAAATAATTCTCCCTCCGATTTGAGTCTGGTTTATGCGATCAATCTGACAACTAGTTCGGCAACGCTTCTAGCAACTTTTCTGGCTACTAATTAGGCACATTCTGAATCATCTGGATCGATTGTCGATCGTGCCACCCACATTACTGGAGCAAGGAACCTAAGCCCCTTGTCTATCGGTTTTCTGCCCCATGCAGTTGCTCAAACTGTCAAAACACTCCATATCAATCCTCGGAGCGATCGCTAATCGTCCTGTTCTTTACCCAAGTACACTTCAATGACCCGTTCATCATTTTGAACCTCATCCATCGTTCCTTCACAGAGCAACGATCCTTCATGCAGAACGGTCACTTTGCGGGCAATTTGCCGCACAAATTCCATGTCGTGTTCAATCACAATAATTGAGTGTACTTCTGCCAAAGAAATCAGCAATTCACCCAATTGGTAGGTCTCTTCATCGGTCAACCCCGCCGCTGGTTCATCCACCAACAAAAGATCGGGAGATTGGGCCACCAACATCCCAATTTCTAGGCGCTGTTTTTCGCCGTGGGACAACAGCGCTGCCGGTAAATAGGCTTTGGGTGTCAAGCCCAAAACCTCCAACAGCCGACCGACAGATTGCCGTTCAGCCCGCAAGCCCTTGCGAAATAGGCTATGAAGCACACCCTTTTGTGGATTGCCCGATAGTTCTAGGTTTTGGTAAACGGTTAGGTTTTGATAGACGCGAGGGGTTTGAAACTTTCGACCAATTCCTAAACGCGCAATTTCGTATTCATTCCGCCCCTTTAAGCTTCGTCCCTTAAAAAACAAGTCACCTTTCGTGGGTTTAACCTTGCCGGTAATCGTGTCCAGGAAGGTGGTTTTACCTGCACCATTGGGGCCAATCACGACTCGCAGTTCGCCTGGATCCATGCTGAAGGTGAGGTTGTTCAGCGCCTTGAATCCATCAAAGTTAACCGTCAAGTTCTCGATCGAGAGAATCGGCGGGTGATCAATCACCTCGGGTTCTAGGGTATTCATCATGATTTATCCTGCAGGTTTTCGCGTTCAAACTGTACATCAGGATCCGTTTCTAGGCTGGGATAGGTTGCAATGGGTTGGGGCGATCGACCCGTCAACTGATTAAACAAAGCATAGCCCTGGGACTTGACCCAACCCACAATTCCATCGGGAAGCACCATCACCACCAGCAGGAACAAACCACCTTGGAAGAACAGCCAAATCGCCGAGAATTGTTCACTCAGTAAACTTTTAGCTAAGTTCACCAATACAGCCCCCACGATCGCCCCTAACAAGGTTGCCCGTCCACCCACCGCAACCCAAATTACCATCTCGATTGAGAATGGAATATCCATCGTTTTGGGTGAAACAATGCCCGATTGCAGAGTAAACAAAGCTCCCGCCAAACCCGCCAGGGCCGCAGAAACGGCAAAGACCACTACCTTAAAACCGGTGGGATTATAGCCAGAAAATCGAACACGCGGCTCATCATCGCGAATCGCAATTAAAAGTTGACCAAATCGACCAGCAATCAGCCACCGACAGACCAAGTAGGCAACTACTAGACCCGCGATAGTGATGAAGTAAATGATTTTTTGAGTGCCAGCGGAGGAAATATCAAAGCCGAGGAATTTTCCGAAGTTGGTCAGACCATTGGTTCCGTTGATTAGTTGTTGCTGACCATTGAAAAAGTTGAAGAAGACGATTGTTGCTGCCTGGGTCAGAATGGAAAAATAAACGCCTCGAATTCGGTTGCGAAAAACGAGATAACCCAGAATGCCCCCGGCGATCGCTGGAATCGCAATCAGGCTAAGCAAGGTAACCGGAAAGCTATAAAAGGGCTGCCAAAACCATGGCAACTCCGTTACGCCATAGAGCGACATAAACTCAGGAAGTTTGACGCTGGCATCGGCGGGAATTTGCATCAGCTTGAGATGCATCGCCAAGGCATAGCCACCGAGGGTAAAAAACACCCCATGCCCCAAGCTCAGCAAGCCAGTGTAGCCCCAAATCAAATCAATTCCTAGGGCAACAATGGCAAGAGACAGAAACCGTCCAATGAGGTTGAGCCGAAAGTCTGACAAAAACAAAGGAACGAGGATTGCCAGAATCAAAAAGCCGATCGCAGCCCAGTCTTCTGAGCTGAGTTTTTTAGATTGTGGTTGTCGCGCTGAAAATAAATATCCCATGCTCACAGCCCGTACTTTAGGTCTTCATTAGAACAGTGGGTGTTGAGTCTAGACAAATCCATTTTGATCCCTGTCAGATTTCTTTGGATCTCTCTAGACCAACCAGCCCATCAAACAATTGGTATTCCTAACCGTGAAGCCTTTAAAACTTCCCGCCTGGATTGCTCTCAACATCCATTCAATTTCAGATCATTGACCATTCAAATCAGGGACTAATGAATTGCAAACTAATTGCCGGTTAGTGACAGACCAGTTGCAGGTTAGTTGCAAACGATTCATTAAAACCTTCTGAAATTTAAGACTCGACGGTGCGACCTTTCTGAGGAAAGAGTCCGCCGGGGCGAACTTGCAAGAACACCACAATTGCTGCAAAAACCATCACTTTTGCCATGCTGGCCGTTGCGAAGAATGCAAAGAAATCGGCTAATGGTTTGACATTGCTAAACATAGCGGTGAGGGTGCCTGAGCCAATTAAAAAACTAGCCGTTCCGATCGCCAGCGCTGCCACGATCGACCCCACCAATTTGCCAACTCCCCCCACAACCACCACCATGAAAGTGTCAACAATGTAGTTTTGTCCCGTATTGGGCCCCACGGATCCCAGCAGGGCGATCGCGCTGCCCGCAATTCCAGCCAAGCCAGAACCCAGGGCAAACGTCAGGGAATCAACGGTGTTTGTTGGAATGCCCAAACAAGCACTCATGCTGCGGTTTTGGGTTACAGCACGAATCCGCAAGCCCCAAAGCGATCGATTCAAAAACCAGTACACCCCCAGGAGACAAGCGATCGTCAAACCAATAATAAATAGTCGCGTTGAAGGTAACTGTGAATCCCCCATTGGGATGCCGCCGCGCAGCCATTTGGGTGCAGTCACATCAACGTTTTGGGCACCAAACCAAGGCTTCGTTACCGCAAGCTGAAATTGCTGAGATAACAGACTACCCACCGCGATCGTCAAGCCCGCCGTCACGGGCAACAGAATGCTAAGGGCACGGGTTTTAATCACAACCCAGTTGGCTCGCTTGCCCAAGATCCCCCAAGCGCCAAAAAACAAGGTGCAAAACAGAATTAGACTGATTGTCATCGTCCAATTCACACTCCGAACAAACTGCTGCAAAATGAGGCTTACCCCCCACGTTGCCAGCAACGTTTCGAGGGGCCGACCATACAGAAATCGGACTACGCCACGCTCTAGAATAATGCCTGCGATCGCAGTCACAATAAACGCCGCAATCAAAGCCGGAAAAATATAAATTTCAAACGCCCCCTCCCCAAACGACTTAAACAGGTTCTGTACTAAAAACGTTGTATAGGCTCCAAGCATCATCAGCTCACCATGGGCCATATTAATGACACCCATCAGCCCAAAAACAATTGCTAGACCGAGCGCCGAAACAAGCAATACCGATCCAATACTAATTCCGCTAAAAATGGCATCGAGCATGTCAATTCACAAGTTGAATGCACTCGTTTTCAGATTGCATGGGAATGAAGGAGGGGCCGCAACTTGATCGTCGCCAGCCCCTCAATTTTGGTTGAAACGTTGAGCCAATAGCTTCGTTTCTGGAACCGACCGAGATTAGCTCAAACCAAGACTAAGCCTTGTATTTACCCCCCTTCTTGGGATCAGACCAATCGCAAGCAAAGCCCTTCGTTTCAGCCACAAACTGGTTCCAGGGCACCGGCGCGATCGCCTTATCCGTCGAGAACACCACCTTGAATTGACCGCTCTTTTCGATTTCGCCAATCCGCACAACCTTCGACAGGTGATGATTCGCATTCATCATCACCTTGCCTTCCGGTGCATCCAGGCTTTGACCATAGGCCGCCGCCCGCACCTTCTCCAGATCATCAGCAGTCTTCGCCTTCTCCACTGCCTGCTTCCACAAGTAAACAGCGATGTAGGCTGCTTCCATGGGGTCATTGGTGACGCGATCGGGGCCGTATTTAGCCTTAAACGCATCTACAAACTTCTTGTTAGACGGCGAATCAACGGACATGAAATAGTTCCACGCCGCATAGTGACCTTCGAGATATTCCACCCCGATCGCCTTCACTTCCTCTTCCGCAATACTGACAGACATCGACGGATACTTATCCGGCCCCAAGCCAGCCCCTTGCAACTGCTTGAAGAACGCAACGTTGCTATCACCATTCAACGAGTTAAAAATCACACCCCCATTGGGCAGTGCGCTGCGGATTTTGGTGATGATCGGCGTAACTTCCGTTCCCCCAAGAGGAATATAATCCTCACCCACAATCTTGCCACCCAGCTTTTCGACCTGGGCTTTGATAATCGTGTTCGCTGTCCGGGGGAAAACGTAGTCAGAACCGACCAAGAAGAAATCTTTCCCCTTGTTCTTGAAGAGCCATTCAACGGCCGGTTCAATCTGTTGGTTGGGAGCTGCACCGGTATAGAAAATATTCTGCGAACATTCCTGACCTTCGTACTGCACCGGATACCAAAGCATGTGCTTCTTCTCTTCAAAGACCGGCAGCACCGCCTTGCGACTCGCAGAAGTCCAGCAACCAAAAATACTGACCACCTTGTCTTGGTCGATCAGCTTCTTCGCTTTTTCGGCAAACGTAGGCCAGTCTGAGGCTCCGTCTTCAATAATCGGTTCGATTTGCTTGCCGAGCACCCCACCTGCTTTGTTGATTTCCTCGATCGCCAGCAGCTCCGCATCGATCACACTTTTTTCGCTGATCGCCATCGTGCCGCTCTGCGAATGCAGAATGCCAACCTTGATGCCACCACCACCAGCGGCAGGCGAGCCAGCAGGGCTAGCACCGGGGCTAGGGCTACCCGGGGATGGAGCGGTTTCCGGGGCTTGGCCGCAGGCCTTGAGCAAGATGCTCGTACCTAGGGCAGCAGAACCGTAAAACAGGAATTTACGGCGGTTAAATTGACCGGACATTGTGTTAATTTACACTCCTCAGCTTTGCGTAAAAATTAGTAAAACAAGCCGCCAAACTTTCTAAGGATTAAGCCTCCTGAGGAGGAATCAAGAAAGCCCTAGCCTGCCCCAATTTTACGGTCATCCTAGGGCGGACAATTTAGAGTCGTTGTATCCCGAGATACAGAATTTTTTGCGGGCACTTTCCGAAACACGTTCCCCATCAGACATCCAAAACAGCGCAATCCTAAAATCATGCTTTTATGTAGATTTGATGACTTTTGATAGAGCGCGTTTTGCAAAGTCGTTATAATCAACACTCAATTGAATCCCGAATACTGTTTAGTATTAGGTTCAAGCTTGTTGGGATTAACGTCCTAGTCTCTAGGATTTATGCCAACAGGTCGTGAGGATTTTCCAAGTATTTGGTGTGAGGATAGACCGTGTTAAAAAGTCGCTACGGACTCCTGATGGCCGCGCTGGCAATCTCGAGTGGTGCACTGTTGGGATCAGCTCAGGGTGCGGCCGCCGAAACGTCCATGGGCCTGAGTGCGGAAACTTCGGATGCCTCGGTGTTAGGGGCGATCGACGCTGACATGGCGTTGGATCAAGTCACGTCTGTGTCACAGCTATCGGACGTGCAACCCACGGACTGGGCGTTCCAGGCCTTGCAGTCCTTGGTTGAGCGCTATGGCTGTATTGCGGGCTATCCGGATGGCACCTTTAAGGGCAACCGCCCCCTCAGCCGCTATGAGTTTGCGGCGGGTCTCAATGCCTGCCTCGATCGCATCAATGACCTGATCAAAGCGGCAACCGATCCCCTGGCGACCAAGGAAGATCTGCGCAAGCTCCAAAAACTGCAAGAAGAATTTGCCGCTGAACTCGCAGCCCTGCGCGGCCGGGTCGATTCCTTAGAAGCACGCGCGTCGGAACTCGAAGCCAACCAGTTTTCCACCACGACCAAGCTGTCGGGTCAAGTGCTCTTCGGAATGCAAGCCGGGATGCTTGACGGAGACGATGACGATAACGAGAGCGACACCGAAAACGCGACCTTCAGCCAACGGACGCGGTTGCTGCTCGTCACGAGCTTCACCGGCAAAGACAAGCTGATGACGCGTTTGGAATCCAACAACGTCCAAAGCCCGCTGAATGATGTAACGGGTTTGACCCGCTTGAGCTACGGCAACGGCAACGACACGAACTTCCGGTTGACCTTCCTGGCGTATGAGTTCCCCCTGAACGATCGGGCGACGGCGATCGTGGGTCAAGATCTGATCCTCGAAGATGCCCACCCGGTGCACAACCCGATTTATGGCAACGGTAACGGTGCGTTGACCAGCTTTGCGGATTTGAACCCGATCTTCCGTCAGCCCAGCTACGGCGGTGCGGGGATTCGCTGGAAGGCTAGCGACAACTTCACGATCGCTGCCCTCTATTCGGCGGGCAATTCGGCCAGCCCCGATGAAGGTCGTGGGTTGTTTGATGGCAGCTACAGCGGCAGCGTCAGCTTGAACTACAGCAGCACGGACGATCGCTTCTCGGCCGGCTTGCTCTACGCGCACTCCTACTACTCGCGGGTCGATCGCCCCTTCAACGTGCTCGGTGGCTCCGGCACCAATTCCACCTTCAACCTGTTTGATGGGGACTCCTTCGACAGCGACAACGTGGGCTTCCAAACCCAATACCGGTTCTCCGAGAATTTCGGGATGCATGGGTTCGTCGGCTATAGCTGGGCGGACAGCCTCAACAATGATGAAGCGAGTGCCGATATCTTGACCTGGGCCGTTGGGTTCACCTTCCCCGACTTGGGCAAGGAAGGCAGCATGGCCGCCCTGACGGTGGGTCAGCCGCCGACGGTGGTCAATGGTGACGGCGTGGAAGAAGACGACAACACGCCAATCTTGGTTGAGGCCATGTATAAGTTTGCCCTCAACGACAACATCTACCTCACGCCGGGGATGGTGGCTGTCTTTGATGCCAATGACAGCGGCGACACGGCGCTGATGGGCGTGTTGCGCACTGAGTTCAAGTTCTAAACACGCACTGGACTCGGGCGCTAGGGCATGGTTTGCCCCGGGTCGATCGCCCGATTCGCACTGGTCGATCGACCCGAGTCCAGACAGTCACCTGTTCTCCAAATCCGATACCCAAACTCAACACCCGACTTCGGCCGGGTGTTTTTTGTGGGATCGAGATCCGCGAAAGACTAGAAAATCTCGACAATCTCGACAATCTTAGTCAGGGCAGGTTTGAAATCTGCCCTGACAACCCATGAATTACTGCCCTAGGGTCAGCTCTTCTTTTTTGCCCAAAATGCCTTGGGGCCGCCACATCATCAAGACGATCAGAATCAGACCAATAATCATGAGGCGGAAGGCCCCGAGTCGCGCATCGTCAAGGGGCAAGAGGGCCGGCAGCACGAAGCGGGTGATGGTGGTGTAGCCCCAAAAGAGGACGGAACCGAGCAGCGTACCGGCGTTGTTGCCTGCGCCGCCGAGCACGACGATCGTCCAAGCTTGGAAGGTCATCAGGGGAATGAAGCCATCGGGGTTGACGAAGGTCAGATTCCAGGCATAGAAGGAACCGGCAACTCCGGCGATCGCCCCGCCCAGCATGAGCGACTGCAGCTTATACCAAAAGACGTTTTTGCCGAGGGCGCGGGCAATTTCTTCGTCTTCGCGAATGGATTTGAGGACGCGGCCCCAGGGCGATCGCCCCAGCCGCTCCAGTTGCCAATAGACCAGCCCCAGGACGATCGCAATCAGCAGCATCAAGCCCGCTTTGTAGTTAAAGTCCCAGAGGGCGATCGCGCCGCACCCGTAGAGCACCAGCCCCAGCACGGCTGATAATCCGGCCAAAATCAGCCGGCCCTGTGAGGGTGGCTGTTGGGTGGTTCCCGCCAGGAGACCCTGTTGGAGTTGCTGGCGCGATCGCAATGCTTGGCGAAACCACCGCCACAGTTGCCAGCCCGCCGCCCCAAACACCACCGTCCACAGGGCGATCGCCCCGGCTCCGACCAGGGGTGTATCCGGCAATTGGCTGAGGGGCAGCGGATAGCCATAGACCCCGCGTGCTCCGCGCGTCAGCCATTCTTCATTCAGCGCCACCAACCGCACCACTTCCGACACCCCGATCGTGACGATCGCCAGGTAATCTTCCCGCAATCGGAGGGTCGAAAGCCCCACCAGCAAGCCCAGCAACGCCGCCAGGGCCGCCCCGATCGCCACCGCCAGCACGATCGGCACGCCCTGGAGACTCAGCAAAATCGTCGTGTAGGCCCCAATGGTCATGAACGCCACATGACCGAAATTCAACAGGCCCGTTAGCCCCCATTGGAGATTTAGCCCTAGGCCAAACAGCGCAAAGATGCCAGCAAAAATGATCAGCGAGGTGAGATAAGCAATCATGGGGGGCGCGATCGGGCGAATCACCAGCCCAAATTCATCGCCCCATTGTAGGACAGCATCGCCAAAGCACTGGCCCCAGACCCCATCACGCCGATCCCAACGCCGCGCTAATCACCTGCGGAAACAGGCCAGAACACCACCAAACCCCCACGGCCGAACAGTAGGGCAAGTGACCTAAGGGGGCGCTGAGGCTGAAGTTGCGGCTTTTTTGATTATTCCAACCCAGGCGATCGCCAAATCGACACCAGGCTTCCACGGGGCTGGTGGTTTGGCCGGTCACTTCTAACCAAATGTCGTGCTGAACCCGAAACCCAAAATGGCCTTGGCTGTTTTTCGTCCACAGGCGATCGATTTCGGCCAAGTCGCCCTTGGGAAATTGCTCAATATCTTCGACGCGCAACCAACTGGCCCCTTCACGCCCCACCACCTTCAGCATCACCTTGGTGGTTTCCCGATCGGCTTCGAGCCACTTTTGCGACTCCAGCAACTCGGTCAAGCGCCCATAGCGATCGACCTGCTGCGACGGCGATCGCGACGGTGACGGCATCACAAACTGCAAGATCGTCACCTCATCCTCTGTCGGCAGCCCATGGGCCGGCGGTCGACGCTCGGGCAATCGATGCTCGGGCAAATGAAAGGGATTGTCATTGCGATCGGCATCGGATGCCGCCAAATTAGATGTCGTCGTCAAATTAGATGCCGTCAAGTCTGGCGACCGATCGGGCAGTTGGATCGGCGGAGCTGAAACCTCCAGCGCGGCCGACTCCCCCATGGGCAGCGGAACCGGCGGCGACGATCGCACCTCTGACGATGACCCAGGGGCAACCGGCTCGTGGGCCGATCGTTGCCGGTGCTGGAGTTCCGAAAGCTGGTGTTGAATCTGGGCTTGGGCCTGCTGGAGGGTGGCGATCGTCTGTGGCGATAGGGCTTGCAGCAAGGCCTTGTGCGATTCCTGCAAATGGGTCAACTCCCCATAAATGTGCGATCGCTCCTGGCGGGCCCGCTTCAGTTGCGCCTCCATATGCTCCAACTTCGCATTCAGGCTCAAATGATGCCAAAACTCCCGGGCCCAGGCGATGCGCACTTGGTCGCGGGCCCGCAGCAGCGCGATCGTGGCGCGATCGCTCCCGGTTCCCGCCAACGCCTCCGGCAGCGGTGACGTATCCCAACCACAGGTGGGGCAGAGCATTTCTGTCTCTGACAGGTCAGTGGTGCAAACAGGACAGCACAAAGCAGCCATGGGTCAGGTACAGAGGGGATGGAGACAGCAAATCCCGCTGCCCTCACCATTTTACTCAGCTCTTTTGGTTGTGTCGGGATGGGTGGCCGCTAGCCGCCCTGGCCTAGGCCCTTGTCTGATGCAATCGTTACTGCGATTGGGGCATTGGCCTGGGCTACACTCAAGGCGCGATCGGCTCGACCCGATCGCCCCCGCGCGTCGCCGCCATCGATCGGTGCCCCGGGAGCCGAATCAATCGAGCGATGATGGGCGATCCATCAAAACGATGGGTGTTGATCTGAACATTGATCTGGAAGATGGGTGTTTGTGGGTGTTTGTGGGTATTCATGGAATGGGGATTCGAGGTCAGCGTTCTGAACAAGATCCCATCCATCCACCAAACCAACCATCCATGAACGGGGCGACGGCAACAGAGGCTACGAGTCTGAAGTCAATGGCAGCCCCGTCATTCATTGAGTTTGTTGCGCAGATGGCGCGGCCTAGTCCATTTCAGTGGATTCTGGTGTTGAAGCGGGACAGGCACTGAACCCAGCAAGGTTAACCGCGAAACTCAGTGCAAGTTTTTGATGTGAAGTTCAGTTCTATCCCTTAGCGGCTCTGTTCAGCAAAAGGAGTGTTTATGACCGGCACTGCGTCGTTGTGGCAGCGTTACCAAGACTGGCTTTACTATCACGAGGGCTTGGGGCTGTATCTGGACGTGAGCCGGATGCGCTTTGAGTCGGCGTTTGTGGAAAAGCTGCGGCCGTTGTTCGATCGAGCCTTTGCGGATATGCGGGCCCTGGAGGCGGGGGCGATCGCCAATCCCGATGAGAATCGGATGGTGGGTCACTATTGGCTGCGCGCGCCGGAGCTGGCCCCATCGGCGGCCCTGCGGGCGGAAATTACTACCACGCTCGATCGCCTGGAAACCTTTGTGCAAAAGGTGCATAGCGGTGTGATTGAGGCGGCCAATGGTCAGCCATTCACGGATATTTTGTCGATCGGGATTGGCGGCTCGGCCCTGGGGCCGCAGTTTGTGGCGGAGGCCCTAGCTCCGAATCAGCCCCCGTTGGCGATCCATTTTGTCGATAATACCGACCCGGACGGGATCGATCGCATCCTGTCCAAAACCAGCGGCGGCTCGGCCCTGCGCGATCGCCTGGCCACGACCCTGGTGCTGGTGGTTTCCAAATCCGGCGGCACACCCGAAACCCGCAACGGGATGTTGGAAATTCAGGCGGTGTTCCAACGGGCGGGCTTGGATTATGGGCGCAACTTTGTGGCGATTACCTGCGACGACAGTGCGCTCGATCGACGGGCGATCGACGAGGGCTGGCTCGATCGGTTCCCCATGTTTGATTGGGTCGGTGGGCGCACCTCGGAACTCTCCGCCGTCGGTCTGTTGGCCGCCGCCCTCCAGGGCATCGACATTCGGGCCATGCTCGACGGCGCGCGCCAAATGGACGCAGCCACCCGCCAGCCCGACCTGAAAACCAACCCCGCCGCCCTGCTGGCCCTGTCTTGGTATGCGGCGGGCAACGGCAAGGGCGAAAAAGACATGGTGGTGTTGCCCTACAAAGACCGGCTGTTGCTGTTTTCGCGCTATTTACAGCAATTAGTGATGGAATCCCTGGGCAAGGAACGCGATCTGGACGGCAACACGGTCTTTCAAGGGATTGCGGTCTACGGCAACAAGGGCAGCACCGACCAACACGCCTACGTCCAACAGTTGCGCGAGGGCGTGCCTAATTTCTTTGCGACGCTGATCGAGGTGCTGGAGGATGGCGGCTCAGAGCCGATCGCGATCGAAGACGGCCCCGTGACCAGCGGCGACTACCTAAACGGCCTGCTGCAAGGAACCCGCAAAGCCTTGTATGACAACAACCGCGACGTAATCACCCTGACGATTCCCCGCGTGAATGAACAAAGCGTGGGCGCGTTGATTGCGCTTTACGAGCGGGCGGTCAGTTTCTACGCCTCCCTCGTGAACATCAACGCCTACCACCAACCGGGGGTGGAAGCGGGCAAGAAGGCGGCGGCGGAAATCCTGGGGCTGCAAAAACGGCTGGTGTCGGCGCTGCAAGACGCGGGGGAACCCCTGTCGATCGCGGAGTTGGCCAGCCAAATCGGGGCGATCGAGCAGGTCGAAACGGTCTATTGGATCCTGCGGCATTTGGCGGCCAATGGGCGCGGCCCGGTGCTGGCCGGCAACCCCGCCCACCCCGGCTCCCTGAAGGTGTCCTGGAAATAAATCGAATCCCCAACGCCCAATAAATACCCAATATCCGGTAGGGGCAGGTTTGAAACCTGCCCCTACGACAATCTATCCCTGTCCCTACGACAATCTATCCCTGCCCCTAGGCCGGTTCCCGCAGGCGATCGGGCCCCACCCACTCGTCCCAAGCCTCGTCGTAGTCGTCATAGCTGATGTGGTGCAGGCCGTACCAGGCTTTTTTGACCGTGGCGGGATACCAATCGCCCGCCTCGTCCTGCACCTCCACCGCCGCGCCCACGTCATACATCACCGGTTCGTAGGGGCGGATGCGATCGGCCGTGACCCACTCCTCCGATTGATCCACCACGTAGGACACCAAATAGGTATCCTCGTCACTCACCTCCACAATTTTTGCCCGATACCAATCGCCTTCAAAATCCACCTCCACCCGGCGGCCCAATTGGGGGTGATACGATTTCGTGACCCGCGACAATTGCATCTGTGGATCAAAGTCCCCCGTGGTCAAAAACATCGACTTTTGATCTTCAATAAACGCCACTTCCAATTCCGTATAACGGGCGAAATCGTAGAGCGTAATCACCCGATCGTCATCCAAGTCCACCGCCGGATCCCCTTGCAATCCCTTCAGCAAGGAAGCCGTAAACGTCCAAGCACCCGTAGAGGTGTTGTGAGCATAGGCAGAGGTGACACAGGCATAGGAAATGTCGCTTTCACGGCGTTTAGCCTCGTCAATGAGACCACCGGAAAAGCAGCAATCTGCCATTAAAAGGGCATAGGAACCATTAAAGTTCTCCTCGATATCATCAAAAATGCTCGATACCGTCCAGTAGGTTTCGGTGTCTTCCGCGTCGGCATCGTAGTTATAAAAATAGTGCTCGCCCGATTCGGAATCCCAACCGCCATGGCCTGCAAAGTATAGGATTAAGAGTGCGTCTTCGTCGGTATTCGCTAACAGTTTGGGTAGCTGCGATCGAATCGCCGAAAGGGTCGCTTGTTTGTCCTGAAGATAAATAATTTGGGCATCGGGCACGCCCTGATCCCGACAGAATTCGACCAACTGCGCGTCCGATCGATTGGGCACGGCATCGGGGAAGGGGGCAAAATTTTCTGAGTCTTGCCACTCCAACAAACCCACCGCAAACAGCCAAGTTGTTTCAGGATTCCATTTCATAACAATTGAGTAGTAATTGAGACCTGAGCAGCCGTGGAGATCGATCGGGCGCAATCCATCAGCCGGCTCTATTCTATCGTTGCCCTTCGATCGTTCCGAAGCCTGGGCATGAGTCGCCAGCTACGAGCCGATTTTCACCTTGGGTCACTTGCGATCGCCCCTACTTTCTCAAGATCCCCGCACAATTACTGACGATCCCCACTGAGATCTTGGGGCCATGGGCACTAGCGGAATAACTGTATCAAATACTACAATTTAGATAAGGAACATCTCTCTTCGCTACGTTCCGAGGAATGGCCCAAGTCTATGGAAAGCCAATCATTATTTGTGGGCGCGCGCCAAAACCTCGATTTAGCGCTCAAGCACATTGCCATTTCCGAAGATGCGATCGAGTATTTGAAATATCCAAAAGCCAGCCTGCAAGTGTCGATTCCGGTGCGGATGGATGACGGATCTCTGAAAGTCTTCCAGGGCTATCGGGTGCGCTACGACGACACGCGCGGCCCGGCCAAGGGAGGAGTGCGCTACCATCCCCAAGTTTCGTTGGATGAAGTCACATCCTTGGCCTTTTGGATGACATTTAAATGTGCGGTTTTGGACTTGCCCTTTGGGGGTGCAAAAGGCGGAATTACGGTCGATCCGAAGCGACTATCGCGACTGGAATTGGAGCGATTGACGCGGGGCTATATTGATGCGATCGCGGACTTTATTGGCCCCGATGTGGATATTTTGGCCCCCGATGTTTACACCAACGCCACGATTATGGGTTGGATGATGGATCGCTATAGCATCATTCAGCGCAAGTCCTGTCCGGCGGTGGTGACGGGCAAGCCGATCGCCCTGGGAGGCAGTGCGGGCCGGGAAACCGCCACGGCCATGGGCGCATTTTTTGTGATGCAAACCATTTTGCCGAAGTTCGATCGCCCGCCCTCGGAAACGACCGTTGCGGTTCAAGGCTTTGGGAATGCCGGCAGTTTCTTGGCAGAACAAATCCACCGCGCAGGCTATCGGGTGGTGGCGGTCAGTGACTCCCGGGGCGGTATCTATGCACCCCAGGGATTGGATATTCCCAGCATTCGCCAAAACAAAGAAGCCGGGCGGGGTATGCAAGCGATCTATTGCGATGGCACGGTGTGTAGTGCGGTGGAGCACCAAGCCATCACGAATAACGAGCTGTTGGAACTGCCGGTGGATGTGTTGATCCCGGCGGCGTTGGAGAATCAAATTACGGTAGACAATGCCGATCGGATCCAGGCCAAACTGATCTTTGAAGTGGCCAATGGGCCGATCACCTTTGAGGCCGATCAGATCCTCAATCAAAAGGGGATTTACGTGCTGCCGGACATTTTGACCAACGCGGGCGGCGTGACGGTCAGCTACTTTGAATGGGTGCAAAACCGCAGCGGGCTGTATTGGTCGGCGGCGGAGGTGGGGCAGCGCCTTGAGGAACGGATGACGCGCGAAACGGAGCTGATTTGGCAATTGTCCCGATCGCTCGATGTGCCGTTGCGGACGGCGGCCTATGTCCATGCGCTCGATCGGCTGCGGGCGGCGATCGAGGTCAAGGGCACGCGCGATTATTACGTTCAAAGCAAGGTCTGAATCACGGCTGATCGATTGATCAATCAATCAGGCGATCAATCGGGCGATCACGCTTGCTCATGATCCGAAAGTAATCGCGATCAAAACAGATCAAAAACAATCGATCACGACTCAAACAGATCAAAAAACGCCTCATCCAGGTCATAGCCCAACATTTGGGCCATGCCCTGGAGGCGCGATCGGGCCCCGATGCCGTTGGCCTTCATCCAGTCCGCCAACACAAAAATCTTGCCCATCACAAACAGTTCCAGCGCCTCCGGGTTGAACTGAATCCCATCGGTTGGGTGGAATTGGTGCGGCACGAGCATCGCCGCATAGCGTCCCAGTTCGCCCGCCTTCCAGTCCAACAAAAACGGCAGCCACGGGTAGCGCGCATCCAGCCGCAAGAACCACAGCCGCACCTCGGGCAACTCCGACAATTCGCGCGGGTCGGTGGGGTCGCGGGGCAGGTCGATCGCAAACTGCACCTGTTGCTCGGCGGCGGCAATCCCCTCGGCCAGGAGCGGCTCGATCGCCCGTTGCGCGGAGCCCAAATCTAACCGCTGGAGATCATCCGCCGAGATCGAAATCGTAATGGTCATCCTTTGTTTCCCAAAATTTCCAAGCCACCAAGCTCCAATCCCAAACGCCAAGGGGTTGCCGGGGTGGGGCGATCGCCCTTCGCTAGTGTCGCGTAGGGTTGGGACTTTTGCGCCGTTGCGACCAACAGGACTGCTAATCGATCGCAAAACCAAATCTGATCAAATCCGATCTGGATCGTCGTGATCGACTATGGATCGTCGCGATCGACCACGGATCCCACAGATCGCACGAATCGTCATGACAAAAATCATGATCCAAATCAAGACAAAAATCACGATCAAACTCATTGGGGGGTAAGCTCCCGACCCGACAGAAACCGTGCCCCGTCCTGCACTGGGTCTTGGGGGTGGCCACTGGGCGATCGGGAACAGGGAAGTTGACCGCCACAACGATCCGACAAGTCGGTCAAAGTTTTGATACGCTTTGTTTAGAAAATCGGCAAATTTAGCGATTCATTCAGATCTGTTCAACATTCGATCAGGACTGAGCGACAGTCAGACCGTAATCAGACTGTAAATGGCCTACACAGCCCGGTGAATTGATCATCACGTTCCAAGGTTGGCCATCGCTAGTTTGTCATCGCTTCAATGCTCCATTTGTTTGGCTCCAATTGGGAGACACCATCCATGCCCTTTAAGTCTTTTGCCTCGGCTTCGAGTCAGCCGCGCGCCATTTCGCAGCGTTGGGTGCGTCGCGGTTTGGCAGCTTTAGCCGCGCTGAGTTGCAGTCTGGCAGTCGTGCCGGCGGTGGTGGCACAGGAGTTGCCCGGGTTCACGCTGTTTGGCGGCCCGCGTCGGGAAAACCAACTGAACTTCCGCCTCGATCGGGGACGCGAGAGCAGTTGGGATCGCTACCGGTTGCGGATTCCGGCCCAAAACCTGGCGATCGCCCAAATCGCGATCGACTATCCCAACTACTACCGGGGCAAGTTCGATCCCACACGAGTGGACGTGCGCTACAAAAACGGCGGCGAAAAAATCGAGATCGATCGCGTCGTCTGGAACCCCGAAAACTACACCCTGGAAATCTATCCCAAAACGCCAATTCCATCGGGCAAGCAACTGGAAGTGGTACTCAGCAATGTCCGCAACCCGGATATGGGCGGTATGTATTACTTCAATTGCCGAATTTTGACCCCCGGTGACACGCCGCTGTTGCGCTACATCGGCACTTGGCTGATTCAAATTTCCTAGGGGCGATCGGGTCGGGTCGTAGTCCTCCAACACCACCGAAACCATCGACCCACGTCCCATTCAACTACCATTGAAATCCGAAGCGGGCTATCAGTCTGGTTCGGATTGTTTTTGTTGAATGGCCGTTGAGACGCAATCTCAGTAGGGGCAGGTTTGAAACCTGCCCCCGCCACAACGGGAATTGCTGGAAACATTGCTGGAAATGTTGATTCAGCGTTGAACGTTTGTCGAACGTTTATTGAGTAAACATGGGGAACTGGGCAGTGGACGCAAACAACAAGCAAAGCCCCCTGCAAGGTTTGATGGGGCATGGATGGCGCGGCTGGGGCCGGGCGATCGGGGCGATCGGTCTGGCGGTGATGCTGTGGGCGATCGGGGCGATCGGCCAGCCACCGAGCGCGATCGCCCTGGTGGACGACAGCACCACCGCCCAGCGCCCCCCAGACATGGCCGCCCCCCGCAGCACCAGCTTTGTGACGGCGGCCGTGAACCGCGTGGGGCCCGCCGTGGTGCGGATTGACACAGAGCGCACGGTGACGCGGCGGGTGGATCCCTTTTTCAACGATCCGGTTTTCGATCGCTTCTTTGGCGATGAATTTTTGCGGCAAATGCCCCGCGAACAGCGCCAGCGGATTGCCGGCCAAGGCTCGGGGTTCATCATCGAAGGCAACGGGCTGCTGCTGACCAATGCCCACGTGGTCGATCGGGCCGATCGCGTCACCGTCACCCTCAAGAACGGGCGCGAGTTCGATGGGCGCGTGCTGGGGGTCGATGAAGTCACGGACTTGGCCGTGGTGAAAATCGACCCGGGCAACGAGCGGCTCCCTGTAGCCCCCCTCGGCAACTCCGACGCGGTGCAGGTGGGCGACTGGGCGATCGCCGTGGGCAACCCCCTGGGCCTCGACAACACCGTCACCCTGGGCATCGTCAGCACCCTGAAGCGATCGAGCGTCCAGGTAGGCATCCCTGACAAACGCCTCGACTTCATCCAAACCGACGCGGCGATCAACCCCGGCAACTCCGGCGGCCCGCTGCTGAACGACCAGGGCGACGTGATTGGCATCAACACGGCGATCCGCGCCGACGCGATGGGCATTGGGTTCGCTATCCCGATCGACAAGGTAAAGAGCATCCTGCCCCTGCTGTCGAAGGGCCAGGCCGTGCCCCATCCCTTCCTGGGCATCCAAATGCGGACGCTGACCCCCGACCTGGCGCGCAAAAACAACGCCGACCCCAACGCCGCGATTCCCCTGCCGGAAGTGGCCGGCGTGCTGGTGGTGAATGTGATTCCCGAGTCTCCGGCGGCCCGGGGCGGCCTGCGCCGGGGCGATGTGATTGTGCAAATTGACGGCGCGCCCGTCAGCACCGCCGAACAGTTGCAGGGCCTGGTGGAACGCAGCCGCGTGGGCCAGGCGCTGACGATGAGCGTGCGCCGGGGCGATCGGGGCAGCCCGCAGCAGCTTTCGGTGAAAACGGGTCAGATGCAGGATTTTGCGTCCGATCGCTAATCACTCATCGCCGATCGTTAATCGCTAATCGATCGCGGAGTCCCAATTCATCGCAACTCAGCCACCAGGAGTCGATCGGCTCCTGGTTTTTTTATGGGTTTCCGTTAGCACTAATGTCGCTAGAGTGCCAAGTTTACTAACAGCTTATTAGCACTAAAAATGTGCGAGTGCTAAAAGTTTATGATGAACAAAATCAACAAAATTTACCAATTTATCAGTCTATGATTCGGCGTAATTTCCTATTGCCATCCTCTAGAACCATGCGCTAATACATAAAGTAAGGTTGCGGTGGAATGTTGTTTGAATTTTTGATTGTTGATTTTGATCAGACATCAGACAAAGGATGGTCACGATGGATTACACGTTTGAGATTGTGGGCGTGTCTCCGGTGTTGCACTTTTTTCATGAACAACAACAGTTAATCGATCGATCGCCCGCTCCCCAAATTGAATATGTGGGTAGCTACCAATGCACACTGGATGCCACCCTGGAGTCGATCGAACCCGTGCTGTGGCGGCGCGATTGGTCTTGGGAAGAAATTTCGGCGACGGTGGTGAATTTTTGGATGAAAAACTCTGACGCGATCGCCTTTTGGAAACATCGTTTAGACGACGCGGGCCACGGCAGTCTGATCGTGTCCCGCGTCGGTAACGCAGCGGGGTTGCGCCAGGAATTTGAGGCTCTGTGGAAAATTTAGGGCCGTTGAACGTCGGCGGAGAACCGTGCGCCGCTGGTCTTGGCCCCGGTCAGCTCCGCCAGCGTCAGATCCGCGCCGGTCAAGTCCGCGTCGGTCAGGTCGGCGTTGCGCAGGTTGGCATAAAACAGCACCGCCCGATCGAGCTTGGCTCCGTTCAAAAACGCCTGGAATAGGTTGGCGTTGGTCAAATCCGCCCCCGACAGGGTTGCGCCGATCAGATTGGTGGCCTGCAACTTGGCTTCCAGCAGCTTTGCGCCGGACAAATCCACCCCTTGCAAATTTGAGCCGGTGAAATCCGCGCCCGACCAGTCAGTATTAGCCAGCTTGGCGTTGGACAGGTTCACACCCACCAAACTTGCGCCGCTGAAACTCGCGCCGGTCAGGTCAGCACCGCTGAGATCGCAGCCGTTGCAGGCGTTGGTGCGTCTCAATTTCAGCACATCCTGTTCCGAAAAAGCGGCGACGGGCAGCCCGAGGCTACCCAGGAAAACCCCGCTGAGAACAAGGGCGATCGCGCGGTGGGCCTTCAGCTTCAGCATGGCGAGTGGCGCAGGGGAGAACGTTGCAAAACGGTGATGGCGGTGAAACCAATGCCATTATCTTAAACGGCGCAACCAACCCACAAGCGGAATTCGGAGGGCGATCGTGCGGAGGATTGGACTCACGGGCGGGATTGCGACGGGCAAAACCACCGTGTCGGACTATTTGGCGACGCGCTACGGCGTGCCGGTGCTGGATGCGGATGACCTGGCGCGGGCGGCGGTGGAGCCAGGATCGCCGATTTTGCCGGCGATCGCCCAGCGGTTTGGCACGCATCTGATTCGGGCCGATGGCTCGCTCGATCGGCCGCGGCTGGGCGAGATTATTTTTCATCACCCGGCCGATCGGCAGTGGCTGGAGGCACAAATTCACCCGATCGTCCGGGCCGATTTAGCCACGGGCATTGCCGATCGCGCGGGGCAACCGGGGCCGATCGTTCTGGCCGTGCCGCTGCTGTTTGAGGCAAATATGACGGATTTGGTCAGCGAAATTTGGGTGGTGACTTGCGATCGGGCCCAGCAGGTGGCGCGGCTGATGGCCCGCAACGGCCTGGGCCACGACGAGGCGATCGCCCGGATCGACAGCCAATGGCCCCTGGAGCGCAAGATTGATCGGGCGGATGTGCTGCTGGAAAACACCGGATCCTTGGCGGATTTATTGGCACAGGTCGATCGGGCCTGGGCGCAATCCGTAGACTAGAATTTTCGACATTCTGCCCACTGAAATTGTCAACAATCCACTGGACTTTGTGGAGAATTTCAGTCGAAATCACCCCCCTTACTTCGGATTACTCCTAACTGTGCGATCGCCCATGATAGTCTCCCCACAACCCGTTTCAGCCGCCAGCGCATCCTTTGATCAATCCCTTGGTGCGGCGCTCACCAAGCGATCGATCCGCGTTTTACAAATCAATCTGGGCAAGCGTTGTAATTTGGCTTGCACCCATTGCCACGTGGAAGCGGGGCCCCAGCGCACCGAAGAATTGAGCACCGAGGTTTGTGACCAATTAATTGATGTGATTCAGCGGTTTCCGCAACTGGAAACGGTGGATTTAACCGGTGGTGCGCCGGAAATGAATTATGGCTTTCGTCCGCTAGTCGCAGCGGCGTTTGCGGCCCAAAAATCAATTATTGTTCGATCGAATCTGACTATTTTCTTTGTAGACGGATTCGAGGATTTACCGGAATTTTTCGCCGCTCATCGGGTGCGGGTGGTGGCATCCTTGCCCTGTTATTTGGCGGAAAATGTCGATCGCCAGCGGGGCAGCGGTGTGTTTGATCGCTCGATCGCCGCATTGCAACGGCTCAACGATCTCGGCTATGGTCACGATCCCAATTTGGTGATCGATTTGGTCTACAATCCACCGATTCCCAGCCGCGATCGGTTCTCGCTGCCCCCCGACCAAGCAACCCTAGAACAGGCCTATCAACAGCGACTCTTGGCAGATCACGGAATTGTTTTTAATCATTTATTGACGATTACCAATCTACCGATCGGCCGCACCAAACTTGCCCTACAGGCCCGGCAATTGGAAGCGGATTATTGTCAATTCCTGGCGGATAATTTCAATCCCGCAACGGTCGCCGGGTTGATGTGTCGTGATGAGTTATCCGTGGACTATCGCGGCTATCTTTACGATTGTGATTTTAATCAAATGGAATCGATTCCCGCCCGATCGCCCGATGGTAAAATTCTGACCCTGGCGGATCTGTTGGCGGCTAATTCCCTTGACTTGATCCAAACCGTCCAGACCGATCGCCACTGTTACGGTTGCACGGCCGGCGCGGGTTCCAGTTGTGGCGGCGCACTCACCTAGCCGATCGCCCACTCTTTTTTGACCCCTTGATCACCCAATCATCCCCCGTTTTTGTAGGAATAACTGATTATGGATGTGCAATTTCGTGAATTCGATCCGTTTAATGTTTGGATTTGGCTAGAGTTTGATACGGTTCCCGGTCGGATGGAACAACAATATATTGAGGAAGTGTTTAATTCTTGGTTTTTTCTCGGCAAGTTGGGCGGGTTTAATGCCGAAAATGTGCAAGTCCAAGAAGTCGGTTTAGACCTCAGCTACATGGACTATGACAGTGAATCCCTCGACCAATCGATGATGGCTTTGATGCACAACATGGGCGAGGTGGAATTTGAAGGAACACGCGCCCGGTGTTGGCTCGATTTGGGCACGAGCGACGCGATCGCCCTGGACGTTTTAATTAATGCCTTCGCCCAGCTCAGTCGCGAATTTATGGAAATCCAACGCCTTAGCATCGGGGGCGAAGACGAAGATTGGCCGATCGACCCCAGCAAGCGCCAGTCCGAAGCAGATTTTAACTAATCGTTGGACATCGTAAATTGTTAACAATCATGGTTGGCAATGGGTGGGTGATCAGCCATTAACCATTCAGGCGCGATCGCCAATCTTGCCAGCGCAATTTCAGCGACACATACAGCGGCAATTGGTAATGTTCCAGCAGCAACCACGCCGCCAAAATCAAGTGCCCGATCGCCGCTGAAATGAACCACCCTTGGCTAAATCCGACCGATCGCGCCCCGGGCAGCGGTGGAAATAGATATTGCGACAGCCCAATGATCCCCACCGGCCCGATCGCCAGCCCCGCCGCCACGATCCAAATGGCCGGCGTGAGGTCATCGCTACTGTGGCGCACCGGCTGCCACGATCGCCCCATCCAGCGCCACTGCAACGGTTGGGTGCTGTCCTCCACGCGCAAAATCTGGGCTGATAAATCCAGCGTGAACAAGTGCCGACAAAAATCGCACGCCCACGCCTCATCCATCATCGCCATCGCCTGGAGCTGCCCGTGATTGCAGATCGGGCAGGGGTGTTGATCGCGATCGTCCAGGGGAGCCAGCACCGACCAGCCGATCGCCCGGGCCTTGTTGGGTTTGCTGAAGCGTGGGGGCCGATCGCCCGATCGCGAACTATCAAACGCACTCATGGGGGTCAATCATCCAAACCAGCCGAATCCTCATCGCTCAGTCTAGCCACGCGATCGCCCCGATCTGCCATCCCTTAAGAAACTTCACGCCCTTTGACCCGACTCGATTCATCGTTCCCACACTCTGAGTGGGAACGCCCTCCCCGACGCTCTGCGTCGAAACACCCCCAACCGGACGCAGAGCGTCAAACCACCATTCCCACGCAGAGCATGGGAACGATCGAAGAATCTCGATTGGGCGATCAACGATGCGTGGGAGAACAAATCAACCGTTTCGCAACCCTTTGACCGTCCTCCCGCAGCACCCTCACCCGATCACCTCGGGATCAATGCCCAACTCCCGCAGCCGGGCGGCCAGGAGATCGGCCCGTTGCTCCGCTTGTTCTGCTCGCTGGGCCTCCGTGGCGACCCGTTGACGTTCGACCGCGGCCCGATCGCGCTCCACTTCCGCTTCACTGCGATAGCGTCGGCCCCGCGCGTCGTACCAGGTGAGGACTGCCCGATCGAACGGGTCATCCACCAGCCGATCGAGCCCAATCCCTAAGCCAATTTCCGGCATCCAACAGGGTTCACCACTTTGCCGTTGATAGACCCCATCCACCAGCTTGTAAACCTCAAAAGGATCATGACCATCCCGCTGCCAAAACTCGGGATTATAGATCACGTAATACAACACGCCTAAACGGGTGTAGATCGCCATTTGGCTGTCGTATTCCCCGCCCGGTGTGTGGGACACCATTTCCAACGTCAAAATCGGCGGGATGTTGTTTTCCGTCCACGTAATGTAGCTACGGCGCGATTTCCCATCCTTGTGGCGATCGACCCCAATGCTCAGAAAGGCATCGGGAATTACCGGCACGCGCAGATTAGACCCGGTGGTGTGATAAATCCCCATATCGCCCGAAAAGAACCAGCCTTCTCGATGTCGCCAGATGTAGTTCAGCAACATCAACAGCACACCGGGAATGAACATATTGGTCTTCGTTATCCACGGGCGTATCGTCGGAGTCCGGTAGCTCGTCAACGGGGGGCAGCGAGTTTAATAAGTCCAGGGAAAGGGGCAGCATGGGGCGGCGCTCCTGGCGATCGGTTGCGGCCTAACAGTCTCCATTCTGGCAAAGGATTTTGGCCAAGGCTGATTCCGGTTTCGATCGCTCCTCGGTTCGGTGGATGGGGAGCCACAGGATAGAATGAAGCCGACAAGATTCTTAACGCGCGATCGGGCGCTGAATCTTCCCTCACCCCAACTCGGCTGAACGCCCCTCCCGATCGCCCTCAGCCATCCGCCGCAAAAAGAGACAAGCAACCAAGCAATGGGAAAAGTCGTTGGCATCGATCTCGGTACGACCAACTCCGTCGTCGCCGTCATGGAAGGCGGTAAACCCGTCGTCATTGCCAATGCCGAAGGGATGCGTACCACGCCCTCCGTCGTCGGGTTCAGCAAAGACGGCGAAAAGGTTGTGGGGCAAATGGCGCGCCGCCAAACCGTCCTCAACCCCCAAAACACCTTTTATGGCCTGAAGCGGTTTATTGGCCGCAAATACGACGAACTGTCGCCCTCGTCCAAGCGCGTGCCCTACACGATCCGCCGCAACGACGATGGCAACGTGCGCGTGGTGTGCCCCAAGTTGCAGCGCGACTTTCCGGCGGAAGAACTGTCGGCGATGATTTTGCGGAAGCTGGCCGACGAAGCCGAGCGCTATTTGGGTCAGCCCGTGACCGGCGCGGTGATTACGGTTCCGGCCTATTTCAACGACTCCCAACGGCAGGCCACGCGCGATGCGGGGCGGATTGCCGGGCTGGAAGTGAAGCGGATTATTAATGAACCGACGGCGGCGGCGTTGGCCTATGGCCTCGATCGCGCCAGTAGCCAGACGGTGCTGGTGTTTGACCTGGGCGGCGGCACGTTTGATGTGTCCCTGCTGGAAGTGGGCGATGGGGTCTTTGAGGTGAAGGCCACCAGCGGCGACACGCAGTTGGGCGGGAATGATTTCGATCGCAAAATTGTCGATTGGCTGGCGGAGCAGTTCCTGGAAACCGAGGGGCTGGACTTGCGGCGCGATCGCCAATCCTTGCAACGGCTGACGGAAGCGGCGGAAAAGGCCAAGATCGAGCTATCCGGCGTGGGCGCGACCGAAATTAATTTGCCCTTCATCACCGCCACGGAGGACGGGCCGAAGCATTTGGAAACCCGCCTGACCCGATCGCAGTTTGAAGGTCTCTGCACCGACTTGATCGAACGGATTCGCGCGCCCCTGAAGCGGGCCTTTGTGGATGCGGGGTTGCGGCCGTCCCAAATTGATGAAGTGGTGCTGGTGGGCGGCTCCACGCGGATTCCCTTTGTGCAGGACGTGGTGCGATCGCTCGTGGGCAAGGAACCCAGCCAAAACGTCAACCCCGATGAGGTGGTGGCCGTGGGCGCGGCGATCCAAGCCGGTATCCTGGGCGGCGAGGTGAAAGACATTTTGCTGCTGGACGTTACGCCCCTGTCCCTGGGCTTGGAAACCTCCGGCGGCGTGATGAAAAAGCTGATTCCGCGCAACACGACGATTCCCGTGCGGCGATCGGACATGTTCTCCACCAGCGAAAACAACCAAACCCAGGTGGAAATCCATATCCTGCAAGGGGAGCGGGAAATGGCCGCCAACAACAAATCCCTCGGGAAATTTATCCTGAAGGGCTTGCCCCCCGCGCCGCGCGGTGTGCCCCAAGTGCGCGTGGCCTTTGACATCGACGCGAACGGTATTTTGCAAGTGACGGCCCTGGACATGACCACGGGCCGCGAGCAAAGCGTGATCATCCAAGACGCTTCGACCCTGAACGAGGCGGAGGTGCAAAAGGCGATCGAGGAGGCCCAACAGTTCGCCGACCAGGATCGATCGCAGCGCGATCGGGTGGAAAAACGCAACCGGGCCGAAGCCCTCACCTTCCAGGCCGAGCGGCAACTGCGGGAGGCGACCCTCGACTTTGGGATGCAGTTTGTGGATATCCACCGCCGGGCGATCGAAAAAACCGTCAAGGCCCTGCGCGAGGCGATCGCCGCCAACGACGATATCGAAATCGATCGCACCCAAGCCGACCTGCAAGACGCGCTCTACAACCTGAACCGCGACGTGCGTGAGCGCTACGCCGAAGAGGACGACGACGACTTCTTTGGCTCCATTCGCCGCACCTTCCAGGATGGGCGCGACGCGGTGATGGGCGGCGGCTACGACTCGCGCGACTACGGGCGGGGCGACTATGGCCGCAGTGACTTCGGGCGCGATCCCTACGGCCGCAGCGAGGGGGGACGCGGTGACTCCCTGGGCCAGGGCGATCGCCGCCGGGAACCCAGCCGCCCGCCCGCCCCACGCGATCCCTACGATCTGGGCTACGGCGGCGGATACAGCAGCCCAGCCGATCGCCCCGGCCGGCCGGCGGCCCGCGATGGCTACGGGCGATCGGGCGATCGCCGCGACAACCGAACCAATGGCAGCACCAGCCAACCGCGCGATCGTCGCCCCGTCAACGACAACTGGGACGATGACGACGACTGGTTCTAAACCCTTCCTAAAACCCACCAACTCATTATTGGTCGATCGCCTCGGGGTCGATGCCCAACTCCCGCAACCGGGCGGCTAGTCGATCGGCTCGTTGGCGTTCTCGATCGGCCCGTTGGCGCTCTTCCAACAGACTGGAAAACGGCTGACCATCGGGCCGCAACAGGGTCAGCGTGTCTTCGCCCGGTTGGAAGCGAATCCCCAGTCGCGGACTGACCCAATCATTGACTTCATCCACCGGCTCCAAATCGCCCCCTGAGCCTCGAACCAAAATGCTTAGGTCGTTGCGATCGGGATCGTAGATGTAATATTCCTCCACGCCGTAGCGGTGATAAAACATCTGCTTTTTCAGCATTTCGGCTAAACGATTTCCCGGCGACAGAATTTCAAACACCACCTGCGGGGCGACGTAATTTTCGCGCCACTGCATATACGATCCTCGATCGCCCTTGGCCACCCCAAACACCACCATCACATCGGGCGCTTGGCGGGTTTTGTTGTCACCTTCCACGGGATACCAGAGCAGATCGCCCGCCACAAACACCTGCGGATCGTCGGCAAACAGGGCCGCCAGATTGCTTTGGATCGTCACAATCCATTGGAATTGTTTAGTGTTGTCCGCCATCGGTTGGCCGTCGCTATCGGGATACTCGATCGGTTTGGCTGGCACTGGCCCCGGTTCGATGGGTGAGGTGGGGGTTTGGGCAATCATTGGCGAATCCTCACGATCGCAGTTGGCTTCATTATGACAAGGGGCGATCACTCGCCGGTAGCAAACAGCAATGGGCGCATCGCGGTAAGCTGGAAAGCCGAAGCTCGCATTGCGATCGCTGCTCTTTGAATCCAAACTCGTTGAATGCAGAATTTCCGCAACTACTACGCGATCCTCGGCGTTGCCAAAGAAGCCACCGGCGACGAAATTAAACGCGCCTTCCGACGCTTGGCGCGGCAATATCACCCCGACCTGAACCCCGGAAACAAGGAAGCCGAAGAGCGCTTCAAGGATCTGGGCGAGGCCTACGAGGTTTTGTCGGATGCGACCAAGCGTGCCCAGTACGACGAGTACAGCAAATTTTGGAAACAAAAGGGCTTCCAGAATGCCCGCCGGGCGGCGGCCGCGGCCAATCGCACCTGGGGCGATCGACCAGAAGCGCGCGTGGCCGAAAACCTGGACTACAGCGAGTTCATCGACTTCAATAGCTTTGTCGATCGACTGCTGACCCGGCGCGGCGAACCGGCCGCCCCGCCCCAACCCGGCAGCCGCGACTACTATCGCCCCGGCACCACCCGCACCGCCTACACCGTCAAGGCCGCCGCCGCCCGGGATGCCGAAGCCCGCCTGACGATTCCCCTAGAAAAGGCCTTTAGCGGCGGGCGCGAGCGGATTCGCCTGGAAGATGGCCGATCGCTCGAAGTGAATATGCCGCCCGGATTGGTCACGGGCCAGCGCATCCGCCTGAAAAATCAGGGCATCAACGGCGGCGATCTGTTTTTGAAAATTACCGTCGCGCCCCACGACTTTTTCCGGCTCGAAGGGGTCGATCTCTATTGCGATGTGCCGGTGACTCCCAGCGAGGCCGTGTTGGGCAGCGCGATCGAAGTGCCCACCCTCGATGGGTTGGTGAAGATGAACCTGCCGCGCGGCGTGCGCCACGGCCAGCGGTTACGCCTGTCGAACAAGGGCTACCCGATCAATCGCGATCGACGCGGCGACCAGATTGTTGAAATCCAAATCGCCACGCCGACCCAACTCAGCACCGATGAATTGGCGCTGTATGAACAATTACGGGCGATCGAATCCTTCGAGCCTCGGGCGAATTTGCCGATTTGATTGGCCGATTGGGATGCGATCGAGGGGATGGGGAGCCACTCGATCGATCCGTTGGATTCATCAACCCATCAACGGCTAAATGTCGCCAAACTCCTGGCCGCTGCCCGTCCAGTTAAAGTCGGTGATCCGCAACTGGAGCGAGCCAGATTGTCGCTCCGGATCCACCCGCAGCAGTAGCCCATAGGTGCGACGGCTGTATTCGAGGGTGTAGCTGCTGTCGATCATCTCGCGGGTGTCAATGTTGTAGACCTGTTGGAAGCCGACGCGGATGGGGCCATAGACCTGTTGGCTGAGGCCCACGACGGCGACCCGGTTATCGCCCACGCGATCGAAAATAAACGGTGACTCGGAGTTGTCCTGCCGCCAGTTTTCGATATAGCCCAGGGTGAAGGCGGTGTAGTCCAACCAGGGGCGGGAAAAGTGGCCGAACTGTCCCTGGAGGACGATCGACCCCTGAAACACGTTTTGATAGTCGCCGCTGCTGTAGTTTTGCCACACCATCTGGACGCGCGGAATCAGCCGAACGCCGGGCCGCAACGCCACGGGGCTGTAGCGCAAACCGGCCTCGGGCGTGGCGGGCAGGGCTTCCCCTTGCCACAGGACGATCGGGCGGGCCAGGCCGATCGCCACCTGGGTGCGATCGAGCGTGATCAAGTCCTCATCATTGCGATTCGGTTCATCAATCAACCCTGCGAAATCCGACTCGGCATTGATGTTTTGGTAGCCCAATTGGTAGTTGGCGATGAAACCGGTTTTGCCGATCGGGATTTGGGGCGAGGTCAGCACCGCGCCCACGCTGCGATTCACCGTCCGATAGCCAAAGGATCCGTTAAACAGTCGATCGCGATAGCTATATTCCAGCGTCAGCGAATGGGCCCCCAAACTGGTGGGAATGATTTGGTTGAGGCGCAGGCTACCCCGGAAGTCGTCTTCAAAGCGATCGGGATCGAGGGTCGTGAACCGAGCCACACCCAGCAACGAGGTGGTCGGCGACAGTTGCGCCGTTAGTCGCGCCTGCAATCCCAGCACGTCCAGCCCGATCGGCCCACTGGCCGTATCGTCAAAAAACGCCCGTTGCAACAGATATTGCGGCGTAACGCGCAACCGAACCGTAGGCGTGCGGATCACCTCAAACTGCCGCTGCAGATACAGCCCGCCGCGATCTTCCCCGTCGTAGCGAATCTCAAACGGTTGGGGGGGCTTCTCGCGCCGATCGATCACCGTGCGCCGCGTCCAGAGGGGCAGGCTGAATTGGTTGTCAAACACCACGCGCGGCCGATCGGCAATCAGCTCATCCCGCAAGGGCGACAGTCGCCGCAGCCGGGCCCGATCGGCGCGAATTTCCGTTTCGGGCGGGGAGAACGGATCATTCGTGATCCGCACATTTTGCGCCACCCAGCCGTTCGGGTCGAAGTCGATTCGATCGGCCTGGAAGCGAAAATTCTGCACCTCGCCCACCTGGCCCGGCGGTGGATCCACCAAGCCAAAGCTCCCCGTGCCCACCTGTAGCCCAAATTGCCCGGTTTGGCGCACATCGCGCAGGGGTTCATTCACCGAAATCCGATCGCTCAGGGGCCGATCGAGCGCCGGGTTATAGGGCCCCGCCGTAATCACCTCAGCCGGCGCAAAGTCTTCGCCCGCCGTGGGTTGGAACACTTCCCCATAGCCATCAAACAACGCGCCGTCGCCTTGGATCAGGTTGTATTCCATCCGCGCCCCTCGGATCACCTGTTGGCCACGGGTGAGGGCCACGTTCCCTTCGGCGAGGGCGATCCGATTGTCGAGGTTCACCTGGAGCCGATCGGCGTTGATCACCGCGCCCTGGTAGCGCATGGTGACATTCCCGATCGCAATGAACAGTTGCCGAAACGAGTCAAATTCTTGGCGATCGGCCGTGACCTCGATCGCCCCAATGGCTCCCGGTGGCAGGTTCGGCAGCTCGGGGCGGGGTGGGCGGTTGCCCCCGGGCCGATCGGTGGCGGCCGGGGCCTTGGCCGGGTCGTCAGCGGTGGGCTGCGGGGGACGATCGCGATCAATCGGGCGATCGGTAGGCTGATCCGTGGGCTGATCCGTGGGCTGATCCGTGGGCTGATCCGTGGGCGATCGGGGATCCTCTGGCGGATCAAAACCTCCATTGGCCGGGGCCGGTGGCTCCCCGGTGTCCGTCGTCGATCGGGGTGGCTCCGTGGGACTGTTGACCGCCCCACCCGGGGCCGGATCGCCCGACTCCCCGGGAATCAGCGGCGGCACATCCCGCAAAGGGTCATCGCTATTGTTGGTAGAGCTGTTGTTAGTAGAGCTGTCGTTGGTAGAACTGCTCACCGGACGGGTTGTCGGCTCGTTGGCCGTTTCAGCACGCGGCCCATCGCTCTCGGCGTTCGCAGTCTGATTGGCCGCCTCGGCTCGATCCCGCGCGCGCTGCTGGGTCTGGGACGATCGACCGGTGGCCGCCGGGGCCGAGGATTGCGATCGGGCGGGGGGCAAGCGGCGACGATCGGCCCTGCGGCCCGCCTCAGACGGATCCACATCGGCCGGCCGGCCATCCACATGAATAATCGCCTGATTGGGCCCCAGAGCATTGGCCCCGCTCGGTTCCCGGCGGTGCTGTTGTCGAAAATCGCGCAGGGAGCCGGGCCGCAACGATCGGGTGCGGCGGGGCGGCAAGGCCCCCAAACGCCGAGGCGTAGGTTGCCCAGACGAAGGGGCGACTGGCTCAGGGGAGCGATCGCCCGCAGCAGCCGTTGGCTCAGACTCGCTCGTCGCGGCGACTTCCTGGACTAGCGGCGGCATCTCGGGCGGTAGCACCGGATAGGGCATAAACTCAGTCGTCCAATGAGCAAAAAAACACGACAATCAGCCACGCGATCGCGTCGAACACGATCCCCCCAAAAACCAACGCCTCGGGCAACGGCGCTAGCGTGGTTATTCTACTGGCAATAGTACTGGGGTTGCCGGCATGGAAATCCTTGCCGCCACACACAAAAACTCAGCGTAGCAAACCAGTGGCTATCGCTGACCAGTGGCTATCGCTGAGTTTCTAGATCAAACCCTTGATCGGAGCCGTCGCGGGGCCAATGGGCGAGCCACCGACTGCGAGCCGCCGATCAATCGTTGATTTATTCAAAGTCGCGGCGGTTGGGGTTCCGAGACGGGTCGTTGGAGAGAAAACCAAACACAAACAGGCCAATAAAGAACGAGACAACAACGTATACAGTGATTTTAAGCGCTAGCATTTGTATTGCTCCGAACGAAGAAAGCGGCTTGGGGAGGGGCTTTGCGGGGTGGCAACGGCGGTGATCAGCCAATGACGCGATCGCCGATGGTGGCTAAGTCCCGACGGTGGCCCCTGGGTACTTTCGGATCACGATCGAGGGAGTGCGCAAAGCAACGCCGATCGAACGCGGTGCGACAGCCTCCCTATGATACCAATCGGTTGATACTAATCGAGCCTGATCGAATCTTGCACCCGTGGTCTGCGATCCGGGATGTCCCGATCCAGATTTCCCAATGAAGATTTTCCGATCCAAGTTGATTTCATATTGATTCCAAATTGATTCCAATGATCCAACTGTTGCGATCGCACCAGCCGTGAATAGTCGTCATTTGCCATCCGCCCCCTGTTCTGACTCCTTCACCGAGCGATCGGCCTGGTTGGCCTGGTCGCGGGTTCCGGAGATGGGGCCGGTGTTGCTGCGGCGAGTGCAGCAGGCTTGCGGTTCCTTGGTGGCGGCCTGGACGGCTTCGGAGCGGGAGTTGGGCGAAATCGAGGGCATTGGCCCCCAACGCTTGGCAAAAATCATGGAAGGGCGATCGACGATCGACCCAGCCCAACTGCTGACGGATTGGACGCGCAAAAACCCCCATTTTTGGACTCCCGCCGACCCGGCCTATCCGCGCCTGTTGCTCGAAATTCCCGACTTTCCGCCCCTGTTGTACTACCGCGGCCAGCCGGAACCGGCGGAGCTGACGGGCGATCGCCCCCTGATTGCGATCGTCGGCACGCGTCGCCCCACGGACTACGGCCAGCGCTGGGCCCGCACCCTGACCGCTGCCTTGACGCGTGCGGGCTTTGGGATTGTGTCTGGGTTGGCGGATGGCGTGGATGGCGACAGTCACCGGGCTTGCTTGGCGGCGGGTGGGCGCACGGTGGCGGTGTTGGGCACGGGGGTCGATCGGGTCTATCCCAGCAACCATCGCACCCTATATGGGCAAATCGTCGGCACGCCGGAACATCCAGGCCACGGCTTTGCTCTCAGTGAATATCCCAGCGGCACGGGGCCCGATCGCACCCACTTTCCCCGCCGCAACCGGATTGTGGCGGGCATTTCCCGCGCCACGATCGTGATCGAAGGGGGATGCAAGTCTGGCGCACTGATTACGGCGTATCAGGCCGCGGATTATGGGCGCGAGGTCTATGTGCTACCCGGCTCGTTGGAAATGAAGCAATCCGAAGGTTGCCTGAAGCTGATTAGCACCGGGGCCCAGGTGATTTTGAGCGAGAATCATTTGCTGGAAATGTTGGGCGGATTGCCCCAGCTCGATCGCCCTGACGATCACGCCCTCGATCGCACCCTCGATCGCCAAAATACCGGTGTTGCATCGGTTACATCATCAATTGCATCGTCAGTTCCGTCGTCACTTGTGCCATCGGCATCCCAATCCCGATCGCCCGATCGCCCGCCTGCCGAAGCCAGCCCCTCCATCACCCCAACGCCCGCTGCACCAACCCCCGATCTATCGCCCAATGCGGCAAAAGTGCTGAAGGCGATCGACCCGACTCCCACATCCTTTGATGCGATCGTGGCAGAAAGCGGCCTCGGCACGGGCAATGTGATGGCGGCCCTGACGGAATTAGAACTACTGGGATTGGCCACCCAACTGCCGGGAATGCGCTACCAAAAATCCTGAGGGATCACGAGTCGGCCGGGGCCTCGCCCACCGCCGCAATCACCGCCAAGGCCGCCAAAGGAGCCGTCACCGCCCGCAAGACTCGCGACCCCAGGGAAACCACCTGCCAACCGGCCGCCTCGGCCTGGGCAATTTCGGCGGGAGTCCAGCCGCCTTCGGGGCCAATGGCCAGGGCGATCGGCCCCGTGGGGTGCTGCGGCTGGTGGGATTGCAAAGCTGTGAGCAAGGGAGGAGCCGATCGACGGGCCACACAGAGCCAGCGGGGCCCGATCGGGTCAGCGGCAGCGATCGCCTCGGCCCAAGGCAGCGGCTCGGCAATCGTGGGAATCGTGGCCCGCTCCGCCTGTTCCGCCGCCTCCCGGGCAATCCGCCGCCAGCGATCGAGCCGGTTGGCATTCGGTTGCAGCAGGGTGCGATCGCTCAACACCGGCACAATCTGCGCCACGCCCAGTTCCGTCGCCTGCCGCACCACCTCATCAAACCCCGACCCCTTCGGCAGCGCCGCCATCAGGGTCACGGCCCAGCCCGCCTCGATCGGTTCCGGCAACGGTTCGATCGCCCGCGCCCCCGTCTCCGCCAGCGCCATCAGCCACCAGCGACTGCCCTCGATCGGCTGCTCCAAAATCGCCACCACCCGATCGCCCAGGGCCAGCCGCAACACCCGGCGCAAATAGCGGTCTTGCTCAGCAGTCAGGGCGATCGCCCCATCCCGCCACTGCTCGATCGCAATCGCCAATCGCTGTAATTCCTTCATCGGTTTTGTCGCATCATCCAAAACATCAGGTCAGTCAGGCTATGAGATCAGCCAGAACAATGGAATAGGTGTAGGCATAGACGACTCAAAGACCACTCAAATCATTGGTTAATTGAGTAATCCAGTGCCTTATCAACCAATCGATCAACCATTTCAAATCTCATGCAATAATCAGTGCCATTCGTGAGCAATAGACGTACAACAATGGGCGCTGGGCAAGGGCAGTTTAATGGATCACGATCAGTACGTCAGGAAAGGCTCACAGCCAGCCAGCCCCTGAGGTTATCCGCCGGATTTACTTTACTCGAACTATTAGTTGTTGTCGTACTAATCGGAATTTTGACAGCGATCGCGGCCCCCGTGTGGCTGTCTTTTTTGGATAGTCAGCGTCTATCGCAGGCCCAGGATGCGTCCATGCGCGTGTTGCGCGATGCTCAGGCGAAGGCGCGCCAACGCAAACAGGTTTGGGAAGCCTGTTTTAGCGATTTGCCCACGGGTATTTATTATTCAGTTCACCCAAGAATTACGTCAGGATTTTGTAGCAATGCCCAATGGCAACCGCTGTTAGCGGAAGCGTCGGGCGTGGCCGGTGTGGCGATGGATTCAACCAACACCACGTTTCGATCGCGCAGCGGAATTTATCGAATGCAGTTTCAAGACAAAGGCTGGGCTAATGGACAGTTAGGCCGCGTCACCTTTCGCCTCCGAAATCGCCCCGATCCCATCCGCAGTTGCACATTTACATCAACATTATTGGGGGCATTACGGTTCGATCGCGACAAAGCCTGCTTCAAGTGATCCCAACGATTAAACCGCAATTTTATTGGGATTAAATCGGGATTAAATCGGGATTAAATCGGGATAAAACCCTGCTCAATCGCCATCCCCAATGGAATCGATTCGCTGATCCGCCGTGCTGAACCCATGAAAATTCAACCGATCCCCGAAAACCCGGCCGGAGTTTTGGTAGGTTGCTGGCAGTCATCAATAATGTTGAGAAATCTGCCATGTGTGCTGCTGCGATCGACCGGGGCCATTTGCTGACCGAACAGGCGAACCCCGATAGCGAGGCGCTCGATCGGCTGTCATCGCTGGAAATTGTCGATTTGTTTAACCGCGAGGATGCGAAAACCCTGGCGGCGATCGCCCAGGCGCGGGAACCGTTGGCGCGGGCGATCGACCTGAGCGCGGCGGCCCTGGCGCAGGGCGGGCGACTGTTTTATATCGGCGCGGGCACGAGCGGCCGGCTGGGCGTGTTGGATGCGTCGGAATGTCCGCCCACCTTTTGCACGGATCCGGAGATGGTGCAGGGGATCATTGCGGGCGGGCCGCCGGCCCTGCTGAAAAGCTCTGAGGCCCTGGAGGATCGCGCGGACGATGGGGCGGCGGCGATCGCCGAACGATCGGTGGGCGATCGGGATGTGGTGGTGGGAATCACGGCCGGCGGCACAACGCCCTACGTCCAGGGCGCATTGATCGAAGCGGCGCGGCGGGGGGCAAAAACGGTGTTTATGGCCTGCGTGCCGATCGCCCAAGTGCCGCCGCCGGGGGGATCGGTGGATGCGGATATTCGGCTGTTGGTGGGGCCAGAAATTTTGGCGGGTTCGACGCGGCTGAAGTCGGGCACAGTGACCAAAATGGCGCTGAATCTGATTTCCACCGGGGCGATGGTCAAGCTGGGCAAGGTCTATGGCAATCGGATGGTGGATGTGTCCGTCACGAATACGAAGCTGCGCGATCGGGCGGTGCGGATGGTGCGGGACTTGGCGGCGGTCGATCGCCCCACGGCCGAAGCCCTGTTGGCGCGATCGGGCGATCGGGTGAAAACGGCGCTGCTGATGCATTGGGCCGGGGTCGATCGCACCCAAGCCGACCAGTTCCTGACCCAGGCCGCCGGCCAACTGCGCACCGCCCTGGAATTGGCCACGGCGGCCCCTGAGGGTCGCGCTGAGTAACGGTTCGGCAATCCCGATCGCCCCGGCCGGGCAACTGCGATAGGATGAGGCGTACTGCATTCCCGAACCCAAACCGGAAACCGCCATGCCCCTCGCCTCCGAAAATTTGGCAACCAGCGCGATCGCCCTCGCCGCCCTTGTCATTCTCGGCTGGGGGTTCTACCGCGCCCGCCCCTTTGGCAAGCTTGGAATCCTCGCCTGGTTGCAATCCGTCGCCCTGATGTTGCCCTGGCTGGCTTTCTTCACCCTGTTTGCCGTGGGGATTTATCTCAACCTGGCGGGGATTCTGCTGGTGTTGGCCCTGTCCACGGGGTTGTATATCGTGTTGGGAAATCGGTTGCGGGCCGCTGCCAAGGATCTGCCACCGCCGCCGCTACCGACCCTGGCCCACCCGGAAACCACCTCCGAAACGGAGTCCGCCGCGATCGAAGGGGCCGCCGCTCCGCCCGTACCGATTCCCGGCATGGCGACGATCGTGCCGATTCCCGCCGAAGACTTGAAGGTGATCCAGGGGATCTTTGGCATTGATACGTTTTTTGTGACCGAAACCGTCCCCTACCAAGAGGGCGCGATCCTGAAGGGCAATTTGCGCGGCGAACCGGCCAACGTCCACGCCGCCTTAACCCAAAAGCTGCAAGAGCGCCTGGGCGATCGCTACCGGCTGTTTTTGGTGGAAGGGCCGGACGAGCGCCCCACCTGCGTGGTGTTGCCCAGCAGCACGGATCCAAAACCCGCCTCGATCGGCCAAAGCATTTTTGCGGTGGGGCTGATGCTGGCGACGATCGCCACCTGTCTGGAATCGGCGGGCTTGCTGCAAGGGTTTGACCTATTTGCCACGCCCGATCGATGGATGGAAGCCCTGCCGATCGCCCTCGGCCTGCTCGCGATCCTCAGCATTCACGAAATTGGCCACCAAGTGACGGCCCGCAAGCTGAATGTGAAACTCAGCCTGCCCTACTTCCTGCCCGTGTGGCAGATTGGCTCCTTTGGGGCCTTCAACCGGTTTGAGTCCCTTTTGCCGAATCGCCAAAGCCTCTGTGATATTGCCCTGGCGGGGCCGGTGGCCGGCGGTACGGTGTCGCTGCTGATGTTGTTGGTGGGGCTGGAGCTGTCCGCGCCGGGCAGCCAATTCCAAATTCCCTCGGAGTTTTTCCAAGGCTCGATTTTGGTGGGAACCCTGGCGAAGTTGGTGCTGGGAACCAAGCTGCAAGCGCCGTTGGTGGATATTCACCCGCTGGTGGCGATCGGCTGGCTGGGGCTGGTGATTACGGCGATTAACCTGATGCCGGCGGGTCAGCTCGATGGCGGTCGGATTGTGCAGGCGATCTACGGTCGCAAAACCGCTCGCCGCACGACGATCGGCACGGTGGTGGTGTTGGCGCTCGCGTCCCTGGCGACTCCGTTGGCGCTGTATTGGGCATTGGTGATTGCCTTCCTGGTGCGGGATTTGGAACGGCCGGCCCTGGAAGAACTGTCGGAGCCGGATGATGCGCGGGCGGCCCTGGGGCTGTTGGTGTTGTTTTTGACAGTGGCGACGCTGCTGCCCCTCACGCCCAGCCTGGCCGGCCGGTTGGGCATCGGCGGTTAGGTAGTCTTCAACCCAATTGACGATCAACAGACATCCCCATGACGCTATTGCAACGGCTGGAACGCTATACCCAAGGGCGATCGACCGAAGTATGGATCGTCCATGCGATCGTCGATGGGGAGCCGGATCAAGTGATGGTGTTTCGCGGCTTTTCGAGTTCGTTGATGCGCCCGACGGCCTTCGATCCCGATGTGCCGGTGTTACCGGACAATGCGGTGATCCAGTCGGTCGATCGGGCCATGGCTCCCTTTAACCCAGACGCGCCGCGCTATCTCGACCATGGCCTCTCGATCGACCATGTGGATGCGCTCTTGGCCGCCGCCGAGAGTTAATGATGGTTAATGCCGAATCAACGCCGCATCACTGACCAAACACAGGCCCCCAACCCGCTTCAGGATTGGTCGCAGGTCATGCACCAGCGCGTCCAATTGGCTGCCGTCATCGCAAGTGGTCAAGATATAGCTATTGCTAAATCCGCGACCCAAATCGTTTCTAAATTCCCCCCGATCGCCCTTACCCGCCGCATCGTGAATCACCGTATATCCCGGACATTTCAATCGATCCAAGATCCCTAAAATCTCCTCCACTTCCAGGGAACTGACAATAATTTCGACGCGCTTTGTTGGCTGCATTGTTAACGTTCCTGAAATTTATAAACCCCAAACCCAAACCCAAACCCCAAAGCCTGAAACTCAACGACAAACTACAAACCCACGAATTTTCCAAATTCCAAATACAGGGGAATTCCGACAATAATATTGAACGGAAAGGTTAAGGCCAGAGCCATCGACACGTAAAAGCTCGGATTGGCTTCCGGGACAGTCATCCGCATGGCGGCAGGCACGGCAATATAAGACGCACTGGCGCACAGCACCGCAAAGAGCAATCCATCGCCCAAGTCAAGACCCAAAACTTTCGCAACGCCAATCCCAATCACCGCATTGATCAAGGGAATAATCACCGAGAAACCAATCAGAAACAGACCAGTTTTTCGCAGATCACCAATGCGCTTTGCGGCAATAATGCCCATGTCCATCAGGAAAAAAGTCAGCACGCCATAGAAAATACTTTGGGTAAAGGGTTGGAGCTTTTCCCAGCCTTTTTCACCGGTTAGCATCCCGATCGCCACACTGCCAATCAACAACAAAACCGACCCATTCAGGAAGGCTTCTTGCAAAACCTCTTTCCAATTCAACGTTTGCTCAGGATCCTCTTTTTGATCAAACAGCCGCACTAAAATCAAGCCAATCACAATGGCTGGGGATTCCATCAACGCCAGGGCGGCGACCATGTAGCCGCCGTAGTGCAAATGCAGCTCATCAAGGAATGAACTGGCCGTGATGAACGTAACGGCGCTGATGGAACCATAGGTGGCAGCGATCGCAGCGGCATTGGGCGCATCGAGCTTCAGCCGCAACACAAAAAAGGTGTAAATCGGAATCAACGAGGCCATGATGATCGCGGCGGTCAAGGTGCTCGCCACGTGCCCATCAAGGCCACTTTGCACCAGTTCGTAGCCACCTTTGAAGCCGATCGCAATCAAAAGATAGAGCGAGAAAAGCTTGGGTAATGGCGCAGGAATTTCCAAATCGGATTTTAGAAAAACCGCCAACATGCCCAAGAAAAAGAACAATACGGGAGGGTTGAGAATATTAGCAATAATCAGGCTACTATCCATAGGCTACTCGCATTCCACGCAGGGCATTGTCAACATCAACCTAGCCTAGGTCAAAAAGTCGTTAAATAGCTGAAAATAATCAAGACTCTTTTTAACAATTATTAACAAAACAATCCATTCAGGATTCCGTGACATTTGAACAGTCGTCAACGATCAAAACATCCGAGCGATCGGTCAATTGTGTTGAGGGGTGTTCAGACTCTGCCAAGACTTTAACCCTCATCATTGATTAAGAAAATGTTTGCTCTGGATCGCTACAAGCATTCATTTTGATCCGATCAGAATCAGGATCAGCGAAAATAAGTTCATTGGTCATTCCCTTGAGAATCGGTCAATGTTTTGAATAGCGATGGTCAAAAAAAATTGATACCCAGTTCATTGTATAGACTTTCTAAGTCAATTGATCAATAAAGTTTAGGGTTCAATTCATGCTCAGAAATAGACGGAACCAATACAGATTTAAGACATTTGATATCAACATCGATTCTCTAGGGGGTGACTACCCCTACCCCCAACCCAGTTCTTGAATGATAAATTGCAGAAAGAGGGCAGAAATGATCAAAATCAAGCGTTCTCAGCCCATTCTAAGTATTTCTCAAGACTAGCAGATTAGAATCAACCGCCTGGTTGATGCCATGTTCTGTCGAGTTTTAGGGGTCGAAGGAGTTGCAACCCAATCCGATCGCTTAGGTTCATTTTGAACGGTTTTGTGTCACATCCGGTTCCTGCATCTACTACCTCTCTTACGTCTATGAACATCTCTTCTTTCGACTCGGCAAAGCGATCGGGACTACGCTTAGGATTCTATGGAAGCTGCTGTGCGGCCTTGGTCGCCACCGGTTGCCAACCATCGCTGCTGACGGAAGCATCGGCAGAAGCGGCGATGCCTCAGGCTCAACCCAGCCAGATTGCTCCCAAAATGAGCCGCACGTTGAGCAACTCAGCCCAGGCGAATGCACCAAAGTCCCCAAAGGCTGGGGCCAGCGCACAGGGGCCGATCGCCCAGCGTGCGAACTTCAGCGGTGCGTTGCTAAATGAAGCTAATTTGGCCGGTGCGGTGCTGACCGGAGCCAAGCTCAACCAGGCGAATCTTCAGAACATTAATTTGCGCAATGCTGACCTGTCCGAGGCGAATTTGTCCGACAGCACGGCGCGATCGGGCAATTTTCAGGGCGCGTCCCTGCGCCGCGCCAATTTGACGAATCTCGACCTCAGCCGCGCTAATTTATCGGGCGCTGACCTGCGAGGAGCCACCCTCAAGCGGGCGAATCTCCAACGGGCGAATTTGACAGGAGTCAACCTCAGCGGCGCAAACTTGGCGGGGGCCGATTTGAGTGGTGCAAACTTGGCGGGAATCCAACTTCAGGGCAACCAGAATGCCAACATCCAAGCGAATAATCGATTAACCCGTCAGTAATTCCTGGAACCACTTTCGGGTTAGTCGATTCGAGGCGTAGATCGATCGATAATTGAGATTAAACATACTTCCCTAGTTTTTCATGGCAACAAGCTAGGGAAGTTGTTGTCATAGCAATTGCCGTTGTTGTAGGGGCAGGTTTGAAACCTGCCCCTACTGCCCCTAGTGGAATTGTGGGGGGTTGCGAGTTTTTCTCATCCCCCATTTCAATGGAAAATGTTGTATTAGCACCCAGTGCTGTGGGCACTGAATCGCACAATTTAAGACTAGATTGGTTACAAGTAATAACTAAAGCTTATGACTGCTGCTACACCACAAATTTTGCCTTACGGGACTTGGAAATCGCCGATTACGTCCGAAGCGATCGTGGCGGGGACGATCGGGCTGGGGGGCGGCTGCGCGGAGGGTGACAGGCTGTATTGGAGCGAGTCGCGGCCGGCGGAAGGGGGGCGCGTGGCGATCGTGGTGCGATCGCCCGAGGGCCACACCCAAGACGCGATCGCCGCGCCCTGGAATGCGCGCACCCGTGTTCACGAGTATGGTGGCGGCGCTTGGACGGTCGATCGGGGCTGGATTTATTTTGTGAATTTTGCCGACCAGCGGTTATATCGAACGCGGCCCGGCGAAGCGCCGATCGCCCTCACGCCCGAACAACCCTGGCGCTATGCCAATTTTGTGATCGATGCCCCGCGCGATCGACTCATTTGCGTGCGCGAAGACCACTCCCAACCCGATCGGGAGCCGGTGAACGAACTGGTGGCGATCGCCCTCGACGGATCCCAATCGGTGACGGTGCTCGGGTCGGGCTGGGACTTCTATGCCACGCCCGCCCTCAGCCCCGACGGGTCGCAACTGGCTTGGTTGACCTGGAAGCACCCCAACATGCCCTGGGATGGGACGACCCTCTGGGTAGCGGCGGTGGCGGCGGATGGCGGCTTGCAACCGGCCCGGGAAATTGCGGGTGGGCCCGAGGAGTCGGTATTTCAGCCCACCTGGTCGCCCGATGGCCGGTTGCACTTCGTGAGCGATCGCTCCGGCTGGTGGAATCTCTACCGCCAGGAATCCGATGACACCCTTCGCAATCTGTGCCCAATGGAGGCGGAATTTGGCCTCCCCCAATGGGTTTTTGGGATGGCAACCTATGGGTTTATGGATGCAAAGACGATCCTTTGTGCCTACACCCAAAATGGCTTGTGGAAGCTGGCTAAATTGTCAATTGCTGATGGCAAGCTCACGGAAATTAACCAGCCCTATACATCGATTTCGGATCCCTTTGTTACGCCGGAATTTGTGATCTTTGGGGGCGGATCGGCAACGCAGGCCGGAGCAATCGTCCGGCTCGACTTTGCCACGGAAACGATCGAGGTTTTAAAAACTAGCAGCACCCTCAATTTTGACGCGGGTTATTTGTCAGAACCCCAGTCGATCGCCTTTCCGACCACAGGCAACACAACCGCCTACGCTCTGCTTTATTTGCCCAAAAATCGCGATTTTCAAGCACCCGACACCGAAAAACCACCCCTGAAAGTCAAAATTCATGGCGGCCCCACGGCCCAGACTTCCAGTAGCTTGAATTTGTCGATTCAATATTGGACGAGTCGCGGGTTTGCGGTGCTGGATGTGAACTATGGCGGCAGCACGGGCTACGGCCGTGAATATCACTGTCGGCTGGATGGTCAGTGGGGGATTGTCGATGTGGATGATTGCGTGAATGGGGCGCAATATTTGGTCGATCGGGGCTTGGTGGATGGCGATCGGCTGACGATCGCGGGGGGCAGCGCCGGGGGCTACACAACCCTGGCAGCCCTCGCGTTTCGGGACACCTTCAAGGCCGGCGCGAGTTACTACGGCGTGAGCGATCTCGAAGCCCTGGCCCGCGACACGCACAAGTTTGAATCGCGCTATCTCGATCGCTTGATTGGCCCCTATCCCGAGCAACAATCGATTTATGTGGATCGATCGCCCATTCATCACATCGATCGGCTCAATTGTCCCGTGGCGTTTTTCCAAGGGCTAGAAGATAAAATCGTCCCACCCAATCAAGCAGAAATGATGGTGGAAGCGCTGAAGCAAAAGGGAATTCCTGTGGCCTATGTTGCCTTTGCTGGCGAACAACATGGATTCCGCCAAGCAGAGAATATTAAACGCGCTTTGGATGGGGAATTCTATTTCTATGCCCAGGTGTTTGGCTTTGAGCCAGCGGAGGCGATCGACCCCTTGGAGATTGCCAATTTGTAGGCCATCAACGCGGTTTGAAGACGGGCAATCGACCCGATCGGTCAATTGCCAATCGACAAGCTAGCATGGGGCAAAAATTCCATGCTGCAATCGTTTTCTACCTCAACCTCGTTCCTCGTTGATCGCCCCACGGCAACCGATTGGTTGACCTATTTCCAAGCGAATCATGGGAATTTACGGCCGATTGACTGGCAACATCCCGATCGGTTGACCCCCGCAGAAAAACGGCGTTTTGGTCAATCGATCGCGATTTTTCAATTAGGCGAAAGCTCCGAGGGTCATCGATTGATGAAAGCCGCCCGAAATTGGGCTGCCCACGGTGGTGATTCCGCCTGGATCGAGGTGCTGAAATGGTTTGTGCGCGAAGAACAACGCCACGCGGCGGACTTGGGACGACTGCTCGATCGCGAACAGCTTCCCCGCTTGCAACAGCACTGGGCCGATAGTGCGTTTCGGCACTTGCGCGGCGGGCTGAATTTGGAACTATCCCTGTCAGTCTTGCTGGTGGCGGAGGTGGTGGGGTTGCTCTATGCCAGGGCCTTGGAGGACGCAACCGCCCACCCGATCGCCCAAGCCGTTGCCCAGCAAATTGAGTGGGATGAAAGCCAGCATTTGCAGATGCAATCGACCCTGTTGGGCATTCTGCGGCGCGGCCGATCGCCCCGCGCCCGATGGCTCACTCACGCCTTGCATCGATCGGTGTTGTGGTTGACTCTGCGGGTCGTGTGGCCCGACCATTGCGCCGTTTTTCGGGCGGCGGGCTGGACATTTCGGCAGTTTGCCCACACCGCCATGACAGAATTGGATCAGGCGATCGCCCCTCATATTTCCCCCAATCGCGGCGGTCTCGACCCATACCAGCCTCAACTATGACCAAACTGGCGATTTCGATCGGCGACCCGGCGGGCATTGGCCCAGAAGTGGTGCTCAAGGCCCTGGCCGATCCCGCCATTGCGGCCCTGCGTCCGATGGTGGTCGGCAGTCGATCGCTCCTCGATCGGGCCTACCAGTCCCTGCGCCCCGTCAGCCAACACCCGATCGCCGATCCGACCACGATCAAGGTGTTTGATGTGCCCCTGGCCGCCCCGACCGATCGGGCGATCGTCACCGGCGTGGAGAGCGCCGCCGCCGGAACCGCCAGTTTTATGTGGCTGGAAATGGCCCTCACTGCCATCAATGGGGGCCGGTTTGCGGGCATCGTCACCGCGCCCATTAGCAAGGCGGCCTGGCACGCGGGGGGCCACTACTTTCCGGGCCAAACGGAAGTGTGCGCCGAGCTGGCCGGGGTCGATCGGTTTGGCATGGCCTTTGTGGGCCGATCGCCCCACACGGGCTGGGTCTTGCGCGCCCTGCTGGCCACAACACACATCCCGCTCCAGCAGGTGCCGATCGCCCTTACGCCCAACCTGCTCGATCGGAAGCTGGATTTGCTGATCGACACGCTGGATCACGACTTTGGGATCCAACGCCCAACAATCGCGATCGCCGGCCTCAACCCCCACAGCGGCGAAGGCGGCCAACTGGGAACCGAGGAACGAGACTGGCTGATTCCCTGGCTCGATCGGGCACGCGATCGCCACCCCACCGCCATCCTGCGCGGCCCGGTTCCCCCGGACACCCTGTGGGTGCAAGCCGGCCGCGCCTGGTTTGGCCCCGCGCCGATTCCCACCGGTCTGCCCGATGCCTATTTGGCGCTCTACCACGATCAAGGCTTAATTCCCGTCAAACTGATGGCGTTCGATCGGGCCGTGAACACAACGATCGGCCTGCCCTTTGTCCGCACGTCCCCCGACCACGGCACGGCCTTCGACATCGCCGGCCAAGGGATCGCCGACCCCACCAGCATGATCGAGGCGATTCACTGGGCGATCGAGCTGATTAAAACCCGCCAGCGATCGGCCTAGGGTCTGTCATTGATCCGGGTTGCCCTCATCCCCCGGCCCCTTCTCCCAAGTGGGGCGAAGGGGGGTCAGAATCGCCCCTCTCCCGCCCTGGGAGAGGGGTTGGGGTGAGGGCAATCGATCGATTATCGGTCTCATCGATCGGTCTAGGGCGCAGGAATCCGATCGACTCGGCCCTAGGGCGATCGCTTCGCCACAATCAGCCGCTCGGCACTCAGCAACATCACACTCGCCGTCACCAGCCCAATGCCCAGCCACTGGCCAGCCTGCAAGGTTTCCTGAATCAAGATCCAAGCCAGCACCGCCGTCAGCGCATTGCCCGACGCACTGACGATCGCCGCCAAGGTCGCACCGGCCGATCGCACCGCCCAATTATTCAGCAGATAACTAATCAGGGTCAGCAGCCCCAAGCCGCCCCCATAGATCAACAACTCCGGCCAAGCCACCGGGTCGATGTCGATCGCCGCCACCTCGGGCCCCAGCATCAGCCCCAAGCAGGTCAAGCCAAAGGTGCAAAAAAACGACAGCAGGGTAAAGGGCACGGGGTGCAAGGTTTTCGTGCCCCGTTGCACCGTCAGCAAATAGCCCGCAAAGGCCACGCCCGCCCCCAGGGCGCAGAGTGTCCCGCCGAAGCGATCGCCCGCCGCCAGGCCACTATCGGGCAGCGCCAACCCCCCGCCGATCAAAATGAACCCCATCACCACGATCCGAAACAGGGACGGCCGATCGCTCCACAGCAGCCACGACAACGCAACCGTGACGATCGGATACAGCGAAAACAGCGTCATGGCCACCCCCGTCGGAATCGCCCCGATCGCCAGATACAGCAGTACCTGCGACACAAACAAGAACAAGCCATTCAGGCCAATCATCGCCCACAGGCGACCGTCGCGACTCTCCACCAACCGCCGAATTTCCGTCCAGGTGCGGCCATACAGCCGACTCGCAATCCAGGGAAACACCAGGGCGATCGCCAACGTTCGCAACAACAAAATCAACAGCGCATTGCCCAAGGTGGGCGTAATCACCCCCGAAATCGCCACCAGCCCCAGCAAGGTTTCGGGCGGGTCGCCTTGCAGCATCAGCTTCAGGACGACATTAAACAACGCCAAAATGGCAGCGGCGGCCAGCGCAAAGAAAAAGCCCTGTTTCACGGCGGATTGAGTGGGTCGATCGGAACTGGGAGCAGAAATGGGGGCTGGCGGCGCAGCGGGCAACGTGGGCGGGGCACTCCGAAGCCGCTGGTCTAAGTCTTCTAGCAAGCGCTCGTCTTGGCCTTGCAGACTGGCCAGGCGACCGAGCCGCTGGGTGAGTTCTCGCTCAGAAACGGCCAACTCCCGTTGCAGCGAGTCAAACAGGGTTTGGAGCGATCGATCTAATTCAATCAAGCCCTGCTCGGTTTGAGTGGTGGCCAAACGGCCGTTCACGACGATCGGCGCACCATAGGGCAGCGGCGGGGCGAGCCGATCGGGATGTGGCTCGGGCGGGTGCTCGGAATGCAGTTGCGCCGCCAGCTCGTCAAACCGCTGGTCGATCGCCCGTTTCAGATAAGCCCCCATGTGTTGCGCCAGTTGCTTGGCCCACTGCTGGGCCCATTCCTGGCTGGCGGCATCCAGCAGCGGTGGGCGATCGGCGGGGTCTGGCTGGGCTTGCAATCGTTGGCGGTACTGTTGCAGGCGATCGATCTCAACCGTCAGTTGGGCCTGCTCGGCCGCTAATCGCTCCAGATCTTGGGTTAATTGCCGCAGCATCGATCGGTGCAACGCCCGCAGTTGCTGCGCAAAGTCCTGCAATACGGCTTCGATCGTTTGCGCCCCGGTCGGCACGGGCGGATGCTCCGATGGCCCCATGTCTGCTTGCTCGGTGGATGCTTGTTCGGTAGATGCTTGCTCAGTGAATGCTGATTTGGCAACGCCGGATTCAGTCGGCATCGTGCGTCCCGGTGCGTTCAAAATCCTGCGTCGCTGGCGCTGCGATGGTCGCGAATCTGACCCAGTATGCCCCAGATCCCAACGGGATGCGAGTCGATCGCCCCGCCGGAGTCGCTGGCCACAGGCGTTAACCGATCGAAGCCGGGGCAAAGTGCTGAAACGCGGCCGATCGCTCGATCGGCTGCCGCTGACCCTGGGCATCTTGTAGCCAAGCGATCGGCCCGTCGATCGCGGGTGGGTCGGCGCTCATTTCACCGACGATCGCCGCCCCGCCGCCCAGGGCGGTCATGAAGGATTGGGCGATCGCCGGGGGTAAACAGAGCACCAGCTCAAAATCCTCACCGCCGTACAGCGTCCAGTCGATCGCCCGATCGATGCCCACGGCCTGGACTAACCCCGGTGGCATGGGTAGCCGATCGCGATCGAGCCGCGCCGCCAAACCGCTGGCCCGCGCCAATTGCACCACCGCATCGGCCAAGCCATCGCTGGAATCCATCCCCGCCACGGGGCGATCGCCTAAACCCGACCGCAGCCGATCGAGCGCCACGATCGCATCAAACCGCGGCCGGGGATAGTGATGGGCCGCGATCCAAGCCGCCCGATCGTCCTCCGCCAAGGGTTCCGGCAGCTCGCCCAACAACACCGCCAGCCCCGCCCGCGAAGCCCCATGCCCACCGGTCACAACGATCGCATCGCCCGGCCGGGCCGCGTCGCGCCGAATTGCCCGATCGGGTTGCACTGCGCCGATCGCCGTAATTGCTACCGTCGCGACCGGCGATCGGGTCACATCGCCGCCGACGATCGCCCCGCCAAACTGCGCCAAACAATCGGCCATGCCGCCATAGAGGGCTTCGATCCAATCGATCGCCACCGTCCCCGGCAGCGATAACCCGACGGTAATCGCCACCGGGGACGCGCCCATGGCCGCCAAATCCGATAGATTCGCCGCGACCGATCGCCAGCCGATCGCCCTCGGGGGTGTGGTGCGATCGCTGAAATGCACGCCATCCACCAGCACGTCCGTCGTCACCACGAGCGATCGATCCGCCGCCCAGCCCAACACCGCCGCATCGTCACCGACCACCGCCCGATCGCAAAACCGAAACAGCCGCTCCAGCAGCCCCGCCTCGCCCACATCCGCCAGCCGCAATGCCTGGGATCCATTAGCTGGCTGATCGGCGAACAAATTAGCTGGCTCCATGGCTCATCTCCCCAACGCCCGATCGCGCTGCCACCAAAACTAAAACTATTAGTGAACCCCTCCCGCGATCGTCGCCAAGAGGGGCTTTTGTTGCTCAATCGGTTGCTCAATCGGTTGCTCAAGTCAATGTTCAGCAAGGGGCTGAAGCCCCTTGTCTACAACTGATCGACAATTGCTGTTGCCTAGGACGGTTGCACCAGGTTTTCTAAACCATCCACAACCTTGGCTTTCACAATCTTGTCGCCCGGCCGCACCTGATCCAGCACCGCCTTGCCATCGCTAATCGTGTAGCCAAACACCGCATAGCGACCGTCAAGCACATTCCGACCCGCCGGGGTCAGCTCCGGCTCAAACAGGAAGAAGAACACCTGGGATGAACCGCCATCGGGTTCGGGTTCGGGCCGCGCCATGGCCAAGGCCCCGTAGGACGAGAACGGCAGCACCGGCAAATCGCCATAGCGCCCCGCATCTTCGAGGGTGATGCCGTAGGTGGGTTCCTTGTCACCGCTGGCTAGGATTTCGAGGGGAATCGCGCGATATTCCTTGGTTTTGGGGTCAATAAAGCCTTCGGCGGGGCCGTCCGGGTCGCCAAATTGCAACACGTAGGAATCTTCGGCGCGGGTGAAGGGCAGGCCGTCATAGAAACCGCGCTGCACCAAGTCCACAAAGTTGCCGGCCGTGACCGGGGCGCTGTAGCCATCGACGACGACGGTGACGGTGCCCCGGGTGGTTTCGATGTCGATCGTGGCGCGGCCCTTCAGTTGCGGCAGGTTGGCATATTCGGCGGGCACTTCAAAGGGGAAGCCCTGCACCATGTCGGCTTCGATCGCCCCTACCGCATCCAAAATTTCACGGCGCACCGTCCAGACCGCTTCCTTATCTTTGGCGGTGACGGCTTCTTGGGCCTTGGCGATCGCCTCGCTGATCCGATCAAGTTGTTGGCTCGCCGCGTCCTGGCGATCGGCCGTCACCGCCGCCAAAATCGCCGCCCGCTTGGTGTTCACGGTGCGATCGGCCGTCTTCAGGCTCCCGGCCACTGGATTCCAGCGCTTAGCTCGCAGGGAACTGGCGATCGACTCCACCTCGGATTGAATCTTGCGAATGGGCGCATTGTCGATCGGCAACGAGTAGCGCAGCAGGGCCTTGCCATCGGTAATCGCATTGCCCGCCGGCAGGGCCGCCCAGGCCGGAGCCACCCCGACCACTCCCAGGGCCACCACCAGGCCCAGGGCGATCGCCCAGCCCCAAGCCACCCGTCGCCAGCCCGCCCGTGGCGGCTGCGCTGCCGTCACCCCACCGCCCACCAACGGAGCAGTTGCGGCATGAGACTGCCCTGCATCAAATCGCCTTGGAATAGCCATGATCGAAAAATAAATGGAAGTGATAGGGAAAGCTTCTGTTAAGAAACGTTTGCGGCTTGGGGGTCTTGTGGCCCGCCAGTCTTCCAATCTTGCCATAGCCCGGTCGCTTGCAGATTCGTCGCCCCAATACCCAATGGCCCCAAAAAGCGGTAGAGTGTATCCCGTCCTTTGCCCGCCTGCGGTGCTTTGTCAACCAGCTTCCGATGATTTCCAGTAACGATTTTCGCCCCGGTGTCACGATCGAGCTAGACAGCGCAGTCTGGCGTGTTGTCGAGTTCTTACACGTCAAACCTGGCAAAGGCGCGGCATTTGTCCGCACAAAACTGAAAAATGTCCAGAGCGGCAGCGTTGTTGAACGCACCTTCCGTGCGGGAGAAACCGTTAAGCAAGCCACCCTGGAAAAGAGCGACATGCAGTACACCTACATGGATGGTGAGCAGTATGTGTTCATGGACATGAAAACCTATGAGGAAATGCCGATTTCCGCCGCCCAAATTGGCGATCGGGTGAAATACCTCAAGGAAGGGATGGAAGCCCAAGTGGTCACCTGGGACGGCAAGGTGATCGAAGTTGACCTGCCCAACACGGTTGTGCTGGAAGTGGTCGAAACGGATCCCGGCGTGAAGGGCGACACGGCCACCGGCGGCCAAAAGCCCGCGAAGCTGGAAACCGGCGCAATGGTGATGGTGCCCCTGTTTATTTCGGTGGGCGAAAAGTTGAAGATCGATACCCGCGACGACAAGTACCTCGGGCGCGAGAACAACTAAGCATCGTTGGGGCGATCGTCCGGCACGGCCAGGACGATCGCTCGTTTTGATTACGACCCGGTGATTGCGATCTTTGACAATCTTTGGCGACCCTCAACGCCGATCAGCCCATGGGTGTTGGTTTTTTGGTTTTTTGGTTTTGTTGGTATTGATTGACTGAGTGTTACAGCCGATACTAAATCAGTCTCCGTTGCCAGCACACCAGCGATCGCGCCCATACCAACCCCGTTTCCATTCCCGTCAGACCATGCGACGAAGGGATTTGGGAAGGAATTTGGGAAGGCGTTTTTCTAGGGTTTTTCTAGACTATTACGTTTAATCTTGCCTTTTCTGAGCCTTTGTACTGGGCAGCATTGCTGGCAACGGCGACCCCCTTTTGAAGCTTTAACATTCTGCGATTAGGAGCGAGACGACCCGTGCCGCTGGACTTTGACGAATTACGGGAACTGCTGCTGGTACTCAACCAAACGGACATTGCCGAAGTCACCCTCAAGCAAGGGGACTATGAGCTGACCGTGCGCAAGGCAGTGGCGGCGGCCGGCCCAGCACTCGCTCCGGTGGCGATGGCCGCCCCGATCGCTCCAGTCCCCATGGCGGCTGCTCCGATCGCCCCGCCCTTCGCGGCCCCCGAACCCGCAGCGGCTCCACCGTCTTCACCGCCGCCGCTGAATGATCCCAAGCTGCTGGAAATCAAATCGCCAATGGTGGGCACGTTTTATCGATCGCCCGCACCGGGTGAACCCTCCTTTGTGCAACCGGGCGATCGGATCTCGTCCGGGCAAACGGTTTGCATTATTGAAGCCATGAAGCTGATGAACGAGCTAGAGTCCGAAGTCTCGGGCGAAGTGGTGGAAATCTTGGTGGAGAATGGCCAGCCCGTGGAATTTGACCAGGTGCTGATGCGGGTGCGTCCGGCCTAGGAATGGCGGGCGATCGCAGCGGTTTGATTACTTTTAAAGGTGTGAAAGGCTTGCATGGACAGCGAACAGCCGAAGGGTGATTTGCGATCGAGCTTGGCGGAGTCGATCGACCTGGCCGAGTGGGAGTGGCTGAAACCCCACGTGGGACGCGATGCCGTCATTCTCGTCACCCCCGATTTGGATTTGGCAGAAGTCGGTGAAGCGCTGGCCAACGACAACGCGGCCGTGGTCCAGCGCTGGATTGATGAACAGGCGATCGCCAAACCCACCCAGGCAGAACTGGCGGAATGGGATCGATCGGGCACGGCCCAATTCACCGCCATGATCGTCGCCCCCTTCGTCCTTGTGAAGCTCATTCAACCCTAGGGACGCACGGTGATTTGCCCAGCACAGCGCAGATGATCCGGCTCGATCGACAAGGTTTCGATCGCCACATCCTCCCCCAAGGGCAACGCCACCGAATCCGCCTGCCCCAACCAAGTTCCCGATCCATCCCGCCAGCAGGGATCGCGCAATAGCAACTGCTGCGGCGAGGCCAGCTCCAGACCCAAACGCAACTGCACCGGCCGATCTTCGATCACACCCGCCAGCACCAACGCGCCCGACTCTAGGGAAGCCTGGGGCCGATCGAACTGAACCGGCCGCCCCCAATGGGCCAATAGCGGCCGCAAAAAATCCGCCAGGGCCGGAGCCAGCAACGGAGCCGCCAGCGAAGCCGCCAAATCCAGCGCCGATAAGCGCAAGTCCGCCGCCACCGGAATCGGTTGCAGCAGCCGCAACGGTTTGCCCCGCACCACTTGGCTCAGATTAACGGCGATTTCCGTGGCCACAAGGTCGATCGCACTCAAATGCAACCCCTGGTAAACGGCCCCACGCGCCGCCACCCGCGCCAATGGCAAGCGCCCGGTCAAAATTTCCCGATCGCGCCCATCCAAACTCACAGAAATCTCCGCCGCCGACTCCACCTGCGATCGCAGCCACAGCTTGACCGCCGGAGCCACGATCGCCCCAATTAAACGACTACCCGTTGCTGGGGGCGTTGCTGGGGTAGCCGCCCGTTCGATCGTCTCTCGATCCCCATTGCCCATCAACCAAAAACCTCTTGATACACTGGACAGAACTTATCGCAATCCGTCGCCAGCGGTTACAGCCCCATGTTTCTCGAAGAACTCAAACCCATTGTCGAAGAAGGACTGAAACAGCCCGTGACCTTCCTGGGAGGATTAGCATCCGGCCTGTTGCGCCTTGACTTGGATCAAGACCCAATCAAAGGCTGGCTCGAACAGCAACTGGGCACGGATCACGCACCATCCAGCACCACCCCAGACCCTAGCAACAATGGGCCGCAGTCGATCGAAATCGACTAAGCCCTCTAACCCACGGGCCGATCCAGAGGGGCGATCGTCTTCAATGTCGTTTTCAGCCCTCTGCTAACCACAGCCCCTGTGCCCCCGCCATCGTCACCCCCAGCCACCGCGACGAGCCAATGACCGAAAGCTCAGTGAGCATCAGTCCCTCAGGCATGGGGGTGATCGCCTATTTTCGGAAATTCGCCCCGGGTAGTCACCCTAAATTTGAGTGACCGTCCACAGGCCCAAAGAACAACATTGCGCTCCTGCCAGATTTCGCTCGCAGGAACGCTATCATAGTCATACCTTTTAGATTCCTTTGTTTGACCCTGATCGCGATCAAGCACCAGTTCCTAGAACTCGGGTTTTCTCGTTGTGTGGGCAACTCAGTCAAGCAAGCTACATGGCAGCAATTGGCTTGAGTGTTTGGTCACCAAACTGAACACTGAACGGGGTACTTCACGAGCTTGTTTTACGGCTTCAGACCCAAATGACGATTTACGTTGGCAATCTTTCCTACGACGCAACCCAAGAAAACCTTCAAGAGGTTTTCTCTGAGTATGGTGTCGTTAAGCGTATTACCCTCCCGATCGATCGCGAATTAAACCGAATTCGTGGCTTTGCTTTTGTCGATTTGGAAACCGACTTAGCCGAAGACAACGCTATCAAGGAACTCGACGGGGCTGAGTGGATGGGCCGCCAAATTCGTGCGAATAAAGCCCGTCCCAAGCAGTTCTAAGCCGGTTGGTGGTGGAGTCGTCGTGGTTTGCCCGATCGACAACTTGCTGACAAGGCCGTTAAAGTCCAAAACCTTGCGCTGTTGGAACTCGCCCTAGCACTGGATCATCCCAGCTCTTCATCGATTCCCAGTTCAACACGCTCCCCACCACGAAAGCCGCTAGCTGCCGCAACGCAGAAACCTAGCGGCTTTGTTCGTTGGGAGCAATTCCAAAACAAAATCGCCCCAGCAATCTTTCGCTAGAACGCTATCATGGTTATGTACTTTCAGCTTCCTGGGCTGGGGAGTGGTGCAATCAGGCACAATCCCAATGGGCTTGGAGTCTGCTACCGCGCTGGGATCCGTGTCATGGCACTGCTTGCCAGTTTGCCGGACCCGCTTCTCACTCGCCCCACCCATTGAACTGAAGATTTCACGCGCTTGTTTTACGGCTTCAGACTCAAATGACGATTTACGTTGGCAATCTTTCCTACGACGCAACTGAAGAAGACCTGAAAGAGGTTTTCTCCGAGTATGGTGTCGTTAAGCGTATTACCCTCCCGATCGATCGCGAAGTAAACCGGATCCGCGGGTTTGCTTTTGTCGATTTGGAAACCGACTCAGCTGAAGAAAAGGCGATCTCAGAACTGGATGGTGCTGAGTGGATGGGTCGCCAAATTCGTGCGAATAAGGCTCGTCCCAAGCAGGACTAAGCCGGTTGGTGGTGGAGTCGTCGTAGCGGTTTGCCGATCGACAACTTGCTGACAAGGCCGTTAAAGTCCAAAACCTTGCGCTGTTGGAACTCGCCCTAGCACTGGATCATCCCAGCTCTTCATCGATTCCCAGTTCAACGCGCTCCCCCAACACAAAAGCCGCTAGCTCCCGCAATGCAGGAATCTGGCGGCTTTGTCCGTTGGGAGCCATTCCAAAACAAAATCGCCCCAGCAATCTTTCGCTAGAACGCTATCATAGTCATGTACTTTCAGCTTTTCGGGCTGGGGAGCGGCGCGATCAGGCACAATCCCGATGGGTTTGGGGTCTGCTGCCGCGTCGAGATCCGCGCCATGGCAATGCCTGCCGGTTTGCCGAAGCCGATTCTCGATCGCCCCGCTGAACTGAAGACTTTCACGCGCTTGTTTTACGGCTTCAGACTCAAATGACGATTTACGTTGGCAATCTTTCCTACGACGCAACTGAAGAAGACCTTAAAGAGGTTTTCTCCGAGTATGGTGTCGTTAAACGTATCACCCTCCCGATCGATCGCGAAGTAAACCGGATCCGCGGGTTTGCTTTTGTTGACCTGGAAACCGACCAGGCCGAAGACAACGCTATCAAGGAACTCGACGGGGCTGAGTGGATGGGCCGCCAAATTCGTGCGAATAAGGCTCGTCCCAAGGAACCGCGCTCTGGCGGCGGTGGTCGGTTCTAGTCGTTCTGTTCTGATCAGTTCTGTCGGTTCTGATTGGTTTTGTGGATTGGTGATTGATTGCCCAACACATGGATCAATCTAAAGACAACCGATCTAAATTCTACTGAAATAGCCATCAGATCCTGACTGGATGAGTTGGCAATTGTGTCTCGAAGGGGTTAGCCGATCGCGCTGACCCCTTTTGTTGTTTGAGCAAGGCGGGGGCTAAAAATGGCGGATATGCTTGATCTGCGCTGCGCTCAAGAACCACAGGATTCTAGCTTCCGAGTTGTCCTATAACGTTTCTCTAAATAAAGTTTCTCTAAAAACGGCACGGCTTTTAGGAAATCGGTTCCTACACTGAAGGCATGGCTCTCAGAGGCTACTTCGCCTCGGTCATCAGTCGCAGGAGGCTTCCGGAATGGCTGATTCAATCAGCGCTGATTCTGCCAATTATGTGGTGACGCAGGAACGATCGCTCGATCGCGACTGCACCACCCTCGCACGCCACGTCCTGCAACAACTGCAAAGCTTCGGTTCCAACGCGCAGGATCTGAGCGCGCTGATGAACCGCATTGGCCTCGCTGGCAAGCTGATCGCCCGCCATTTGAGCCGATCGGGACTCATGGAAGATGCCCTGGGATTTGCCGGCACGACCAACGTCCAGGGCGAAGCGGTCAAAAAGATGGACATCTACGCCAATGATGTTTTCATTTCGGTCTTTAAGCAAAGCGGCCTAGTCTGTCGCCTGGCCTCCGAGGAAATGGAGCGCCCCTACTACATTCCCGAAAACTGCCCGATCGGGCGCTATACCCTGCTCTACGACCCGATCGACGGCTCCTCCAACATCGATATTGACCTCAACGTCGGATCGATCTTCGCCATCCGCCAACAGGAAGGCAACGACGAACAAAGCGAGGCCACCGACCTGCTCCAACCGGGCGACAAACAACTAGCCGCTGGCTACATTCTCTATGGGCCTAGCACCATGCTGGTCTACTCGATCGGGCGCGGAGTCCATGCCTTTACCCTCGATCCCAGCCTCGGCGAATTCATCCTCAGCCACGAAAACCTGACAATTCCCACCAGCGGCAAACTCTACAGCGTCAACGAAGGCAACTTCGGTCAATGGGAACCCGCCATGCAAGCCTGCGTGCAGTACTTCCGGGAAACCGGCGGCTATTCCTCGCGCTACAGCGGCGCACTCGTGGCCGACCTGCATCGCATTCTCTTCCAGGGCGGCGTGTTTCTCTATCCCGGAACCCGCGAAAAACCCCAGGGCAAACTACGCCTGCTTTATGAAGCGGCTCCCCTGGCCTTCTTGATGGAGCAGGCCGGCGGCTTAGCCAGCAATGGGCAGCAGCCAATTATGGATCTCGTGCCCGACAAGCTCCATGCCCGATCGCCCCTGATCATTGGCAGCGCCGAAGAAGTCAACCGAGTGGAATCGTTGCTACAGCGGGGATCAGTCTAACCGCCGACGATCGACCTCAGATGTCGTCACAGCACCCGATCGCCCCCATTTGTTGATCCAAAGTTGATCCAAAGTTGATCCAAACCAACCACCCCTCGATCGCCCCCTTTTAGATCCCATCCCATCTCCCAATGCTGACCTTCCAAGAAAACCCCCTGCGCATCGGTCTCCAACAAGAGCGCATTCCCGAACCGCAAATCCTAATCATCTTCGGAGCCTCCGGCGACCTCACCCAGCGCAAACTCGTACCCGCCCTCTACCAAATGAAACTCGAGCGGCGGCTCCCCCCCGAACTGACGATCGTCGGTGTCGCCCGGCGCGAATGGAGCCACGACTTCTTTCGCGAACACCTCCGCGAAGGAGTCGAAGAATTTGGCGGCGGCACCCAAAGCGACGAAATTTGGGAAGACTTTGCCAAAGGACTCTTCTACTGGCCCGCCAACATCGACGTACCCGAAGACTACCAAAAACTCAAAACCTTCCTCGCCGAACTCGACACCCTGCGCGGCACTCGCGGCAACCGCGTTTTTTACCTCTCCGTTGCCCCCAAATTTTTTGGCGAAGCGATTCAGCAACTGGGATCCGCCGACATGCTCGCCGATCCCGACAAACAACGCCTCGTGATCGAAAAACCCTTCGGCCGCGACATCACCTCCGCCCAGCAGCTTAACCGGATTGTGCAAGCCGTTTGCTCCGAAAAACAGGTCTACCGGATCGACCACTACCTGGGCAAAGAAACCGTCCAAAACCTATTGGTGTTCCGGTTTGCTAACGCAATTTTCGAGCCGCTGTGGAATCGGCAATTCGTCGATTGTGTCCAAATCACCGTGGCTGAAACCGTCGGACTCGAAGGCCGCGCGGGCTATTACGAAACCTCCGGCGCACTGCGCGACATGGTGCAAAACCACTTGATGCAGTTGTTTTCCCTGACCGCCATGGAGCCGCCGAACTCCCTGGATGCGGACAGCATTCGCAACGAAAAGGTGAAGGTGCTGCAAGCGACGCGGCTGGCGGATTTGAAAAATTTGGATCTGTGCGCCGTGCGCGGGCAATATTCCGGCGGCTGGATGAAAGGCAAGGCCGTACCCAGCTACCGAGAAGAAGAAGGAGCCAGCCCCGATTCCACCACGCCGACCTACGCGGCCTTGAAGCTGTGTGTGGATAACTGGCGCTGGAAGGGCGTGCCGTTTTATTTGCGCACCGGGAAACGGATGCCGAAGAAGGTGACGGAGATTGCGATTCAGTTCAAGGAAGTGCCGCTGTTGATGTTTCCGTCGGCGGCGCGGCAAACGAACCCGAATGTGTTGGCGATGCGAATTCAACCCAATGAGGGGATTTCGATGCGGTTTGAAGTCAAGATGCCGGGGGCTTCGCTGAAGACCCGATCGGTCGATATGGACTTCCGCTACGAAAGCGCCTTTGGCCAATCCCAGGGCGAGGCCTACGGCCGCTTGCTGATGGATTGCATGTTGGGCGATCAGTCGCTGTTCACGCGGGATGACGAGGTGGAGGCTTCCTGGCGAGCGCTGACTCCGGTGCTGGAGTTGTGGGATGCGCCTGCGCCGCCGGAGTCGATTCCGCTCTATGAGGCGGGGACGTGGGAGCCGGTGGAGGCGGAGCTGTTGTTGGAGCGGGATGGCCATCGTTGGCGGCGGCTGTAGGGCTTGGGTCTCTCAACCCTGACTCCCAACCCTGACCCGAGCGATCGCCCCAAACCTGTCCACCTCTAGGAACGTCAGGGATCGTGGGGGCTGGGCGGGGAGACCCTGCCCCTACGACGGTCGGTTAGGAGAGCGCGATCGTCTGGGTTTTGGGTATTTGCTGACCGCCCCTAAGCTCACGGGCTGAAGCAGCGGGCTGAATCAGCGGACTGAATCAACAGGGTCAATCAAATCAACAGTCAACGATCGACACGTCGCATAGCAGTCATAGCAGGCATACAGGAGAACCATGACCACTACGATCACGCTACAAACGCCGAAGGATATTTCGTTTGGAGAAATTGAGGCGGAACTGAATAAGATTTGGCTGAGCCAGGGGACGGGGGATGCGGCGATCGCCACGCGGGCGGCGACGTTTTGCATGGTGGTGTATGAGCCGGAGGAGTTCCAGCAACTGTTGGGGGCCCTGAGTTTTTATAAGGGGGCGATCGATGGGCTGCATGGCCCCGAAACCCGCGACGCAATTAAGCTAGCCCAGTCGGCCTATGGCTTCCGAGCGACGGGGCGGGTGGATATGGATACCCTGCGGGCCCTGCGGGAGGATCACAACAGCTTTGGCCAAGTGCGCCCGGATAACTTCGATCTGCGGGGGGCGACGGTCAGCGATGCGATCGCGGCGCAAAATCCGTCTCGGATTATTATGTTGTGCCCGGTGTTGGGGCCCGATGAAGGCGTAACGGCCCAGGTTTCGGCCTATTGCCCCGTCCAAAAAAGCAAGAGCCGCAATTTGATGTGTTGTGAATACATCACGCTGCGGGGCACGAAGGAAGCCCTAGAGCGGGTGGCGGATGTGGTGGTGTCGTTGTTGATCCCCGATCTTCCGAAGTTTGCCTGGTGGAAGGCTACGCCGAACCCCGAACAGGAGCTGTTCCGGGCCCTGTCGGAGGCGGCCAACTGCTTGATTTTGGATTCGTCCTATTTCAGCGATCCCGAGTCGGAGTTTCTCAAGACCCAGGAATTAATCGACAGCGAAACCTATGTGGCGGATTTGAACTGGCACCGCCTGGCGCTGTGGCAGGAGCTGACGGCGGCTTCCTTTGATCCGCCGGAGCGTCGCCTGTGGCTGGGGGAGGTCGATCGCATCTCGATCGACTACGAAAAGGGCAGCGCCGCCCAAGCCCTAATGTTCCTGGGGTGGTTTGCCAGTCGCCTGGGGTGGCAACCGACGGCCTATCGGGAGGCCGGTGGTGATTATGATCTGGTTTATGTGGACTTTCAGCGCAGTGACGGGCGATCGATCCAGGCGGAGTTGGCCGCGATTCCCACCGCCGATGTGGGTGAGATTCCGGGCGATTTGATTGGTTTGCGCCTGGGGTCGACGAATCCGAATGCGGACTGCGCGACGATTCTCTGCTCGGAAATGACGGGTTGTATGCGGATGGAGTCGGGCGGTAGTGCCCAGTCTGCCCGCACGGAGCAGGTGACGGCGATGCCCGACCAAAAGGCAGAATTGCTGATGGCGCAACAGCTCCAGCGCTGGGGCCGCGAGGTGCTCTACGAAGAAAGCATGGCGGTGACGATCGAGATTTTGAAATTGCGCTAGGGGCGATCGCCTCGTGCCCTGGGGCAGAAAACCTGGCATTCTGGCGGCCGATCGCCTGGAAACGCCTCCCGATCGCCCTTAATTTTTCGTGAGGCCATGTTCGAGGGCAAACCGTACCAGCTCGGTGCGGCTGTTCGTGCCGGTCTTGCTGAATAGGCGGCTCACATACTTCTCCACGTTGCGGACGCTGGTTTCGAGGCGGCGGGCAATTTCCTTGTTCATCAGCCCTTCGGCCACCAGGTTCAGGACGCTTTGTTCGCGCGGGGTCAGATCGACGGCGATCGGGGGCGGGGTGGGGGTGATGCCGCCCCGTTGGGTCAAAATCGCTTTGATTTCGGCAATTTGGCGGGCTAGGTCGGCAATATCATGCTCGCCGTCGCCCGTGGGAGCCGTTACTTCCTCGCGCCGCCGCAGCAGGTTCTCGACGATCGCCACGAGTTCATCGGGATCAAAGGGCTTGGACAGGTAGGCATCGCAGCCCGCGCTGTAGCCCTGGATCCGATCGCCCGTCATCCCCTTTGCTGTCAAAAAGACCACGGGGATCGATCGAAACCGCGCATCATCCCGCAGTTGTTGCAAAAACTGGTAGCCATCCACCTTGGGCATCATTACGTCGGAAATCACCAAATCCGGCGCAAATTGCTGCACCATCTCCCAGCCTTCGGTGGCATCCCGTGCCGCGCGCACCGAGAACCCGCTGTCTTCGAGGTAGGCTTGCACGGCTTCGCGGAGGCCGGGTTCGTCATCAACTAATAGCAACTGAGCAGACATGGGAGTTTAGAAAAGGAATGGGAAATGGCGATCGATCGCCCTATGCCTAGCCTAACGGGTTGAGGGGCTGCGCGATCGGGTTAGCCCACCGGGCCAGGGACGGGCGATCGCGCTGGGTCAAGGCCGCCAGGGTTGCGGCATCGGCGATCCCGGTGGGGGGCAGGGCGCGATCGGCCTGGAAACGCCGCACCGCTTCGGCCGTGGGCGGATCAAAATTCCCGGTGATCCGCTGGGCAAAGTAGCCGCGACACCGCAGCCGGGCTTGCAGTTCCGCCACCCACGGGCCCCGATCGCCCAATTGCAGTGATTGCGCGGGGCGGTCAGCGGGTCGATTCGGCAGCGCTGGCGGCCGGCGGCGATCGCCCGTGCCTTCCAACCAGCGCCACACCCGAGCATCGGCAATGCCCGTGATCGCCACGCCCCAGGAGCGCTGGAGTTTGCGGACGGCTCGATCGGTCAGGGGCCCGTAATAGCCCGGTTGATAGGGGCCGCGCAACAGGCCGTGATCCTGGAGCGCCGCTTGCAGGTCGGCCACCCGATCGCCCCGCTGGCCCGGGTAGAGCGGCGATCGGCTGGGTAGCCCTTGGCCGGAGGGCCAGGGTTGGGCAGGCAGGCCGCTGGGCTGGGCGGTTTGGCGATCGCCCTTCAGGGTTTTGGCCAGGCGATCCACGGCCCGATCGGCACTGTCGGGGCGATCGGCCTCGGCCGGCGCGGGGCGATCGATCCCCGGCCCGTAGGGCACACCGCGATAGACCAGCTTCACCCGCCAATTGCTCAACCAATGGCCGAGCGATCGCCCCGCCCGAAACACCACCGACAACCCGCGATAGGTTCCCGCGGCCACCACCGGGCGATCGGCTCCATCCTTTACCCTGTCTGGCGCGGGGCGATCATACGCCACACCCCGATAGATCAACTTCATGGCTCCATTCAACCGTTGATGAACCCAACCCAATGCCATGGACTGACCACCGATCGCCTTAGCCGATCGCCCCGGGCCGCCCGTATTGCCGCAAAATGTCCGCCAGCGTCGGATAGGCCGTCTCGAGGCCAAAGCTGGCGGGCGACACCACTCGATCGTAGGTGAAATGGCGGTAGGCCATGCAAAACCGATCCCAGGGGCCCATCTCGATGTTGAACCAATCGATCAGCCGATCGGCCAAACCCACCGACAGCGGAATCTTCAGCCGCGCCGGCCGTCCCTTCAACACCTGCGAAGCCGTATCCACCAATTCATTAGCGGTCATCGCCGCCTGACCCAACACCAGGTGGCGCGGCCCCGGCTCCGATGGGGGATGCAGCGCCAAATGACAAACCACCTGGGCAATGTCCGCCGCATGGACAAAGTGAAAACTCCCGTCCACCTTCAGGCGACGGATCAGCCGAATATAGCGCAGGGCTTCCGGCAGTCCCTTTGTCGGTTCGGAGTAGGGCTTGGTCGCGTCGCCGCCGAGGACGATCGTCGGATAAACGGCGGTGATCCGATCGGCCAGCGGGCGATCGGTCAGTTGCTGCGTACATTCCGCCTTGCTGCGAATGTAGTCCGTGCCAAATTGCAGCGCTTCCGAGAGCAACTGCCCATCGCGCCCGAGCACGCTGGCCGTGGAGAAATAAATGATTTGTTCGCACCGATCGGGATCCAGCGCATCCATCAGCGCCTGATTTTGGCCCACATTGACCTCAAAGGTTTCTGGCCCGCCCCAACAGGTCGCCACCAGCATCGCCGTTTGCACCTGCTTCAGGCGATCGGCAAAGCGATCGAGGTCGCGCAAATCTCCCTGCAACACCTCAATTTGCGGATGGTCGCGCCAGGGGAATTGCAACTTGTTGGGATCGCGCACCAGCAACCACAGGGGGCGATCGGTCAATTGCAACAGGCGATCGACCACATAGTGGCCCACGCAACCGCTCGCACCCGTGATCAAAATTGGCCCCATACCGATCGACGCTCCTCGCACTGACTGACGCACATAATCCCACGAGAGCGATCGCCCCTCAAAGCACAATGGGGGCACAGATCTTGCACCCCCATGGCGATCGGGCTACCGGTGATTCAGCAGCCCACAAACTGTTTTGGTTATTTGGCAGCCCTTGGAAGCTGTCTGAAACGTATCGTCTAGGCCATTGCCAAGCCCCGACTGTCGTGGGGGCAAGGGGCTTAAGCCCCTTGTCTTGATTGATCGCCTAGCGCGCACCCACCAGCAGCTTGTCGGCATTCTTCGCCGTTTCAAAGAAGAATGCGGCATTTTCTTCCGGCGTGGTGGACAAGATGCCATGGCCCAGGTTCAGGATGTGGCCCTTGCGCCCGGCCTTGTTGATCGTGTCGATGATTCGATCGCGGATAAACGCCTTAGAACCAAACAGCACACCGGGATCAATATTCCCCTGCACCATGATGTCTGGGCCCAGGCGGCGACGCGCATCGGCCATGTCCACCGTCCAATCGACGCTGACCACATTCGCGCCCGATTGGCCCATCCGCTCCAGCACACCGGCGCTGCCGCTGATGTAGAGCACCAGGGGCACATCGGGATAGCGATCGCGCACCTTCTTAAAGGCCCGTTGTTGGTAGGGCAGCGCAAAGGTGTCGTAATCCTGGGGCGACAGTTGACCCGCCCAGGAGTCGAACATTTGCACCATTTGCGCGCCGCATTCGATTTGGTGGCACATGTAATCTGCCACCATGTCCGACAGCTTTTCCAGGAACGCGTGCAGCACGGTCGGCTCCGAGAAGGCCATCCGCTTAATCACGGCGTATTCCTTGGAGCTTTTGCCTTCGATCGCGTAGGCCGCCAGCGTCCAGGGCGCACCCACAAACCCCAGCACCGCCGCCTTGTTGCCCACTTCCTGGCGCAGGGTGGTCAAAATTTTGCGAATGAAGGGCAGCGACGCATCGGGATCCAGCGGGTTCAGGGCGTTCACCTGTTCGATCGTCCGAATCGGCGACTCGATCACGGGGCCGCGGCTTTCGATGATGTCAAAGGGAATGCCGATCCCGGCCAGGGGGGTGAGAATGTCCGAGAACATAATCACGCCGTCGGGTTGGAAGGCGCGGAAGGGTTGGAGGGAGATTTCGATCGCCAATTCGGGAATTTCCGAGCGATCGCGGAAGGACGAATACTTCTCGCGCAAATCCCGATAGACCTTCATGTAGCGCCCAGCTTGGCGCATCATCCACACGGGCGGGCGAGGCAATTCTTCGCCCCGCAGCGCTCGCAACAAATAAGGCATATCGTTTGCGCTGGTCATCGTCGCCGCTTCCCTCTTACAAAAAACCGGTTTTTAAAATCGAGTGCCTTGACAGCTTACCACCCGTGCGAGCAAGGGCGGCTCTCTTGCTTCGTAACGGTTTGCAACGATTTTCGGGAGCCGTGGGGCGGGGCAATTTTGCCGGTTTTAGGGACAGGGCGGCGAGCCGGCCCAGCGCTGGGGCAAGGTCTGTAAATACCGTTCTTGGCTGGCATTTTCGATCGCCCCGGGCCGCACCGATCGCACCAACGCCATCGCCCGATCGACCGGCTGCCCCAAAGCGATCAAGCTCGCCGCCGTGACGGTTCCCGCCCGGCCCAAACCGCCGCGACAATGCACCACCACCGTTTCGCCCGCCGCCAGAGCCGCCACAATCTGCCCGATCGCCCGATCGAACGCCGCCGCATCCGGGGGCGCGCACCCATCGGGAATCGGCAAGTGCAGCAGCTTCAGCCCCAACTCCACCGCCCGATCGCGTAGGTTGCCGATGCCCAGGCGATCGTACTCATCCACCTCCAGCAACGACACCAACCGATCGACCCCGTAGACCTCGATCAGGCGCTGCAAATCCGTATCCAAATCCCGAACCCACGTGCCCCCCATGAACTGGGCGGCGGCTCGCTTCCCCGGCGCAAAGGTTAACCCCAACCGGCCAGGGCGATCGCCAGCCCCCTCGGGCACAAAGGCCACCCGAATCGGATCGCTCAAGGAATCACGGATCATATACCACCGCACTAGTGATCAGTTGTCGCCAAAGACCACTCCTAGGCTAGTGCCAAATTGCTGTTAAAGCTTTTTTGGGAAGTCTTTGAATTCTCTTTCGACGGCATGGTTAGCCAACGCAATTTTTTATATTCATAATCAATAATTTTGGGTCGTAAACCGAAGTATAGACCTAGAAAAATTTCAAGGGTCTTTGAACTTAAAAGCTAGTTACAACCAAGTTAGAAAGTTAGAAAATAAAACAAAAAATAAAATTGGCAGTGCCGACGAGGTGATGATTTGTGGCAAAAACTGGCCTACAGTTCAGGGACTTTATCAACAAATCATGACTGGATTACGGCACTACCCGGAAACTTAGTTTCTCTGATTAATCATACTCGTCATTCGCGTCATTGAGGGTAACTCCCAGAGCAGCGAAATCAAAATCTGCGGTGGGCCACCGAGTGTGCTTGTTTGCCTTGGCATCGCTCAGGTCGGCACCGCTCAGGTTGGCACCGCGCAGGTTGGCATCGCTCAGGTTGGCATCGCTCAGGTCGGCACCGCTCAGGTCGGCACCGGTCAGGTTGGCATCGCGCAGGTCGGCACGGTGCAGTCCGGCATGGCACAGTCTGGCATCGTGCAGGTCGGCACCGCGCAGTCTGGCACCGTGCAGGTCGGCACCGCTCAGGTCAATGCGTTCTCCCTGTCCATACACTGCTCTCCATCTATTCCATCCATCAGCATCGCGTGTTAACAAATCAACTTGTGTTTCTCTGGTCATGATGTGTCACCTACTGAAATTGGCTAAATAAGCCTGTTTAGGGATCAACTAAACCACAGATCTAGAAGGGTTTCAAGAGTCTTTGAAAATCTTAAAAGCTAGTTACAACTCAGTTAGAAAATAAAACAAAAAATAAAATTAGCAGTGCCTACGAAATAATAATTCTTGACAAAAAACTGCCGATAAAAGCCCTGTTTTATCGGCAAATCATGACTGGATTATGGCACTACCCAATATCGATCGCGGGGCTGGGCAAGGACTAGCGCGGGGCGATCGTGGCGAGGATGACGGGGTTTAGCGGCGACCAGCGACAGAGCGGGCCGATCGGGACGGCCTGGGCCAGGCTCACTTGCAGCCAGCGCACCTGCCAACCGGTTTGGTGCGAAATCCAATCCAGCAAGGTGGCTTGGTTCTCCAAGGTGGCGAGGGCGATGACGATCCGCCCGTGGGTTGCCAAACGGGGGGCGCACCAGTCGAGAATCGCGCCGAGGCGGCCGTCGCTACCCCCGATGAATACGCGATCGGGCGCGGGCAGGGGGCGGAGGGCTTCCGGGGCTTTGCCCTTGATCGCGATCGCGTTGGGCGTTTGGAAGCGTTCGGCGTTGCGTTCGATTAGCCCCACCCCGGCGGCGGTTTGTTCGATCGCGTAGACCCGCGACCCCGGACAGAGCCGCGCCACCTCGATCGACACCGATCCTGTGCCTGCGCCGATGTCCCAGACCGTTTGATCCGGTTGCAGCGCCAGTTCTGCCAAAATTTGCACCCGCACATCGCGTTTGGTCATCAGACCGGGGCGATCGGGAAAGCTGCAAAAGTCCCCGTCGGCGATTCCAAACAGGGGGAGGGCGGCCCGATCGATCCCCTCCGCATTCGGGACGCGCTCCAAAATCGCCACATTCAGCGCCGCGAACACCTCGCCGCTCAGTTCTGTGAGGGTGGTGTCATTCAGAACCCACGATCGGGTGCGCTCCTCGGCGGCTCCCAGGTTTTCGCAGACCCACAGCCGGTAGCGCACGGAAAGGCGCAGGCTGAGGACTAACCGGGCGATCGCCCCCGGATGGCTGACCCCATCGGTGAGAATGGCGAGTTTTTCGACCCCTTGGCGCAGCAGTCGCACGGCCCCATCGAGCGATCGGCCGTGGGCGCTGAACACCACCGCATCCTGCCAGGGCAGCTTGGCCCGCGCAAAGGCCAGTTGGACGGAGCTGGTGTGAGGATGGAAGTCCAGCCAATGGGCCGGCAGCTTGTCGAGCAAAAAGCGCCCGATCCCAAAAAAGAGCGGATCGCCGGAAGCCAGCACCACCACCTGTTTGGGGCGATCAGCCTCCGCCACCATGTGCGCCCGAATCACCGCCACCACGTCGTCTAAGTCGCCCAGAACAACGGTTTCCGCCGTGGCCTGCGGGAACAGGGCCAACTGCCGCGCACTGCCGACGAGCAGGGTGGCCTGCTCAATCAGCGATCGCGCCCGATCGCCCAGCCCCGTCGCACCGTCCAAGCCAATGCCCACCACCTGCACCGGAGCCAGGGGCGCGATCGGGCGATCGTCCCTCGCTGAGCCATTCAGGGGTTTTGTCATCGCGTTGCCTCAGGGATTAGGACAGGGCGGCCACCGTCGCCGCCTGGCCCGCCGCTCGGTATACGTCTTCTAAATGTTGGGTCACGACCTTTTGGGTCGATCGATTATCCGTCGTGCCATCGGATGGCAGCGGCACGGGGCCCAACAAATCCAGCGGCGTGGAGCCATCGGCCGGCGGCGTAATCACCACCAGCGACGATTCCAAGGGCTGGTCATAGGCCCAAAACTGTTGCATATCCACCGGCACGATCGGCGGGGCGATGACGGTTTGCGCGTCGATCGGCTCCAGATTCACCGCATCGGCGATCGGCTCGGCGGGGGCCTCACTGACTAGGCGCGATCGCACCTCCCGCAAGGCTTCTAGCAATTGCTGCCGGGTGCGGCCGCGCAGTTGGAACAACACAAAGGGATCGTCACTGAACCGATCGCCCAGCAGGTAATAGACCGCGCCGATGTGCTTGCAGGGGTTGGCCTGGTCGGGGCAGGTGCATTGGCTGTGGATGTCGCCCAGGGCAAAGGGAAACAGCGATAAGCCATTAGTGCCAAAGACCCGCTCGATCGACTGGGGCATTTCCCCCGCCAGCAGCTTGGCCGCAAACCCCGCCTGTTGGGCCAGGGTTTCCGCCACCGCCGCCCAGTCCTCATCGGTGAACGGGTCGATCGACAGGGACACGCGATAGGGTTGCGCCTCCGTGCCCTGGACGCGGGCGATCACGCTCGCCTGTTTAAAATCAATGCTCAACACATGGCCTTGGCGGGCATAGTCGCGGGCCCGTTCCAGGCGCTTTTTAAACCGATAGTTGTTCAACAAATCGAGCCAGCGCTCCACCCACCAGGCCCGTTCGATCGAAGCATCCTTCTCCTGCCGGGGGTGATTCGGCGTTTGGCTGACGTGACGACCAGCGGGGTTGCGCTCAAAATCCGTCATAAATCTGGCAGGACAAGGGAAATTCGAGGATGGGCGGGCACGGGCGATCGCGCGGGCCGTTCGATGCAGTGTATCACCGCCGTTGCCTGCTGGCGTTTTTGGGGCCGATCGCCCCGGAATCGCGATCGCCGTATGATGAACCCGTTCTGCCGATCGATTGCCCATGCCTGCCGTTGACACTTCAGATCATGCTGCTCCTACCGACCTTGAAAACACCGACCTTGATTTAACGCACCTCACCCCGGCCGATCGCCAGGCCCTGATTGACCACCTGGCCACCTTTGTCACGCCCGAGCGCTGGGGGCGGATCCAGTCCGTGATTGCCCGGCGCACCCGCCGGATCACCGTGGTGCTGGAGGATCTGTATCAACCTCACAATGCCAGCGCCGTGTTGCGGAGTTGCGACGGCTTTGGGATTCAGGATGTGAACATTATCGAAACGCGCAATGACTTTGCTCCCAACCGAGGCGTGAGCATTGGGGCCGATCGCTGGCTGACCCTCAATCACTACAACGGAGCCGCCCCCGCCGAGGGCCCCTCGAACACGGCCCGCTGTTTGCAGGATCTGAAGGCGCGCGGCTATACGGTGGTGGCCACCACGCCCCACGAGCGCAGCACCACGATCCACGATGTGCCGATCGATCAACCCGTGGCCGTTCTGTTTGGCACGGAGCTGACGGGCTTGACCCCGGAGGCCCTGGACTTGGCCGATCGCTATGCGGTGATTCCGATGTTTGGCTTCAGCGAGAGTTTCAATATTTCCGTCAGCGTCGCCCTCTGTTTATATGACCTGACGACGCGGCTGCGGGCCGATCGCCCCGATTGGGGTCTGGATGCTGATGCCCAGGCGCAATTGCAACTGGATTGGCTGGTGAAGTCCTTGAAGGCGGGCGATCGATTGGTGCAGCAATTTTGGCGCGATCGGGCCTTGGCGGCGCAGTGAATCACCCCGGGGAATCCCGACGGCGCACGGGGGCCGATCGCCTCGGGGCAAGCGCGCTCCTGTACCATGGACGATCGAGGTTCCCTAGAGTTGGGCCTGATTTGAGTAAAATCTCTGCCCGCTCCCGATCGTTGTCCCCTGTCATTGCGCTCAGCCTGCCATGAACCCCGAAGCATCCCCCACTCCCCCCGCAGCGCCCAAGGCCGAAGCGCCCCCCAGCTATGTCAAGCTAGCCATGCGCAACATGGTTCGCAAAGGCGGCAAGTCGCTTCAGCACTTTGCCCTCACCACCGTGGTGCTGTTGGGCGCACTGGTGGGTTTGGCTTATCTCACTCGCTAGTTTGACCCCTCAGGCAACCACGACCATGCGCGAATTTGAGTTGGAATTGGCGGAAGTGGCCGACGACGCGCCGATCTATGTCTGTGTGCAAGATGAGCCGACGGGGTATCAGCCCCTGACCGTCGAGGTCGCCGACAGCACGTGGCAGGGCTGGTTTGAAACCTGGCTGGCGGCGTTGGATGCTACGTCCGATCGGGATATGCCGTACCTGGCCGCCCAAACCGACGAGGCGGGTCAGTTGCCGCCGGTGGAACTGAGCTTGCGCCTGACGGGGGATGCGGAAATCCATCGCCTAAATGCGGAGTTTCGCCAGGTCGATCGACCCACGGATGTGCTGGCCTTTGCGGCGCTGGAGTGGGAATCGCCGGAGGTGGATTTTGCGGATCTCGAAGAGGTGGATGATGCGGAATTGGGCGACTGGGCGATCGAACTGGGCGATGTGGTGATTTCGGTGGAAACGGCCCAGCAGCAGGCGATCGAAGCGGGCCACGACCTCACCACCGAGCTGGCCTGGTTGGCGGCCCACGGGTTCTTGCATTTGCTGGGTTGGGATCATCCCGATGAAGCGGCGCTCAATGCCATGCTCGATCGCCAAACGGATCTATTAATGGCGATCGGATTGACCCCCACGGTCGATCGCGCCAAGCTATTGGCATAGGCGACCGATCCCCGCCGATTAATCCCCGCCGATTAATCTTCGCCGATTAATTTCCACCGAACCGATTAATCTTCGCCGACTAATCTCCGCCGACTGATCCCCAGGGTGATCCCCGGGATTTTGCCCAAAATCTCGCCCGTGAGCCTCCACCCGTTTACCGCCGTCGGCCCAACGGCCTCCCCGTCATTCTTCGTCAGTCTTGATGAGCGACCCACAAAAGCCCCAAAAACCGCCGTCGCCGGTTTCTCGCCGCGACCAAGCCTGGAAAATTGCCCCCAACCTGTGGATTAGCTTCCGTTATGCCGGGGCCGGGCTGGTGCACACGTTCTTGACCCAACGAAACTTTCGGATTCACACCGCCGTGGCGATCACCGCTTTGGGGCTGAGTGCGGGCTTGCAGCGGCCGCCGATCGAAATGGCCCTGATTGGCCTCACGATCGGGACTGTCCTGGCCCTGGAATTGTTGAACACCGCGATCGAGTCGATCGTCGATCTCACGGTCGGCAAAAACTACCACGACCTCGCCAAAGTTGCCAAAGACTGCGCCGCCGCCGCCGTGTTGATGTCCGCGATCGTCGCCGTGTTGGTGGGTTGTGTGCTGCTCTTGCCGCCCCTGTGGCTGCTGGTCACGGATCTGCGACTCGGAGCCTAGAGCATGTCATCACAATGCAATTAACTGGGGCTGGAATGGGTTTTCCCGCCCAAGCCCCCCCAGACAAGGGGTTTAAACCCCTTGCCCCCTCGATTGGCTACCGGCTAGCGTCGGGGTCTTGGGAATTTGACAACGGCTCCTAGCCCCAACCGAAACACCCAAAATCCAGACCGCGCCCGTGATGAAACCCTACAAAACCCAGCGGAAAACCGGGGTATACTGAGATCGCCCCAAAGACCCCGGCCACTGACCAGGGATCACCCTTTGGGGCCTAGCCTCGCTCCTAGGTTCTCATCCGTGGAACTGTCATCTAAAAGCGAATATGCCCTGTTGGCCCTTTTGCACCTCGCCGATCGCTATCAAGACGACGAGCCGTTGCAAATTCGCCAAATTGCCGCCGATCAGGATATTCCCGATCGCTACCTTGAGCAACTGTTGGCCACCTTACGGCGAGGCGGCCTCGTCAAAAGCCAGCGCGGGGCCAAAGGCGGCTATCTGCTGTCGAGAGCGCCTTGGGCAATCTCACTGCTAGACGTACTGCGATGCTTAGAGGGAGCCGATGCGAACGTGACCGACAATAACGGCAGCGATCGCAACCTCGAAAGCGTCATCATCTATGAGATTTGGGTGGAAGTAGACCAAGCCGCCAACGACGTGCTGCAACGCTACACCCTCCAAGATCTCAAAGATCGTCGAGACGCTCGCCAGCAACTCGATTTGATGTACTACATCTAAAAAATTTCCCAATCCCATCCCCTAGGGCAAGGCAACGTTAAACCCGTTCAACCAGCCGTGGATTGGGCTGGGGTGGTGCCCGGATTGACCCATGCGCCCCGCGGCCACTTGCACCCGTGATGCGCTTCGATCGGCTCCAGCACCCCCCAGTCAAGCCTTGAGGCCTTGCCTCACCTGATCATTGACCCCTCGACCCTGACTCAAGCCCCTCTGCCCAGATGCCCATGAACGTCGCCAACAACATCACCGAACTCATTGGCCGCACCCCCCTCGTGCGCCTCAATCGACTGCCCCAGGCAGAAGGCTGCGTGGCCACGGTGCTGGTCAAGCTCGAAAGCATGAACCCGTCGGCTTCCGTCAAAGACCGAATTGGGATCAGCATGATCGAAGCAGCCGAACAGGCCGGCACGATCATTCCGGGCAAAACGGTCTTGGTGGAACCCACCTCCGGCAACACCGGGATCGCCCTGGCCATGGCCGCCGCCGCCAAGGGCTACCAACTGATCCTGACCATGCCGGAAACCATGAGCGCCGAGCGACGGGCCATGCTGCGGGCCTACGGGGCACAGTTGGAACTCACCCCGGGTATTGAGGGCATGGGGGGCTGCATTCGCCGGGCCCAGGAAATTGCGAATACCGTGCCCAACGCCTATATGTTGCAGCAGTTTCGCAACCCGGCAAACCCGGAGGTACACCGGCGCACCACGGCGGAAGAAATTTGGGCGGATACGGACGGGCAAATCGACTTTTTGATCTCGGGCGTGGGCACGGGCGGCACGATTACCGGTGTGGCGGAGGTGCTGAAACAACGGAAGCCGGAGTTTCGGGCGATCGCGGTGGAACCGACGAACAGCCCGGTGCTGTCGGGGGGCCAGGCGGGGCCGCACCGAATCCAGGGGATCGGCGCGGGGTTTGTGCCGGAGGTGCTGAAGGTGGAGTTGATCGACGAGGTAATTACGGTCAGCGATGACGAGGCGATCGCCTATGGCCGCCGCCTGGCCCGCGAAGAAGGCTTGCTGTCGGGGATTTCCTCGGGTGCGGCGATCTATGCGGCAATCCAGGTGGGCCGTCGCCCGGAAAATGCTGGCAAGCTGATCGTGGCGATCCAGCCGAGCTTTGGCGAACGCTACCTGAGCACGCCGCTGTTCCAGGAAGCGGAACCCGTCACGAATATCGCCCTGTAATTGCGGGCATTCCGGTGGCGGGCGCAAGGCCTTGCGCCCCAAGCAGCCGTGCTGCGTCGGTCGATGCCCGTTGGTTATAAATCAGGAAACACCGCTTGAACGGCTGGATGGGTAATCCGGCCGTTTTTGATGTTGAGACCGTTGGCCAGGGCGGGATCGCGATCGAGCGCTGCCAGACCGGCATCGGCCAGGGCCAAAACGTAGGGCAGCGTGCTGTTTTCCAGGGCTTGGGTGGCGGTGCGGGGCACGGCTCCGGGCATATTCGGCACGCCATAATGCACCACGCCGCATTCGGTGTAGGTGGGCTGGCTGTGGGAGGTGGCGCGCAGGGTTTCGATGCAACCGCCTTGATCGACGGCCACATCAACGATCACGGAGCCGCTGGGCATTTGCTCGACGAGCGATCGCCCCACCAGAATCGGGGCGCGTCGCCCGGTGATCAGCACTGCGCCGATCAAAAGATCCGTGTCGGGGACGACGGCTTCGATCGTGGCGCTGCTGCTGTAGAGCAGTTCAACGCGCGAGCCAAACAGGGTTTCGAGGACGTTGAGCCGATCGACATTCACATCCAAAATGCGCACCCGCGCGCCGAGGCCGATCGCCATTTTGGCCGCCTCCGTGCCCACCACGCCGCCGCCCAGAATCGTGACGCGACCGGGGGCCACACCGGGCACACCCCCCAGCAACACCCCGCGCCCGCCCTGTTGCTTTTCCAGGTAGCGCGCCCCAAACTGCACCGCCAGCCGTCCGGCGATCGCGCTCATGGGAGCCAACAGGGGCAAGCGGCGATCGGGCGTTTCCACCGTTTCATAGGCGATCGCGCTGATCCCCGCCTGCAACAGCGCCTCCGTCAGCGATCGCTCCGCCGCCAAGTGCAAATAGGTAAACAACAGCGGCGTAATTTTCAGAAAGCCATATTCCCCAGGCAGCGGCTCCTTCACCTTCACCACCAAATCGTGATTCCAGGCTAAGTCCGCCTCCGGGACGATCGCCGCGCCGGCCGATCGATAGTCCTCATCCCCAAACCCGGCCCCAACCCCCGCCTGGGTTTCCACAAACACCCGATGTCCCCGCTCCGCCAGCGCCCGCACGCCCTGCGGAGTCAACCCCACCCGAAATTCCAGATCCTTAATTTCCTTGGGAACACCAATATCCACGGGCGATCTCCTAACTGAAGCAAGCGTGAGCGGCCAAACACTGCCCGATCGCTCGCCGGTTTTTTCGCAAGACTTAAACCATTTGCCCAAAAAACCGGAAAGCGATCGAAATCGTGCATCACCACCTCTAAACTAACGACTTGATCGAATGTCAGTCTGTGCCACGAGTCACAGGGTTGATCGCCCAGTTGCAGCCCCGGCAACCGGCGATCGCACCAGCCCGTATTCTAGTTAAGAACCACTGCAATCCCTTGAAATCATCACGAATGATCGATTGCTTTTAATCGATCATTCAACTCCCAATTAATACCTGGCTCATTATGACTATTCAGTGGCAAACCGTCAAAACCTACGACGATATTCTCTATTTCAAAGCGGATGGCATTGCCAAAATTGCCATTAACCGCCCCCACAAGCGCAACGCCTTTCGTCCCAAAACCGTCTTTGAACTCTACGATGCCTTTTGCGATGCTCGCGAAGATTCCGCCGTTGGGGCGATTTTGCTAACCGGCGTTGGGCCCCACACCGATGGAAAATATGCCTTTTGTGCCGGGGGCGATCAAAGTGTCCGGGGGCAAGCGGGCTATGTGGATGAAACCGGCGTGCCGCGTTTGAATGTGTTGGATTTGCAGCGGCTGATTCGATCGATCCCCAAGGTGACGATCGCCCTCGTGGCGGGTTATGCCGTGGGTGGTGGCCATGTGCTGCACCTGCTCTGTGACCTCACGATCGCCGCTGAAAATGCGATTTTTGGGCAAACGGGCCCCAAAGTTGGCAGTTTTGATGGAGGCTTTGGGGCCAGTTATTTGGCGCGGATTGTCGGCCAGAAAAAAGCCCGCGAAATTTGGTTTCTTTGTCGGCAATACGATGCAAAACAAGCCCTGGAGATGGGTCTGATTAACACAATCGTCCCGATCGAAGACCTCGAAGCCGAAGGCATTCGCTGGGCCAAAGAGGTATTAGAAAAAAGCCCGATCGCCATCCGTTGCCTGAAAGCAGCCCTCAACGCCGATTGCGACGGCCAAGCTGGGCTGCAAGAACTGGCCGGCAACGCCACCATGCTCTATTACATGACCGAAGAGGGCAGCGAAGGCAAACAGGCCTTTCTGGAAAAGCGATCGCCCAACTTCCGTCGCTACCCTTGGCGACCCTAAACACCTGAGTGTGGGCGAGGGCCGGTGATCCATCCAGCGAAAACCTTGATGTCACAATTGCTGATTAACCCGTCCCCGCCGTTGTTCGTCGATGTGATAACCGAATCTTGGGCAGTACCGCACATCCTCCAAGGCTGGCTGAAATCGACCATTGCCTAACTCAGCCGATCGCAAGATAAGGGGCCTTCACCCCTTATCAGAATTCGTTATTTAGTAGTAGATCGACCAACATTCAAATCAGCAAAATTTCGTTTTAATCGATTGACCAGGCCAATCGCAATCCTCAGATGAGATGGCATGAGACGAAAACAACAAATTTTGATCCCCATAGCGATCTCAATCATTTGGGTCTTTTTTTAGCCAACGGCCATAGAAGCTGGCGATCGCATCGTCGGCGTTTGTAGCGTCAAGGCCGGTTCATGCTCAAACTCGATCGCCGTCGTTCCTAGCGCCCCAGACTCATCTTGACAGCTCACCAATCGTTCCAATGATTCCCAAGACGGTGCAAAGGCCGGCATCGCTAGCGGGCAAGCCTTCCAACCTGCACGAACAATTGCATCAAACTGACGACATTGACCGCCCCGCCGCCCTTCAGGGGTGTAGTAGCGACAGTGGCGGCAAGCAGAAACTTGGAAGGGCATAGCAATCATATCTGGCACTGCCAACGCAGCAAGCTACTGAGAATTTGCTAACTTCATTATGGAATTGATACGAGATAACGCAAAATAGCTGAACGCCTATATCGGCCGTGCACTTGAGCGATCCCAAACAAATTCAGAAGTTTATATTATCTTCAGCTTCGGTTTAGGTTTTTCAATATTCTTTCGTTGATCGACTTCAATTTTTATGGAGGAATCACCCAGGGGATCAAGAAAAAAATGATGAAAACCGATTTACAATCATTTTATTCTTTTTTTGTCAATTGCTTTAAATAGTCTTTAAGTAGGAATTTTAGATTTTTCGAGGACAGGGCTTCTCTAGATAATTCCCCCCCTAGAACCCGTAGTGATCCGCACGAGAAATGTCGTCTTTAATACCATTCCTATAATTGCCCAGTCATACAAAACTCAATTTTTAGCAATACCCCTTGAGATTGGGTGAGGCAATCCGCTTTGAATTGTTGTTTTTCGATCGCACTTCGGCGATCGCCTGCCCATTTCCGGGGCTGAAACCTTTGCTAATCGGTTGTTTCCATCCGCTCGCCCGAGATCGTGGGGATCACGGGGATCGTGGGCAGTCAGCCGGATCGACCGCTGCACCGTGGGGATCCGCCACCCAGGCCCCAGCACCAGGGCGGGTGATCAAACCGCAAGCTTATGCCCCCAAAACGCTGCCCCGATCGCTCGCTAGGGGGGATCGCTGCGAGGGATTACTAGGGGATTGTCACTAGCGCGATAACGGCTAGCGCGATCGGCGACCCCGAAAACGACTGCGGACGTTCCGCCAGTCCTGGGTGTCGTAGGGCACGTCATACCGAGGTGACTGGTCGGCGGGGCGATCGGGCGCAGGTGCAGGGGACTCAGCACCGGGAGACGATGGCAACTGGGGCGGTAATTGGGGCGGTAATTGGGGTGGCAATTCGGGACTGGGCAACCGGACGCGCGACCACTGATCGACCATGCAGAGCCCACACACGCCCCATCGATCGAGTTCAGCGGGGGGAGCCGATCGCCCGCATTGGGGACAGGGATCGTAGCGCTTCAGTTGGCTTTGGACGCTAGCCGCCCAGTGGGAAAAGGCTTCGGCGGCCGTGGCCGGTCGATCCCGATCGGGCATTGTTGACGGGCCCGCCGACGCAAGCGGCGACAAGGCGGCCGGCTGCGATCGGGTTTCAAACCAGCGGGCGCTAGAAAAACGCGCATCGACCAAGGGCGGATCAAAGGGCGGCGCGATCGACCGATTAATTTTGGCCACGAGGCGCGATCGCTCAAAGGTCAGGGTCTGGGCCCAAGCCGGATTCGACACCGCCACCCACAACACGCCCTGGTGCACCGCCACCGGTCGCGTGTGGATCGCCAAGGCCTCGCCCACCACGGCCCGCCACTGCTGACACAACTGCAAAAACGGCCGGTTCGATCGCCAGGCCGGCTCCTGGTCTAGGCGTTTTAACAATCCCCCGATCGGGTCAAAGGCCATTGCAAAATGCCACCACTAGAGAACAGACCAACCCCAGTCCCCCGCCCGCGTCAGACCGAGGCGGCTGGACAAACGCCCCGCAAAATCTAAAATAGGCGAGAAACAATCGCTTCGTATACTGGCTCTATGGCTGCATCCGTTGCGCTGGAACGTTGCGCTAGAACTATGTCCTAAGGCAGGTTCTCAGCCAGATTTTTCAAACCAGTGCTAGCCAGCCTGCTTTGCAAGCCAGATTTGCTAGCCAGACCCGTCTCGATTGCCCCAAGGGAGTGACAACCCACCCCGGGGATCAATCGTCGTTGCCTACCGAGGAGCCACAAAAGCGCTATGAAATTCCGCCCAGCGCGTCAACAACCCGCGCGATCGGAGACTGAGCCAACCCTGCACCGCCGCCTATCCCTGGCGTTGGAGTGCGTGGAGCTTGACCTGGAAGCGGAACTGGCGCGCTATCGTCGCTTGCGCGGCCCTCGCCAAGGCATTGTCCGCCGATTTTTCCTGAAGCCCCCGGAACACCTGGGCGAACCCCCGATCCTGGCCTCAGCGGAGGCCCTGGAAGCTTCGGGAGCGCTGGCCTTGCTCCCCGGTCGGGATGACAGCGATTTGGCCGCGGCCCTCACGCACCAGCGACGGCTGGCTTCACCGCGATTGCTGACCGCAGCGGAGGAACTGGGCGAGGATGCCTCGTTGGCCGCCAAGTCCGTCGTGCAGGCGGCGATGCTGCTCGAAGAGGCGCACCCGAGCGATCTGGGGGGCAGTGGCTGGGAACGCCGTCGGATTCGTCGCCAGCAGGATCCCCGGTGGACGGGGGTGGGGGTGGCCACGATTTTGGTGATGCTCTCCGGCACGATTTGGACCTATTACAGCAATTATCCCGACAGCGATCGCTGGCTGCAGGTGGGCGGCTTCCTGGAGCGCACGGGTCGGGCGATCGGGTTGGATCGCCCCGCTCCCCAGGCCACAGCCCCGATCGTCGCGGGTCTGCCGGAGCCGGAGCCAAGCCCACTGCCCAGCGCACCGCCGGGGGTAGTGGCCGACTTGACGCGGGATGAATTTGCTGATTTGAGCCTGGAAAGCCTGGCGGTCTTGAACGATCGCCCGCCGGCCCCCACCGCCACGATCGGCGCCACAGCCGTGCGCCCCTCGATCGCCCCAGCCACGCCCCCAACCGCCCCCAGCCCCCTGGCCTTTCCGCAGGCGCAGCGGGCCCCCAGCAGCCCTCCAACCGCCCCGACCGCCGCGAATGGGAGCGACACCCGGTGGTATGTGGTTGCGCCCTACAGTGGCCCCGCCAGCCTGATTGCCGCGCGCAAACGGGTGGCCGATGCCTATGTGCGTGAGTTACCGATCGGGCGGCGGATTCAGTTTGGCGCACTGCCCACGGCCCAGCAGGCCAACCAACTGATTCAGCAGCTCAAGGCCACGGGCATCACCGCCAGCCTGTACCAAACCCCCGGAGCACAACCGGCGGCCACGGCCAAGCCCAGCCCCACCGCCGCGCGCAGCCCCCAAGCCCGGCCATCGCCCGCGGCCCCGCCAAAACCCAGCCCGCGGCCAGCGCGATCGCCCCAAGGCGAATCAACCGGCAACTAAAACCCGACAACTCAGGCCGCCAGAAGCCGGGATCGGGCGATAGGATCGGGGCAAGCAGCCCCAAGGAGGTCGATCGTGGGATTACTGAATCGAATCGGGCAACTCGTCCGCGCCAATGTCAACGCCGCGATCGCCCAGGCCGAAGATCCCGAAAAAGCCCTGGATCGCTCCCTCAGCGCCATGCAAGACGACCTGATTCGCCTGCGCCAGGCCGTGGCCCAGGCGATCGCCACCCAAAAGCGCACGGAACGCCAGCGGGAAGCCGCCAGCCTCGCCGCCGACGATTGGTATCAGCGGGCCCAGCGGGCCCTGAATGCGGGCGACGAAGCCGAAACCCGATCGGCCCTGGCGCGGCGCTATCCGTTCCAGGACGCAGCCGAGCGCCTGGCGGATCAGTGGCAAACCCAACAGGCCACGATCAACGACCTGCGCCTCACCCTGCGCGACCTAGAAGCCAAACTGCTCGAAACCCGAGCCAAGCGCGATCTCTACATCGCCCGCGCCCGATCGGCCCTGGCCACCCAGCGGATGCACGAAACCCTCAGCACCCTCAGCCAGCCCAACAACGCCCTCGAACGCCTCGAAGCCCACACGATCGAACTCGAAGCCCGCGCCCACCTGGCCCAAACCGCTGGCCGCGACCCGATCGAGCAAAGCTTCCAAACCCTGGAAACCGAGCAACGGCTCGCCCAAGATCTGGCCCAGCTCAAGGCCCAAAACCTTTCCCAGCCGCCCGGCTCCACCACCGGCAACTAGCCCTAATCCGATCGCCAACGATCGCCGACGACCCCCCATACCCCATCCCCAGCCCCCAAGAGCCGATCGAACTAGGGGAGCTAACCGAACTTGCCACGGGCGCGTCATTTTCGATATCTAAGCTAGTAGGACGATCGCAACCGCCGGCCTCGATCGAGCGGCAGTTGACCGATGGAGTTGGTAGCCTGTAGAGGAAACCGGTTGGCCATACTTGCCATCCCTCCACCGTTCCGATCGCTTCTCGATTCACCCAGCAGGAGAACCACCGTCATGGGCCTTTTCGATCGCGTAAGTCGCCTGATTCGGGCCAACGTCAACGACCTGGTAAACAAAGCCGAGGATCCCGAAAAAATCCTCGAACAGTCGATCGCTGACATGCAAGAAGACCTGGTGCAAATGCGCCAAGCCGTTGCCGGAGCGATCTCCGCCCAACAAAAAATTCAAAAGCAATACAACCAGGCCCACAGCGAAGCCGAGAAGTGGCAGCAGCGCGCCCAACTGGCCCTGCAAAAAGGCGACGAAAACCTGGCCCGCGAAGCCCTCAGCCGCAAAAAGGTGCAAACAGAAACCGCCAACGCCCTCAAGGCCCAGCTCGACCAGCAGGTGGGCATGGTCGATCAGCTCAAGCGGAACTTGATCGCCCTCGAAGGCAAGATCTCCGAAGCCAAAACCAAGAAAGACATGCTCAAGGCCCGCGCCCAAGCAGCCAAGGCCAACGAGCAACTGCAAGGCGCGCTCAGTTCCATGAACACCAGCGGTGCCATGGCCGCCTTCGAGCGAATGGAAGAAAAGGTGACGGAAATGGAAGCCCGTTCCACCGCCGCCCTCGAACTCAGCGGCGTATCGATCGAGCAGCAATTTGCCTCCCTGGAATCGGGCAGCGATGTGGATGACGAACTCGCCGCCATGAAGGCCCAAATGCTTGGCGGTTCGACAACGGCCGGCGCACTGCCCGCCGGGACGACGACTCCAGCGGCGGAGGCCAAGGCCGACATCAAGGATCCGGCGGTGGATGCCGAATTGGAGGCCCTGCGCCGCCAGCTCAACGACACCAAGTAGGGTCGATCGCACACCCGTGACCTGTGGGGGGCCGGCGCTCCCTGCCGGCCCGGGCGATCGATGGCGCGATCCACAAATCAATCTCAGTTGCGACATGATTGCGCCAGCGACGAGCAACCCAAGCGCGCGTGATTTTCACAACCCTGCCGATTTAAGATGCTTAAGGCAAAAATTTCCCAGATCTTTTGGAAGCAAGGACGGCGATCGTGAGTCAAGTGCGAATCATTTCGGATGCCGAATTTGAAAGCGACGTGCTGCAAGCCACGGGTACGCATGTGTTGGCTTACTTTTGGGCCCCGTGGTGCGGCCCTTGCCGGTTAATGAGTCCGAGCATCGAATGGGCAGCGACGGCCTGGGGCGAGCAGCTCACGATCGTCAAACTGGAAATCGACCCGAACCCCATCAGCGTTAAGCATTGCCATGTGGAAGGAGTACCGGCCCTGCGCCTGTTCAAAGATGGGCAGTTGATTGCCGAACATGAGGGAGTTTTAACCAAGGTGAGGTTGGCGGACTTTTTGACTCCGTATTTGGATGCGACGGCCAGCGCGGTCTGAGGCCCACCATGCAGTTTGCCGATCGCCTCCAGCCGTTACAATTCAACGTTTTTGCCGAAATGGATCGGGCCAAGGCGGCCGCGGCCCAAACCCACGAGATTGTGGATTTGTCCCTGGGGTCGGTGGATTTGCCCACCTCGCCCCACGTGCTGGCGGCGATCGCCGAGGCGCTCCAGGATCCCAGCACCCATGGCTATCAACTGTTTCGGAATACGGCGGAGTTTCGCCACGTAGTGGCCGATCGCTACGAGCGCCAGTTTGGCGTGGCGATCGACCCTGAAACCGAAGTTCTGGTGCTGATTGGGTCCCAGGAGGGCACGGCCCATTTGCCATTGGCGATCTTGAATCCGAACGATGTGGCGCTGTTGGGCGATCCGGGCTACCCGTCTCACTATGGCGGTGTGCATTTGGCGGGCGGCGAGGTCTATCCGATGCCGCTGTTGGCGGAAAACGGCTATTGGCCCCAGTTGGCCCAGATTCCGGCGGCGATCGTCGATCGGGCGCGGCTGATGATTCTGAACTATCCCCACAACCCGACCACGGCGATCGCCAGCCTCGACAATTTTCGGGAAGCCGTGGCCTTTTGCCGCCGTCACAACATTGTGCTGATCCATGACTTTGCCTACGATGGCATGGCTTTCGGTGGGCCCCAGCCGTCGGTGTTGCAGGCGGATCCCGAAAAGTCGGTGTCGATCGAGTTTTTCACCCTCTCAAAGGCGTTCAATATGGGCGGCTTCCGCGTGGGCTATGCGATCGGCAACCGCGAGCTAATTGCGGCCCTGCGCAGCATCAAGGCCGCCGTGGACTTTAACCAATATCAGGGCATTCTACGCGGGGCGATCGCCGCCCTGATCGGCCCCCAAGCCGATGTGCAACACCGCTTGCAGATTTTTCGCGATCGCCGCGATGCCTTTGTGGCGGCCATGGGCCGGGTGGGCTGGCCGATCGACGAACCGCAAGCCACCATGTTTGCTTGGGCGAAATTACCGCCCCCCTGGGACAGCCGCTCGATCGACTTTTGCAAACAACTGGTGGCCGCCACGGGCATCGCCGTTGCACCCGGTGTGGGCTTTGGGCCGTCCGGTGAAGGCTATTTGCGCTTTGCCCTCGTGCAGTCGCCGGAGCAATTGGCCGCCTCGGTCGATCGAATTGCCGAGTTTTTGCGCCAGGCCAAGCCTCAGGACTAACCGGCGCACCTCACCCCTCGGGCGGGCGCTCCAAAATTACGACTACCAAGGATTGCTGAAGGTACGCACCGGTTGGCCGCCAATGTTGGACGGTGCAGGCTGGGTCGCCGGGTCGGGGGTCGCCGCTGGTTCGCTGGGGGCCGGGGCGATCGCGGGCGTGTTGGGAACCGTGTTGTAGCCCGCATTCAGAGGCACAGTCCCCGAGGTTGCGGAACCGTAGCCCGCACTCGGAACCATTGGCACTTTGGGCAACGTTCCGCTGCCATCCCCCCCGGGCCCAGCGCCGGGGAAGGAACCGGTGTTCATGCCGGGGACATAACCGGGATAAGTCGGCATCGTTGAGGCAGGACTGCCAAAACCGCCGCTGGAACCGGCATTGGGCGCAACGGTTCCGGGGGCCGTGGCCGGCAGGGTATAGGGCAAGCCCGGTGTGAGGCCGGAGTTCCCGATCGCACCGGCATTTCCAGCATTGCCCGCACCCTCCGTTGGGGTCGCAGGCGTTGTGGGCAGGGGATTCCCATTGGGATCGCTGCCGTTGAGGTAGAGCCGATCGAGGGCGGACTGCAACGGGCTAATCGGCTGGGCGATGCGATCGTTTTGGGTCATCACCAACGGAGTCGGCCCATTATTCAATCCACCAAAGCCGCTGCCCGTGCTGGGATCTGCGGCAAACCGATCGCCCGATCGGCCGTTGGCGCTGGCCGCCGTGCCCTCGCCCCCGCGCGATCGACTGCCCACGGGGCCCGACCCCGTTAAGCTCAACAGTTGCAGAATGTCTGACAAGGCGGTCTCGGTCGCGCTGGGAGCCGTTTCCGTGGATTGATCGGATTTACCAGATTTATTCGACTTGCCCGCATTGCGGCGCTGGGCTTGGATCGTCACCAACTCCGTCGCCAGCACATTAGACGAGTCAATATCCGCCGCTACGGAGTCTTCATCGGGCTGGGAGTCCAACAGCGACAGCCAATCGACCCGATCGGGATCGCGCTCGGCCGTGTTCCATCGATCGGGACTTTTCCAAAACATCCAGCCCCCTAAGGTCGCCAGCGAGATCGCCAGAGCCGGCAGCCAAATAAACGGCTCCCCGAGCCATCGCAGATTCTTCAGCACCAGGGTCAGACTGAAGTTTGCTTTGAGGGTCTGAAACCAGGTGTCTTGAGCCGGCGGATGGGACGGCTGGCTCGATCGGTGGGAATGGGTGGAGTGACGATCGGACATAGCAGGAAACCACGGCGGAAAAACGGAGGTGATCACGCCTGGCTATCGGTAGCCGGGTCAATTGATCGACGGATCGACCAGCGATCCCCAATCTAGCGATCCCCAATCGAGTGATCACTAATTTAAGCCAATTGAAGCGGCGGTCAGGATGACGTTACTTCTATTATGGGCTGGAAATCTCCTCCGGTTGCGGACAATTGAGCGGCGCAAACAGGGCCCCAAACCGGCAAGATGGGGATTCGCAGCATCGCAGGTTTCGATGAAAGATTGGTTAGCTTGGGTGGCGGCCCGATCGGGCGATCGGCGCTGGTGTTTGGCCCTGAGTGGGGCCCTGGCGGTGTTCTTTGGGGTGCAGTCGGTGCTGTGGGCCACGCGCGCCCCCTACATCGTGCAGGACGACGTGCGCCAACACGTATTCTGGGCCTTTCGGTATGTGGATCCGGGCCTGTTTCCAGGAGATTGGATCGCGGACTATTACCAATCCGTCGCGCCTCTGGGCTATCAGTGGCTCTACCATCTGGCGGCGATCGGCGGGATCGATCCGCTCACCTTTAGCAAATTTCTGCCGGTGGCCCTGGGCTTGCTGACCACGGCGCTGACCTGGCGGGTGATGATGCGGCTGTTGCCCGTGCCGGGGGTGGCGCTGCTGGGCTGCATTTTGATTAACCAAAGCCTGTGGATGGAGGATGACCTGGCCTCGTCCACGCCCCGGGCCTTTGCAACTCCGCTGGTGCTAGCGGTGATCGAGGGGATGTTGAGTCGATCGCCCCTGTGGTGTTTCGGGGCGATCGCCCTCAGCGGTTTGTTTTATCCGATGGTGGCGGTGCTGGCGGCGGCGGCCCTGGCAGTGGGGCTGCTGCGCCGCTGGTGGGATCAGCGCCGGGGCGGATCGCCGCTTGATCGGCGGGATTGGGCCTTGGCGATCGGCGGCATCGGCGTGGCGATCGCGGTGTTGCTGCCGGAGGTGCTGTCGTCCAGTGAGTTTGGCCCCGTGATCCGCCTGGAGCAGGCGAAGGCACTGCCGGAATTTAACTTTGTGGGTGGGGAATACGGGCGATCGTTCTTTTTTCACCCCAATCCGCTGATTTATTGGCTGCTTGCGCCGCGCAGTGGGTTTTTGTCGATCGGGTTTTTGCCGCCGATCGCCCTGGCGGCCCTGGCCTTGCCTCGGTGGGTGGGCAAATCACCGCGATCGGCCGCGTTTCCCCTGGCCCAAAACCTGTCCCCGCGCCTGGCCCTGCTGGGCGACTGGGTTTGGGGCGGGCTGGGCCTGTTTTTTCTGGCCCATGCCACCCTGTTTCGGCTCTATTTGCCCAATCGCTATGGCTACGTGCCGCTGCGGGTGGTGTTGCCCCTGGCGGCGGCGATCGCCCTGGGCCTGTGGCTCGATCGACGATACCGCGCCGATTACGGCCCCGCCCTGGCGATCGCCCGCCCGCGATCGTCCCGATCGTTTTGGCCCCTCGTGAGCGCGATCGGGCTGATCTCAATCATCGTACCTATGATCCCCAACCTCGCCGTGTCGGGGCAATTACAAATCGAAGGGCGCATGGAAGAGGTGTACCAATACCTGCAAACGCAGCCCAAGGATACCCTCGTCGCCTCCCTCTCCAAAGAAGCGGACTTTATCCCGATTTTTGCGCGGCGATCGGTCTTGGCTAGCCGTGAGTTTGCCCTGCCCTACCACTGGGGCTATTACCGCCTGTTGCGCGAGCGAATCGAAGACACCATTCGCGCCCAATACAGCAGCGATTTAGGCGAAGTCCAAGCCTTTTTGCGGAAATACGGCGTGGATTTTTGGCTGTTAGAACCCTGGTCGCTGACGAAATCCGACCTGGAAGAAAACACCTGGCTCCAACAATTTCAACCCCTGATGCAACAGACAACCGCGCGGCTCGATCGGGGCGAAAAACCAGCGCTCGATCGGGCGATCGCTCCCTGTTCCGTCCTCGAAAACAAGCGCCTACAACTGCTCGATGCCCGCTGCATTTTGCAATTGCCCTAATGCCATCCACAATTCCAAAAGAACCCGCTACTTGAGAAGCTGAATTAGGTAAAAATATCGGCAACTTTGAGGGTGAAATCAGCAAACAAGGGCGAGGTTAATTCGTCTTCGGCAAAGAGGGTAAAGACCAGCTCTAAACGGGCTTGCGATCGCCGATAAATCTCAACGGTTTGTTGTTGCCAATCCACGATCCAATATTCCCGCACCCCGACTCGGGAATAGAGCTTTAATTTCACCTGGCGATCGCGCGCAATGTCTTGGGGTGCTTGGGAAATCACCTCAACCACTAACTCAGGAGCCGCTGTGAAATGCCCCGCTTCATCAACACAACTTGCGGCTCTCCCATCACTAATCCAAATCAAATCGGGGATGACGTTTGCTTCTCCCGTCAAAATTAACCCCGGTGTTTGCAAAGCTTCTCCGGTGCGGTTGTCTGCGTCTTGGGTGGGGAGCGATCGACAGAGGCGCGTTAAGACTCGCTGGTGTTTCCAGTGGGGAGCGCGGGTCACGTATAGGTCTCCGTCGATGATTTCGTAGCGATCGCCGGTGTCGGGGAAGAGTGCTAAATCGGCGGTTGTCCACGGATTTTTCGGGTCAGCATTGGCAACCATGGGGGTTCACGCTGGGTCAGTGGCAGCGAAGTGCAGACATTGCAACAGCGATCGTTGTCGTAGGGGCAGGTTTGAAACCTGCCCCTACCGAAATTGTGGGAATTTTTGAACCCCATACCAACCAAAACCGCTGTTCTGTTGATTGTACTGACTGGGGCCGAGCGATCGCCGGTAGCGGTTGGCTAAAATAGTTGAGGCTGGGGATGTGGGTTGTGCGTGGTGAGTGGTTATGAGTCAGAAAGGATTTGGTCAGGCGCAGGAGGCAGCTAGTCCGCCCGCTGAGAAGCTGATTTTGAAGTTCAAAGCTCAGTTTCCTGGGGGATCGTCTGACCTGACAAAAGTTGAACGATTTTTTGACAAAAGAGAGATTGAAATTAATGAAGCGTTGCTAGAAGCGCTGCCTAAAATTTTCCAGAAGCTGACGAACCATCCCTCCCAAAAAGAAAAGGAAAAGATCGCCACTCTGTTTGAGATGTTTGGCATCGCTTTGTATAAAGTTCCGGTGGGAAATCGGCAGCTTAACTTAGACATTTTTTTGGTTTGTCAGCAACTGGCGCTCAAGGTTTTTACCCGTCGGAACTCTGCTCAGGTTTGGGCAGGAATCCAAAATAATCTGGGAATTGCTTACAGCGATCGCATCCGAGGGGAGCGGGCGGACAACCTGGAGCTAGCGATCGCCGCCTACGAACGGGCGCTGGAAGTCTATACCCGCGATGCCTTTCCTCAAGATTGGGCAGCAACTCAAAATAACCTGGGAGAGGCTTATCGAAATCGCATCCGAGGGGAGCGGGCAGATAACCTGGAGCAGGCGATTGCTGCCTATGAACAAGCGCTGGAGGTCTATACTCACGATGCTTTTCCTGAGCAATGGGCTATCACCCAAAACAACTTGGGACTTGCTTACAGTGATCGCATCCGAGGAGAGCGGGCAGATAACCTAGAGCTGGCGATCGCCGCCTACGAACGGGCGCTGGAAGTCAGAACCCGCGATGCTTTTCCTCAAGATTGGGCAGCAACCCAAAATAATCTGGGAAATGCTTACAGTGATCGCATCCGAGGGGAGCGGGCAGACAACCTGGAACTGGCGATCACTGCCTACGAACGGGCGCTGGAAGTCAGAACCCGCGATGCCTTTCCTCAAGATTGGGCAGCAACCCAAAACAACATGGGACTTGCTTACCGCGATCGCATCCGAGGGGAGCGGGCAGACAACCTGGAACTGGCGATCGCCGCCTACGAACGGGCGCTGGAAGTCTATACCCGCGATACCTTTCCTGAACGATGGGCCATGGCCCAAATCGGGCTGGGAGGTGCTTACAGCCAACGCATTCGAGGGGAGTGGGCGGACAACTTGGAGCGTGCGATCACTGCCTTTGAATGGGCGCTGGAAGTCTATACCCGCGAGGCGTTTCCAGAACGGTGGGCAGGGACTCAACTCAACTTAGCGCAAGTGTTGACCCAACTGGCTGACCTAACCGACACCCCAGAGGACTTGGAAACCGCGATCCAGCTTTTGCAAGATGCCCTCACCGTTGCAACACCCCAGAGTCCGAACTTCATCGCACTGCAATCCGTCCTGGGCAATGCCCTAACCCAACGTTACGAATGCAGCAAAAATCTTGATGACCTGCGGGCTGCCGAGCAAGCCTACCGCGCCGCCCTCGCGGCCATCAGCCCCGAACACTACGACATTGAGCAATATCGCAACGCCCTGCCCGCCATTCAATCCGTCATGGGCAGACGCTTGGTGCGCGATGGCCAGTGGCAACAGGGGCTGCAACTCCTGCTGGACAGCAACCGGCAACTGAGCCAAAGCACCAACAAACTCGCCCACGCCAACGCGCTCTACCAAACCGCCAAAGCCCACGAATACCTCACCGACTGGGACAACGCCCGCACCTACTACCGCGATGCCCTCCGCCTCTACAAACACCTCAAGGACGACCCCGGCACGGCCAAAAGCCATGAGGGTTTAGGCAACGTCCTCGCCGCCCAAGGCCACTTAGTCAAGGGCATGGCCGAACTCGCCCAAGCCCGCGAAATTTACACAAAACTCGGCCGAACCGACACCATTGCGGAGATTGATAGACTTTACCAAGATGCCGAACGCGCCCTCGCCAAACAACCTCACTCAGACTTTCCCCTATGACCAGCGCTGACGACCTTTTCAAAGAGTCCAGAAACAATATCCGCCACCTAGGCTTGTCCGCCATTCCCTTCACCGAAAGTCCCCTAGGGTTTGACGACACCGCCCAGCTCGATCGCACCTTCACCGGGCGAGAACAGGAGCTAAGGCAGGTTTTTAATCTCTTTCAAAGTCTCGATCGTCGGCGAATTTTGATCTACGGCCGCATCGGCATTGGCAAAAGCGCTTTTTTGCTGGAAGCCCTAGCCACCCTGCGAAGAAACTTGCCCAAAAAGCTTTTTACTTACACCTCTTTACCGGCTGAGTTGGACTTAGCAACAGCGGCTCTCATCGCCCTGGCTCAAGAATTACCGGACGATGATTGGGCCCAAAATACGCTGCATCAAATGGGGATTCCCACCGCCAAAGCCATCAAAGAACGCACGACAGAAGCGAGCGTCAGTGCGGGAGTTGGCGCAAAGATGAGCGAAAAGAGCGTTCCCCAAGGCAAACTGCAATATCCAACCGCGGCCCTCGATACGCTGATCGATCGGGCCCTCAAGCAATATCCCGAAGGGGTGGTGATTGCGATCGACGATCTCGATAAGCAAAATCCCGCCCGAGTTCGCCAACTGATGCACGATGCCCAGGGCATTCTCAAAGGTCGCGCCTGGTTCATGCTCACCGGCCATCCCACGGGTATCACCGCCGATCTGCTCACCACCGAACGCGGCCTATTTGACCTCCAAATTGAACTAAAAGAACTGGATCAGAAAACCACTTACCAAATGCTGGTGAACTATCTCAACAGCGTTCGGATTGGGAAACCATGCACCGACCCCAACAACCCAAATAGTGTGTTGCCCTTTTCCCCGGAAGCTGCCCGCCACTTCTGCCAGGTTTCCCAAGGCAAACCCCGCCTATTCAACCGCTTGGGTACGATCATTCTCGACCACGCGGCTAACCAAAAGGCGGACAAAATCACCCCCGAAGTTCTCCAATCAGGTCTGCGGATTGCGGCCCCAAAATTGCAAGAACAAGCCGCCCTTGACCTCCAAGAAGAGCGAGTTCGCAGGCTGCTGCAAGAGCGCGGTTCCCTTTCCGATGAAACGATCGAAATTGAAGACCTTGAGCAACTGGGACTCCGATCCTTTAGCGATCTGTTGCCAATTTTAGAAAAGCTGGAAGACGCGGATCTGGCCCATCAGATCTCGCGCAGCGATGCCCAAGAATTTGCCGCCATTGACCTGCCCTTTGGTGAATTTATCGACTCCGAGTAACACCCTGTCCACGCTCAATCGTTCTTTGGTCTAATCTCACGTCAGTTCGGGTTAAGCAGACAGCTCAATCCCCAGCGCAGCCAGATCAAGCGTCGGCTTCTTGGGCTGATGGCAGTAGGCAATCAGTCCACTGAGCAGATGAACGAAGCAATTGACTGGACTGCGGTGACGAGAGTGCTCAATCTGACAACGATTCT
>QLAH01000061.1_pt1 | contig 118388 bp, 91 predicted proteins | sample 4693081 | NCBI WGS metagenome assembly QLAH01 (sample SAMN09425401, study PRJNA476045) | Lake water metagenome, whole genome shotgun sequencing project.
GCCGTCACCGTCTTGGCCGTTCCCGCCGTTGCGCCGTTGGCTGTGCGGATGGACGGGGACTGATCCACAAGTCCCGTCACCACACTCAGGGGCAGCGCCAACTCAAGGTTGGATGCGAACAGTTCGGATTGGGTCAAGACCGCCCCAGAGACAATCCACCCCCCGCCCGCCGCCAAGAATACCGCCCGCTGTCCACTGGGGATTGCGGCCCGGCTTAGTCCCGAGTAGCTAAATCCTCCCGACACGCCCGAGATCCGAGACCCACCGCCACTCGTCACAAACAGGTCTGAGGTGGTGATATTAGCGATCGTCACTCGCTGCCCCCAAGGGGCGGACGCAGGCAATCGAAGGGTAGCCGCCCCCGTCACCCAATATTCAATACCAGGTCGCAGGGTGACGGATCCCCCCGTGATGGCTACCGCGTCGGATGGGGCCGATGACCCCAGCAATCCGTTTCGCATCAGAACAATCCCCCCTCAGCGAGTAGGGTGATCGCCGTGCTGGCGTTGATCGCGGTGACGTTGGCCCGCAGGCTCCATCCCGTGGGCAAGACCAGCCCCCCGAATTCGATCACCCGTTCCCAGCTATTGGTTGTGCCATTTGTGGGGGTGACAACCTCGATCGGCAACTCAGCGATCGGGAAGGCCGTCGTGCCGTTGTGGACGTGGATCAGCAGGGAGCCAACGATCGTTGTGCCGGTGGATTTGACTCGGACGCGATCGCACCGCCACCCGCTGGTGACGACGTTGGCGACGGTGGCCGTGGGCGCAACCCATGCCCCCGATGATGCATTCACAAAGGGGGATGGGTTAAACGTGTAGGTAGCGGGCACGGTGTAGACCGTCGCCAAGGTTCCCGTGCCATCGCGGGCCGTGTTGGCGGTGGTGATCGAAACTACGCCGGGGGCGGGGGTGTGGGCAAAATTTGGATTGATCATGGGGTTAGCTCAGGCGGAGTTGCTGTTGCGAGAACCGGTGTTTGATCCGCCACTCGCTGGAAACCGATTGGGGGCTGGATTCTGTCCAGTAGCTGTCGAGTTCGCCGCTGGCGTTGCGCACCCGGATGGGGGCCGTGCCTGCGCTGGTGATGTCCGTGTCGGCTCCGGCTCCCACCGCCCGCAACTTGGCCGTGGTTGTGCCGCCGCTGTTGCTGACCGATTGGAGGGTGTAGATCGTGGTAGCGCTGAGACCGGCCGGGACTGCGCCGCCCGCGTCGGCCGTGACAATCACCCGATCGCCGTTGGCGGGGGTGACACCGGCCGGGGTGGGATAGGCGATCGTGTCGGCCGTGGTATTGACTGTGCCGACCAGGGCCGATGACCAGGTGGATGTGGCGTTGAGCAGCGTGTATGTCCACTGGATGGGCAGCGTCGCCCCGCCCGTGATCGTCGAGGCATATTCCCGTTCATCGGTGAAGTAGGTGAACGTTGCCCCATCCCAGGTGTAGGTCAGGGCCGATTGGGGCGTGGCGTTGATTCGGCTGTAGCCCGTGGTTGTGAGTTCCAGGGACAGCACCTCAGCGAGGGTGTTGGTGTCGGTGATTGTGCCGCTCCCGGCGATCGCGACGATCGAGGCGGCATAGGCAACCTCTCGCTGCAATCGGGCCAGGGCGTAATCTTTGGCGGAACGTTGGGTAACGGCCATTTAGTCCTCGGTAAGTAGGATCGTGGTGATCGGGGAATCACTGCGGAATTGCTGTTCCGCCGTGAGGTCTTGCAGCAAGTCGGGCGGGCCGGTTTGCTGGCTGAACACGAGTAGATGCAACACCCCTGCATCGGATTGGGTGATCAGCGCCTGGACGATCGAGCCAGACAGCCCGCCCGATTGCACCGCGAAGGAACGAATTGGGGTGACGATCGACCCGGATGCGCCGCCCGACTGAATCGGGAACGATCGCACGAATCCGACCCGTGAGCCGGCCGTACCCCCCGACTCGATCGGGAACCCGGTTTGTAGCCGCAAGATTGAGCCAGCCACCCCGCCCGACTGGATCGCGAACGATCGCAGGGTGGTGAGGATTGCGCCCGATCGCCCGCCCGATTGGATCGGGAACGATCGCACCAAACCAATGACGGAACCTGATGCACCGCCCGATCGAATCTCGAATCCGGTGTTCAGGCGGATGACCGACCCGGATGCGCCGCCGCTGATGATCGAGGTGGTGAGGCCGCCGCTGAAGGTGAGGATGGATCCCGCCGTGCCACCCGATTGGATCGGAGTCGATCGCACCAACCCAACGACCGACCCGGATGCGCCGCCCGATTGGATGGGCAACACACGGATCAGCCCCAGGCGAGAACCCGATGCGCCGCCCGATTGGATCGGTAGCACTCGGATCAGGGTGAGGATTGCCCCCGTCTTGCCCCCCGACTGGACGGCGGGCACAATGCCAAACTTGATGATCGACCCAGCCACCCCGCCCGATTCCACGGCCGTGCGCAAGGATTGATCCGCTGGGAAGAGTCCAAACAGGCGCGGGCCGATCGGGGGCGCGGTGAGGAAGGTGTCTTGATCGATCGCCAGATGGATCGCCCCGATGTCACCCCAAACACTTAACCCCCCGGTGATTGGGCGGTTTAGGGTTCTGGGAAGTCCATAGGTGGGCTGGCGACTCATGGGCGATCGTTGGCAATCCCGAGAAAGGTGAGTCCTGAGGCAGAGGCGATCGCCTGCAAGGTGGCCCCGGGGGGAATCCCCAAATCTGGGATCGTGACGGCGGCCGTGTTGGCGGGAACCGTCAGGGGCAGCGACCCACCCCCGATCACCACGGGGTTGCCGGTGATGCCATTCAGGCGCAATTGCACGGTGATGTTGGTGGCAGTGCTGTTGGCGATTTGCTGGTGAGAGACCAGGCGAGAACCGAGGGACGCGGCGCTAGTGATGGCTGTCCAACTCGTGCCGATCGCCTGTCGGATGGGAGCAACGGGTGGGGTGACGATGCCAGCCCGCACCCCGATATCGCAGGTCGCAACGATGCCGCCGGTGGATTTGCCCATCAGTGATTCCCCCGTGGTCAGGGCGATCGCCGGATATCCCGCCAGCAAGCGCCCCCCGGATACGGCCAATCCTGCCGTCCCACCAATCACCGCGTATTCCGTTGTGGAAGTAGTGAGCTTTACCCACAGGTTGCCACCCGCGCCGGGGGCATTAAAGACCAGCCGCACCAACGCGATCGTGTCGGGAACCGTATTGCTATAGATCGGTTCCCAACCGGTTCCCAAGGCTAGGGCGGTGGCGTGGTAGCTGTAGGGCATGGCAAACCCTGTGGGGGTTTAAGATTATGGTTACAAGTATCATTAGCCCCCATGCTAGCACCTCGCACCCTTGCCCCTACCAGTTTGATCGGATCACAGGATCCCCCTTTGAGCCTGTTGAGCACGGCCGGGATTCCCACCGCAGAACAATACGATGTGATTCAACGGGTCTACACGCCGATCGGGGCGCTGACCCCACCCCGTGAGCAGTGGTTCGTTGTGCCGGTGTTGTCGGCCAACAATCTGGTGAACCTCAGCCGGGAAAAGTGGTCGCCTGATTCGCTGCAACAGTTGGCGGCGAAGTCCCTGCGATCGTCGGTGCTGTTCGATCACGAGTGGGATGAGGTCGAAGAGTCGATCGGGTTTTTGCTGTCGGGTGAGGTGGTGTCGATTCCGCCGGCCCAGGCGATCGCCCTGTCGGGGTTGTTGGCAGAAGGGGGTGAGCCGGAACTGAATATGCGGGTGGTGGCCCGGGAGGGATACCACGCCCTGATCCAAATGGCGGTGCTGTTTGACCCCGATGCGATTTCCCTGGTGTCGGCGGGGGTGGCTAGCAAGGTGTCGATCGGCGCGTTCGTTGACCCTGAGGATTGGGTGTGCCCCCACGATGGGAAGCCCTTTGCCGAGTCGGACTATCTGCCGCCGGGATACTTCCACCCCCAAGCGCCCACGGCTGAATATGCGATTCGCAACGCGGCGCGGGATCAGATTGAGTTCAGTTTTGTGGTGTCCCCTCGGTTGGCAGGGGCGCGGGTGTTGACCCCAGACCACCCGATCGCGCAACGGCTGTTTGGGGAGTAGGCAATGGACTTCCAATCGTTCCTGTTGGATGCAGATGCGTTGGTGCGGCGGCCCTGGCAATTGTGGGTTGACGGATCGTTGCTGCTACAGCCCAACGGCACAAACCCCCGGATTGACCAACTGCCGATCGATCGGGTCAATCAGTTGGGGATGGCGGGGGCGGTGGAATCGTTGGATGTGTTGCGGGTGCGGATTGTGGGGCCGCCCGAGACGCTGCGCAAGTTGCGATCGGGGGCGCTCTACCAGGTGAGTCGGGATGGGGGGGTAACGAAACAGCGCTACACCCTCAAGTCCTCGAAGCCCAGCCGGATTCAGGGGGCGTGGTTTGAGTTGATTTTGCAATCGGGGAGCGAACAGCGGTGATCAATCGCCCCCTTGTACACCGCCACCTCATAGGACGGGCTGACCCAGGCCAAACACTTAGCCCCCACGATCGGATGGCCCCAAGTGCCGGGGTTGGTTCCACCCACGTTGACCTCCACAGGGGGATAGCCCAACTCTTGCTCTAGGGCCGCCAAGAAATCCTTGGTTGATTTGAGCCGCAGGAAATCGGCGATCGCCCTGCCATGGTCACGAGCCAAGGTGGTCAGATCCCACCATCCATCGTCGCGAGTTTCGATGTTCATAAAAAAGCGGGCCGGCGGCCCGCGTGAAGGTTGACAAAAGAATCAAATCTCGATCGGCTCTGTCGAAACCAATCCATCAATTACCGTCAGTCGGTCGATTGAGTCGCCACCTTCCCAGATTCTTGCAGCAACCAACCGTCCGCGGCTATCTGCCAGCGCCGGTTCAATGATCCACTTCAGTGCCACCCCGCTGCCTTCCCCGCTGGCATCGATGTCACTGACTCGCAACCAGTCGCCATCGATCGTTCCCGTGATGGATGCTTCGATCACTCTGAATACGGTCGTGCCGTCGTTGCGATCCTTTCTGTTTGGATGCCAGTCGCTTCGTTCGTGCTTATACAGGCTGGCAACCGGGATTTCTAGGTTGCTCAGTTCTTTCGTTTTCCAGGCTGTTACGTTGTAGGACATGGTGTTGATGGGTAAAGGTTAGGGGTTGTGCATCAATGGCGTGGCGGGATGGGTTGCGCCTTTCCACTGTTCAGGGTTGTCTGCTTTCCATGCGGCAAAGGCGGCCTCAGCTTCAGCCCCCTCGCCGAAGTTGTCCGCAGACACCCGACCCACAGGGCAGAATCGCCAGCGCCGATCGTGGTCTTGCAGTGGGGCGTAGAGGCAGTGGCAGATGGCGACCCGATCGAACTCACCCCCCGGATCACCGTCGTAGACTCGCACATCCGACACGACCCAATCGCCATCACCCGCGTAGGTGTCGGGCCATCCGTTGGTCATCGTGCCCGGTCGCTTGGTAATCATCGGGCGATAGCCAGCCCTGGGGAGCGGGCGATCGCTGGAGTCGGTGTGCTCAGTGAGGTGGCTGGTCAGTCCACCAAATTCATCCAGGCGGTGATCGCGTAATTCGCAGGGTTCGCCAGAGTCGTCGATCGCTCGAAACAGAATCAGGGTTCGCATGGGGTTAGTCCTCGGTTTCGTTATCAAAAGATGTTTGCCGTCCCTCGAAAATGCATTGGGTGTTCAAGATCCCGTTGCCGACGCGCTCTGTCCTTTTGAGCTTCCACCCCTGGCGAACTTCCATCTTTCGGCAGTCGTCTTCACTGGAGGCGTAGTGCACGTTTTCTTGATCGTGCCCTTGATCGTCTTGTGTCATAATTGGTTTCGAGCGGGAGTACGCCCCGCTCACCAATCTTTATAGCACATCCCCATACTGACCGCTACATATTCAGTATGGGTATCTTGAAAAGCTGACAACCCGATCGCGCTTGCCCCGATAGGTGAGCTACAATATTTACAATGACGAACCCGCCGGGTACTGGAAATACCGTGGCGGGTTCTGACCACAAACATTCCCATCGGAGGGGAATTAAATGGCTGACCAGAATTCTAAGGTGGTCAAGGCTCGGCGCGCAACCATTGACATCGGTGGCATCACGATCAATGTGTACCAGCTACCGGATGGGAGCTATCGATTGGCGGGTCGCAACGTGACGGATGTGATCGGGGAACCCAACAATAGCCTGATACGCTGGGCTGGTGTCAAAAGCCTGAAAGCCTTGCCAAGTGCCGACTCAAGCCTGATACAAATCCAGGCGGATACCGGCGAATCCTTCATCCCAGTCTCAATCATTGATGCCCTGAACTTCTGGGGCGAGATGGGGTTTGAAAAGAAAAACCAACTTGCCAAGGCGCTGGTTTTGGCTTGCGCCGCCGAAACGATCGAGCGCCGCGCCGATCGGGTCTTCCACATCCAACGCGCCGAAGCTGACTACGATGCTGCCCTCAAGGTGCGCGTCGGGTCGATTCGCCATCGCAAGGAATTTGCCAAGGAAATCCAAGATTTCTGCGATCGCAAAGAGGCCAAATCCGATGGCGATCAATGGGCTATCAAGAATGCCACCGATCGGATCTATCGCATTTTGATCGGCGCGGATTCCAAGCGGTTGCGGGAAATCCACGGGTTGCCGCCCAGCACCAACATCCGCGAGTGGTTGCACGAATCGGGGCAAGTGGATGCGCTGGATCTGTTGTCGGCAGTCGAGACATTCGCCGCCATCCGAGTCAGCCGAGGGGAGTCACCCCTTGAGGCGATCGCCCTGGTCGCGACCCCATACCAAGGGACGCTGGCTCATCTCTGCCAAGTCCTATCCGCTTAATCCACACCAAACGCAACAACCCCCGAACATCTGATCAGTTCGGGGGTTGTTGATTAAGAGCGGGGCGTAACTAAACTAAAACGTTAAAGCGAGGAACGCCCTTTGCTGGTGCAACGAGTGAGGTGGCGGGGTGTAAAACAGCCATTGTTAAAAGGAACACCCTTTGCCAAATACTTGGGGGAACGATTCGCTCACCGCCATCAGTATTAGAGCAGATACCCGTCCAGATGTCAACCAGCGATCAACCGCAATAGCGTGTTGCGTTGTAAAGCTCCCGGACTCAGATCGACATCTGCCTCCATTGGGTCATGGGTGATCTTCAGAACCTCACTCAGGCGCACCATGGTTTCCGATTGGGCCAAGGTAGCCCGCAATCGTTGCTGCCCTTGCCCGGTGACGGACGCAACCCGCCCCTTGCTTCCGGCATCCCCTACCAACACAAACCGTGCCCCCGACTCGGTAGGCTCCAACAAACCCAAAACCATTTCCTCCTTCAGGCACTTCATGGGCGCTTCAAGCGCTACCTTGCTGGGGTCAATGATGTAGTTGCGGGTGATGTTCGTGCCAGACCCAATTCGGAAGGAGAAGGGGTGGTTTGGCTCTCCCGAGTAGAGATGCAGCGTCACCAGCCAAGGATTGGTGATTCGTTGGGCGTAGAGGTATTCGGCCGCGCCATCGGGGCGGGGGGCTGAGGTTATGTCACCGGAGTGCATCAGTCGCCGATCGTCGGTGCGCAAGCTGGTGTTCCAAGCAATCACGCCAGCCGCACTTGCGCAGGACAAATCCAGATCCACGCTGCTGCTGTCGTCATCGTTATACCAATGCACCCCAACCAACAGGAATTCCTCTGATTGAGGGATGGCGATCGTTGTTCCAATTGGGATGTTCCCTAGGAATTGCTTCTCGGAAACAGGCAGCGCGTAGTCAACATGGGCCGGCACGTAGAAAACCTGATCGCAGTTGATGCGTTGGCGAACGATCACCATCAGGTCGTGCGCCAACCCCTGGTCAACATTCCGCACCCGATCGGTGGCGACCCAGCTTTTTCCGTTGCGGATCCGATAGCGTCGGGCATCGGTGACGGCGTAGGATCTCAGGGCGTTGACGGCGCGGATCACTTGAGGAAGCGGCGCGGTTTTGGCAGCGGCGACGATCGCTTCGGGGTCGCAATTCCCACTGGCAGCCAAGCTCAATGGGTTGGGAACGATCGGGGTGTGGTGTTGCTTGGACAGGCGGGAAATTGCATTGACCGATCGCGCATTGTCGGGGTGCGCTTTTTTGATCGCCATCCACAGGGTCTTGTGGCGGTTGAAGCTTTTCGCGAGTTCAACCAGTTGCGCCGAACTTAGGGATGGCAACTGATAGCCACTCTCCTTGATCGCGGCATCGGTTTCTGAATTTTTGATCACCAACGCGCTGCCCGTGGACTTGTAAAACAGGTAGCGAAATAGGTCGTCACCCTGTGTCGGCAACACACCCATCGCATCGACAATCAGGCAAGCGGCCTCACGATTCCCGATCGGCTCCTTGCCCGTGAACCGATAGCCGCAATCCTCCAAAACAAGCAAAACATCCTTGATCGTTTCGGGTTTGAGGGCGACTTTTTGCGCCAACAAATCCAGGCATTGCTGTGTCGCCAGACCGGATTCAATCGTGCCAATGACCTTTAGCGAGACTCCCTCAGGGCAATCAAAAGCCTCTTTGGGAACGTAGATCGTATCGTCGCTATACAGCCCAAAATGCTCCATCCCATAGGTGGTCATGTAGTGCAAGATTTGCTCAATCCGCAACTGAAGCGTGGAAGCCGTGGCAATCTTCCGCCAGCTTTTGTGGAATGCGGCATTCAGTTGCTTGCCATCCAATGCGGACTCACGCAAGTAGGATTGAATCGCGTCAAGGGCATAGACCGCCCCAGGCAAAATCACCACACCATGTTGCGGCAAAAATGCATGATCGATACTTGGCGAGTTGATGGACAGGACGGCATTGAACAAGCGAAGGCAGGATGCGTGATTCATTTGATTGAGCAATGGCTGTTTAGTTCTCAGCTCATCTTAACCCAAAATGCCGTGGTCTGCTTTTTACGTGCTAATTTTAATTAAAGTTTTCATGGCAACCGATGAACGAAAAAACAGCAGCGCCCGACGTGATTCATTCCGGGTGCGTCAATCCATCCAAGCGCAAGGGTAGAAATTCCAAGTCGGGAACGCAGCGATGGAAGTGCCCCGACTGCGGCAAGTATTGGACGCTTGACCCATTGCCACGGGGCCGCCCGCGATCGCCCAACCCTCTGACCAACGCCCAACGACGGGCACGCTACTACCTACGGCAAAAACGAAAGATGGCGGGCGATGGCAACGCCCACCCCTAACGATCGCTACCCTATAGATCGAACTCCAAATCTTCTGCTGTCAAGGAATCGGTTGCCGCCGGTTCCTTGTTTTTGCCACCCACCCGTAGCAGCAAGCATCGGCCAGCTCTTGCACCGTTTCCGCCACCGGGTCGATCGGGCTATCCACCGTCAACCCCACCCCGTAGGTCGCCAACCCCTTGGCCTGTTGTTGTCGCAGATAGTCGATCGCCCGTGCCCGCGCCGCCGCCTCCCCATAGTGCTGGGCGCAATAGGCCAACAGGACATCGACCAAATCGGGGCACTCCGTTGGGATGGGGCGGATCAGCAGGTCAGCAATCACTGCATCGTGGGCTAGGATAGGATCCATACTTTTTCCAAAAAAGTGCGCTCGCTTACTGGGGTGCGGCTCGATCGGGTCCGCACCCTTTTATCATATAAGCGCTATGACAACCCTCAGTTCGCATTCGCCACGGTTCATCCGTGGTTTTTCGTGGCCGCAATCAAAACGGTAAGATAGGGGGAATTGCTCCCTATTGATCCTGTGACGTACACCGCCCCCAAACTTGCCACCGCGTCGATCGAGCTACAGGCCCCCACTTCGGGTTTGCCCAACCTGACGATCGTGGAAATGGGGGCAGATGGTTACCAACGCGGATACAGCAACACGATCACCGCCGATGGGCGCACTGCTGGGAACGTCACGGCGATCGTTGGATACAAGACCAAGTTTCGCTATTTTACCTGGTCGGTCAGTTGTCGCCTTGACCCCACCCGCGCCGCACTTCTCGAAGCGATGTGGGCCTGGCAACAGAAGCAACTGAGCCTGGATCTGAACAGCCCGATCGTCCTGATCGATCGCGTGGCCAAGACCCCATTTCTGGATGCCCATGAGGGGTACACCCTGGATCCAGAGTCGATCGAATCCCAATGGGGCCGCACCCGTGGCTTTCCCGCCTGCAATGTGATCCTGACACTGGGCGATCAAAATCCCGTGCGCTGGTTGGGGGATGTAATCGTGGAAATTGAATTCTCGGCACAGGAGATCCGCTAGTGCCGCTCAACTTTGTCCATCCCGATGTCCGCGTCACGATCGGCCCTGACGATTGGACAGATTGGATCGTCACCTTGCGGGTCAGCGAAGGGCGGTTTGACCCTCAGCAGCCCTACCTGAAAACCGGCGAATTGGAAATCGTCCCAACCACCAAACCGTTCCCCGTTAACCCATCCCACCGAGAAAACGTCAGCTATTGGCGGCCCTTCGCCCAACCGGTGAAGGTCTACCTGCAAGGGGATTTGATCGCCACCCTCCGAATCCAGAAGTACCTGTGGAAAAACGAGGGGGAGCGATGGACGGGGCGGGCGGATTTGGTGGACTTGCTGGCCAAGACCGATACCGGCTCACCCACCAACGATTTCAATTTGCCGATCGGGTCGTCTTGGGTGGAATCCGCTGGGCTGGCCCTGGACTCGGCTGGGATTGGTAGCGGGCTATCGTTCCCCCCGATCGCCAGTAACCCCAACGCCGTCCCCTCCACTAAGCGCGATGGCAGTCCGATTCAGTTTGCCGCCGAGCTTTGCGGGTTGCACGGGGCGGCTCTCTGCCTCACCCCCACGGAACAACCGGCGATCGTCCCCTACGCCCAATCGGCCCCGGCGTTTCGGTTGCCCCGCGAAGGGGTCGATGAATTTGACTTTCAGGATGACGCGGAAACCTACGATCGCGCGGTGGTCAGCGGGTCGCGTCAAGAGGCCGTGCCCCGGCAAAACGAGGCCAGTGAGTGGAGCTTCGATTTCACCACAGAGCAGTGGGGTTGGATTCCCACCGTGGCGATTTCCGATGGCAAGTATACGGATGGCAACGGGCCGGCGGTCTGGGGATTGATCGGCACAACCCGCAACTGGAAAGAAGGGATCAGCGCTGAGGGCACGGAAACCACAACGGCGGCGGGGGCGATCTGGACAAACAGCCCCACCTGGTCGGGGAACGCTACCCAAATCCTGACCGAAGGCAAGACGATCCAAAATTTCTACGACGGCAAAGGGCGGCTGATCCGCAAGGTGACGACCAGCACGGCCGCTGAGGGGGCGCTGTATCCCGCCGAACGGGAGGGGATTGCCACGGAAGTGGCCTACGCAGAAATTGTTGAGGACTGGGATATCGATCCCTTTGGTGAGTATGTGCGCCAATATTCCAAGGTGGAATCGAAGCGATCGCTCACATCCCGCCCAGCGGAATCGACCGGCGCGGGTGGGGGTGGTAGTCCCGATTTGACCCACACGGATTTGCGGGATTACACGCACACCCTGGCCCCCATGACGGCCACCTCGATCGTCGTGGAAACGTGGCGGGCCAGCACGACCCACATCAGCAACTTGCCCGCCAACCAGCCGTGGGTGCATCACGTCAGCGAACGGGGTGAGGGCACTGCGCCGCCAATGGATTCCGAGAAGGGACGGATCAGGCGCGGGCCGCTGGTGACGGTGCGATCGATGGCGGAATTGGTCGATGGGCCACCCAAGCCCGAAGCCCGCCCGCCCCAGCGTGAGTTGGTTGATCGCCCGTTCCAAGTGGAGGTGCTGGCCAAGGATGCCTACCAGCCCTACCGCACGATCGAGGTGAGCGACGATCGCCTATCGACTAACTTGGATGCCCAGCTTTATGGGTTGATGCTGTTGCGGTTGTGCTGGGGTCGCTACTACGGCCGGTTCGTGACGCTCCCGGCCCGCCGCCGCTATTGGCAAGACTTACCGCTGGCGACCTGCCACATCGACAGCCAAGAGCTGATCATCGAAGGGCGGGTGTTGGCCTGGGTACGAGGGGAGCCAGCGAAGATTGCGTTCTTTGGCAACCACCTGGGCGATATCCCCAAGATTCCCTACCAGCCCCTAGCGATCGACGCGGACTTCTCGGGGCCGGCGCTGGAATATTTGGAAGGCACACCGATCGAACACCTGGGCATCGCCGTCCCCAACTTGCCCCCCGCGATCGTGCTGCCCCCAACCCAACCGCCCTACACGGTGGGCACGGTCACGAATTTGCCGCCGGGGTTGTCGGTGGTTGTGGTGAACCAAAACGCCACAGAGCCAAGTTTGCCCCCGGTGTGGTCTGTGGAGGTCGTGGGCACACCATCGGCTCCGTTTACGGGTGAGACAGAGGTGGTGTTGGTTCCCGCACCCCAAGCGCCCAGCCAGCCCCCGATCACTGTCACCATCCTGATCGTTGTGATTCCGCCCCCGGTGGCCGTGCCGCCACCCCCGTTGGAGGTTAAGGCCACGGACACGGGCGAGAGCTATTGGCAGTCGATCGCCCTGGGGGATCTGTACCCCTCATGGCTGCTGTCGGAAGCGCGGGATACCTGGGTTGATACGCGAGAGGAGGTGTTATGGGTAGACGGGTTGACCAGCTAAAGCGCACGGTAAAAGACCTGTTGGGGCTGCATCGGTTGGAAGCCGAAAAACCCCTCACCCCCCACGATACGGAACAGTCGATCGGGCGGATTGTTGGCCCCGACGCGACCGGGCGGATTGTGCTGGAAACGCCCAACGGCGGCCGGCTGACGGCGGGGGTGGATTTTGGCGGGGCGACGATGCCAGGGATGGTCGTACCCCTCACCCCCTCGGGCCAGCGCACGACCGCTAGCAGTACCAACAGTTGCTATTGTCGTCCGCTAGTGAGAATCCCCCCGGATGAAGAGTTGCCAATGGCATCCGAAGTGTTGGCGGTTTATGTCGTGATCGATGGGTAAACATTATGGTCGTAGACGATCGCGCTGTCGGGGGCGGCCACCTTGAGGGACTGAATTTTGAATTGCCGATCATTAAGGGGCGAAAAAGATCCATCACTCACTCGATACACAGTCGATGGAACCTTGGTGCGCCTGGTCTGGTAGTCCTCGATCGTCTCGACTGAGGAATCCAAAAAATAGACCACCCCATCCTTGAGGCACATCCACTGCGTCCAGTTCCACGATCGCGGATCAGACCATGCCGCCAGCGGAAATTGATCTTTGAACGACATGGGTAGCGCAATGGGGCTGCCACCAAATCGCTGGTAGTAAGCCGTTGCTCGATCGGCCGGGGGCGGGGGGCTTGCGGGAAACGTGCCAGTCTTGCGATCAAATTCCAGCACCACAAACAGCACTTCCTCGTACCCCGCCAGATCATCACGAATCAGGGTGACGGGTTCCCGAAATTCCAGGGTCGTAGACAGGGAAGATTCTGGGGTGTAGGTGCTGGATTCAAGCGACCCGTTCCACTGGGCTGTTCCGCCCTTGGCTGTGGATGTCTTCTCGTAGTAGTAGCTGCGCGAAGTCATCCCACGGGCGATCGGCGCTTGGATCTCGTATTCAATTTCGACATCGGAAAGCTTGCGACTGCTAGCTTGATTCCCTAGCCCGCCCGGTGGCAACGGCGGAAGGTCGCCATCGCCACCGGGAAACCCCGGCAGTCCCGACCCGCTGCGATCATCCAAGATACTGCAATTGGGATAGGGATAGGCCGTGGCCGTGCCGGGCGCTTGGTAGGACTCCCATACCAGGGTTTCGCTCTCAATAATCCCCCCGTGATAATAGGCTCCATAGATTGAGCAGCTAGCGGGCGTACCATCCGAAAAGGTGTTTGAACTGTCGTCGCTACCCATGGGCACAACACCCCCCGTCCCTGGGGTGAGCGTCGGGGGCGACTCTTGCCAGCAGCCGCCAAGCCTCAAGCCGTTTGAGTTGCGTTCAACCGTGCCGACAAAAGTGACCTCCCCAAGCTCACCCGCCTGCCCAAACACCCCTACCTTGCGCGGCTCCTCCTGGTGATAGGAAATAGGAACCGGAACCTGTCGATGCAAAAAATACGGAGGGCTTCCCGAGTAAGGGTCATACAGCACAGTCTCTTCTGTATACACAACCCCCGCCGGGTTGTATTGACTTTCTAGATAGGTGATAGTTTCACTGCCGTAGACTCGCCCGGTGACGGCGCTTTGCCATGTGAGGGTGACGGGACGGGGAACGACTTGAAATGCACCACCCGATCGCCGGGTTCGGGTGTAGGGAGTCAGGCTGGCAACGAACCGATCGCACGGGTCTTTGGCGCTGGGCCAGCGGGGCCAGGGGTTGCCACCTGAGTTGGCGGGGCCAGAGGAATCAGCGGGGCGATCGTCCTCCACCTCAACTTTGTTGGTCTGCTTAATCGAGTAAGTTCCCTCGTGCAGCACATACTGATCACGCCACCACTCGAAGATGTAGCACTTGCCCGATCGATTAACCTGGGATGCGCTGTTGCTGCCCTTGAAATTCACCCCATAGCGGCGGTTGATCCCGTCGTCGGTACTGCCACGGGATTCAAGGGAAGATCCGAACCCATCAACGGCATTCGCGCGACTTGTAACGGGGGCGACTTTTTCCGCAGAAGGAAGTGCCCATCTGTAAACAACCAGGGTTCCGGCGGGGATAGGGTCGGTGTACACCGTTTGATCCTGCTCAAATTCATCAACGACCCCGTAGCTGTCAATTTGCGACTCCTGGTATGTAATTGATCGCCCTAGGTAGGTAGCAACGACATCTCCTTCTCGGGGTGGGCGAGACAGCGGAGCCGCTACGTTATGGGTGTCAGGGATTTGCTCTGGGGTCAGATTTGCATAGAAAACGGAATAACCAAAAACCGTTCCAGCCACAAACGTTGGGTTGACAACTCCATCCCCAGTGGAGTCGTAGTAGTACGAGTCGTTAAAACGATACATCTGCCCACTTGCGCGAGGGCCGAAGACGTGGGCAGCCATAGCCGTGTAGCCCGCGATCGGGCTAGCCTCTGTTGGGTATGTTCGATTAAAGACCGTGCTACCGGGCCAGTAGTATGTACCTGCGGTCGTCCAGACAGACCTTACCCACCCAATATCCGACTTGAGTGCCCCGTAGTAAGGCACGCTCAACTGCGGGACGATCGTTGCACCTGGGGCTAGTTGGTAGGTGGTAGCGCTGACATCAGCCGGATTGCTGATCTCCACATCCCGCGCGTCAGGGAACACAGCCCCCGTCCACCACCCATTTCCGCCATACCGAGGACGATGCTCACCCCACGACTCCCGATCGCCTGCGGGTCTGGGGTCGTAGCTTAGGGGCTGGTCATCCCAAACCACCTCACCCCTGACTGGATCGCCTTCTGCGTTGCTGGCTTGCCAGGCCATGGCTCCCACGGGGTTTCCGTCGTTGTTATTCCATGAGGCTGCCACCAACCAACGATCATTGCGCTTGGGGGCTAGTTTGCTACACCACAGCGCCAGTCCATCCATGGTTGGCTGACAAATCTCGCTCCCGTCGTCACGGCGGAATGGTTCAAAAGGGGTGCGATATCCGCCTGCGCGTACCTGAGCACTGGGCATGGTCAATTCCTTTGTCTACTCCAAGTCAAGGATATCCATAGCGCCCCTCAGTTTTGTCAACCAGGCGCGGGATGGCGATTGGGTGATCCGGGGTGGTGATGACCCGTTGCCCGGCCCGGCGTTCGAGTGGTTTAACCCGACGATCGAGGAGTTGGCTAAATTAAATGATTGACACCACACTTTATCGTGTTAATATTATTTCAAGCGATACACGAGGGGCGAGCGCCCTGATTAACAATGACCGCCACAACTATTCAAAGCGTCACGACTTACTGGGAAAATAACGGGATGCATCAAGAGATGTATCAGCAGGTGAAAGGGCTGATTCCCAACGAAGGCCCCGCCCCCGAAGAAACATTGGAAGCGCTGCGTTTAGTGTCCCGTTGCTATTACGACGTATACAACAACGGAGCCTGTAATGGGTTTCTGTTTGCGGATGCGTTGCCCGTGCTGGAGCAATCCGATCTCGCATCGGAGGATAAAGAAAACTTGCTTTCCATGTTCAACGCCGCCGCCAATCAGGTGATTGAAATCCAATTTGCCGAACGTGAATTGGTGGGGGAGGATGACATTGATGAAGACGATGAAGATCAGCTCGATTGGATTCGCCAGCGTGTCGTTGCTCGGGAAGCCAAATTCTCTCAGCCCTTGGAGCGGCTATCTGACTGGGCGATCCGCCGCGCGTGGCTTAAGCATTGCGCTTGATCAAGAATCCTGAACCCGTCACCCACCCCAAAAAAACAGCCAATGAAAACAACCATCCCACCCCGCACCCGTGAAACCGTCTCTACCGTATTGCGCGATTACGATTTGCGCGTGGGGTATCGAGAATTGGGGGCGATCACCCATTTTTCCTGGGTTGATGACGACAGCTTTTGGGTCTACCGCGCAGGCCCCAAATCCGACTACGATCGCTGTTTTGAACGGCGGCAAATGTTCACCCGTGGCGGATGGGGGGACTCGTGGGAAATTGTGGAGGTCAAGGATTTGGATTTGTCAACCCTGTTGCCGATCTCAGCGGGTGACAGCCGATTGGCAATGCAATACTACCCACCGGCGATCGTGTTTGGGTTGCTCGAAGAGTTAGCCCCAAGCATCACGCCCGCTGACCTGAATCATTTTATGGATTGGGCTGATTGGTATCGCGATGCAGAATCGGTTACGGCGATCGTTGAATTTGTCAACCGCTTCCGTGATGCCAATCCGACCCCATGCCTAACAGCAACCCACCCGGAACTATCCGCTCGGACGGTTTTGAAAGGGGCGCTTAGTTGGGTGAATGCTATCGCTCGATCGTCTCGGACTGCCTAAACCAAAACAGCCCGCCTCTATCCGCCCTGCCTCTTTCGACAGGGCGATCGCCTAACCCATCACAAGAGAATGCCCCATGCAAATTGAAATCACCAGTGGCTACCCAGCCGCAATGAATTGCCTCGCTGCACTCAAAGAAGCGAAATTGATCGACCCTGAATGGTTCTCGTTTGGGCAAGGGGCGATCGTTGTCCACCCACTGAATGAAGATCCCGAAACGCTCACCGCCATCCGAAAAATTGCAGCCCAGTTTGGCGGGATGGAAACCAACGGGCCGACCCTGTTGGAATCGGCGGCCACGCAGCGCTGGCACTTGGGATAGTCCACTTGGTCAATTAACAGGAATTACGAGAACGCGTCATGGAAAACACTGAAACAGTTTTGATCTGCTATGCGCACCCCGACTATGCACAAAAGCTGATTGGCAAGCCCCCCGTAACCCGTTGAGACACCAGCAGGGATGATGTGATCCCTCGCCTAGAAAGCGGGGTGTCTTGGATCGAAAAGGGCATCCGCCACCACGTCGGACGGCGCTGGGCAAACTACCAGACTTCACTGCCGATGATCAACGATATTGAGCGCCGGGGCTGGGATTGTGAGCAGCGGCGCGACGGCAATAACGTGGTTGTTGATTCGGTGGTTGTTCCCGTCGAAACTTCGCCAGCAGAAATCTCGGAATTTATGAATCGTTGGGGTTGACTATCCAGCACTTGCTCAAGTCCAACGGGTTCACATTCAGCAAAGCCCTGCGCTCTGACTCACAATGATCGAAAAAACCATCACGTTCTCAGGCGATCGCCGCACCCGCCTTTCTGAAGTACCGATCAATGCCTACTTTTTTCACGAGGGGGAAGTGTACATCAAAACCCACGCCGCCGGGGGTGGGATGAGGATTCAGGATCACTCGGGACGCGTCACGCCCTACTTCGGTGACATGGGCGATCCAGAGGTTGTCTGGGTTTCCCCAGTGTCCGATTTGACCGACTAACCCCACCCACCAAAACAGCCCGCTGCCCCTGGTAAGCGATACACGAGGGCGGCGGGCTGCAAACCAAGATTATCACATGACCCCACCCACTCACCCCGGATGCACCAACCCCTCCCGACCCCATGGCAAAACACGGGCGGGCACTCAGCGCTGGCGATGTCCCGATTGCGGGCGGGCCTGGACTGAGGGGGGCAAGCGAGGCCGACCCAAGGGCGATCGCCCCCCACTCACCAATGCCGAGCGATTGCGCAGGCGTTATAAAAGGATTAAGGACGTTCTGGCTGGACGTGCTTCACCTTAGATGCCTCCCTCCCGGCTCCCTTGGGGCTGGGATTTTTGTTGCCTATGATCCGCTACTGAAAACGGTTACAATAATTGAAACGCCCCCGCCCGGTACTGCAAATACCTGACGGGGGCTGACCACAAACCTATTCTCGGTAGGAAATATGGCTAGCAAGCATTCTAAAGCACCTCGTGCCCGTGTTGCGCCCGTTCGCATTGGAACCCTTGAAGTTCAGGGAATCATGGATGCAGACGGGGATTTTTATGTGTCCGTGCCTCAGATCGCTGACCTGACCGAGACATCCCGCAACACAGCGTCAAGAGACCTGAAGCGCTTGATGGGCGAGGGTTTCGAGGCATCCATCCAAAAAGTATCCACTGAGTTCAACCAGCGTCCAGTCAACGCAATCTCGGTAGAGGATTTCGTGCTGGTGATTACGCGGTATGCGCTGGCTGGCAACCCAGCGGCGGCCAATCTGCTGATGGCATTGGCTGGCGTATCGATCCATCAACTATTCTGCGATGCGTTTGGGCAGAAATTTGATGCAGACGATCGACAGGCATTCCTAACCGCCCGGATGTTGAGCAAGTCGGTGCGATCGGACTTTGAGGACGCGATCGACCGGTGGTTGTCCCGCCATCCCGAAGTCGAGGGCGGCGCGCGGGAGTTTGCCTGGATCAATGCGACCCAGCGAATTTACATGGGGATGTGGGGTAAGTGCCGCAAGTCGGTGGCCGCTGACCTGGGGTTGACGACGGCGGATGACTTGCGATCGTCCCTCACCTTGCAGCAATTGACGACGGTGCAGACGGTGGAAAATTTGGCGATTCGGCTGATGGATATGGCCGATATGAGTCCGACGGTTGCGGTTGATGAGGCGATCGATCGGTCGATGTCTACGCTGATGTTCTCCGTTAGCTAAACACCCAAAGCCCCCGGAACTCTAGATTCTCGGGGGCTTTGGGTTGACGGGGATTGGTGATCTTTCCGATCACAACGCCTTCCAAAAGTTCTGAAGGCTTGCTGCTTCACCGGGCGCACAAAGCAAACCCTCCACAGCCAGTGGCACAAAGCCAACCGGTTCACGCCGGTTCAAATACCTTAACCGACTTTTCAAAACCTGGCAACACCCATGAAGACCCTGGAATTCAAAGCCGAGCCAACCAAGACCCAAATCGCCATGCTGGAATCGTGGCTAGCGACCCAAAAATGGCTATGGAATCGATCGGTCGATCTGATCCAAACATTCAACCAATTCAACGCCTATCACAAACCCGACAAGCGCTCCTACCCCGCCAGCCCGATCGTTGTTGAGCATCGGTGGCTGTGGCAACCGCGCACCCTTTGGGCCGATGAGGCAGGTATCGAATCGCCCCTGGTCACTCGGGAAATCGTCACCAAAGGAGCCAAGGAAGTCGAGGTGTATCGATCGGATGGGGTCGAGGTGCGGCCCTGGCAATCGGGGGAATATCCCTGTTGCCCGATCGGGTGGCGGGTGGCCGATGGTCAGGCGATCGAACCGCGCAAGAATGGCGAGTTGATCCATCCCGTGCGGATGACGGCCGATGGGTTCCCGGTGATTTCCCTATCCGCCATGGGCATGGCCTACGCCTTCGCGCAAAAGCTGAATCCAGGGTTGAAGGATTGCCCCGCCAACTTCAATCGGGGCACGGTGGCCGCGGCGGCGGAATCGTGGAAAGCCTTCAAAACCGACAAGACGGGAACCCGGCGGCCGCCAAAGTTCAAGCGCAAATACGACAAGGTGGATACGTTGGTGCATGGCGATGCCAAGGGGCTGCGTACCGAGGGGAACCGGATTCAGATTCCAGCGCTGGGATGGTTGCGGGTGCAAGGGCTAGCCAAGCGCTGGCCCCAGGATGTGCCGTTTTGCCCCCTGAAGATTTGCCGCAAGGCTAGCGGCTGGTATGTGCAACTCACGGGGCCGATCGGGGAATCGCAGCCGGTCAAATTCACGGGCAAGGTGGCGGGGTTGGATGCAGGCGCACGACAGGTCTACACCGATGACGTGGGCCGATCGGTTGAGCCGCCGCGCTACCTACGGGAGAACGCCCAAAAGCTAGCCCGCCTTCAGCGCAAGTACGCCCGATCGTTCCAACAGAATGCGGAAACGGTGGGCGATCGCAAGCGGTGGGGGGCGGATGGGCCAACCAAAAACGCCCAAAAGATTCAGAAGCGGATCGCCCGGTTGCACGAGAAAATTGCCCGATCGCGCCGGGCCTTCAACCACTGGCAATCCACCAAATTGGTACGCCAGTTCGATGCGATCGCCGTGGAAGATTTGAACCTGCGAGGCATGACCCGCGCTCCCAAGGTCAAGGCTAATGAGGATGGCAAGGGGTTTGCCCAGAACGGGGCCAAGCGCAAGGCGGGGCTAAACAAGGTGCTGTTGGACAATGCGATCGGCCAGCTCTACCAACTGACGGAAGCCAAGGCAACGGCGGCGGGCAAGGCGTTCATGCGAGTGCCACCCCGGAACACGTCGCGGCGCTGCCCCCAGTGCGGCTCCGAAAAACCCGAGAACCGGCCGCGGCCGGGGGTGGCGTTCCACTGCGTTGACTGCGGACACTACGACCCCGACAGCGATCGCAATGCGGCGCTCAACATCAAGCGGATGATGACGGGTGAGGATTTGCCGGCCAAGCCCAAAGCCAAGGCGACGAAAACCAAGAAAACCAAGGCCACGCCAAAACCCGAAAGCGCAAAACCCGTGCCAGCCCAACCCGTGGCGGTGATGCAGCCGTTGGGACAGTTGACGTTGTTTTGATGACTGGGGGGCGGGATGCTATTATTTTGGGAGTTCAATTCCTTGACGGGGATTGCACCTCCCTGTAAGGGTTTCAGCCATTGGAATTTTAAGTAACTGATCAATAGCTCGATCTCTTGACGGGGATTGCACCTAAAAACCACAAAGGAGCCTCTCCAAGTCCAGACTGATCAATAGCTCGATCTCTTGACGGGGATTGCACTAACACCACGATATTTGAAAACTCTCAACAATACCGCCTGATCAATAGCTCGATCTCTTGACGGGGATTGCACGGCAAAATGCGGAGCAGGTCACAAAGTGGGATGGCTCTGATCAATAGCTCGATCTCTTGACGGGGATTGCACGAGTATCAAGAAAAGTTCTAAGCGTGGAAGATTGACTAATCAACAGTTCAATCTCTTGACGGGGATTGCACATCGAGAGCCGGCCCACACCGGGGCGGAGGGGCAACTGATCAATAGCTCGATCTCTTGACGGGGATTGCACACCAATAATTCAATCTCTTGACGGGGATTGCACATTTAACGACCGGCTCTAACCACCCTACCCATCACAACTGATCAATAGCTCGATCTCTTGACGGGGATTGCACATTTAGAACACCGTTGGATCACTAACATCATCACAACTGATCAATAGCTCGATCTCTTGACGGGGATTGCACAATTGGTTGGCGCTGAGATGGTGTTAATAGAAAACTGATCAATAGCTCGATCTCTTGACGGGGATTGCACGCAGCTCTACCAAAGTCCTGATTCTGGAATTAGCCTGATCAATAGTTCGATTCCTTGACGGGGATTGCACCCCGCGCCGCATTGCTTTTTGGCTTTTAGCTCAATCCTGATCAACAGATCAATTCCTTGACGGGGATTGCACACTTACCAGGGAACGGCCGCCGCGATCGCCGCAACCACTGATCTGTAGTCCAATCTCTTGACGGGGATTGCACGGCAGTAGGGCACGGAACACGCGATTGCGCTGACCGATCAATACTTCAATCGATTGATGGGGATTGCACCAACCACCCCGACCACTGCTGATCCGCCTCGGCGATCGGGTCGTATTCCACCGTGCAAATCACGATTGCCTGGTACAGCCCATCGGTTGATGCTGCTGGGTGCGCCGCACTTGATCGCACGACCCAATCACCCGGACGGCCCTGAATCTCAAACCCCTCACCCCGAAACACGGGCGGGCGGTATCCTGGGGCGATCAGATCCGAACAGTCGCCAGCACGATGACGGGTCGCAACGACAGAGCAAAATGCATCGTGTAGCTGCATCGTCTTTTTCACCGCCACTGGCAAGGCATCGACATAGGCGCGATCGGCTACGTACTGGATCCATGTGTGGCGTTCATCGGGCGGGGCGATCGTTGTCGTTTTCAGCATCAACCCTGCTAGCTTGGCGTTGGCAGTGGCCAGCAAGGAACTAATTTCGAGGATGTCGAGTGAGGTGATCATGAGGTTGGGGTACAGCGCAATTGCTCATCCATCCTAACCCCACCTCCAAGCACCAAAAACCCGGCCCATCACGAGCCGGGTTTCTGTTTACAAACTCGCCACCCGCAGCGCACTTCTCAACCGGCTCCGCACCATATAGGCTGGCCCCCAACGTGGCACATTTCCAGGGTCATTTAGCGGATCGCTGCTTCCCAGGTTTCCCCAGTTGCTCCCTGCGCGGGCAGAGGTGGCAAGATCAATATAGCGCAAGCATCCCACCCACCAGCTACACTATCCCCAGGGGCGAACGTCGGCCTCACGCCGTGTGGTTGCCAAAATCAACCCTAGCCCCCACCCATCAAAACCCCGCGACCATGCAAACCTTCTACGGCATTGAGGTCAAGTTCACCTCCGACATCGGTGATTCCGTCTTCAATATCACCCTGTCAGCCCTCTACGAAATTCCCCCCGACCAGTCCGAAATCGATCGGCAGGTGGCCGCATGGAAGGGGCGGATGGATGCGCTGCTGGAGCAAGAGCGGACGTTCTGGACGGTAGGGCGGATTATTAAGACCCGCGTTCTCGAATACCGCCTACAGCCCACCCCGATCGAGCGCTACCGCCAGGAACTGGAAACGGCCATCGCCCCTACGCATTCACCACAATCCGTTCGATCGCCCGTTTAGCTACATCGTAGGCCGCTTGGCGCACCGTCACCGTGTTGGCCCCATAGCTCACCGAATATTCCCCCTCCACCCGGAACGTCTGCGGAGCCGCACCTAGCGTCCCCTCCACACTGCCTTGCCACAGCGCATAGGCTAAGTCATCAATCGCTTGGCGCAACATCCGCCCCGACTCTAATGGGGGATTATCCAGCACCCACCCCGCCCGGTACACAATCTCCCCTTCCCAGATTCCAGGCCAGGGTAGCGAGAACGTGCCGTCCGGTAGCAAGTGACAATCGTTCATCTCCACATCCCACCATTCCCCCGGTGGCACGACCCCGGTGATCGGATTGCTGCCCCCACGCACCCGCGCCTTGATTTGGCCCAGGGCCAGCACGGGGCGGTTCGGCAGTCGGTAGCGCCCCCGATCGTTCGTCACAAATCGGTGGGCGTATTCCGTGGGGGTGAGGGTGCGACCGGCGATCACATCCGCCTCGAACTGGGCACGGCGCAACCAATAGTCACGGGTGTCGCTATCGAGGGCCGCGAAGTCAGGATGCAGCATGGTTGACGGATTCTGACAGGACTTTGCCAGGGGAAAAGGACACGGCGCGGCGGGCGGCGATCGTCATCGGCTCACCGGTTTTGGGGTTGCGGCCGTTGCGGGCTTTGCGATCGGTGACGTGGAATTTACCAAAGCCCACCACCGTCACCGACTCCCCATCCTTCAGGGCATCGACGATCGCCTCGATCATTGAATCGAACATCAGGCCCGAGACGGTTTTGGGGTAGCCGGATTTGGCAGCAATGCGTTCAATCAAGTCGGTCTTAGTCATGGGTTGGATCGGTAGTGATTGATCCTACGTTACATCACCAGCGCCGAACGGGAGCTGCACTGGGTTTCACCACCGCACAACGACCTGATTCGACCAGGTACTTGCGATCGTTCCCATCGTCCAAATAGAACTCGAAGTTCAACATCACTACATCTTGGTCAGGCAGCGAGGTGGATTCGTTGGGGCCGATCGCAAACCAGCCATCCGTCACCTGAACACCCTTATCGTCAGCGGGTGAAGGCGTTCCCAGGAACACACCGGATCCGGTCGCCTTGGCAATCACCACCGGGGTTGTGCCCGTGACGCGGAAATCACAATAGACCGTCAACCCATCCATCTGTACCCCCGTCAGTTGGAAGGCGATCGGCTGGGCATAGCCACGGGGAATTTGCGACCCATTCAGACGGGGTGAGGGTTTCGTGGGGTCAACCAACTCTTCAAGGGTGCTGAGGTGCAACGCCCCCGACGGCGGCGGCAACGGATCCGAGGCAATCAAGGCCCGCACCCGTCCCGTCACCAGTCCGCCCGACCCCCCATCCAACCGCCCGCGCGATTGCAGGCGCACCCGAGAACCACCCGCGCTGTTGCTGCGAAACGGGCTGGGCGTGGTTTCGATCAATGGGTCGGAGGCCCAATGCCGCCAACGGGTAACGGCTCCGGTGGGGCGAAATTTGTAGTAGGTGACGATTTCCGCTTCTGCGATCGTGCTGTTGGCTTTGGCGATCGCCCCGGCTCGAAGATTGCCCATGGTTTACCCCTTGAGTGTGTTGATTCGTTGGAGGATTCGGCGCTCGGCTTCTCGGATTGGGCTGTTGGGCTTGATCCGCCCCCGATCGTCGATGCCCGCGAAGTTGTCTTGCGCCCGCCATTGCGCGGTTCCTGATTTGGCGATCTTGCGGGCGATCGCCCAGGCGGCTTTGGGGGGAAGTCCCTTGGCCGCTGCCCAGGATTTGATCGGGGCGATCGGGGGCATGACTCCCGGCCCACGACCGGCAATCCGGTTCAGGGCGCGGGGGGCGGTGTTGACGATCGACCCAGCAATCTCAAAACTGACGGGCGATCGCCGGGGTTCGAGTACGTCCCACCCCGCCTGTAGGGAACCGGTCGCACCCACGGGGGATTTGCGCTGCAGCTCATCGGCCGCTACGAGCATTTCATCCACGATCACCTGACGCACCTTGCGGGCCAGGTCATCGCCCAACCGTCCGGGGTTCACACTGGTCTTGAGCCGTAACTTAGCCATGGATCCATCTCCGTTTGGCGCGATCGCTGAGGGGGATTGCTTCGCTGGGGTTGGGGTCAATCTCCTGGGGATCCTGCTTTTGGATCTGAGCTTCCACTGCGGTCTGGGCATCTTGGGGGCGGACGTGGAATTCGGGCCACTTGATCCGCAGGCGTTGGTATTGGGCCAGGCGATCGGGTTCAATCCCAAACCGCAAGGCCAAATCCGTCACCAGCACTTGCTTAATCCCCTCGCTCAAAATTTGCCGCCGGTAGTTCACCAACCGGCTGTAGGCCAGGGCGGGCTGACCTGAAATATCTTGCGCCCCGCCCACACCGTCCAATCCGGGGAACATCCAAACCGGCATTTCGCTGGCCCTCACAAAGACCATGCGTTTTTCGCGCAGGCTGGATAGGTAGGAATCGATCGACGCATCGCGATTGGCCATCCGCGTCACCTTCACCGATGACGGGAGGTAGAGGCGCGGGAGGATTTCATCGCCCCGATAGGCATCTTCGGATTCGTGACGGAACGCATCGATCGCCGCCTGGCCCATCGACGCATCAAATTCAAAGATGGTTGGGTTGACCGCGTGTTCGTGGGAGATCCGCGCCAAGTCCGATAGGGTTTGCTTATACTCTCGCCAGTCCGGTAGGCACTCGGAAAACTGCGATCGGCCATAGAGTCCGTGGCAACCGTTGCGCCAATGGGTGACGAGGCCGGGGTAGAGGGTGAGGGGGTGGCGATCGTCCAGTTCCCGCCGCTGCTCAAAACAGATCAAAAACCCCTTGTCATCCTCAACGCGGAACACTTCCCATGTCGGTAGCAGGATCAGCGCTGCCACCCCTTTGCCCCGCCCATCGGCTAGGGCCATGTTGCCAAAACAGTCGCCATAGGCCAGCAGTTTCCAGGCGATCGCGTGTAGCAGTTCCGGGCGAAACAGGCGGGTGAGGGATTCGCTAGCTGCGTCGTACAGTTGCGGATCCAGGGGGGTGGTCTGTTGGGTGTCGAGCCAGGGGGAAATCTCGATCGATGCGGAATCGTCACCGTCCTCACTGCTGTAGATATCCCGCACGGCAATCTTGAGGGCGGTTCCCACTTCCGGTTGGTGCGCCGCCATCTCGATTAGTTGGATCGCCCGGTTGCGATCGCGGATCGGAAATTCTGGGATCTCAAGGGATAGCTCCCGTTGCGCCCGCCGTTCGATCAGGGCGCGGGGGCGAGTCGTGCCCGCTGGTGTGCCACGCAACCACCCGGTGAGGGATGCCCACAGGTTATCGAGGAAGCGGTTGCGGCCCGGGGTGGGCAAGGGCGATCGGGTCATGGGGCGGGCGGATGAGTGGACGAATCCTGGGAAGGGTCAATCAAAATACTGAGGCTGATCTTGTCTCCGTATTGACGATGGATCGCCATCAATGAGGCGTTGGCTGATTGCAAGTGCGACTCCACACGGGCTAGATCAATTCGCAATTGTTCCCGCTCCCGTTCACAGCGATCGCATTTGGTTTCGAGGGATTCGTTCTCGGTTTGCAGGCGGTCGATTTGCCCCTGGCGATCTTCCAATAGCCGCTGCACATAGTCCTTATTGTACGCCCGATCTTCGAGCATCTGTTCCCGCATGGCCTTGCGTCGATTCAGCAAATACTGAAACACGCCCATCCCCATCGCGGGAACGACATAGGGAGCCAACGCGGAAACCGTCGCCAAGGTGTCAGATTGGGTGGCGGTGGGTGTGGGGGTTTGCAAGAATATTGCACAAAAATCAAGCATCGAAACGCCCGCGCAGCATGACGTAATCCATATCCTGCAATCCTTCCAAGATTAGCACAAGGGCTAGGATCACCAGCAGCCAACTGGCGATCAATTCCCCCGATCGATACTGGTAAATTCCTAGAAACAGGCAAGCCCCGATCGCCGTCGTCAGCCAATTTTTCCAGGCCCGGATCCGTTCCCGCCGGATTGATCGCGCCCCGTATCCAAAGGCTCCAAAAATCAGCAATGGAGCCGACAACCAATGCACCTGACTGGAGTAGGGCAACAGGGCCGCCAGTCCGATGAAGGCCAGCGGATAGGGGCAGGTAAAGACAGCAATCAGGCGACGGGAAATGGCAAGCATGGGTTTGGTTGGTTGTGTGATTGATTAACTCAAAAATACTGACTCTTGGGGCTGGGTTGCTACTAGCCAAGCTTAAGACTTTCGAGAATTACGCCATCGCCCGCCGCAAGGCCCGCAAGGTGGTGTAAACATCCTCCTGAGGGGATTGGTCGGACATGAAGTTGAAGGTGTGGCCGCCCAGTTGGGCTAGGCGAGTGTGGACACCCCCGATCGCCCGGATCACGTCACCGATTCCCGGGCCGCTGGCTTTGGTGGGGGTGGGTAAGGGACGATCGGCGGGGCGGGCAATCGTCGCCATCTGCCCCGCGCTCATGGCCCGTTCGGCCACCTGAACGGATTGGGCGTTGCTGAGGATCCGCCCGTTCTCACCCGGCACGAATAGCTCGGGGCCAGCCTCACCCACCTGGTAGGTCGTGCCCGATTCCACTGGCCCACCCATGCGACGGGCGGGCGGTTTGGATCCCGTGCCCCCACTGGCGGCCTTCAGAATTTCGGTGATGGTGGCGACGTTGGTGGCGATCGTTTTGATGCCTGCCTCTTCGGTGGGCTTGGCGGTTTCGGGGGCGGGTTGTTGGGCTGTGGCCTTGGCGTTATCCACCTCCTGCATCAGCTTGGTTTGCTGGGCTTGGATATCCTGCGAGACCTTGGCAATCAGTTGATCGGCCTCTGCCCCGCGTCCCGACCAGCGCAACTGATCCGCCTGTCGATAAGCCTCCTGCATGAACAACCCCATGCTCGACTCGAAATTTTTGAGGGCGGTCTCCGCTTGGGATAATTGCGCGTTGGCGGGCTGGGGCTGTGACTGAGCGGGCGATTGGGGTTGATTGGCTTGCGCACCAAACTGTTGAGCCAGTTGCTCATCAAAGAGTTTTTGCTTGGCGGCAAGCTTAACTTCCGTCTCGGCTCGTAGTTTTCGAGCCTCATCTTTTTTGCCCTGCTGTTCGAGCCTCGCTGCCTGTTGCCAAGCATCCGCCCGCGCTGCCTGAATCTGAGAGTCGGCCGATGCGCGTAGCCCCTTCAATTGCATGAGGGACTTGTCGGATAACTGGACGGCATCGGGGGCGGGGGCGATCGCCTGTCCACCCCCCATCCGTTGCTTCAGGGTGGCATCGAGGGCCGCCACGCCATTGCGGATCGACTGATCCAGCGCCGTCGTGTCGAATGTCACCTTCAACCCCTGAGCATTGGCGGGCACGAATGCCTCAGCCCCTTGCTCACCCACCACGATCGTCTCGCCCGCGCGCACCGCACCGCCCCCGGCGAATCCCATCAGTTGACGGGTCGGGCCGTTGGGCACGATGAAGCCGTTTTGGGACGGGGTGAACAGCTCGGGGCCTTTCTCCCCAACCAGGTACAGATCCTGACGCTTGACCGGCCCACCCTTGGCGCGGGGTTTGGGCTTGGGAGGTGTGGCGGGCTTGGGTGCTGGTTTGGGGGGTTCCGCTGGTTTCGGGGGCGGGGCGTTTTGCAGATCCTTCAGTTGTTGCGCTCGCTGGTCGGCGGCCTTTTTGTCAAGGTTGCGTTCCTGGTCTTTGAATTGTTTCTCCAGGGCGAACATCTTTTTCTTGTGATCTAGATCCCGCGCCCGTTCTGCGTTCTCAAAGTTCAGTTGCTTTTGTTGTTGCTGTTGCTCAAAGTTTAATTTCGCCCGTTGCTGCTCCTGTTCAAACTTCAGTTTCTTCGCATTCAACTGATCCTCAAGCTCTTGTTTTTTGGCGTTCAATTGTTGCTCAAACAGAGCTTTGGCGGATTCCTGTGCCCTCTCGAACTCCTGTTTCTGCTGTTGAATTGTTAGCTCAAACTGGCGTTTTTTCTCCTGTTCCGCTGCCTCAAAAAGACTTTTTGCCTGTTGAAGTTCGGTTTCGAGAGTGCGTTTTTCGGTGGCAATCTGTTGTTCAAATTCCAAGGTTTGAGTTTGTTGCTCTGCCTTGAACGCTTGCTCTAGGGTGCGTTGCTGTTCATCGAAGGCGACTTTGGCAACCCGTTGCTGTTCCTCAAAGGCGATTTCCGATTGACGCTTCTGCTCTTCCCAAAGTTGTTCCTGAGCAACGATCGCCGCCATCAGTTGTTGACGACGGGCCGCCTGGGCATCTTCCTTGGCAAACTGTTCCTGTAGCCGTGCCTTCTCCTCTTCCGACCCGGCGAATTCCAATTGCAGTTGGCGCTCTACCCCCGCCCGTTGCGCATCGAATTGGGATTTCTTGGAGGCATCGATCGCCGCTAGCTGGGATTCAAAGTTTTTCTTGGCAGCCTGTTGGGATGCCTCGAAGGCACGGGCGCGGGATTCCTGCTGAGAGGTAAAGGATTGTTCGGCGGCTTGCTGTTGGGCAGTGAAGGTGCGCTTACGTTCCTCGACTTGGGATTCAAAGGCGAGTTTTTTGGATTCCTGCGATCGCTCGAAGGCATCTTTGCGCCCTTGCGAGGCGGTTTCGTATTGGTTTTTCCGCTGTTCGAGCTGGGATTCAAAGGCGTTCTTGGCGGACTGTTGCTTGGCATCAAAGGCCGCTTTTTCCGCGTTCAATCGACTTTCGACGGCGGCTTTTTCGGCGTTCAGTTGGCGCTCAAAGGCGGCTTTTTCCTGGTCGGCTTTTTGGTCGAAGGCGAGTTTTTCCCGCGCGGCGGATTGATCGAAGGCGAGTTTGCGGGCGGCTTTTTCGTTGTCGTATTCCAGCTCAACTTTGCCCTTGACGGTGAATTGCTCTTGCTCGATTTTGTCCTTGACCGCTTGGCTGGCTTTGTCGGCTTCTGCTTTGGCTTGCTCAGGATCGACCTCGACTTTGGGGCGGATGTTGGGGGCGCGGTTCTGTAGGGATTTAAGGATCGCCTCTAGTGGCTTGAGGGCGATCGCGCCATCGGGGCCGGCTTTTCTCAGGGCCTCAATTTGGGCGCTGAGTTTGGCGATCGACTCCTCGGCAGCGGCGTTGGCTTTTTGCACCGACTCGGCATTGGTGTTATTGCCCGCCGCGGCCAATGCCTTCCGATATTCGACAAGGGATTTTTGCCCTTCATCAAAGGTGGCTTGGATGTTGCCCTCCTGGGCAGCCAACTTGATCGCAACTTGCTGCGCTTCAATTTGGGCATAGGTAACAACCCGTTGTGCTTCCCCATATTTCGAGAGGGTTTCGATGTTGCCGGTCATTGCCGCCCGCAACTCGACAAAGGATTGATTCAATCCTTTGAAAATCCCTTGACTAGAGATATTGGAAGCAAACGAATTTAATCCCGCGCCAAAATCCTCATATTTCTTCTGAACTTGAATGACCGATTGGATGGCTTGATCCTGATCGGTTGTCATCTTACGGAACGGGTTGCTTGCCTCGATTTCCTTGAATTTCGCAGGCAGTGCATCAAAGGCATCGCCCATTTCCTTGGCGACCCCCGTGGCTCCGATTCCCGCCTGGATGAATTCGTAGATCCCCTTGGCCAGTTCAAAGGCGGCAAACAGGGCGGCCGCTTGCAGGGCGATCGTCCCCAACCCAGCGGCCAACGCCTTGGCGCTCACCCCCGCCGCGCCCATCGCAGCGGGCACACCGGCCAGGGTTCCGCCCAATCCCTTGAGTGTGCCCACCAACCCTGTCGCCCCGGCCCCACTGGCGGCGGTGGCGGTGGAAAACCCGAGCAAGGACTTGGCGACGTTCACCAGGTTGCCGGACTGCAAGGCTAGGGCTGCATTCAGGGCGATCGTCTTGGCGGCGGCAATCCCCTGGGCAATCCCGAGGGCGGTGGCGGCGGCACGGAAGGCAGCGGCGGCGGCTACGGCGGTCGTGATCACCGTGACCAACCCAGCCACAGCCCCGATCGCCCCTTGGATCGGAGCCGGGATGGCCTTGAAAGTGAGGATCACCGTGTTCAGGAATCCGGTGAACAGCCGCACCAGGTATTCGATCGAGGGGGATAGGGCTTGGCCGATCGTCAGGCTCAATGCCTCGATCGTGCTACTGGCGGATACGAGCGCCCCCGAGATGCCCTGTGACATCTGATCAGCCGCGCGTTTGGATGACCCACTCGTTTCGGCAAAGGATTGATCGATTTCCTGTAGCTTTTGCTCGGTCAATCCCAGTTGTGCCTGGACAGCCCGCCCACCTTCAACGCCAAACAGGGCGTTCATTAGGACGGCTTGATCTTCCTTGGCAAACCCTTGGGTGCTCTTGCGAACCTGATCCAAGATCGCCGAGAAGGGTTTTAAGTCGCCATCCGCCTTTCTGATATTGAGTTGTAGAGCCTTGAAAGCTTCCACCGCGCGTTTGTTGCCGCGCACCAAATTGCCGAACTGAGTGACGCTCCCAGCACTGGCTAGGCTAAGACGACGATAGGCCTCAGCCATTCCCGTCCCGGCTGTGCTGCCCTTGATGCCAGCGGCGGCTAGTCGGGCGAACGCTTTCATGACCTCATCGATCGGTTGCCCCGCGTTGGCGGCAGAGGCCCCTACATATTTCAGGGCTTCCCCAATGTCTTCAACACCAGCGGGTGAGGCGTTGGCGGTGGCTACCACTAGATCGTTGACGTATCCCGAGGCCGCGGGAATCAGCCCAAAGGTGTTGAGGGCCGCGCCGGTCACTTCTGCCAATTGCTGCATAGAGTCGCCAGAGGCGATCGCCCCGGTGACGATGCCCCCGATCGCTTCCTTGGCTTGGTCTGCGGAAAAGCCCGATCGAATCAGCTCCGTGCTGGTCTCAGCAATTTCCTTAGAAGTGAACTGGGTTGTGATGCCCAGCTTTTGCACCTCAGCGTTTAGCTCACCAAACTGTTGGCGACCCTTTTCGGTGTTGAAGGATCCCGCCAAGGCCCCGGCTTTTTGGATCTCGCCCTGGTATTCGGCGAACACCCCGATCGCTTGCTTGAATCCACCAATCAGGGCGGCACTCATGGCCCCGGCGGCGGTAGCCAAGCCCTGCATCGCTTGCTGGCTCCCGAGGGCGGCGCGATCCAATTGGTCGAACTGCTCACGGGTGATGCCAAATTCCTTGTTCAGGGCATCGAAGGCTTCGGCGGTGCTGGCTCCCGTTTGCCGTAGGAGGGATGCGCGTTGGGCGGCCTGCTCAAATTGCTGAGAGGTCATCCCCAAGCCTTGCTGCAATTTCAGGGCCGCGCCGTAGCTCAATCCCAAATCCTGGGCGGCACTGGCAACGTTTTGCCCCAACTCCTTAGCGCTGGCTTTGCACTGATCAAAGGCGGTGACAAGCTGGCGGGCTTGCTGTTCCGAGAGTCCAAAGGATTGGCCCAACAGGTCGATCTTTTGGTCGGCGGTGGTAGCGCTGCCCTCTAGTTTGTTGAGGACGGCGATCGCCTTTTGCAGTTCGACGGCGGATTTGCCCACCTCTTCTTGGAGTCGCTGCACACCACTGAGGTCGATGTCGAGGCTAGCGGCGATCGAGCTGGCGGCGCGGCCCTCTGCGGCGGCCGATCGGCCCGCGCGGGTGCTGTCTTTGTCCGCTTGCTTGTCGGCGGCGGCTTGCTGTTCCAAGGCCACGCGCGATCGCACGGCGGCCGCGAGTCGGTTAAATTCGGCGGCGGCCAGCCCGGTGGATTGGCGGAATTGTTCGAGGGCGGCGGCGCTGACGGGGCCTTGGGCGTAGAGCTTTTTGAGTCCGTCCACCTGGGCGATCGCTTGACTGGTCAGTTCCAACCGCTGGGCAAATCGCAGGGCTTGGTCGGCATTCAACCCGAGGGCGCGGGATAGCTTTTGGGTTTCTTGGATCAACCCGGTCTGGCGGGCGGCTTGCTGTTGGGTGACGACGTTGGCGCGGATGGCGGTGGCGAGTTGGGTGATCGCGGCGATCGGCGCTTGGGTAGCCGTGCCCAATTGCTGCAAGGCCAGTTCCGACACGTCCCCTTGGCGGGCCAGGTTGGACAGCTTTAGCCCCAGCACTCGCACCTGTTCCGCCGTCAACCCGAGGGTGCTCACCAGGGCTAGGGTCTCATCGCCCGTTTTCCCGAGGGATTGCGCTAGCTGTAGCGATGCCTTGCGAAGTGCGTCTTGTTCCTTGCCTGCCTTGGCGCTGTCGGCTTGCTGTTGGACGGCGGCGGCCAATTCCAGTTGGGCGGCGGCCCCGAGTTGCGCCTTTTGACCCAGCAGGGTGATCGCCTGGTCGGTCAGTTTGCCCTGTTGGGCCAGGCGGGCCATCTCACCCGACACCAACTGCATCTGTGCGCCGGTCAGGTTGAAGCGCGTCACCAGCTCACGGGCGGCGGCTTCGGTCAGCCCGGTGGCGGCGGCGAACCCTGGCATGGCGGCCGTGCGTTGCTGGTCTGCGCTGTCGGCCCCGGCCGCAAGGCGGGCTTGCCCCTGCTGTTCCGCGCGGGTGCGGATGGTGGCGGTCAGCTTTTGCAGTTGCCGATCTTGCAGCCCGTAGGTGTCGCCCAAACGCTTGAGGGCTGCATCGGTGTCGTTGCCCGATTCAACCAGCTTGCTGATGGCGGATGGGAGCGCCCGCATTTGGTCGCTGGATAGCTTCAGGATGTTGGCCAAGACCAACGCCTGATCCGGGGTTTGGCCCACGGCATCAGCGAATCCTTGCAGGGCAGCGATCCGCTTTTTGGTTTCGGCGGCTTCCTGGTCGGCTAGCTGTTGGCGGCGCTTGAGTTCGGCGGCGGCGGCGGATTCAGCGGCGGCTTGCTGCTTGGTGGCATCGGTGGCCTGCTGTTCTGCCTGGATCCGCTGTTCAACTTTGCCAATTAACGCCCGCGCCGATCGCTCACTCAGCTTATAGGTGTTGGTCAGCAGCGACAGCGCCCCGTCCAAATCCCCCGCGTCCAACAGCTTTTGCAGTTGCGGGCCGATCGCGGTCATCTGGGCGGATGTCAACCTGATCGCCTGGGCAAAGCGCAACCCCCGTTCCGAGGTCGTGCCGATCGCCTTGCTGAATCCGATGGCGGCGACCCGTTGTTTGTCAAGCTCTGCGGATAGGGCTGACTGGGCGGCGGCGTATTGGCTCTGCTGCTTTTCGCCGATCGCCGTCAGTTGGCGGGCTTGCTTGGCCTGTTCCTTCGCGGCGGCGGTGGCTTGGCGATCGGCGGCTTTTTTGTCCTGGCTTGCCTTCAGGGCCGCGGCGGCGGCATCGGCTTGGGATTGCAGGCGCTTGGCTAGGAATTTGGCGGCGGATGTGGTCAGCCCCAGTCCGGGGGCCAGTTGCGTCAGGGCTGCATCGGTGGCGGTTCCGGCCTTGACCATGCCCTGAATCGTACTGACGGCGGCGCGTAGCTGTTGGGCGTTCAGGTCGGCGGCTTTGGCGAATCGATCGGTCGATTCCGCAGACAGTCCAAGGGCGGCCGCTTGCTTGGCCGATTCGGCGGCGCGTTGCTGTTCCTTGAGGCGCGATTGTTCGAGGGCGGCGGCGTAGGCGGCCTGTTGCTTGGCTCCGATATCGGTGAGCTGCCCCCGGTTCTTTTGCGCTTTTTCCTGGGCGATTCGGTTCTCGATCGCCCCCGCCAAGGCATCGGTGGCCACCTGCGAGAGACGGTAGGACTGGCGAGTGGCCTCTAGCCGATCGGCCGTCAGCTTGCCCTGTTTGCCCAGCCGATCGATTTCGGCGGTGGCCTTCAGCATTTGGGTGTCGGTGAGGGCAAACCGGTCGACCAGGGCCCGGGCGGCCGGCACGCTCAATCCCAAGGTGTCGGCAAATTTACCGAGGGCGGCGGTGCGGGCTTGCTCTGCTTTTTCGGCGGCGGCGGATAGCTTGGCTTGCCCCTCTGCCTCAGCGTTGCCGGCCCGTTGGGCGGCCACTTCATCGGCTTTGGTTTGGATCCGCTTGGCCAGGAACCGGACGGCGCTCTCACTGATTTGCAGTCCCTTAGCCAGCCCCGACAAGTCCCGATCGAGCGTGCCCCCGGCTACCGATTGACTGATTTTGGTGACGGCGGCTTTCAGTCCCTTGGCGTTCAGGTCGGTGGACTGGGCAAAGCGGATCAGCCGATCACTGGATGTGCCCAGGCTGTTGCTCAGTTCGACGGCGGCTAGGGATAGGGAGGCATCGGCTTGGCGGGCCTTTTCGGCGGCGGCCTGTTGCTTTTTGTATTCAGCGCTCAGGGCCTTTTGGCGGGCGGTGCGTTGGTTTTCCGCTTCGGTGACGGCTTTGGCAGCGGCGGCGGCCTGTTGCTCCCCTTGCACCCGTTGATCGATCGCGCTGACCATGGCATTGATCGCCACGCCACTCAGTCGGAACCGCTGTTGCACCAGGGCAATTTCGTCGCTGGTCAACTGGCCCGCCTTCGCGAGTTTGTCGATCGCGGCCGACGCACCCTTCATCTGCTCACCGGTCAACCCGAACCGCTGGATCAGATCCCGCGCCGCGTCGATCGAGATGCCCATGGTTTGGGCGAACTGACTCAGCACGGCCACCCGTTTGCGATCGGCTTCATCGGCGGCGGCGGCCAATGCGGCCTGTCCATCGGTTTCCCGTTGGGCGGCCCGTTCCGCAGCCACCTGGTCGGCTTGCTTCTGGAGACGACCCGCCAAAAACCGGACGGCGGATTCACTGAGCTTTAGCCCCTTGGATAGGCCAGCCAGATCCTGATCCAACGTGCCTGCATCCACGGATTTGCCGATCGACCGCACGGCCGATCGCAGTCCCTCCCCGGAGATTTGGGTGGATTTGGTGAATCGATCCAACTGCTCTGTGGACGTGCCCAGGGTGCGGGACACCTCGATCGCCGCTAGCGCTCGGGATTGATCCGCCTTCTCTGCCTTCTCCAGTGCCGACTGCTGTTGCTTGTACCGCGTCTTCAGTTCCTTCTGAATCGCAACGCGGCGGGCGGTTTCGGCGGCTTCCTTGGCGGTGGCTTGGGCTGCGGCTTGCTCGGATGCCACCCGCGCTTCGATCGCCGTGGCCATGGCGGCGGTAGTCGATCGACCCAACCCGAACTGTTGGCGCACCAACTCCAGTTCCGATTCGGTCAGTTGACCAGCCTTGGCCAGTTGCCCCAGGGCCTTGCCCGCGCCCTTCATCTGTGTGCCGGTGAGGGCGAACCGGTCTACCAGTTCCCGCGCCTGATCAACCGTCAACCCCAACACGCGGGCAAACTGGCTGAGGGCGGCGGTGCGTTCCCGATCGGCTTTGTCAGCATTGGCAGCCAGGGCCGCTTGCCCATCCGCCTCTCGCTGTTGAGCGACCTGATCCGCCTGGGATTGCACCCGTTTGGCTAGGAATTGCAGGGCCGATCGGCTGACGTTCAACCCCTTGGACAGGGCCGCCAAATCCTGATCCAGGGTTCCCGCGTTGATCGATTTGCTGATGCCGTTGACGGCGGTTTTCAGTTGTGCGCCCGAGAGGTTGGTGATTTGGGCAAAGCGGGCGATCGTCTCCCCAGAAACTTCGAGTGATCGACCCACTTCGACCGATGCTAGGGCGCGGGATTGATCGGCTTTTTGGGCTGCGGCTAGCTCGGTTTGCTGGGATTTGTATTGGGCCTTCAGGGCTTTCTTGATGGCAACCTGACGGGCTTCCTCAGCATTGTTGGCAGCCTGTTGAGCGGCGGCGGCTTTTTCAGTGGCGACCCGATCGCGCACGGCGGTGGACAGGGCGGCAAAGGCTTGATCACCCACCCGATAGGTTTGCTGGACGATCGCCAGTTCATCTTCGGTGAGCTTGCCTGCCTTGGCGAGTCGGTTGAAGGCCGTGCCCACCCCCTTCATCTGATCACCCGTCAGGGCAAACCGATCGACCAGTTCTCGGGTGGCAGTGGGGGTCAGCCCCAAGGATTCCGAGAATTTGCTGAGGGCGGCAATCCGTTTTTGATCCTCAGCGTTGGCGCGTTTGGCCAGTTCAGCTTGCTTGGCGGCTTCGGTTTCTTGGTCGCTGGCGGCGGTTTTGGCGTTGGCTTCTGCCAACAGGCGGCGGTACAACTTTTGGGCGGCCGCTTCGTTCAGCCCCAACCCCTGGGCCAGGGATTTGAGCGCTTGCTCCGATTGATCGGTTCCCTTGACAAATGCGCCAATCTTGCTGACGGCGGTTTTCAGTTCCGCAGCCCCTAACCCCGATTGCTGGGCAAAGGCAAACACCTGATCAGCAGTGACTCCCAATTTTTGGGATAGCTCAACAGATGCGACCCGCAAGGCTTTGGTAGCTTCGGTGGTCTTGTCTTGGTCGGCTTTGGCCTTGACCCGATCGACCTCTGCCTTCAGTGCGGCGGTGAGGGCGATCGACTGGTCGGCGGTCAACCCCGCGTCACGGGCCAAATCATCGATCGCCTGCCGACCGGTAATCCCAGCCTTGGTCAGGCGGTTGAAGGCGGTGGGCACGACCTTGGCTTGATCGGCGGTCAACCCTAGGGACTTGGCCAGGGCGATCGTGTCGGCGGTGGTTTTGCCGATCGCCACGCCCAACCCGATCGAGGCTTTAGCGAGGGCCGCATCCGCTGCATCCCGCGCCTTTTTGCTGGATTGATCCTTCTCGGTGGCGACCCGCGCGGCGATCGCCTGGGTCAGGGCTTGGGTGGCCGATCGGCCAATCTTGAATTGCTGCTGAACGAGGGCGAGTTCCGATTCCGTGAGCTGACCGGCTTTCGCCAGCGACTCGATTTTGGATCCCGCGCCCTTCATTTGGGTGTCGGTCAACCCGAACCGCTGGGCAAGTTCGAGGGCTGCATCCTTGCTCAGTCCCAAGGTGGCAGCGAACTGATCCAACGCCAGAAGCCGCTTTTGTTCAACCGCGTCGGCCCGTTGCGCCAACTTCTGTTGGTTGGCTTGTTCGAGGGCGGATTGGGCGGCCTTTTGCTCTGCGGTGGCCCGTTGCCCAATGATGTTGCCCAGGGTTTTGGCTTGGGTGACGTTGAGCTTATATTGCTCTGCCACATCCGCCAATGTGGAGCCGGTGAGGTTGCCGCTTTGGGCTAACTTAGCGATCGCCTTTGTGGCCGATTTCATTTGATCGCCCGTCAACCCCAAGTCACGCGCCAACTGCAAGGCTTGGTCACGGGGTTTGCCGATCGCCTGGGCAAATTCCAGCGCCGCCTTTTCCTGCGCATCTTTCAGGGATTGGGCCGCGTCGTCTTGTTTGGATTGATCGGCTTGTCGCTTGGCCGCGTCCGCCTGGGACAAGATTCGGCGGTAGAGCTTGCGGGCGGCCTCCTCGTTTAGCCCCAACCCTTCCGATAGGGTCTTGAGGGCTTGGTCGGATTGGTCGGCGCTTTTGGCAAAGGAGCCAATTTTGGTGATGGCGGTCTTAAGTTCCTTGGCTCCCAACCCAGCCCCGTTGGCAAAGGCAATCAGTTGATCGGCCGTCACCCCAAGGGATTGGGCTAATTCCACAGAAGCAACCTTGAGGGCGGCGTTGGCTTCATCGGACTTGTCGGCATTGGCTTGGCGCTTGAGGCGATCGACCTCTGCCCCCAATGCTTGCACCAACGCACCGGACTGGGATTCGGTCAGCCCCAACTCTCGGGAGAGATCAGCGATCGCCTGGGTTCCGGTGATGCCTGCTTTGGTGAGGCGACTGAAGGCGGCGGGGGCGGCTTTGGTTTGGGCGGCGGTCAACTCCAGTTCGTTGGCTAGGGCGATCGCTTCATCGGTGGTTTTACCCGTGGCGATGCCCAGCCCGATCGCGGCCTTCGCGAGGGCGGCTTCAGCGGATTGGCGATTCTCAGCGTCTGATTGATCCTTTTCGTCGGCCACGCGCTGGCGGATGGCATCGGTGAGGGCAGTAACGGCAACACTCCCCACCCGGTACTGTTTGCCCACCAACTCCAGATTGGCGGCGGTCAGCTCCCCCGCCAGGGCTAGATCCTCGATCTTTTTAGCAGCCCCCTTCATTTGCACATCGGTCAGGGCAAACCGTTGCACCAATTCCAGGGCCGCTTCTTTGCTGATCCCAAGGGTGGCGGCAAACTGGTCAAGGGCTAGCAGGCGCTTTTGGTCGGCTGCATCGGCCCGGGCCGCCAGACCCGCTTGCTTGGATTGAGCCAGCAAATCTTGTGCGGCGGTCTGCTCCGCTTGCACCCGTTTGCCGACGGCGGTTCCGAGCGATTTAGCTTGGGTGGCATTGAGTTTGTATTGTTCGGCTACGTCGGACAATGTGGAGCCGGTGAGGTTCCCTTCCTTCGCGAGTTTTGTGATCGCCTTGGTGGCTGACTTCATCTGGTCGCCGGTCAATCCAAGGCGCTGGGCAAATTCCAACGCCTTGTCTCGGGACACCCCTAGGGACTGGGCAAAGTCGAGGGCGGCCTTTTCCTGGGAATCCTTAAGGGCGTTGCGATCGGCTTCATCCTTGGCATCTTTTGCCGCCTGCTGTTGAGCAGACACCACACCCTTGATCGCGGGAATCAGGGTGGCGAGTTGCTGGCTGGTGAGGTCAAATTTTGCCTTGACCAATCGGAGCGATTCCCCGGTGGCCGTCCCCTCCCGATAGAGGGCTTGCAGGGCGGGCAACCCCTTTTGCAGTTGGTCGGCATTCAGCCCCAACTCATCAGCCATCCGCTGGGCTTGCTGGGGCGACACCCCGACGATCGTCGATGCATCAGCGGCGGCGGATTGAGCCTTGCGGCGATTGGATTCCGCCTTTTCCTGTTCCGATTGCTGGCGGGCGGCGGCCCGTTCCCGCGCCTTGCGGTTTTCTTCTGCAATTCGCTGCTGTCGATCAAGTTCCTTTTGGCGTTCGGCGCTCTCGATCTTTTGATCCGCCACATAGCGGGTGGTCTCAGCGTTGATCGAGGCCTTGAAACTTTCCGTGCGCTCCCGACTGGCGCGATCAAGTTCGGCGATCACCGATCGATTAGCTTCTCGATCGGCCGCAATCTTTTCCTGACTGAGGTTGCGGGAATTCTGAACGATCTGCGCTGTCGTGCGTTGGGAATCCGCTTTGAACGCTTCAACCACCAACCGGTTGGCGTTGGTGTCGGTCGCAATCCGTTCGTTGGAGGCAGCGGCAATCCGTTGCTTTTCAAGGGCCGTCTCACGGGCAACATCCGCCTCTAGGGCTGCGATGACTTCCTTGGATGCATTCTGACCGGCCGCAATCCGTTCCGCTGATTCGTTTTTGCCCTGCTGAATGAGTTTTGCGGTCGTGGTCTCTGTACTGACGCGGAATGCGTCGATGACCACTTTGGTCGCGTTGTCCTCGGTGGCGATCCGCTCCCTAGAGGCAGAGGCGATGCGCTGTTTTTCGAGGGCGGTTTCCTTGGCGGAGTCAGCCTCAAGGGCGGCGATGATTTCCTTGCTGGTGTTTTTGCCAGCGGAAATTCGTTCGGCGGATTCGTTCTTGCCCTGTTGGATCAGTTGGGCGGCGGTGGCTTCGGTGGTGACGCGGAAGGCATCGACCACAACTTTGGTGGCGTTATCCTCTGCGGCAATCCGTTCCCGGCTAGCCCGCTCCCGATCTTGGTTGATCAGGTTGCTGTCGGATTGAATCCGGGCGACTTCCTTGGAGGTGTCGGCATCGATGAGCTTAACCCGCTCTTGCAGGGCCCGATCGTCCGCTTTCTCTACCCGGTCAAAGGCCCGTTGGTCGGCGGCAATTTCCTTGGCGGTGCTGGCGTTTAGTTGGGCGATCGCCTGGTCGGTTTTTTGTTCGGCGGCGGCGATCTCGGACTGTAGCAGCCGATCCTTTTCTCGTTGGATTGCGTCCTGAGCGGTGACGAATTGCGCTACATCCTTGGCGCTATTAGCTTGGATGGTGGCGATTTGCTTGTCGGCTTCCACCCGGACGGCGGTTTGCTTTTCGGCACTCACCCGATCGGCTTGGGCGATCGACTCCTGGGAACCCCGATCGGCTTTGGCGCGATTGTCGGCGGCGCTGCGATCGAGGCGGGCAATCTCTGAGGTGTTGCGGCGATCGGCGCTGGCTTCTTTGGAGAATGCGGTACTGGTGATGCCCCCGCTAGCCTTGGCGGCCTTGCCTGCGGATTTGGCGGCCTTCTCGTAGCTGTCGGCTAGGTCATCGGCCTTGGCGACGGCTTTGCTGGTGTCAACGATCGAGGAAGCAACGGCCTTTTGTAGCTTCTCAAAACTGCCGGGGTTTAGGTTGCCAACCACCTTGGAGATGGCGGCAAATTGCTGCTCTGATTTTTGTCCGGCGGCGGTGGATTCGGCTAGGTACTTGCTGAGTTTTTGGATACCCGCGCCGTTGACTCCCAACTCCTTGGCAAGGTCGGCGAGTTCCTGCTCCGAAACGTTCAGGGTTTTCGCAAGCTTGGCAAGACTGCCTTCGCTTTGGTCAATTCGTTGGGCGATCGCGGCGAACTGTTTCCCGATCTCTTTGCCGCCGCTGGACTGGAAATCAAAATTTACGGTTGCCACGATCGCACCTCAACTACACAATGGGACGGACAAAAAAGACGGGGGTTTGCTCTTGCAGAATTGGGGCGGTGGTGTCGCTGTGGGGGTAGACCGTCACGCGGTCAACGATCCACCATTTACGATCGGCAAATTCCGGTTCCAATCGGTGGGATAGATCGATCCGATTGCCCGGTTGGATCGGCACGGGGAAGTCCATCTCCCCAATAAAGTCCGGGTCGGAATCGCCCAACCGAAAAACGGCGTAGGAGTAGAGCATGGTTAGTTGGGGTTGTCGGGTTGTGTGAGTTGCACGGCCAGACCCAGCCACCCCAGGTCAGAGGCGGATGGGTTGGCGGGGGATTGGGGAATGGGGGCAGCGACTTGCTGATCTTTTTTGCGGGCAATCTCTCGCCACTTCTCGGCTTGGCTGTTGCGCTTGGGATCTTGCGCGGCGGCGTGGGCTGCAAGGGTGTCGATCAGTTGCCGCCCCGGAAGTCTGGGGTCGCTGGCCACATCCAACGCCTTGCCCAAATCACCCGTGTGTGACCAGACGGCGGATAGAACCTCGGCATCGGTCGGGGGCAATTCGGCGGGGGCGGTGTCGGTGGCGGGGCGCGATGGGAATTCCAGTTCGATTAACCAGCCGGGGCGATAGCCTCCCGTCTCGGGGTCGGGGCGGGCGATTAGGAGTTGTTGGGCCATTTCGGCGCTCACTCGATCGCCCCCAATCCCAAACAGATCCAGGCAGGTGGTGATCTGATGGCGAATCTCGGGGCTGCTGTCGTAGACCTGGTGAAAGGTTTCGTTGGGCGGGGCGGCGGCAATCAGGGCCATCAGCCGATCGTGCCGCGCCTTGAATTCAAGCCGAGACAGCAAGGGCAGTCCGCGAATACTCACGTACTGCCCCTGCAAATCGGCGAACTCTAGGATTTCAAAGCTGGCCGATTCAAGGTTCATTAGGCGGGCAAGGGAGCGAGACGGTAGGGTTTGCGCGCACCCGGCGGGTTGGCCATGCGGAACTGCATTTCCCACTCGGACACGTCACCGGTCTCGTAGGAGGGCAGCGAGATCAACGACACTTTGGGGGCATAGAACAGCACCCCGTTGGCGAAGTTGGGGCCGTAGAGTTTGGCGTAGAACTCAAATTCCGAGAGTCCCGTAGCCGTTGCGCCCGCCCCGATCGTCTTGATCGAGGTGAAGGTTTTGAAGTAGTTGATGTAGACCCCCTTGCCCGCGTGTTCGGCTTGGAAGGTGATCTTGTCGGTGGCGACGGTGTAGTCAGTGGTCGGCTCCAACTGACTTGCGCCGCTGCCTTGCACAACCACTTGCACTTCGCTGGATCCCGTCAAGCCCGCGATCGCCACCTCGTAGGGACTGGTCATCGGGACGCTGGCGACCATCCCTTGGGGCAGGGTGATCGAGGCGGTTTCCTGGCTCAACTCGCCAAAGGCCAGTTCGAGCGATCGCCAGTCGGTTTCTTGAAATTGCAGGGTGAGGGTGTAGTCCTCGGTTGTGGTTGACGAACTGGTCGTGCGCAACTTGCCATCGATCCAGCCCTGGGCCTGTGCTTCATCGGTGGAACCTTCGATGTTGACGCTGGAATAGGGGCCAGCAAACAGTTGCCGATCGGCGGCAACGGCGGTACGGGAAATGAGGGCGATTTGCCCAGCTCCAAAAAATGCCACGGGATTGTCCTAGTAATTGATCAGGTAGTCAACACGGCACAGGGCCGTGGTGATGGCCGTGCCGTCGGGTTGGATGGACTCGACAGCGCGGGGTTCAAAGGTGGCCCCTTGGTCGGTTTTGCGGGCGGCAACGGATAGGAACTCGGGTAATCCCTGAGCTTTCAGGTCTAAGAGCATCCGTTCGAGTTGCCACTCGCGATCCAAGAGGCAGTCGATCGCCACGGACGGATCGGCATGGCTAGCCAAGATCCGAAAGCTAACGGTCAGCTCCCCATGGCTTTGGCGATCGAGGGCCGCCCGGTCAGGCGATCGACGGGTGGGCACTAACCAGCCACAGGGGTTGGGATTGTCCGGGTCGATCGGGTCGGGGCTATGCACATCGCTGCTGTAATCCCACGGCATGGCCATGCGATCGCTCAGGTGGCGAGTGAGGGAGCCGCGCAACCGGGCGGCGGGGCTGGGGAAAAACATCAGGTCAACCCGTTGAAGTTGATGAAGAATTCCCCCGCGCCAATTTCGGGAATCACGTTTTCCGCAACCACCAGGGGGGTGGTGGGCACGGCGTAGCAGAGGTAATTCCCAGCACTGGCGGCATCAAATAAGGCGATCGAGGCGGTTGTGCCCTGGGCGGCGCTGGCTTTGGGCCAAGTAATCGCGCTGTTGTTGACCAGGCGACCGGCTTCGGTCTCGGGGAAGTTGGCGCGGATTGCACTAACGGCGGCTCGGGCGTAAGCACCCACCGACGGTTCGGCTCCGGGGGCGGTGGGGTTGGAGGCGGTGGTGGTGTAGGCAAAGTAGAGCGTCGAAACGATCGCGCTAGCCGTGCCACCGAACAGGTGATCCAGTAGTTCGTCGCGCAGGACGATCGAGAGGGTCGATGCTGCCTCGAACCCAAAGGTGATCGTTTCGGGTGACAGCACCATCGCCATCCCAGTGCCGATCGCGCGGGGGGTGGGCAGTGCCCCATAGGCCAGCAATTTGCCGCCCGTGGGGGAATCCCAAAAGCCGATTTGCACGGCGTTGCCCCAGTTGGCGGTGGCACGGGGAAAGCGGATCTCGATCGCGTGGGTCTTCAGAGCATTGGCTGCGTCGGGCCAATTACCAGGGATGTTGGAGACCGAGACGCGGGCGTATCCACCCCCACTCGGTTCGACACCATCGGTAGTGGCACTGGCGGCCCCGATCAACACCCCGGCGTACAGGGTGGTGAGGGGCGGAAAGGATTCGCCGCCAATTTTGTGTCGGATCAACCGACTGGCGGCATGGGCTGTGATCACAGGGCCGACTCCTCTAGGTCAGGGTCTTCAATGGCCGGGATGGGTTCCGGCTCGGGTGTGGGTTCCGGCGGCGGCGCGGGCGGGGCGATCGACGGGGCGATCGCGCCCAATGGTTCGAGGGTGGCGGGGTCTAGCTCGACTCCCGTTTTCCCGCAGAACACCCGCCCGCCCGATCGCGGATCAAACAGGTTGCTCATGGTGGCCGTAGGGGCAGCGCAGCACCCCCGGATATCGGGACATCGATCGCAAGTCCACACCGCAGACGGGGCAAACCTGCCCCCCGGCTTCCACCATCAGATCGGTGGCGTATTTCACCGGGGTGGGGTCGGGTTTTGGGTCTGCCTTGGCGGCGGGGGTTGACTTTTTGGTGGGGGGTTTGACGGGTTCCTCTGGGGTGGCCGCCCCCTCGATCGGTTCATCAGCGGCCATGCCCTACACCTCCACGTCGGTGGTGTTGACCTTGATCACGCGCAAGTCCTCACCGGATGCCTCGTTCACATCCAGGGCAACGAACCCTTCGTGGCTGTACCAGATGAACGATCGGCTACGGCCAAAATCGTTGACTTCGCGCTCACGGATTTCCACCGGCAACGCGACCCCATGACCGACCGGGCGCATCCCAAAGGCGTAGGAGGTGCGGGTGACGGTTGCGCCCACGCCCAACGTTTCGGATTGCACACCATCCGTGCCCGCCGCGCCCGTGCCATAGGCGTTGGTGCTAAACAGGTGGAAGTTGTTGTAAACGCCGTGGTAGCCATTCAGGGTGCTGGCTTCCAAGAAGCCACCGGGGCCAGACATCCGGCGGAACATTTCGGTGGTCAGATCCAGGTTGTTGGCCAGGTCGCCGGGGCGGTAGCGTTCCTTGTCACGCAGGTCACGGGTCAGTTGCGCCAAGGCTTTCGGGTGCATCACCAGCGCATAGCAGCCATCCTCGAAGGTGGCGACACGGCGGGATTGCATTTCGGCCAACAGGTCGCCAACAAAATTGGTGGTCATCGTGCCCTTGCGGGTGGCAACCACGTCAGCCGGATCATCGGTCACGCCCGTGCCTGCGTTGTACAGGACTGTAGTAGCGGTGCTGAACAGTTGGCGCACTCGCAGATCGATATAGGAGTCGTAGTTCTGACCGAGCTTTTCGCGGATTTGGGCGATCAGGTCGTGCAGCGTGTAGGAGCCGATGAAGGTCGAAATGCCGATCGGTTGGGTGTTCAGGTTTTTACCCAAGCCCAATTCTTCGATTTGGCAAGCCTTGGCCATTTCGGTCAGCGGTTGGGACGTGCCCACCAGGGGAGTACCCGGAACCAACTGATAGTCGGCGGCCGATGTGGGGGCGCTGATGTCGCTGTAGCGGGCGATCTTGATCGTGTCGAAACCGGGCGATCGACCCAGTTCGGTGATCGAGTGGACGAACTGAGGGAAGATGAAGCGCGATCGGTTGGGGATCCGCAATTCCTGCGAGAGCATCGTCAACAGTTCGTCGGGCACGTCGGCCTTTACCGTTACCGCGTCACGGCTCGGGTTGGTTCCCAGCGACCCGCGCAACAACCCCGATCGCTTGGCTAGCTCGGATACCGAATCTTGGATTTGGGAGCGGTGGCGGATGTAATATTCGTCAGCTTCGCGGGTGTTGCGCTGCAAAATATTTCCGCCCCCAAAGGTCGCGATCGCCTTGGGTGCGTCATCCAGCAACCGTCGCCATTCCCGAAACGCGCTGTTGCCCCCGTGGATCAGGGCGGGGCCGGTCGTTGCGTCGTTGGTCTGTTGCACTCGCGCGTCCTGTACCTCTGCGGGTGCGACGGGGGTGGGGTTGCCGATTTGTCCGTGGATTACCTTGGCGGTGGCATCGGCAATCCGTGCGTTCAGGTCTGCCTCGACCTTCAGTTTTTCGGCCTGCTTTTCGAGTTCGGCGTTAGCCTGCATCGCGCTGTCGAGCTTGGCCTTTAGCTCACCGTTGACGGTGGTTTGATCCTTCAGTTGGGCCGCGAGGGGAGCAACAGCGGCTGTCACCTGATCCGCAATCAACTTGCTGAGGTTGTCAACTTGCGGCGGGGTTGCGTCGGTGCTGGACTTTGGGGTGGCCGATTCGACGGGCGGGCGGGCCGCGGTTTCGTCATGGGTCGGGCGATCGTCATCGTTGCCGTTGTCGCTGGGATCTAGGGTGTCGAGTTTGGACTGGGCGATCGAATCCAACACCGGATCGATCGCGCCCCGGCTTCGCGCCGGATGGGCGAAACCTTTGTTTTTATTGCGTTGCATAGGTACGTAAAATCACGTCTGATCCTATGTTCGAGTGCCAAAAGCGCTAAGATATGCACAACACAAGGACTTTGCCCATTTTGGGTGTACCTGTTTTGGGTATGATCGGAGCTTGCATTCGTGATGGGGTCGTGACCCGGCGGCAGATTGGGGAACGCCTCAAGGGGTTACGGGTTGCGGCGGGATTGAGCCAACCCCAATTGGCGATCGCTGCGGCCATTCAGTTGCGCCGGTTTCAACGGCTGGAGATGGGGGAACGCACGATCACCTTGATCGAGGCGACGAACCTATCTCGCCAGTTGAATTGCGAGATCAATCAGCTAATAAGTTTTGAATCGTAAATTGACGTGGCCAAGACCAAATACACGCCCGAACTGATCGAGTTAATTGAACGGGTTCTGTCGGAAACCGGGTCTGATATTACTGCCTACAGGGCGGCGGGGATTACAGCGGAAACGTTTTACGCTTGGATGCGTCAACGCTCTGATTTTTCTGAGAGGGTCGCCAAGGCAAAGAAGGTATTCCGCGACAAAAACAACCCGCAAAAATACATCGATAAGGCTCATCAACAGATCGAGAAACTGTTAGAAAATGGCTCCCGCGAAACCTGGGAATCGGAGACGTTGAAGATCGAAATTGTTGATGGGCAGGAAGTTTTAAAGGCGATCGAACGGGGCAAGAAACGGGTACAGCGTGACGTGCCCTATTGGGTTTTGGAGCGGGTGATGGGGCCATCGCGAGAGGCGATCGACCTGTTGGCGCATTTGTTTACCGAGGGGGCAATTGCCGATGACCACCGGATTGCTGTGGCTCAATTCCTACGAAGAGCAGCCCCATTACTCGCAGCCGAAATCAAGGAAGCGATCGCCCTCGAACTCGACAACCAAACCCCGGCCCACCCTTAGGGAATTTGTCGATCGGGTGACGAACGGGCGCTATCAGTGGTATCGCCACTCGCTGCAATTGGCGGATCTGTTGGAGCGGGTGTGTCGGGGAGAGGTGCGCCGGTTGCTGGTATTCATGCCACCCCGCGCGGGTAAGTCCTACCTGGTGAGCAAGATTTTCCCGGCTTACTATCTGCTCTGTCACCCCGATCGGTTCGTGGGCATCAGCAGTTATGCAGCAGCCCTCAGCTACACCTACAGTCGGGCGGCGCGGGAATCCTACCTGGCTTGGGATGGGCAATTGAAGGAGGACGCGGCCACGGTGGCCCATTGGGAGACGATCGAGGGGGGCGGGCTATGGGCCTGTGGTGTGGGTGGGCCAGCGACGGGTAAGGGGTTCTCGCTGGGCATCCTTGACGACCCGGAAAAGAATGCCCAGGAGGCGAGTAGCACGACCTACCAGACCCAGAAGCGGGATTGGTGGGAATCGACCTGGACAACCCGCGCCGAACCCGATGGGGCGTTGGTGGTAGTGCAGACCCGGTGGAATGATGGCGACCTGTCGGGCTGGTTGCTCGATCGGGAAAAGGAGGATCCTGAATATTGGCACGTCTGCGCGATGGCGGCCGTCATGCCTGAGATGCCCCCGGACTATCCCGACAGTTGCACGATCGAGCCGGACTGGCGATCACCCGGTGAGGCGTTGTGCCCCGAGCGGTTTGGGCTGGATAAGTTGCTGGCGATTCGGCGACGGGTTGGCCCCTACTTTTGGGCTTCGATGTATCAGCAGTCACCGGCTCCCCTGGATGGGGCGATCGTCAAGCGGGATTGGATCCGGTGGGGCCATCCGCCAACCGATGGGGAGGTGGTGTTGAGTTGGGACACGGCCGGGAGCGCGAAAGATACGGCTTGCCCCTGGGTTTGCACCGTGTGGAGCATTTGCGGGGGCGACTTCTATTTGCTGGATGTGTTGCGCCGCCAGATGGATTACCCGACCGGACGGCGCGTGGCGTTGGGGATGCTGGAAAAGTGGCGACCGGCGGTGACGTTGATCGAGAATAAATCGACCGGCCAATCGCTGATCCAAGAATTGCGGGTTGACCCGGTGGGGTCGAAATATTCGATCATCCCGATCGTGCCGGACGCTGACAAGGTGACGCGGTTCTCGGTTCAGTCGGGGGCGTTCGAGGGGGGCAAGGTGTTTTTGCCTCAGGGGGTGGATTGGGTGGAAGAGTATCTGCGCGAAATCCTGCGATTCCCCAACAGCACCCATAGCGACCAGGTGGATAGCACGTCACAATTCTTGAAGTGGGCCAGCGGGCGGGCGGTGATCTTGCCGAGGTTTGGGAAATGAGCAAAACAAAACCGGCCCCCAAAAGAGCCGGTTTTGCTGTCCATGCCTTTACGATCCGATCCTTTCCATGCCATTCCCTTCCTGTCCCGTCCGATCCTGTCCCATCCCGTCCGCGCCATGAACCATTTGCTTATCAATACCGGTTGGTCAACCCCGGCAGACTCGGTAATTTGAGTCTCGCATCATCTTTTTTACCATCTTTTCTCACGCTAGTCCAGTCACTAGATTGCAAGGGACGGCATACCCCAACAGGAATCAGCAAAACACTAAGCTAGAGGGAAATCCCCAGCGCACCCATGGCCAGCATTTACGACAGCACCCTCCGATCAATCAGCGGCGCACCCAGGGGGCAAGACCCATCACCCCAGACCGATCGCCTAATTCGTAACCATCGACAGATTGCCGAAATCCGCACCGATCGAGCGACCCAATCCCGCCAGCAAAATCGGGGTGGGCGCACCAACTACACGGCGCGGGTGCTGAAGTACGATCGGACGCTGGGCGTGTTGGAACTGGAGTTGCCGGATGGGGGCCGGTTCCGGGCGCGGTCAATTTCATCGGTGGCCCTGTTGCCAGGCCAAACGATTCCCCTCGCGACCCTCCCCAAGGGCCAGGCGATCGGGATTGTCGATGCGCCGCCCGCCCGGTGTTGATTTGGCGAAACGGGGGCGAACCCTAAACCACCCACCGCCAAACCCTTACCCCGCAATCGCTCTAGGCTTCGATTCTCTTCCTTCACACGGAAGGGGTCACTGGTTCAAATCCAGTATCGCCCATTGGTTCGACAGTTCTAAGTCATCAGCTCGCAACGGCCTTCACGGGTGTTGCGAGCTTTCGGCATTTGAGGGGTATGGCCCCCAATCGCAACCCACGCCACCGCGACACACAATGGGCGAAACACGGCCGGCAACACGCGAGCAGAGATACGCGATCGGCGATCGCGTCCTATCCAAAATTTGGGTCGGCGATGGCGATGTTTTGGGCAACGTCACCGATCGTTACTGACCACTTAATTCATCACGATCGACAGCCTCTTCAGTCGTAATTCGTCGATTTCATGAGCTATTGAGACTTATTCCGAGCATTTCGCGCGACCGGGGAACCCTAAGGCGATCGGCGGCAAATTTTAAGATATTGACGTATTTTGCGGCGAAACCTAGCCAACCGAAATTTGGCTTTCTAGACTGAGGGCTGTTCTTTCGTCTTTTAGAACCCCATGAACGTTACCGATGCGCGCATCCTCGTCAACCAAATTGGCTGGCTGCCCACGGCCCCCAAGGTAGCGATATTGCGACAGCCGAAAGGGGGCGCGAGCTACACCCCCGGTCAAATTCAGGTGGTGGATGCCTTGAGCAATGCGGTGCGCTGGTCGGGAACGGCGGTGCAGTGGAACGGGGGAGCGGTTCATGGGCTGAGTGGCGATCGCTGCTGGCGGCTGGATTTCTCCGCGTTGCAAACGCCTGGAACCTATCGACTGATCGACACAACCAATGGCGACGCTTCCGCCACCTTTCGGATTGCCACCAATGTTTATACGGAGCTGTTGCGACTGACGACCCGCGTGTTTTTTCACCAGCGGGCTAATGTGGCGAAGTCGCGCCGCCATGCGGGGAACTATGCGATCGAGGCAGATGCCACCCGCGCCAACCAAGACCCCGCCGCCCGATCGATCCTCACGCCCACCAGTGATGCCAGCGCCCGGAACGTCACCGGAGGATGGTGGGACGCGGGCGACACCAACAAATACGTCACCTTTGCCGAAGGGCCGGTGCATCAGCTTTTGGAGGCCTACGAACGGCGCGCCGCCCTCTTTACGGACAAATTTGGCATTCCCGAATCCGGCAATGGGATTCCCGATGTGCTCTCGGAAATCAAAGTCGAACTCGATTGGATCCTGAAAATGCAAGACACCGATGGTGGTGTGTTCATCAAGGTGGGTGTCACCACGCCCGGGCCGGGTGGGGTTGCGTCTCCCGATTTAGACACGCGCCCGCGCTACTACGGACGCAAATCATCGGCGGCCACCCTCGCGACGGCGGGGATGTTGGCCCACGCGGCGATCGTCCTGGGCACGGTTTCGAGCTGGGCAACCTATGCGACCACCCTCCAAAGCGCCGCCGTCAAGGCCTGGCAGTGGACCCGCAACAACCCCAAAACCGCCGATGCGGATCCTGTGGATATCCAAGCCGGGGATGCCGATCGCCCGCTCGATCGCCAAAACGCCTCGGAGCTGGTGGCCGCAATTTATCTCTACGCGCTCACGAGTCAGCAAAGCTACCACGACTTTGTGATTGCCAAGTTTGCGGAAACCAACCCGCCCCTGAATCCTTGGAAAGATTACGACTTCGGCCGCTACCAACCCCACGAGGGCCAAGCAGCCTTGTATTACCTGGCATTGCCGGCCACCCGCCGCAATGAAGCCACGGCCAGCAGAATCCAGAAGCGTTTTTTTGAAACCTGTAGCTGGGGCCCGGCCTATGGCGCAACGAAGGATGATCCCTACGGTGTAGGGCTGGCGGCGGGCGACTATAACTGGGGCAGCAACCAGGTGGTGGCGAATCTGTCGCGGATCAATGCGATCGCGGCGGATCTGGCGGCGGTTAGTGGCATTGCGGCCAGTCGAGTAACCGAGTGCCGCATCCGGGCCCAGGATGCGTTGGATTACCTTTGTGGGAAAAATCCGCTGAATCTTTGCTATTTCACAAATCTAGCGGCGTTAGGGGTAGAAAATTCGGTGCAACGGCTGTTTCACTATCAATTCGGCAAAGGGGATTACGCCATGGATCAGTTGCCTGCGCCGGGTTATGTCGTCGGTGGGGCCAATGGGGCCTATGCGGGTGATTTGCCACGACCGGCGGAACCAATGCGCTCCTATCTGGATGACAACGGCTCGAATGATGCGGATGCGAGCGGCAAGCTGTGGCAATTTTCGGAACCGGGGATCTATTACCAAAGTGCGGCGGTTGGGGCGATCGCCATGCTGAGCTAGCGATCGCGCGCGTGTGATGTAGCCATGTGACACTGCTAACCATCGTTGGAAGGATGATCCCAAAAACGGGCGATCAAAGCCGAATCTGTGAGCTGATTATTAAGTGCTAGAATTTTGTGAGAACCCAGTACCCGATCAATCAAGGCGCGGGGTACTGGATGGTCAAAAACCATGGCAAAACCACAGCATTCAGAATCAGCGCGCGGCGGCCTCGGCTGGATCCTGGGATTAGGGGTGGGAGTCGGCGCGATCGGGGCGGGCCTGGCGGGCGCACAAATCTGGCTCCTGGGCCGATCGCCCGACCTGCTCCAACAGGCGCAACGGGCCACCCAAACACCCACGGTCGATCGGCTCACCGACAGCCAGCAACAACTGACCCAACACATCAGCCGGTTGCAATGGATCCCCAATTGGCCCGGCTTTTCCTATGGGGCGGCTCAGGCGCAGTTGCCCGCGTTGCAGGCCCAAGGGGCCCGGGTCGATCGGGCGCTGACGGTGGCCCAGGGCCTGAAGCAAGCGGAAACAGCCGCGATGAACGCCGCCAAGCTGGTGCAAGATCCGCCCCATCCACCCGCGATTTGGCAACAGGCGAAACAGCAATGGCAGCAGGCGATTCAGGCGTTGGAGGCCTTGCCAAAAGATGGGGCCGATGGGGCGGCTGCGCAAACGAAGCTGCTGGCCTATCGGCAGAATTTGGCGGCAATCGATCGGCAGTTGGCGGTGGCGCTGCAGGCGGTGGAGTTTAACAATCGCGGCGTGCAGGAGCTGAATACGGGTCGCTATCGGGAGGCGATCGCCTGGTTTCAGGAAGCGATCGGTCAAAATGCGAAAATGGCCGAAGCTCATCTGGGTCAAGGGTTAGCCCAAATGGGTTTGCAGGACTATCGATCGGCGCTGGGATCATTCGATCGGGCGATCGCCGCCAATGAAGACTTTCCCGATGCGTACCTTTATCGTGGCGAGGTGCGCTATGAGTTTGGCGATGCCCCCGGGGCGATCGCGGACTTGGATCGGACGATTACCCTCGATGCCAAACGGGCGATGGCGTACCTGTTGCGCGGGGTGATGCATTTGGATCAAAGCCAGTTCGATCGCGCCCGGCCGGACTTGCGCAAGGCTGCGGAGTTGTTTGTCCAAGACCGGGACTTGGTGGCGGCGGCCCAGGCGCGATCGCTGTTGGATCAATTGCCCGCCCCGAGTCCCACGCCCGTGGCGGTGATCGAGCCATCGCCGGAACCGACCATCGACAACACGCGCCGTTACAGTCGTCGATCGACCTGGAATCGCGTGCGGAGTTTCAGTCGGCGCGGCCGGCGCTAGGGATTTAAGCGATTGATGTTGATTGGTTGTGATTAATTTGATTCCTTGAGAGATCTAGAGATCCATGGCAGTGAATCGACCACGCATCGTATGGCTTGGCGCAACGCCCGATCGGGTACAACAGGCGATCGCAGCGGGATCCTTTGACGGGGTGCTCACACCCACCCGGCAGGCGGCGCGGGCGATCGGTGTGCCGCGCCAATCCCTCGAAACCCTGGTGGATCGGCTGCGGCTAGGCGGGCGAGTTGCGCCGGTGGTGGAGCGCCAGCGGGCCTTGCGATCGGCCGTGGCCCAGGTGTGGCCCGGCGTGGACGCGGCCACCCATGCCAGCACGATCGCCCCGGCCCTGCGCGAAATGCTACAAAACGGGCTGGATTTGGCGGCGGTGGCGACTAGCGAGGCTGTGGGCGATCGAGCGCGGCGCTTGGCCCAAGCGGCCTTGGCCTATCGGCAGGCCCTGGGCGATCGGATTGATCCCGCTGAGCAATGGTGGAGCGCCGTGCGATCCCTGGATGATCGACCGATCGCGCCGCTGACCTTGGGCCTGTGGGGCTATGGGCAGTTGGGATTGGATGCGATCGCCCTGATCGATCGGTTGGCGGGGCCGGGCAGCGTGGTGTGGCTGCCGGATCATCCGGCCCTGGCCGGGGCGATCGCGCAGTTTCAGCACCGGGGCTGGGCAATTAATCCGCGCCAAACCGCCGACCCTGTGCCATGTCCCACGCAGCGGGCGATCGCCTTTGCCACCCTGGAGGACGAAGTGCGCTGGGTGCTGGCCAAGGTGAAAACCCATCTAAACGCCAACATTCCAGCCAATCAAATCGTCCTGGTGACGCGCGACGAGCGGCGCTACGGCCCCAAATTGCTGGAAATTGCCCGCGAATTTGAGATGCCCGTACGGCTGCTCTACGGCGTGCCCCTGGCGGAAACCCGCGTGGGCGATTGGGCCCAAACCCTGCTGGACGCGGTGCAACACAATTGGGACTACGAATCGACGGTGCGGCTGTTGCGCCATGGGGTGGTGCGAGATCGGCTGGATCAGCACTGGGAGGCGGTGCGCCGCTTTCGTCCCGATCGGCGGCGGGCCTGGGAGCAGTTGGGCGTGGAGTTGGCCGACCTGGCCCCGCCGGTCAAGTCGGCGCGCGCGATGGCCACGCGGGAAGAGTGGGTGAGCTGGGTGCAGGGTTGCGCCCGATCGCTCGACATCCGCTCGATCGCCCAGCATTGGCCGATCGAAGCCACCGCCTTCAGCCGTTTGCATGAGCAAATTGTTGAGCTGGCGCGTCCCAGCGACGAAAAACTCACCCTAGGGGATTTTTCCCAGGAATTGCACGAACTGCTGGGGCTAATTTCCGTGCCAATGCATCCGGGGCGGGGCGGCGTGGAGCTACACAATCCCGCCAGCCTGCTCGGCGCGAGCTACCAATATGGCTTCGCCTTGGGCGTGGCGGAAACCTGGTGGCCCGCCCCGATCGCCCCCGATTTAGCCCTCGACTGGTTCGATCGGCGCGACCTGACCGCCGCCGGGTTTCCCATAGCCGGAACCGCTGACCGGGCCAACCAAGAACGACTCCACAGCAGCGCCGCCCTGGACACCATCCGCGACACCCTGATCCTCAGCTATCCCCGGTGGCACGGCCAGCAACCCCAGGCCCCGAGCGCCATCCTGGCAACGGCGGCGATCGAATGGGTGGAGCCGGAGCCGGTGTGCCTGGCCAGCCCGATCGCCAGTTGGCGGCACTACTTGGCCCAGGCCGATCGCCCGGCCGAATTGCAAACCAATCCCTTGCGCCAACCCCTGGAACGTGCGTGGCAGATGGAATTACAGCGCCTCACGGCCGCCCCGATCGCCAGTCCCTTTAATGGCGAGCTGGGGGAGTTTGGGGCGATGGATCCCGATCGGCACGTCTTCAGCGCTTCGCAAATTACCGACTTGGGTCAATGTCCGTTCAAATATTTTGCCCGCCGGGTGTTGCGGCTCCATGAACCCAGCGAAACGGAAGCGGACTTGCCCCACAACCGCAAGGGCACGCTCTATCACCGGGTGTTGCAAAAGCTGGGGGACGCACAGCGCGATCGGGATCCCAACCTCGATCCCGATCACCTGGTTGCCTCGCTCGATCGCTGGATCACCGAAGCCGCCGAAGAACTCCAGCTTCCGCGCTATTTGACCTGGACAGCCCAACGCCAAGAGCTACTTGCCCAATTGCAATGGCTGGTGAAGCAGGACAACTTTTTGCCCTCGGGCCGGGAGATTTTGCACTGCGAGGTGGACTTTACCAGCGAGTGGCAGGGCCTGAAGGTGCGGGGATCGATCGATCGGGTGGATCGATCGCCCGACGGCCTGGTTTTCATCGACTACAAAACCGGCGAACCCAAGGGAGCCAAGGCGAAGAATGCGACGGGAGAAGCCAAGTTGGATGTGCAACTGTTGGTCTATGCCAGCGCCGCCGAGCAACTGGCCCCTGACCTGCCCGTGGCCGATGCCTATTACTACAGCATTCGCGAGGGCGATCGATCCAAAGCCGAGCACCTGCCGCGCCCGGACGATCCGCAGATTTCGGCCCTGGTCGATCGCCTGCGCCAGCACCTGGAAACCGGCTCCTATCCCGTCGATCCCGATCGCCACTACGAAGCCTGCAACTTTTGTGAAGCGGGGGCCGCCTGTCGTTGTTCCCGGGAGCGATCGACCACCGCTGCGATCCCCATGGATTCAGCGATCAATGCGTAAACAAGAGCGCGATATTGCGTAATATTTGCGTAATATTACTGAATATTGCTGAGTGATCACGATCGCGGCCCTGCCGTCATCGGAGCCCTTGGGGCCAGCAAACTCGCCTCAACATTCCCGCTTTCCCCTCCTCTCCCCAGTCCCCAGGTGCTCGAACGCCGTCGCCTCAGACCGATCGAACAACGACCATTCCGCAAAATTCTGATCGGCGCGGCCTTCTTTGCGGTCACGTTGCTAATTTCCGTAACGGGCTATATGCTGTCGGGCTGGTCGTTCCTGGATTCTGCCTACATGACGATCATCACGGTGTTTGGCGTGGGCTATGGGGAAATTGGCCCCATGACTCCCCAACTCCGCGCCTTTACGATTTTTGTGATCGTCGCGGGCACTTCATCGGCGGTCTACACTGTAGGGGGCTTTTTTCAGGCCCTGGCTGAGGGAGAAATGAACCGGCTGCTGGGGGCACGGCGCATGAGTCGCGATATTGATCGCCTCACCAATCATGTGATTATTTGTGGGCTGGGCCGCATTGGCCGCCTGTTGGCCCGCAAGCTGGTGGAAACGGGTCAATCCTTTGTGGTGATTGACTCCAATCCCGATCGGGTGGAGCGGGGGATTAATCTGGGCTATTTGGTTTACGAAGGCAATGCGACGGATGAATCGGTGCTCCGGGCGGCGGGGATCGAGCGGGCCAAGGCCCTAGCCACAGTGCTGCCCGACGATGCGGAAAATGTGTTCATCACCCTGACGGCGCGGGGCATGAATCCGCACATGACGATCGTGGCGCGCGGTGAGGCCGCCAGCACCGAAAACAAATTGAAACTGGCGGGGGCCGATCGGGTCGTGTTGCCGGCCAACATTGGCGCAGAACGGATTGCGCAGATTTTGAATCACCCCTCCGCGCTCTACTTTTTGGAAGAAGATGAGGGCCGGGCAACCCTCAGCGAAATGCTGGCGCGCTTGGATGTGAAGCTGGATGAAGTGCCCGTGCTGGCCCAGTCGGCCCTAGCGGGCCGGACGATCGGGGATGTGGAAGTACGCGGCCACGGAACCTTTATCGTGGTGGCGCTTTTGCGCGTTGACGGCAGCACGATCATTCACCCGCCCCAGTCCACCCTGCTCAACCCCGGAGACACGCTGATCGTGATGGGCCACAGCGACGATATGCCCACCTCGGTCTTTGGCCGCGAGCAGCACCGCACCCAGCGCTATCGTGGACTGATGCGCTGATCCCGGTTGGGGGATGGTGTGGGGTGGTCGATCGCCCTTTGGGATCACCCTTCGCGATCGCCCTTGGGAGTCGCGCTTGATAGTCAATGATGGAATCACTGCAATGGGACAACTGCGGCTAACTTCGGACAATCGGGCAAACCAGCCGGTGGCAAGCCTCAAGGATGGAGGCGAGCCATGGGGCCGATCGTTACGGGGCCGTTTAGATCGACATTGGCAATGGGCGACGCTGGGATTGGTGGCACTCCTGCTGGGGTGGGGATTGCTGCTGCAACCGGTGCGGGCCGAGAGCTTGGTCGATTTGCAGCGCCTGTTTCGGAACACGGTCTGTCGGCAGTGCGATTTGAGCTATGCCAACTTGGCCGGGGTGAATCTGACGGATGCCTATTTGGGTGATGCGGATTTGGTGGGCACGAATTTGCAAGGGGCCATGCTCGATCGGGCGAATCTGACCCGCGCTCGGGCGATCGGGGCCAATTTGGCGCAAATTCGGGCCGATCGGGCTGATTTCAGCAACGCCGACTTCAGCGGAGCCGACCTGACCCAAGCCCACTTGGAAGCTACGCGCCTCACCCGGGCCACGATCGTCAGCGCCACCCTCGAAGGAGCCATCTTGCATCAGGCGGAACTCACCGAAGCCGACCTGCGCGACAGCAACCTTGCCCGCGCCAACCTCTCGGAAGCCGACCTCACACGCGCCTCCCTAACCTATGCCCGTTTCAACCAGGCCGACCTGCGCGGCGCGATCCTGCGCGGGGCCGATTTGCGACAAACGGATTTCAGCGGTGCGGATTTGACGGGCGCGGACTTAACGGGCACGAATCTTGAGAAGGCGATCCTCTGCGGTACGCGCTTGACCGATGGCAAAGTGTCGCGGCAAGGCTGTCCTCGATCGCCTGCGAGTGATACCATCAAAGGCGGAAAATTTTGACGCGAACGCACACTGGACGGACTTATGGATATCATCACCCTCGGTTGGGTTGGTCTGCTGACGGTCTTCACCTTTTCGATTTCGATGGTGATCTGGGGCCGCAACGGCTTCTAGAATTGCGGGTTAATTCTGATGCATTCTGGGGTTAATCCACTATCGATCGCAGCCACCTGTGCGATCGATCACGATCCCCATCCCTAAACCCAAGTAGCAGTGGGAGCGAGACCCGTGGAAATGTCCGCATTGACAGTCTTATCCATAGTTGCGATGGGATTGATGGTGTTAGTAACCGGGGGCGTGGTTTATCTGACAGCCGCCGAGTGGCGCGATCGACGGCGGCAAGGAAAACCCCAAAAACGCTAGGTGATCGAACCGTTACTCATCGCGAATCCGTTCGATGCTGCCACGTTTACCCATGAATTTGATGTGCTCTGGGGATTAATCCTCAGAACGATCCATAACAAAAAACTCTATTATTGGCTGATGCCTGTGAATGAATGATCTGCGGAGTAGCCCCTAGTAAATCAGGGGTTTCCCTTGTCAGATTAATTGGATTCGCAGGCATTGCCTTTTGGGCGATCGACCCTGCCAGCACCCACGTCATTCGGGACGATCGCGAATTCGGCTGTCGATCGCTGAATTGGATCCAGAAGCATCCGAGTCAGCCAGGGGCCGCAGCCCCTGGTCTGGAGCATCTAAACGGGATCGTGCTTACCGGATTGGGGATTAATCGTCAGACAATTTGGCCGTAACGGGGGGATTTTGCTCGACCCATTGGGCGATCGACTCTTTCAAGTCCAAATTGGATTGGTCGGTTAACAAAAATGTCTTGAATTTTTGCCCCTGGCTCAAATATTGTCCGTAGGATGATTGCAAGTAAGGGCGATAGCTCGCATTGCCCGCCAAATGCACTTCAAAAAACGCCAAGCCGGTTGACAAGGCATAGTCACGAACCAATTGTTGTGACGGCAACATTAACCCCGGAATCGACTCAATTGATTTCCCAATGCCACCATCCAGTTGGGAAAGATCAATGTGGGTCTGACCCTCAACCAAGAGAAAATACTTCTGGGTCGAAGCCAAGGGAATAAACGATCGCGCCTGCTCAAACACGGCCGGTGCTGCCGGGTCATAACTGCCCGCACCAAGCATGATTGGAATTTGAATTTGGGCAAGACCTTTTGGCCCAAAAATGCTGTAATTCACGGGGTTGGCCGCAAACACCGCCGTAACCCGTGGGTCGCGAAAATTGTACGTTGTGCGCGGCAGGGCCAGGGCACGACATTCCAACAGCAACGAAGTGTTGGGATAGCCGAGCCGATCGCACTCTTGTTGCAAAAAGTCGAAATCAATCGTCGCACCGGCGATCGCCATGGCCGTATATCCGCCAAAGGAATGGCCCCCAACGCCCACCGATTTCAGCTCCAGTTGTCCGCCAAATTCCGAAGCATTTCGCCGCTCCAATTCATCAATGACGTAGCTAATATCCTTCGGGCGATCGATGAATTCAGAGGTCAGAAACACCTGTTGTGATCGGCCTTCTTTCAAATCCAAAGATTGTTGATGATCACTGCCCGGATGTTGGGGCAAAACCACCACATAGCCATAGGAAGCCCAGTGCTTCGCCGCCTCCGCAAAATCTTCTGGCTGTGATCCCAAGCCATGGGAAAAGACGATCACTGGTGTTTTGCCCGATCGCCCGCGTTGGGGTCGGTAAACATCCACATAAAACTGGCGGTTTCGGCGGGTGTCTTTCAATTCCCAGCGATACTGCTCAACCCCGATCGAACCCGATCGCCGCAAATCCGGCAGCTTGGCAAAATCCGTCGGCGCAATTGCGGCCGCCTCCCGATCGGAAAGTTGTTGAACCTGTTGTGTAAAATACTCCGTTGCCCGAATCACCGTGTCGCCAATCTTGGGCAACAACATCCATCGTTGGGCATCAATCCACACATCCGTTGGATATTTTTTCAAGATATTCAGCAGCGTTGCACCCTCGAGATCCAAGGCCGATAAAATCAAGGCCGATCGCAGGGCATACTTGCCATTGATCCCGCGCGGCACGCCCAAATATCGGCCCAATCGGTTTAAAACATCTTCCCCAATATCGCTATAGAGAAATCGAGACATAGTGACCGGATCAACCTCAGGTCGCTTCACCAACGCCTCGCGAAATTTAGCCCTCGCCGCGTCGTCTAACTTGGCTAGTTTGAAATAAAAATTCAGGTCGGGATTTACCTGCCCCGTTGCGGCAAAATCTTCGAGCGATCGCACGGAAATCGAATCCCAGAGCGGGCCATAGGTAAACGAAATGTTTTCCGCCGCCCGAGTCGGCAACGCCGTCACCAGGCTCGACACCAAGCCAAGTCCCAGGAAACCAAGCTTTCTCAAGGGATGCTGGCCTAAAACAGAACGGCCAAAGGAGAGAATTGGGTTAGACATGATTTAACAATTGATCGAGAAATTCGAGAAATTCGAGGAATTCAATCACAATCGGTCTCGTTTCCAAGGCACTTCCTAGCAGCAATTTCCAACGCCGTCCAATTATTGCTTAGGAATTAACACATTTCACGGGAGACGATCGTCATTTACTGTCCAACTTCTAATATCACAAGTCTGCCCAAGATATCAGCTTTTTAGCAATAAAAATCAACAATGGGGGCAATCTTGTGGTTCCTCTTGGTCATGAATCCAAATGATTATTTCAAAATGAAAATCTATCGACTCTTGGCAATCTAGTAATGCTTAATAAATTCAGTTCATATCATCATCTTCAATAACATTGAGATCGCCGATCAATATCATTCATCACAACATCATTGATCACAACGGATGATTCGGGAATTTGGCTAATTTTTCACGCTTTTTGCACTGTTCATAACACCGCGTTTCGCAACACCGCGTTTCACAACACCGCATTTCACAATATTTTGTTTGCAATATTTTGTTTGCAATATTTTTTACCAAAAGAAAAAGGTTTACAGCCCTGCCCTTGTCGGGCGGCTTTTGACTGAGTTTGTTAAGATTGGAGTGGTTGAAATTCCCACCTCATCTTGCAGCGATACACCAGCCATCGAGCTGTGAAACCGGGACTGGGACAGCGAGAGGAAAAGAATCTGAGGGCAACGGACGATCCGCCCCGAAGACACCCCAAACCAAGATCAGTGGAAGTCGCGGGCGGGCAGTCCGAGACTTTAAACGGGCGGGGAGGATGTCAAGAGGCCCTCACGGCCCCCTAGAATGAAGGGCTTGTCAGGTTTTGCTTGTGGGTGATGTGATGAAACTAAAGCGTTTGGGCCATGTGGCAATTTGCGTCAAAGACATTCCGAAAGCAGCCGAGTTTTACCAATCGCTGGGCATGGAGCTAGCGTGGCAGGATAGCGACTGGGCCTATTTAAAAGCGGGCGAGGATGGACTGGCGCTGCTGAGTCCTGAATATGACCAAGCGGGGCCACACTTTGGGTTTATCTTTGACGAGCGATCGGAAATGGAATCGGCCTATGCAGATTTGCAAAATCGGGGTGTTTTTGTCACGGAAATCCATGAACATCGCGATGGCACAGCGTCGTTCTATGGGCGCGATTTAGACGGCAATTGGTTTGAGTATCTCTACGAACCCGCCCCAACGCCGGCGATCGCCTAGAGTCCCAGGGATAAGCCATGAATCGGGCCGGATTGCCGACCTAATTCATGGCTCCTGAAGGCAAAAAGTAGGAAAGAATTGAGATAAAAAGCCGGTGATGAGATTTGAACTCACGACCGCTCGATTACGAATCGAGTGCTCTACCGCTGAGCTACACCGGCTTGCCCCAACAGGCGCTTAAAGAGTATAGCAGCATCGATCGCAATGGCAACATCTCGCGATCAAAATTTACTGGGATTACTGGAATTATCTGAAATTATTAGGATATTGAGTATTGAGAGCCTGAGCGTTCTCGTGAAATTTTGCGGGCGATTCCGCCGGCATCCGGGAGCGCCGAAGGCTGGGATGGGCGATCGGGGATCGATCGGGGATCGATCGGGGATTGATCGAGGATCAATCACCCCCGCGAACCTGGTATGGTCGATCGCGTTAGGATTTGGCAACTCGCATCCATCACGTCACCCCCTCATCACCCCCTTTCTATGGCTAATCGTCCTCCCCAGCTCGACTCCGAGACGATGGCGCGTCTGCGAGCGGAGGCAGCAGCTCCTTACCGCGGCCTGCGACGGCTGTTTTATGGGGCCTTTGCCGCATCGGGGGCCCTGGGCGGTTTCATTTTTTTGCTGAAATTGCTGGCGGGCGATGATCCCGCCGAGGTGCTGCCGAACTTAGCCCTGCAAGCGGGGGTGGTGGCCCTGATGGTCTGGCTGTTTCGGATTGACCAGGCCAAGACGCGATCGCGCTAGGCGATCAATCCCGCAGCCCAAAGTCAGCCATCATCGCCCAAAATCGGCGTTGGCTAAGTCCTGGAAGTGTTCTGCCGCAAGTGTTGTGGGAATTTTAAAGAAAAGTTGAGGATGGGATTCTCAGGGGCCCTTTTTATGGAAAACTGGTTTTTAGTTTAAATGGGGTTGCCCCGATAAAGACCCCACGCATCAATCCCGTTGGGACTCTTGCCCGAACTAGGGATCTGTTCAATGGGATCTGGTCTGTAACATTCAAGATCCTTCACGATTACGCTCAAGATTGGAGCGATTTTGGGGAGACTTTTTGCTTCCCCGCTAATAGTCAGTAAGGGCGTTGCCATCGTGGCAGCGCCCTTACGTTTTGGGGGATTGCTGACCGATGTATTGGCCTATTTGTCCTCGACGATCGCCGCTCGATCGAGCAACAGCAAGTCGCGCAGCGCATCGCTATCCAAATCGCCTAACCAAGCTTCACCGGTTCCGACAATCTGATCCGCCAGCACCTTTTTGCTTTCGAGCAAATCGTGAATTCGCTCCTCCAGGGTTCCGGTGCAAATGAATTTGTGGACTTGCACGTTTCGGGTTTGGCCAATGCGGAAGGCCCGATCGGTCGCTTGGTTTTCCACGGCCGGGTTCCACCAGCGATCGAAGTGAAACACATGGTTGGCGCGGGTCAGGTTCAGCCCCGTGCCGCCGGCCTTCAGCGACAGGATGAAGATCGACGGCGACTGGGGATCGTTTTGGAAGCGATCGACCATGGTGTCGCGCTGCTTTTGGGGTGTGCCGCCGTGCAAAAACAGTACGTCTCGCCCCAACGTCTGCTGCAGGTGGGCTTGCAGCCAGTGACCCCAACGGGCGAACTGGGTAAAGATCAGGGCCCGATCGCCCTCGGCCACCACTTCTTCTAACATTTCGCCCAACCGTTGCAACTTGGGTGATTCGGCCGGTGAGAGCGGCGGCGTGCGATCGCCCACCTCCTCTTGATCCCCGCTGGCCACCAGAGCTGGATAGTTGCACACTTGCTTCAGCTTCACCAGCAGGGCCAAAATTTGCCCGCGCCGCTGGATGCCGGTGCTGGAGTCGATCGCCGCCAACGCCTCATCCACCAGGGATTGGTAGCGCTCGGCTTGGCTGGCGGACAGGCCGCAAAACAGGTTGATTTCCTGCTTTTCGGGCAAATCTTGGATGATCGTTTTGTCGGTTTTTAGGCGACGCAGAATAAACGGCTGCACGAGCGATCGCAGGGTTTGCAACGAAGCTCCATCGCCAAAGCGCTCGATCGGGGTGGCAAACCGCCGCTGGAAAAAGGTTTGGGTTCCCAAATAGCCCGGATTTAGGAAATCCATAATCGACCACAGTTCCGTCAGCCGATTTTCCACGGGCGTACCGGTCAGGGCAATCCGGAACGGGGCCGATCGCGGCGTGGCTGCGTCGTCCTCCGTCCCATCCGTCTCATCCGTCCCCGCCGCCAGTCGCTTCACGGCCTGGGACTGCTTGGCTTCGGCGTTTTTGATGTTTTGCGCCTCATCCAGCACAATGCCGCGCCAGGGAACGGCCTGCAAGGTCATTTCATCGCGGAACACCAAGGAATAACTGGTGATCACCACGTCCAAATCTTCGGCGGCGCGGGCCAGGGCCTTGCCCTTCAGGCGTTGGTCGCCGTGGTGCAGCAAAACGCGCAGGTCGGGGCCAAAGCGATCGAGTTCGCGCTTCCAGTTGCCCAAGACTGACGTGGGACAGACCAACAAAATCGGCCCTTGCAAATCCCCCCGATCGCGCAGGTGCAGCAAAAAGGCGATCGTGCTGGGGGTTTTGCCCAAGCCCATGTCGTCCGCCAAGCAAGCGCCCAGGCCCCACCGCTCCAAAAACGATAGCCAGGATACACCGCGTTCTTGGTAGGGCCGCAGTTGGCCCTGGAAGCGATCGGACGGGGCCACGGGGGCGATCGCCGCCCGATCTCCCAGGGCGTTCATCAGTTCCGCCACCGCCCCGGAGGATTCAAACTGCACCACCGGCAGCTTGTCGATCATCGCATTTTCGCCCGTGGTGACGCGCAGGGCTTCATCCAGGGTCAGGCTCAAGTTGCCCTGGCGCTTGGCCAAAAAGTCGCGGGCGGCCCGCACATCGTTGGGCCGCAGTTCCACCCACTCGCCGCCGATTTCCACCAGCGGCATCGTGTCCAAATCGGTTTTGGCCAGCAAGGCCTCAAAGTCCTGGGCACTGAGGGAGCGATCGCCCAAGGCCAGTTCCCAGCGGAAGTTCAGCAAATTCCGCAGACCTAAATTGGGTCGATCGCTCGCCAGGGTTGTGCCCGCTAGCAACCGCACCCCCAGTCGATTCGTGGGGCGATCGCGCAGGCTCTCGGGCAACACCGCCCCCAAGCCATTGTCCTGAAACTGGCCCGCATAGAGCCGCACAAACTGATACGCCTGCACGGGCGACAGATCGCAACTGATCGGCATTGGTTGATCCAACGTCGGTTCCAGCACCGGAAACAGCCGCGCCGCCAGCCCCAACCCGCGCAACAGGGTTTCCTGGGGCCGGTTCACCAGCCGATCGCCCGTCCGCAACCGCTCCACCGGAAACTGCCACACCTGCTGGGCGGGAATCCAGCAGGCTTCGGAGTCGATCGACTGGAGACCATAGGCCAAATGCCAGCGATCGGCCGAGTCCCGGGGCGGATGCAGCCGAAACGCCGCACAAAAGCCCACGGCCACAGACCGTTCGATCGCCAGGGCCGCCAGCCAGGTTTGCAAACTGCGCGCCAACGGCACCAGCTCCGACAGGGCGCTTTGGCAGGTGGCCGTGGGTTGCCCCAGGGCACTCAGCCAATCGCGGGCCACGGGCGGCAGGGCGATCGCCGTGGTCAACCCGCCCCGCGCGGCCCCCCGGCCACCGACGCGCCGCTCACCGGGCAGGGGAATCGTGGCCGCCGTCGCCCGCAACCGCGCATCCACCAACGCCCCCAAGAAATCCGCCAACAGGGCCGGCGGCTCGGCCGGCAACTGCATCGAAATCGGTTGGAACGCCGTGACGCGCACGGGGCCGCTGGAGCCTCGGAGCGATCGGGCATTGGTCGCCGTCACCCGCTGTTCTGCGGGCCGCTCCAGGGTTTGATAAAACCGGCAACTGCTGGGCATTTGCTGGGTGAAGTGTTCCAGGCGCGATCGATCGATCGCCCCTTCCAGCAACGGTTGCCAGTGCGATCGGGCCACGCCCTCGATCGTCGGGATCAGGGTCGGCACGGCCTTGGCCCGCGCCACCAAATCCAAACTCCAGCGATCCACATGGCTCCAGAACCGCAAATCCCCCGAAATCGGCGACTCATCCGTAGACAAAGGCACGGCCTGCAACAGATCCGGCACCAGGGCCGCCGAAATCCAAAAGCCCTCAACCCACCACAAATTCAGTTCCAAGCGATCGGCCTGCTCCGGGTCGATCGCCGTCCCCGCCAGCAACGGACTGCCCGCCCCGCGCAAGGTCGGCAGCCCGATCGCCCGCCACTTGGGCGACCAATCCTTGATCCGGGCGATCGCCCCCGGCTTCAGGCCGCCGGACTCCACCAAGGACGGCAACCAGGCCTTCAGCTCCTTGGCCGAGAGCGATCGGGGGTGGTCGGGAACTTGCCACTGAGTCGGCGGTTTACCCGTGGTCGATTTCCACACTTCCGCCCAAAGAAACAACGCCTGCTCACCCAGTTGCCAGCTACCGTGTAAAACCGCCATGAATTCCCAATCACCCTCAGCACAATGGACAAAATAATGAACAAATTCGGAAACGAAACCCTGACCTTGCTAGCGCGGCTGCCTTAATTTACTGGGTCAAAGTCGCGAAGGCAGTCGTAGCAACAAGGGGCTTAAGCCCCTTGCTACCTAACGATCTGGTGACGGCAACAGTCATTTGATTTGACCGATCAAAATAAGCTTGCCGCGCTAGTACCCTGACCGCAAGGAAGGCGATCGAAAGATGGGCTAAAAACAATCAGACTCCGCAGATTCGTCGTAAAAAATCCAAAATAGTCGTAATAGTCCCCAGATTTCGCAAAATTCCGCAAAATTCGGCATGGAACTGTCCGGAACATCTGGAAGATCCGGCATAAAAAGATCAGCCGCTAGCGAGCAATCGTGGATTGATGAATCCGATGCGCTGATCTAACGCCCGATCCACCCCCCGATTCATCCAACCTTCGATCGCCTATCCTGCACCGATCGCCGGCTCATCCCCCACTCAACGGCAAACCACACTGAAAAACGCAGGGTTTAATTGTCGGATAAATGTTGAGCAAATAACACTTTTTCGATCGCGGGTCTCATCACGGATTTAATCACGGATTGCCAGCGATCGCCCGACCGGCCCGATCGCCCCCCAATCCCATCCACCGCCACGGCCGAATCATCGCCCGACGTTGTGATCTCAGTCGCCCCCATGGAAACGGTTTATCACCCCGTCGTTGGCAAGTTGTCACCCGTCAGCCTTAGGGCGATCGCTGAGGTCTGCGGGAATCCCCCCGATGATGTCTGAGGATTGCCCCATGCAGCGGCCCTACGGCTCCTGGGCTGGGGATTGATCTCTGAAATAACCGCAATTGTGTTGAATTGTGTTGATTGGTAAGGGAATGAAGCACATCGAGGGCCATTGGATCAGGCGAGTCAAGAACGGGACGGTGGGACGGTGGCGATCGCGCCCCAACCACCCTCAGCCCCGGGACTGGCCGCTCGCCTGGGTGCTGACTGCACCGTTTATGACCCTTTCCTGTGCCGCCGTGGCCCTGGCCGGGGCGCTGTCGATTTGGGCCGGTGAGCGCGCGGTGGAGGATCTGTCCAATCGACTGCACCTGCAATTACGTGAACGGGTTCAAAACGGTTTAGAGCACTATTTTCGGCAACCCAAGCAAGCTACAGGGTTGTTTTTACAAGGGCTAAATTCCCAGTTGATTTCCCCCAAAAATCTCCAGCAGGTGGGGCAATATGCCTGGCAACTGCGGCAATCCTTTGATGTGAGCTACATCAACTATGGCTTGGCCACGGGGGAGTTTGCCGGGTCGGGGGTCGGGCGCGATGGGGTGATTGTGGGGGAGCGATCGGCCGCCCTGGGCTGGCGCTACCAGGAATTCGCCACGGATGCCCTGGGTCAACGGCGGCAACGGGTGGGCAGCTATCCCTACGACCATCGCACCGAGGCTTGGTATCGGGCGGCGGTGTCGCGCCAAAAGCCGGTCTGGAGCGAGATCTATGCCTGGGACAGCACGCCGGAGTTTGTGTCGATTAACTATGCGGTGCCGTTGCGCGATCGGGCGGGCCGGGTGGTCGGGGCGATCGGGGTAGACCTGCTGCTCGATCGGATTAGCGCCATGCTGAAAACCCTGAAGGTTCACCCCGACCTGGAAATCACCATTCTGGAACGCAATGGCGACCTGGTTGGCAGCAGCAGTGGCCAACCGTTGTTCAAGCCGCGATCGACCACGACGGGCGCACCGCTCGATCGGATCACGGCCAAAACCACCCCCGATCAACGACTGAAGGCCACAATCGCCGAACTCGATCGCCAAGGGGGCCTGCGCGCGGTCAACCAGCCCCGATCGGAGACGTTCCAAGTCGGCCGTCAAACCTATCTGTTGTGGGTGTCACCGTGGCAGGATCCCGACGGTCTGGACTGGGTGATGGTGGCCACCTTGCCGCAATCGGCCTTTATGAACCAGATCGAAGCCAACCGACGCACCACCACCCTGCTCTGTGGGTTGGTGATTGTGATGGCGGTGTTCTTGGGCTGGGTGATGGCCCGGCAACTGGCCAAACCCGTGCGATCGCTCGCCCGCGCCGCCGGCCAGTTGGCCGCCGGTGACTTAAACCATCGCGTCGAAGCCTTTGGCATTCATGAGCTAAACGATCTCGCGATCGCCTTTAACCGCATGGCCGATGAGCTGCGCCAGTCGCTGACCGCCTTGGGAAGTGCCAACCAATCCCTAGAAAGTCGGGTGGTGGCGCGCACCGCGGCCCTCGCCCAGGCCCTGAGCGATCTGAAAAGTGCCCAGGCCCAACTGATTCAAACGGAGAAGATGTCAGGCTTGGGGCAAATGGTGGCGGGCATTGCCCATGAAATTAACAATCCCGTGGGGTTTATTCACGGCAACTTGGGAGTGCTGCGTCAATATATTGATGAGCTGACCGGTTGGCTGGCGGTGTTGGGCTTGCCCGATAGCGATCGCGTGGCTCCCGAAGCGATCGCCCAAGTCCGCGACCAACTCGATGCGGACGAGGTGGCCTTTGTGATCAGCGATTTGCCCAAACTCTTGCAATCCATGGACGAGGGCACTCGCCGCATTCAGGAAATCGTGGACGGATTGCGGAATTTTTCCCGGTTAGATCAAGTGGACTTGAAACCGGTGAATTTGCATGACGGGCTGGAAAGCACGTTGCTGATTTTGACCCACCGCTTGAAGCACCAGGGCGATCGCCCGGCCATCAGAATTGTCAAACACTACAGCAGCCTCGTGCCGGTTTGGTGTCATCCCGGCCAGCTCAATCAGGTGTTTATGAATCTGCTGGCCAATGCGATCGATGCCCTGGATGAGGCCTGGACGAAAAAGCAGAAAGCCGCCAATGGCCCCAGCGTCCCTCGGGACTCGATCGAGCTGGTTCTTCAGGATTCCGAACCCACGATCACCCTCAGCACCCGAATTATTGATACGGCGGCGGGGCCGCGGGCCGAAGTCAGCATTAGCGATAACGGTGTGGGCATTCCCAGCGAGATTCAAAACCAGTTATTTGATCCCTTCTTTACCACCAAACCCGTGGGCAAGGGCACGGGGCTGGGCCTGGCGATCGCCTATCAAATCGTGGTCGATCGGCATCACGGCCAAATCACCTGCCAATCGATGCTCGGTGAAAGCACCACCTTCATCCTGCAAATTCCGATCGGTCAACCGGCCTCCGATCCCGTTGAACGCAAAACCGCAACGCGCCCCGCAACGGGATCCGAGGCAAGTTAATCCACGGAGTTGGATCAATCACCCCGTAGACAATCGTCGTTGAATCCAGAAGCGCTTGATTCAGAAGACCTCTTGCGCAAATCGTCTAGAAGCCCTCATCCCCCAACCCCTTCGCCCATTTTGGGAGAAGGGGAGCCAGAAATAGCGGATGACAGCGCTTTTGGTGCGGGTCTTCAAGTCCCTCTCCCAAGTCGGGAGAGGGATTTAGGGTGAGGGTCTTGATTGATGCAAGAGGTCTAGAGGTCTAAGCATCCCCGCCGAAGCGGTACAGGGCGATTGGGATGGGCGATTTGGGTCGCTGATGATTCAAAAGTCAGGAAACCATGACTTACTTGAGGGCACTACAATCACTGGCTCGGTAATCCGGATTATTAAGTCATCAATCCATAACATTCGGCGAGTCGCATCTCGACGGGTGGGGATCAAGTTCAGTAGGATACGGCCATCAAGAGCTGAGAAGGGATCGCCCATCCCGAGTCGTGCCCCAGGCATCACCGCTGCTATCGCCGGGCGATCGCCCGCCGTGTGATTGCCCCCACTGCGTGATTGCCCATTGATGGCCTGCCCTATACGCTGAGGAGCTTTCGAGTTGATGAGCGCACCCAAGGAACGTCCACCCCTGGAAGATATGACGCTGCGCCAACTGCGCCGCGTTGCTAGCGAGCTAGGCATTTCTCGCTACAGCCGGATGCGGAAGGATCAGCTTCTGTCGTCCATCCAGAGCAAGTCGGTCTCTGTTGCTAGCCCGATGACCCCGATCGCCCCGCCCGCGATCGCCCAAGTTACCCCCGTTCGCACCATTGAGGCCCAAGAAGCTGTGGAAGCCGCGAAATTTGACCTCGGACATCCGACCAACCTGGCTGATCTTTCCGAAGAACTGATTTTGGACGCGGAAACCCTTTCCAGCGTTGATGAAGGATTGCCTGATTTGCCCGGTGGTTATGGCGAAAGCCGGATCGTACTGTTACCCCGTGATCCCCAATGGGCCTACGCCTACTGGGATATTCCCAACGAGCACAAAGCGGAATTGCGCGCCCAAGGTGGTTTGCAGTTGGCCCTGCGCGTCTATGACGTGACGGGGGTGGATTTGACGGTGCAACGGGCCCACACGGTTCAAGAATTCCCCTGCGATGAACTGGCCCAGGAATGGTACTTGCCAATTCCGATTAGCGATCGGGACTATGCGATCGAAGTGGGCTACCGCTGCGGTGATGGTCGCTGGCTGGTGCTGGCCCGATCGGCCCCGGTGCGCATTCCCCCCGTCTATCCCTCCGACTGGATCGAAGATGTCTTCGTCACCGTCGAGTGGGAACAAGATTTGCGTGGAACCACCGTCGCCACCCTGGTTCCGCCGGCCCAGAAGGCCGCCATGGCCGCCGAAAACGCCATTTATCAACAGGTCTTTGGCATGGCCGCTGGCGTGGAAGCGATGCGCGTCGCCGGGTCGCTCTTCGGCTCCATGCAACACGTCCCCGGTTCCGTGCCGGCCGGCTCGATCCAACACTTGGGCGAGCAAGCGATCAGTTCCTACGTGTTCCCCTCGGGCGTTGGCATGTGGGCCGGCGGCGTGGGCGTGGGTGCGGCGGGTGCGCCGGGTGCGCTGTCGGCCTCAGGCATGGGGATGTCGGGCATTGGCATGATGATGTCGGGCATTGGCTTTGGCGCATCGATGCCACCCATTCGGCCGCGCCAGTTCTGGCTGGTGGCCGATGCGGAGTTGATTGTCTACGGGGCGACGGAACCGGATGCGACGGTGACGATCGCCGGGCAGCCGATCAAGCTGAATCCCGATGGCACGTTCCGTTTCCAAATGTCGTTCCAAGACGGGCTGATCGACTACCCAATTATGGCGGTGGCGGCCGATGGCGAACAGACTCGATCGATCCACATGAAGTTCGAGCGGGAAACACCGTCGCGCAACACCAACACGCGGGAAGAAGCCAAGCTGGAATGGCTCTCCTAGGCCGCGCGATCGCCTAGCGCGATCGTCTCAATCATCAGCAACCGGTGGGCGAACTGTTGGGATCCAACCGAGCTAGCGATCGCCCACCGGCTTAATCCTGAACCTTTTGGAATCAAAAGTCCGCCGTCTAGCATTAGACAGCGGGCTTTTTGTATCGTTTTAAGGTTGAATGATTCTCGATTTGTATTGTTTTGAGTATCGGCCAATCATCCAGAACCGCGATCGCTCAGGTATCTCGCCCCTAGTAGCGTGGCAAGCTTATTGGGATAGGTCAATGCAAATGACTGTTGCCGTTACCAGATCGTTAGGCAGCAAGGGGCTTAGGGCGTGTCATCAAATTAGATAGATTGGGCTTGAAATGATTGATTTTCCTGGCCCAACCGCCCTAGACAAGGGGCTTAAGCCCCTTGCTCCTCACGATCTCGCAACGCAAGAGTCAGGGTTTTGGGGATTTGATGACAGCCCCTAAGCCCCTTGTTACTACGACTGACTCGCAACGTTGACCCAATGAATTAAGGCAGCCGTGCTACTAGGTCGATCATCGGCCCAAATTCGAGACCCGGTTTTCCCAGATTTATAACGAATTTTTTACCCAACCCCGAATTTCATTCGCAAAAGTTCATGATTAATTGATAAGAAACAATGCGTCAATGGTAATTATTAAAAATGCCTGAACTCTAGCCATCAACCCATCTTCATCGCATTAATTGATAAGGTTTTCAGGTGGTTTTTGATGATTTGTCACGGTTTGCAGCCCATAGATTAAAGATTTTTGACGAAATCTATGTTTCAACGGAGACCTGGCTAACCGCCGCGTATTTTAGAAGTATATTAGCGATCGAAATCTGCCGGAATCAATTGGCTCAGGCTGGATGATCCTTGCCGCCATCCCAGAAGGTTCCAATCGATCGCTATTGTTACCTTTGAGCCACGATCCATTCCATAAACTAGCCCCCTCCACAACGGGTTCCCATGCTAATCAATCCACAAGTCAGTCCCTAAGCTGTTGATCTAATACCAAATCCGGTTGGCAAAGTAGCGTTAACTCGCTCCAGAAAAGGAGCTTAAGCCCCTTGCCAAACAAGAGGTTTTTGATTAGATTCAAACCCCTATAGCCGGATTTGATATAAGTTGCAATCTATTTAATCAACGTTGTCAAAGATTCTCTAAGACAAGTTGGAACCTTAAAAACTGGTGTATTACTAAAATCTTGGGGCATTCATGACCCGAAACATTTGGATTGATCTTGAAGTTTTAAGCATAACAATTAACGGTTGACTCACTCCTGAGGTGGTCAGTAATGCATGTTTGGCTAGTTGTTTTTCATAAACTTGAGCGAATTGTGGAGATTTTTATGGAAAGAATTGAGTTTGTTCCATGGCCCCTTGCAAAAGTTCAGATCATGCGCGATCGAATGGAACCCTTGAGTACGATCTTGGTTGATTTATTTCAGTCTTTAGTATTGGCAGCTAGCTTAGGCTTTATCGTACCCGTCATGGGTATCGGCATTTTGCTGCTATCCATTAGCATTTGGATGTACGTGCCGATCGTGGGTGGAATCGCAACAGCAACCGTACAGCAAATCCTGATGTTCCTGTCCGTATTTGGCAATGGCTATCCCATTCGGGGGGCGCTGGCGATCGGGCTGGCCTGTAGTTTTGTTTGTACGTTGTTTGATGCGTTTGTGTTTTATCAATACCGCAACGTGCGCCGCGAAGGGTAGCCCATACACCACCCGACTCCAATACCAGCAAGTAAATCCCGAGTAAATCCCGAGTAAATCCCAAATAAAAAGGCGCACTTTCGGTACGCCAATTGCGAAAAACGATCAATTAAATGATCAGTTAAACGATCGGTTATTTGATTGATTGGAGCATCCCTTAGAGATGGGGTCTTTGAGGTTGGGTCTCTGTCCCTGCATCTGACGGGCGATCTTGCTCACGCATTTTGGGAATTTGGATTGGATCGCTTGATTTCGCTTGATTTTGCGGATGATTTAGCGGAAACCGACGGCAGCCTGCCACACAAAGGCCAAGGCAAGGAACAGGACGGGGATGACGGGCAGAACGTCAACCAACGGCGAAAACGCAGAATAGGCTTCAGGCAGCTTGGCCAACAACAGGGCTGCTTCCATTGCGGGTATCCTCTCCAACACGAATTTTGTTAAAAGCTGTGGAGAATTTTATCATGCGGCAATTTTAACGCGCTTGCTCTGGGGCCGATTCGTCACGCTGGGGCGGCTCTGCGATGCCGATCGCCAGTCGATCGAAGGTCAGGGCGATCGGGCGGTTGCCAGCGGCGGGGAGTCGATCGCGCAGGCGGGTCGATCGCCCATAGGTCAGGGTCAAGCGGCTTTGGCCGGCCGGGAGCTGGAGGGGCAGATCGATCGCGAGGGTCTGGCCCGCCGCTAGCTGATCGCTGTGCCACAGGGGGCGATCGTTCAGGGCGATCGCCAGGGTTTGGCTCTCGATCAGCACGGTGGCGCGAATTTGCAGGGTGACCGTTTGGTGCCGATCGGCCCGCAGTTCCAGCACCGTCGCCGGAGCCAGGCCCCAGCGCCGGCCATTGCGGGGCCGATCGAGACCCGCCAGAATCGTTACGCCGCGCACGGAGCCGAATTGCACCAGGTCGGGTTCGCGGCCGTCGATCGGGGGTGCGAATTGGAGCGATCGGGCCTGGGTGGGATCCACGAGCGATCGCCAGGCCGCCGGTTTGGGCAAAAAGACCACGCGACCGATGCCGGGAATTTGGGTCTGGGCGATCGGTGGCCCAAAGCGCTCATAAAACGCCGCCTCACAGCCCACCCCGAGCCGATCGACATATAAGTTAATGCCCGCAAAATCCCCTAGCTGCACGAATTTCTGGAAAAAATCCCACTCATCGTCCCAAAAACAGCGGCGCTGGCGTTGGGTGCGGTTCACGTCCGGATCGTCCGGCAGGGCCAAGGCCGGCCAGCCAGCACGGATCAGGGGGTGCACCTGGCTGGGGTGCAGGCGGCCGAGGTACTGGCCGATCGTTGCTTTGTGGTGAAACCGGCGCAGGGCGTGGGTGCTGGGGTTATGGGCAAAAAACGGGCAAGTGCCGTCGCCGCTGCCCACACCGTTGCCGCCGGTGACGCAGAAGGGCCAGTCCAGCACCGCCGGTTCCGGCCGATCGCGCACCGTGGCCATGTAAGCCCAAAAATCCCGATCGACCGCGATCGCCGGTTGCCGTAGTTTCAAGCCATAGCCGCCGGTCAGATCCAACAGGGCCACGATCGCCACCAGCCCGATCGCCCATCGATCGAAACGCGATCGGCCGCCGTCCATCCCCCAACCCAGCCCAAACAGCGCGAACACCACCGGCAACACCACCGTGCTGCGCCCCGCCACCCGGTTGAACGCAAACCAGGGAAACACCTGCAACGTGGGCACATCCCACGGCCGGTAAGCCAACACCAACCCCAGCAGCAGCCCCAGGGGCACAAACGCCGCCCAATGCCGCCGGCCCCGCCACAGGCCGATCGCCCCCGCCAGCAACAGCCCCCAACCCACCACACCGTCAAAATCCGTTTCCAGCGGTGCGGGCAGGATCGATCGCCACCAGCCCGCCGCCTCGATCGGGTTGATGCCCGGCCAATAGGGAGCCAGCAACCGCAGCGGGTGCGAAAACCAGGCGCGATCGAACGTGCCCGACCAGTCAAAGGCCTTCGCCGCCCGCACGATCGGCAACACCGGCAAGAAATACATCCACCCGGCCCAGCCGATCGCCCCAACCCAGACCCATTCGATCGGCCGCAGCGGCCGCCGCCAATCCTGCGCCACCCGTTCCCAAAAAACCAGTGGACGATCGTGATCGGCCCGCTGGATCTGGCACCGGGTGTCTAGAAACGTGCTTTGAACCCAACGGTTTTGAACCCAACGGCCCAGGCCGATCGTCCCCATCCAGCCCAGGGACAACACCAACGACAGCAGCCCAAACCCCGCCACATAGCCCAAATCCTGGCCCAGGCTCAGGCCCACCAGCGCCGCCCGTCCCAGCCACCAGGCCCGCCCGATCGGCTGCCCCCGCGTCCACCGCCCCACCAACACAAAATCTGTTGCCAGACTCAGCACCGTCCAATGCGTGATCGCCATATTGCTATGGACGGGGAATTTGCAGACGATCGCGTAATGGTTCAAAAACACCGCCCCGATCGCCGCCAGCAGCGCCCGTCGATCGCCAAAGTCCGGCCGCAAAATCTGCGCCATCCCCACCAGGGCGATCGCCTCCGACAGCAAAAAATAGACCTTCAGCCACGGCCCCGGCCCCCAAAGACTGGCCAGGGCTGCATAGACCAAATCCCGTTCCAGGCCCCAGGCTTGCAGCGCCACCGAGCTACCGTAGGGATAAACCATTCCCTCGGGATCGATTTGCAAATGGGGCAGCGGCCACCAGCGCCAGTACTGCTGCACATAGAAGCCGGTGTATTCCCACAAGTCCGTGTCCCCCGCGCCCAACACGGGGTCAAGGGGCCGCGGCCCCAAGATCAGCACCGCCAGCAGCCCGTAGAGCAGCGCCGCCAACCACCAGAGCCGGGGCCGCCGTGCGATCGCCCCCCAGGCTCGATCGCGCCTAGTCTTGGACGTATTCCGCACCCGTCACCAACGCCTGTTCCGCACGCATGAACTCCCGCCCCAAATAGGCCGCATGGTCAAACATCGACACCGGCAGCGGCTGCGTTTGCTCCAGCAATTTGACGCAAAGTTCCTTCGCTGTGCGGCCGGTGTAGAGCGCCTCCGCCGTGCGAGTCACTTTGCCCTTGGCGGGAATCACCTCGCCGGTTTCGGGATCCGTGGCCAGCCCTTGCTCATTAATCGTGTTGCTGTAGTGCTTGGCGCAAATTAATGACTGTTCTCGATCGAGATAAATGACAAAATAGCCCGCCGGGTCGAGATCCAACGAGCGTTTGGATAATTCATCATCGATCGCTTGGCACATTGACGAAAGATTCATAGTCGGGTCGATCGGATCAGCAGCAACAGAATGGGTCACGAGCATTAAATAATGAATGGAGCAATCAATGGAGCGATCGCTGAAGCGCTATGGGCCATTGGAATTAACGCTTTAGGTAGCCTTAATTGTTACGCAAAATCGTCACAACTTAGCCCCGCCATTCATCTCAAAATTCATGCAAAATCCACGATCGGCCATCGCCCTCGACTCGCAAGGGCGGGCCATGCTCCAGGCTTCTGCGCAGAACATTGACCATCGAGAATGTCCATCATCCGGCCCAATCATCCGGCTGAATCATTCGGCTCAATCGCGAACCATCACCACCTGATTGTGTTGGTGCCGGACTAACTCCCCCAATACTTTGTCCGTTGTGACCGGTTTGCTCAAAAAACTCGTTGCGCCCGAAAGTTTCGCCCGCGCCCGATCAAATAGCCCATCTGCACTCGTCAACATCACGATCGAGGTGTGGCTCAACTGTTGTACCCGCCGCAGTTGCGCACACAATTCATGGCCATTAATCACCGGCATCACCACATCCAAAAACACCACATCCGGCTGGGCTTCAATCACCTTGGGCAAGGCCGACAGCGGCTCAAAACAACCAATAAATTGATGACCCTGCTTCGTGACAATTTTCTCGATCGTTTGGCAAATTTTGAGATCATCATCCACACAGGCCACCTTCAACAACAATTTTGGCGGCTTGGATTTGCCCGTGAGCACCACATCTGGTAGTTCCAAGGTGGCCAATTGGTTGCGCTGCCAGAGGAGCTGCAAGATTTTGATCACCCCGCCCACATTCGTGCCGCCCGGATCGAGATGGGCCGAAATATCCCAAAAGGTGCGCTCGCCATTGAGGAGCGGAGCCAAGGTCAGGGTGGTAGAGGTATCGGTGGTGGCTTCGATCGGGCGGCGATAGAGCCAACCCCGATCGATCCACAGGGGGTTGACCCCCAACCGCTCCCAGTGGCGTTGCAGGTTGCGCGATCGGGTCAAGGCATCGCCCATCATGGACGAGGGCAGCGACAGGTTGGTATTCGGCAGCTCGATCGGCTGCGGGAGCCATTGGTATTTTGTGTCGGGTTGATCGACCAAAAAGAACACCTCGATCGCCACTCGCAACGCCATCCCCTGAGCCGCCTCGATCGACAACTGCCCCTGGGCCACCGCCTGGGCCAAACACTGGATCTCCCAACGGGAATCTCGGGTTGCCAACTCATTCGCCGCCGCCATCCCATCCCAGGGCGATCGGACAGCCCGATCAACACCCGCCGTCACCGCCCGCTTCCAGCGCCGCACCCGATGGCGATCGCCCGTACACCACACCAGCCGACCACGATGCAACCACACTTGCCACGATTGGTGATCAACTTCCGCGCTCAAACAGCCCGTTGCTTGCTGCCGATAGGCTGACAGGATGAAAGAACGAAGTTTTGAATCGCGGAAATTGTCCGTCATAGCCTTAACGCATCGATTCGTAATAATTGGTTCTGACCCAGGCTTGCCAACCTCTCTCGAAGCACCTCTTAAAATTATTCACTACTTTAAACATTGCGGATCAAACATTGCGGATCCCGATGCTTGATTGCTCCAGCCATCCATATTGATCGAAATTGATCAAAATTGATCGGAAATTCATACCAGATAAGCTGTATAAACAGAACCAGCCATGTATTTAATGACCCGGCTTTTTACGTGATCACATCAAGTTTTGATGTATGGTTTCCTTGTATGAATCATCTATAGAAAATCAGGCAAAAGATAATACTGACACTAAGACTCATGCCAAGCTTTATCGGGCTGATCATGACAATTGAAATCGGCAGTCCCCGTGACATGACAAACCTCAATCGTGAAAAGCCGATGGGGTAAGCTCTCCATGAAAATATGATTACCAAATTGGGAAACCGCCTTTAAATCAGCGACCCCGCCTCGATGGGACGGGGGGCGTTCATTGTTTCGATCAAGGGGTCACTCTTGATTGAGAGGCAACTCAAGACGTAACTATAGTATTGCCCGGATCACCTCAGCAAGCTGATCGACTTCGGCTTCCGTAGTGAAGTAATGGACGCAGGCGCGGGCACAATCGGGGTTGGGCAGGGTGCGCAGGAGATAGCCTTGGGTTTCGAGGGTGCTGACGAGCGATCGGGCGGTGAGATTGCCCGTCACCCGAAAGGACACGAGACCCGTTTCGGGGGGCCGATCGAGCCAGCAGTCCAGGCCGGGCGTGTCCTGTAGATGTTGCCACAGCCGCGCCGCTAAGTGACAGATGCGATCGTAGCGTTCCTGGGGCGTTCCCCAACGGCGGTGCAAGGCCAGGGCCGCCTGTAACCCCACCCCCAAGGCATAGGCCGAGGTGGCCACTTCAAAGCGCTGGCCCGTGGGCTTGTGGCCCGTCGGGTTGCCGAGTCGATCGGCCGTGATGCCCCGCCAGCCAACAAAGGTGGGTTCCAAGACCGATCGGGGATTCACATAAAGCCCACCGAGTCCGTCCGGCCCACAGCACCATTTGTGGCCCGTAAAGGCGTAGAAATCAATCTCCAGCGCCGATAAGTCCAGCGGCAACATGCCCACGGATTGGGCCGCATCCACCAAAATTTGCACCGTGGGCTGCTGGCGGCGGCAGGACTGGGCGATCGCCTGGACATCTAACACCTCGCCCGTATTCCACAGGGCGTGGCTAATGAGCACCAGGCGCGTATTGGGTTTGAGCCGATCGACGATCACCTCGCTGAGGGGCCGATCATCGATCGGCTGCGCATCCGGCCGCGACAACAGCGGAAATTGATCGACCTCCACGCCCCAGCGCTGGGCGATCGCCCGGGTGGCCGCCACCACGCCCGGATGCTCACAGTCACTCATCAGCAATCGATCGCCCGATCGCCAATTAATCCCCCACAGCACGATGTTGCACCCCGCCGTCACGTTTTCGGTCAGGGCGATCGTCTCCGTCCCAACCTGCAATTCCTGGGCGATCGCCTGTCGAGTGGCGGCCAATTGCGCATCCACCCACTCCCCCACCGCGCTGCTAAAGGGGCCCAGCCGCTGCATCGTTTGCCAGGCCTCGACCATGGCATCGATGGCCGGCTGGGGCAGCGGCCCTTGGCCCCCAAAGTTGAAATAGGTTTTGTTGGCCAAGGCGGGAAACTGATCACGCACGGCGGCCAAGTCCAGCCGTTCCATTGCAGACGGGGACGCAGAGAGGGGATTCACGCATCAACTCCTAAATGGTCTAAATGGTCTAAATGGGTCTAGGGGCTGTCATCAAATACGATTGATCGGCGTTGAAATGGTTGATTTTCCTCGCCTAACGACCCAGAACAAGGGGCTTAGGGCGTGTCATCAAATCAAGTTGGATTGAAGCTAGAACGACTGATTTTCCTAGCTCAACCGCCCCAGACAAGGGGCTTAAGCCCCTTGCCCCCCACGATTCGGCGACGGAAGCATCAGGGTTTCGGGGATTTAATGACAGCCCCTAAGCCCCTTGCCCCCCACGATTCGGCAACGCAGAAATCAGGGTTTTGAGGATTTGATGACAGCCCCTAAGTTTTCCTGACTGTTCCGAAACTCTTCACCCCCCAGCCGCGCGCCGAACGACTCGCGCGATTCAGGATCCGGGGCGCACCCAAGGGCATCGGCCCGTTACCATTCCCGATCGCTCGATCGGCGCTTGGTGTCATTCAGGCATTGCTTTGCCCGATCGAGCACCCAGTTAAAGGTTTCAAACACCTGCCGCAACGATTGCTCATCGCGCAGGGTCGAAAGGCTGAAATTGGGGGCCCGGCGCTCGCGCGAGTCCGGCGGCAGGGCCAGCCCGATCGAACTCAGATGATTCCGCAGTTCCATCCATTCCTCGTGGCGCGTGAAGGGATACCAAGCCGCATAAGTACTGGAATTGATTTCCAAGCCACCGTCAATCCCAACTTTAAACAACTCGTGGGACTCACCCCGCCCAAAGTCGCACATGGCCACAAAGCCGCCGTAGGCATCACCCGTGCGCCAATAGACTTCCACATCCGTCCGCTCGCTGCACCAATCGTAGATGTTGTGAGCGATCACGGCTTCATCCTCACCCTGGCGCACCGTAAATTCCTGGAAGAAGCTGTCTTCGTCCCAGCGGCGACGATCGAGCGCGGGTGACGCACTCTTGGTGTCAGCAATCCGCCCGATCGAGCGGGGCACCAGGGTGCGGAATCCCTCATCGCTCACATACTGCCGCAGTTCGATCGCCTGCACCTCCGCCGGATCCATTTGGGCGTTCAAAAATTCCACCGTGCGGATCAGCTCCGGCGACAGGGCATCGGACACCACCACAATCCGGATGTGGCCCGCTTGCAAATTGGTCTTCACCTGTTGCCAAAAGCGTTCTTCTTCTTGGTCATGGCCCAAAAATTCTTCCACGGCCTGATCCGGGTCGCGATCGTTCGCGCGGCAGTTGGCCTCAAACTGGGCCAGCATCGTTTCGATCGGCCAATATTGCGACAAATTGGCGGCATATTCGATCGCCTGGCCAATCAACCCATGGGCCTGCTGGCCACCCGGCCGCCCATGGCTGCAAAACACCTCCACCACCGTCGGCACGCCATTGCGATCGAGAAACACCCGATCCAACGACCAGCGATCGGCCCGATCGTCATCAAACGCGATCGTCCCCTGCCGGACGATCGCCAACCAGTCCTGGTCGCGCTCCATCGACAACGCCCGATCGCCCGCCAGCAAGTTGGGATAAGCCTCCAGGAGTTCCTGAAGCAGCGTCACCGACCCGTAGGGCTGCTCCATCATCTCCACTAGTCGCCCATCGTTGCGTACTAAATAAATTCCGCTGCTCATGCCTATTGCTCTTCGGTTGCTGCCGTAACTTGATGATCGCCAATCGGGCCCACGGGTGGGCCAGTCTTCTCGGGCATTTGCTTGGCGACAGACTCGATGCATCCCAGGGGCAACGTCACCAGCCCCCACACACCCCGCTAAATACTGCTGTTGCCGGCCCGGTCATAAACACCCGATCGCTCGTCGCATTCCACTCGATTCGCAATGGTCCACCGGGAAGTTCCACCGTCGCCACTCGCTCACTCAGGCCATTTAACACGGCTGCTACCAGTGTCGCACAGGCTCCCGTGCCACAGGCGAGGGTGATGCCGGCCCCCCGCTCCCAAACCCGCATTCGCAAATAGTCGGGCCGCACCACGTCCACAAATTCCACGTTTGTCTTTTGGGGAAAGGCCGGATGGCATTCAATCTGGGGCCCGATCGCCGTCAGGTCGATCGCCGCCCCATCCTCCACAAAGGTAATGCAATGGGGATTGCCCATGCTGACGGTGGTGACGGTCCAGTCCCGGCCGGCTGCCGTGAGCGATCGGTTCACCACCGTTTCGCCCGCGCTGCCCAGGGTGGTCGGCACTCGCTCCGCCGCCAAAATCGGCCGCCCCATGTCCACGGTCACTTGCCCATCGGGCCGCAAGGTGGGGACGATCAACCCGGCTAGGGTGTGAATTTTGTAGGTTTTTTCGGTGTTTTCCACCCCATCGAGCACCGCCGCGTATTTGGCAAAGCAGCGAATGCCATTGCCGCACATTTCCGGCTCTGAACCATCGGAGTTAAAAATCCGCATGGTGTAGTCCGCGCCGTTTTCACCGGGCAGCACAAAAATTACGCCATCGGCCCCAATGCCAAAATGTCGATCGCACAGTTGCACGGCTTGCTCCGGCGACAGCATCGGCTCCGGCCGATCGCGGTTATCGAGCAAAATAAAGTCATTCCCTAATCCGTGATACTTTGCAAACGCAAGTCCCATTGAGTACTCCCTATGGCTGACGACTTCAATACTGGGTTGCCAAGCACTCGCCAGGTGCAAGCAGCCATTAAGAATAAGCAAGACGTAGAGTTAAAGTTGCTCACCAATGACCTAATTGCGGGCAAGGTGAAATGGCAAGATCGAGACTGTATCTGCATTGTTGACCATTACGACCAGCCTACAATCGTTTGGCGACACGCGATCGCCTATCTAAAGCCCAAGGCCTAGCCCTGACCCGATCGCGCGGGGGCGTTGGTCGGCGGGGCGATTGAGGGGCGATCGGCAGCCGGCTGGCTCTGGGCCGCCAGACTCCGAAAATAGAGCGTCCCGACCCCACCCAAGAACAGGCTGTAGCCGATCGCCTGGGCCAAATAGAGCCGATCGCGATAGCCCAGCAAGGTTTTCAGCAACACCCCCGGTAACTCCCGATCGCTCAGGGTCGCCGACCAATCCCACAACTGCGGCCCCAGGACACAGGAGTCCCCCGCCGCGCTGCACAGCCAGGCCCAGGCCGGATTGGCTTGGCTCAGCAGCAGCACCACCGCATCCAGATGCTTCAGCACGGACACCACCAGGGCCGCCACCACCACCAGCAAAATTGCGCCCACCACTTGGAAAAAGCGGCGCACATTAATTTTCACCCCAAACTGAAACAGCAGCAGGCCCATGCCCCCGGCCGCCACGACCCCGGCGATCGCCCCCACGGCGGCCCCCACACTTTGCTGAAACTGGGCCGCGATAAAAATCACGGTTTCCAAGCCCTCTTGCAGCACGGCCGCCGTCACTAGCCCAAAGATTTTCCACGCCGCGCCGGACTGGTCGCCGATCGCCCGCTGCACGGAGGATTGCACCTCGCCCTTGAGCTGCTTGGACTGTTGGGTCATCCACACCAGCATCCAGCTCAGGAGGCCAATCGCGATTACCCCCAACACCACCTTCAGCAACTGGGTGAACAGGGGAGCCAAGGGAGCGGTCGATCGATCCAACGCCCCAAACACCCCCGCCAACCCCGCACCCACCAAGGCGCTCAACAGCAGCCCCACCACCACACCGAGGGCCACCCACCGCTTGAGATGGGTTTGGCCCGCCTGCTGCAAACAAGCGAGCACCAACCCAATAATCAAAACGGCTTCAAAGCCTTCGCGCAGGGCGATCGAAAACGTCGGCAAAGCATCCACAAAATTCATGGGCGGCAACTGATTGAACCGAATTAACCGACAAGCAAGCGAGAGACCGGGAGACCGGGAAAGGAACCAGAAGAATCGGTCAGCAACCGCGATCGCGCCTATCCACGCTAGCGAGGAAACGGCCGATCGGGCAACCTAGCGCCCCTGAATTTCCCCTGAATTTCCCCTGAATTTTAGGGGCGCTGGCACAAATCCCGCGCCTGCATAATCCAGCGGGTGACTTCACCCATCCCGGGGCATAGATTCCGCCGCTGAAACTCCCGCACATGGAGTCGCAAAATTTGCTGGTGCAACTTGTGGGCTGGCTGTTGGGCCAGTTGCACCGTGCTGATGATGCCCGAGTGCAGCAACAGGCCGCAGTGCTCCAAGCCCACGCTCGGAACCCGTGCCAAATCTGCCAGGGCCACCCATTTGCGCACATGGTGCTCGTGCAGTTGCAATTGCGCGGCGATCGCCCGTTGTTGATCGCGGTTGGGAGCCAGCCGCAGGAGCGATCGCGTGTCATCTAGCCCCAATCCCTGAAGCTGGGTTAAATCGGCGGCACTCAGCCCCGGCAACTGGGCCAGGGGCCACCACTGGGCGATCGCGCGTTGAGCCATAACACCTACTGAATTAACCAAAGCGATAGTTCTTCCAGACTAAGGCGCGGGATGGGCTTGGCGATCGGACATCGGCCCTCGCGATCGGCCCCGGCCAGTTCAACCGGTCAACGCCGCCAGCCGCCTAAACCAGCCAAGAATCGGCCACCGGCCAATCATCCCCACGAGTAACAACCATCACTCGCCACCCGCGATCGCCACCTCAGCATCCAGATCAGGAGCGTCCGTTCAGTAACAATCATTACCTATAAAAATTGATCGCTCCCCAGTGGGTTGGGCGCAAATTTTGGTGCAGAAATTCGCTAGTCTGAGCAAAGGTAACGAAATCTTCATTAACGTCATTCGCTCCCTTCAGCAAACCAAGACCTCACAATACATCCTCGGCGATGCGCTAACGGATGCCCTGTCTACCGCTGGTCTTGTGGCCAAGCACACCGATCAATTGCATGTTCTGATGCATTCCCTCAAGCTTCGGCATCAAGTGAACATCAACCAAAGTGGATTGGGTGCGGTCGATCGTGTTCCTCCTCTTCTTCTCTGAGCTTTGTCGCCTATGACTACGCCGATTGGTCTTGAATCTGAAGCGTTTGCGGCCCTTCAGTCAGAGGTACAAGCCCTGCGCGCCCAGCTCCACCAACAACGGATGCAGTTCGATCGCCTCACCGAAAATCTGCCGGGGGTGGTGTATCAGTTCCAGGTGGATGCGGCGGGCAACTGGAGTTTTCCCTACGCGTCGGCGGCTTGTCGCGAGTTGCTGGAAGTGGAACCCGAGTCGATGCGGCAGGTGTGGGACATGCTGGGGCCACAAGAGGCGGTGGCCATGGAGTTGGCCGTGCAGCGATCGCACGAAACCCTGAATGATTTCCATTGGGAAGGGCGGCTCACGTTGCCGTCGGGCCAGGTGCGGTGGTTGCAGTTTGTGGCGCGGCCCGATCGATCGACCCATGGGGCAACGATGTGGGATGGGCTGGCGATCGATGTGACCGATCGCCGGTTGGCCGAAGAGGAGCTGCGCCGCACTCAGGGTTTGTTGTCGGCGGTGTTGGATGCGCTGCCGATTCCGGTGGTGGTGAAGGAGGCGGCGGAGTTGCGCGTCAGCACGCTGAATCCGGCGGCGGCGGAGCTGTTTGGGGTCTCGGCGGTGGATGTGCTGGGGTTTGAGGAGGATGGGTTGTTTCCACCGGAGCAGGCGGCCCAATGGCGATCGGCCGATCGCGCCGCCCTCCAAACGCGCCACGTGGTGGATGGCCCCCCGGTGAGGCTGCAACTGCGGGGAGCCGATCGGTTGTTGCAAACGCGCCGCATCGCCATTTGGGAAGCCGATCGACCGCAATATTTGGTGGCCATTCACGAAGACATCACGGAGCACCACCAAGCGGAACAAGACCGCCTGCAACAGCAGTCCCTGCTGAAATCGTTGATCGCAGCAGCGCCGATCGGAATTGCGATCGCCGATCGCGACTCCCGGATTCTTGAAGCCAACCACCTTTTGGCCGAGACGATCGGCCTGGGCGCAACCGACCATCTCGGCCAAACCATGCAAGCGGTCGCACCCGACCAAGCCGCCCAGCTCGAACAGCTTTACGAACGCGTTTGGACGACGGGGCAAGCCTTGTCCAATATTGAAGTCACGGGCCGCTGCTCCCACCAGGCCGCTCAGGCCGATCGCGAGCAAGTCTGGAACCTGTCCTATTTCCCGATTTGCGGTCAGGATCAAACCATAAGCGCGATCGGCACGATCATCGTCGAAGTCACCGAACAGCGGCAGATCGAAACCGAACTCCGACAGCTCAACCGGCGGTTTCAGCAAATTTCCGACAACCTGCCCGGTGTCGTCTACCAATACCGACGCAAACCCGACGACCCCCTCGGCCAATTCCGCTACATCAGCTCCGCCTGCCGCGAGATCTTTGAACTCGAACCCGAAGAGGTGATGACCAACGCAACGGCCATGTGGAGTCGCGTGCATCCCGACGATGTGGCCGCCTTTGCCGAATCGGTCGATCGCGCCGCCACCGAAAACACCCACTGGCGACACGAATACCGCGTTCTCCTCCCCTCCGGAAAACTGCGCTGGATGCAGGGCATTGCGCGGATGCTACAGTCCGCCGATGGCACCCTACTCTCCGATGGGCTGCTGTTTGACGTGACCGATCGCAAGCAAGCCACCCAAGCCCTAGAACGGATGAACGATCGGTTCCAGCGGCTGGCCGACAGCGTTCCCGGCGTGATTTACCAATACCAAATCGCCCCCGGCGCAGAGCTGGGCGAATTTCTCTACCTCAGCCCCGCCTGTCGCGAAGTCTACGAAATTGAACCGGACGAGGGCCAACGCAACCCCGCCGCCCTGTGGGATTTGGCCTACCCCGATGACCTCGCGGGCATCCATCACTCCATTCAGGCCGCCATTGCCGCCGGAACCACCTGGCAACACGAATATCGAATCATCACCCCCAGCGGCCAACTGAAATGGCTGCGGGTCGCCGCTCGGGGGCGCTTTTTGGATGATGGCCACTCGATTTGGGATGGGCTGATTTTGGATGTGACCGATCGCCACCGCACCGAAGCCCAGCTCCAACAAGTAACCGATCGGCTCGAAGAAGCCCAGCGCGTCGCCCATTTGGGATCCTGGGAATACCAAGTGGACACCGGTGCGGTCAGTTGGTCTTCGGAAATCTACCGACTGTTGAACTACCCAATCACCCCCGACGTGCCGAATGTAGAAGCCGCCCTCAACGTCTGCAATGCCCAGTCCAAGCAGCGGCTCCGCCAAGCCTTTAGCGAATGCCTCAGCAGTGGTCAGCCCTACGACCTCGAACTCGAAAGCATCGAGCGCGTCAACGGTCTACCCCGCTACTTTCGGATCAAAGGCCTGCCGGAATATGACGACTGTGGCAACATTGTGCGCATCTACGGCACGCTGATGGACATTAGCGACATCAAACAGGCCGAGGCAATTCGTCGCCGCAGTGAAGTGCGGTTCCGCACCCTGATCGAAGCGACCGCCCAAATTGTGTGGGTCACGAGCAGGCTGGGCGAATTTGCCGCCGATCAACCAAAATGGCGCGCCTTCACGGGCCAACAGCGCCAGGATCTGTTGGGTTGGGGATGGATGAATGCGATTCACCCGGACGATCGCCCCCAAACCGAGCAAGCCTGGTCTCAGTCGATCGTCACCAAAGAACCCTTCACCCTGGAACATCGACTGCGGCGGCATGATGGGCAATATCGCTACATGAGCGTGCGGGCCGTGCCCATTTTGGACGATGAAACCAATGTGCACGAATGGGTGGGTGTGCATACGGACATTACCGATCGCAAATTGGCCGACCTCGAACTATTCGATCGCGAGGCCTTTCTCCGCACCATCTTTGACGGCGTGGAATACCCCATCTTCGTGCTCGCCGTCCTGCCCGATCGTCGCCTGGAATATATCGGTTGGAACGCCGCCAGCGCCCGGCTCACGGGCCTCCACGCCTCCCGTACCTATCACTACAGCCCCGTCGAAATCTTTGGCGAAGAACAGGGCACCGTCCTCGAAGCCCATTACTGGACCTGTGTCGATCGCCGCCAAACCATTGTCAAAGACGAATATGTCCCCACCAGCACCGGCCATCTGTGGCTGCTGACTACTCTCAACCCGCTCTACGACGCGGATGGCAATATCTATCGGATCGTGGGCACCTCGATCGACATCACCAAACGCCGCGCCGCCGAAGACGCACTCCACCAAAAAGCCCAGGATCTCGAAACCGCCCTCCACAACCTCCAGCGCACCCAAAACCAACTGATCCAAAGCGAAAAAATGTCCAGCCTGGGGCAGCTCGTCGCCGGGGTTGCCCACGAAATTAACAACCCTGTCAACTTCATCCATGGCAACCTGTCCCACGCCTACCAATACGCCATGGATCTGCTGCGCATGATCGAGGCCTATCAGGATCGATCGCCCGACCCCGATGATGATCTGTTGGATTTAATCGAAGAAATTGACCTGGACTTTTTGATTAAAGACCTGCCCAAGTTGTTGCAATCCATGCGCGTCGGCACCGATCGGATTCGCGAAATTGTCGAATCCCTGCGCAACTTCTCGCGCCTTGATGAATCCGACGTGAAAAATGTCGATTTGCACGAAGGGCTAGATAGCACCTTGCTGATTTTGCAAAATCGCCTGAAACCCCGACCCGAACACCCCGGCATTCGGTTGGTCAAGCACTATGGCGCGCTGCCGAAGGTGGAGTGCTACGCCGGCCAGCTCAATCAGGTGTTTATGAATATTTTGGTGAATGCGATCGATGCGCTCGAAGATCGCGATCGCCATCGCACCCGCGACCAGATCAAACAAAATCCCAGCGTGATTACGATTTCCACCCAAGTGTTGGAGACGCACCGGGTGCAAATTTGCCTGGCGGATAACGGCCCCGGCATTGAACCGGCCACTCAGCAACGCCTCTTTGATCCCTTCTTTACCACCAAACCGGTGGGCAAAGGCACGGGCCTCGGCATGTCGATTAGCTACCAAATTGTGACCGAGCGCCATGGGGGTAGCCTGGTTTGTCACTCGGAGGTGGGCGCGGGCACGGAGTTCATCATCGAAATTCCCCAGCATCAGACCCGATCGTCTGGCAATTCCTAGGGGCCACGGGTGGGGCGATCGGCGGATCAGACCAGGCGTTTTCACCCCCCCGATTCACCCATTCGCGGCGTTTTCAGCCCACCGCCTCTCACCACTGCGCCGCCCAATTGGACAGAAATCTAATATTTTTTCAAAAATCATCTTAAAGATTCGTAAACTAGGTAGACACCATCCGTGCATAAAGCCGGATGCGATCGGTGTCTCGAAACTTTGAGGAGTGCCATGAAGTCACTGCCCCAACAGCCGCTTCGACAATTCGAGCGCGCTTGCCTGATAGGTCACATTGTTGCCATGGCATTTGGCCTGGCCGGGTTGCTGTACGTCTTGCCTCGTCCTGACCTGATCGCCAGCCTGCCGCCCATTGGCATTCAGTTTTTCCAATGGAGCATGGGCCAAGGGGGTGTTGGTTACATCATCCTGGGCGCGGCAGCCATTGCGCTGTATTTGTATCGGACGCTGGGCTTGCAGCGAATGTTGTTGTTTTTTGTGCCGTCGGTGGCTCTGTCCTTGGGCAGCGAACTCCTCGGCACCAGCACGGGGTTTCCCTTTGGTCACTACCACTACCTCTCGGGCTTGGGCTACAAGGTGGCGGGGTTGGTGCCGTTTACGATTCCCCTGTCCTGGTTCTACATGGGCGCGGTTTGCTATGTGCTGGTGATGTCAGGACTGGAGCGCCTGAATGTGCCGGGACTGCTGCGCCAAGTGGGGGCCGTGCTCGGTGGTGCAGTGTTGCTAATGGCTTGGGATTTGGTGCTGGATCCGGCCATGAGCCAAACTTCGTTGCCGTTTTGGCAGTTTGAGGAAATTGGCGAGTTCTTTGGGATGCCCTACCGCAATTTGTCGGGTTGGGTAGCGACGGGGGTTGTGTTTATGTCGGTGGCGGCGCTGTTGTGGCGGGGCCAGCGGCTGAATTTGACCCGATCGCAGTTGACCGTGCCGCTGGTGGTGTATTTGGTCAATTTCGCCTTTGGCGCGGTGATTACGGTCTTGTCGTTGGATCCGGGCTTCTTGATTCCGACGCTGATGAGTGTGGCGATCGGGGTGGTTCCGGCGGCCATTCTGTGGGCGATCGCCCCGGTGGATGCCGATCCGAGCGATGTGCCACCGGCCTCGCCCCTGGCGGCGGCCCTGGAAGGGGCGGCGAAGTAACGACCCTTTGGCGGCGATCGGCGGTTTTTGATCGCCGCTGCACAATCCCCCAATCCCTGAAATCACGGGTGCGGGGGCTTGCTATTTTTAGGGTGGCGATCGGGTTGGCAACTGCTCGATCCGGCCCTATCTTTCTGAAGATTCAAGCATTTCCGACCGCCACAAGCGATCGGCCACACGGGAGCACGCACGCATGGTGACAGGATCGGAAACCGAGACCGCTGGAGCAGTGATGTGGGGGGCGATCGCCCTCGGACTCTTGGCCCTACAACTGCCAGCAGTCGTCATTTTGTTGTCCCGCCTGATGCAGGGGCCCCGTCGCCAACCGCCCCTCCGCCCCCGCGACACCACCCACGATCAGCTCGGCTCCGTCAGCATTCTCGTCCCCACCCTGAATGAAGCCCAGCGGCTGGGGCCCTGCCTCGCCGGCCTGGGGCTGCAAGGCTACGAAGTGCGCGAAATCCTGGTCATCGACAGCGACTCCACCGATGGCACGCCGGATTTGGTGAAGGCGGCCGGCCGATACGATCCGCGCCTGCGGCTGTTGCCGGACGATCCGTTGCCCGCCGACTGGGTGGGCCGTCCCTGGGCCCTGCACACGGGATTTCGCCACAGCAGCGAGCAAAGTCGCTGGATCCTAGGCATTGATGCGGACACGCGGCCCAAACCGGGGTTGGTGTCGGCGGCGATCGCCGCGGCCGAGGCCGGTGGCTACGATTTGGTGTCGTTTTCGCCACGGTTTATTTTGAAAACGCCGGGTGAACTGCTGCTGCAACCGGCGCTGCTGATGACGCTGGTCTATCGCTTCGGGCCGGCCGGCTCCTCGATCGGGGGGCCCACCCGCGTAATGGCCAATGGCCAATGCTTTTTGATTCGGCGCGATCGGCTGGTGGATCTGGGGGGCTACAGTTGCGCCCGGCGATCGTTTTGTGATGATGTCACCCTGGCGCGCACCGCCGCCGCCCACGGCATGAAGGTCGGCTTCCTCGACGGCGGCAACCTGATTGAAGTGCGGATGTATGAAGGGGCCGCCGAAACCTGGAACGAATGGGGCCGATCGCTCGACCTGAAAGATGCCAGCCCCCGCGCCCAGACGATCGGCGACTGCCTCTTCCTGCTCGCCGTCCAAGGATTGCCCCTGCCCTTGGTATTGTTGTTAGTCGAGCCGGCCTGTGCGACGGCCTCCGGGCTACTGACCGCCGTTTGGTGGTTAAATTTAGCGTTGGTGGCCATCCGATTTGCCTTAAATTGGGCGATCGCCCCGTCCTACAACCTCAGCGGCGCAAAGCTTTCCTGGCTTTTCTTCCTGTCCCCCTTGGCGGATCCCTTCGCCGCCCTGAGAATTGGGCTATCATCGGTGCAAACGCCGACGCAGTGGCGCGGGCGTAGCTATTCCCCAGCCGTGCCAACCAACGCGGGCTAGTCTTATCGGCATCCGCCATCAAAGGAGCATCCCCCCTGGTGCGATCGCTCCCGCCTAGCCCGGCCGCTGCTTCCGTCCTGTCGTCGCGAGGAGTGCCGCCCGTGAGTGGTAACGAACAAGTTGTCAAGTACTTCATCATGGAAGCCAATGAGCATCTGGAGGCGATGCAGGCGGCCCTGAAGAACTTGCAAGCCGTCGTTGAAGAGTACGAGGAGTGCAACACCATCTACCGAGCGGCGCACACGATCAAAGGCAGTGCGGCGATGCTCGGATTTGAGGGGATGCGCCACTTGGCCTTGCTCCTGGAAAACTGTTTCAAATATTTGCGCGAGCATCCGATCAAGTTGGATGCCCGCGATCAGGGCGACTTCCGTGACGGCGTGGCGCTGCTCGAAGTGCTGACGCGCGACCTCGAAAGTGGCAACTATAGCGACGATCGGGCGATTCCAGCCGCCGAAAAGCTGAAGCCCCAACTCGAAGCCCTCTACGAACGCATTAAGAAGCGGGCCGCCGGCGAAGAAGAAGCGCCCCCGGCTCCAGCGGCAGCGGCAGCGGTGGGTAAACCATTACCCCCGAACTTCGGCCCGTTGGTGATGGAAGTGTTGAAACATATGGTTGGGCTGTTTAAGCAGCCGGCCACGCCGGAGTCTCGATCGCAGCTCGATCGCCTCTGCCAAAAACTGCTGCAATTGGGTGATGGGTACACCACCTGGCACACGATGGTTCAGGCCACGCGCCGTGCCATTGCCCACCCGAAAGTGCCGTTCAATGCGATCGCCCCGATCGTGGTGCGCGACGTGCGCCAGGCCGCCGACCTAATGGCCAGCGGCAAGGGGAACGAGATTGTCCTCGGCCCCGAACTCAAGAAATTTGCCCCGGCCACCCCGGCCGCTGCCCCGGCCGCCGCTGCTGCACCCGTTGCCGCCCCGGCCGCCGCTCCTGCTGCTGCGGTTCCTGCCGCCGCCCCGGCCGCCGCCAATGGACAGGTCAGTATTCCCCGCGATCCCAAGGGGGCAGCGCGCATCCTAATTTCAACTTTCCCCAAAGACCAATTGATGGAAATTGCTCGCTATTTGGCCGCCGCTGCCCGCTAGGGCCGCATCGTGGGCGATCGCCCTCATCTCATCGGTCTCTGATGTTGAACCAAACCCAATCACTAGCCGGTAGGGGCGCGATGATCGCGCCCTTTTGATTGCTGGTTTAATGACTGGTCAAAGGATTCAACTACCAACCCAGCACGTAGGCAAACACCAGGGGAGCCACGATCGTCGCGTCACTCTCGATCACAAACCGAGGCGTGTCGATCGCCAGCTTGCCCCAGGTAATCTTCTCGTTGGGTACAGCCCCCGAGTAGGAGCCATAGCTCGTCGTCGAATCGCTGATTTGGCAGAAATAGCCCCACAGCGGTGTATTTCGCAGCAAATCCTGTTGCAGCATCGGCACCACACAAATCGGGAAGTCGCCCGCAATCCCCCCGGCAATTTGGAAGAAGCCGATCGACTTGCCCCCCTCGATCGTCGTCTTGGTGTAATACTCCGCCAGCGCCATCATGTATTCAATGCCCGTGCGCACCGTGTGGACATTCTTGATTTCGCCCTCAATGCAGCGCGCCGCAAAAATGTTGCCCAGGGTCGAATCTTCCCAACCTGGCACAAAAATCGGCAAATTCTTTTCCGCCGCCGCCAGCATCCAAGAATTTTTCGGATCGATTTGGTAATACTCCTTCAGTGCGCCACTCCGCAGCACTTCATAGAAAAACTCGTGGGGGAACAGCCGTCGCCCCTCCGTATCCGCCGCCTTCCACACATCCACCACGGCCTTTTCCATCCGGCGAATGGCTTCTTCTTCTGGGATGCAGGTGTCCGTGACGCGGTTCAGGTGCTTATCGAGCAGCTTTTGTTCGTCTTCGGGCGTGAGGTCGCGATAGTTCGGAATCCGCACGTAATAATCGTGGGCCACCAGATTGAAGATGTCCTCTTCCAGGTTGGCCCCGGTACAGGAGATGGCGTGGATTTTGTCTTGGCGAATCATTTCCGCCAACGACAGACCCAACTCGGCGGTGCTCATGGCTCCGGCCATCGCCAGCAGCATCGGGTTTCCCGCTTCGACATGTACCTTAAACCCCTCGGCGGCATCGACCAGGGCAGCGGCATTAAAGTGCCGGTAGTGGTGTTTGATGAACTGACTGACGGAACCCATAGGTGGCTTGCCTTTCGTAGTTGAGAATTTGGCCCGGTGTGTTTGGAACCCAGGCCGATCGGGATTGTTGCCCCCAAGTCCCGCATCGTCGCCCTGCGTTTGGCAGGACGTTTAACAGAACTTTGGCGCGGTTTGCAACCCCAACCGATCATCCTACCGCTTGGGCTGGCATGGCTGGGGGACAGTTTGGGTTTGGCCGGCTGGCCGCGGGGCCATGAGTGGACGCAGCGACATTTTTTTTGTACAGTCGGTTCGTTATGTCGCGCTAACGGGCACAACCGCTCCATCGCCCATGCTGCAACGTCCCCTGCAACGACCTTTGTTACCGGCTGCTCGATCGCCCTTGGCCCCCGTGCCCTCCAGCGTGGTGCTGGCCCGATCGCGCTGGAAGCTGGCCCTCGTAGCCGGTCTCTTTGGGATGGGACTGCTGGCCGCCGAGGCGATCGGCCCTTGGCTGACCCGGCAAACCACCGAGCAACAGGCGGATTCAGGCATTCCGCCCGCCCCTCCTTCCGCCGAAGTGTTGGATCAATCTCGCCAACAGGTGGCCGAGTCCGCCGCGATCATCCGTGGCCAATCCGATCCAAACTGGCAACCGCAGATGCGGCCCGTGCAACCGCTGAATGTGAATAATCAGCGCCAAAACGCCAACGCTACCAGCTACTACAACAGCTATCAAGGTCAGGGTGGCTATAACGCCGGTAATCCCAATAGCAATCCCAATCGCTACGTCAGCCCCGTCCGTTACCCCCATCAGAATTATCAGAATTATCAGAATTACCAAAACTACAACAACCCGGCTGATCGATCGCGCCAGCGTGGCTCCTGGAACCAAGGATCCTTCCCCGTTGAGAACTTCCAAACCTACACCTCACCCTTTGGCTATCGGCGGCGGGGCGGCAGCACGGAATTTCATAAGGGCCTAGACCTGGCCGCCCCCAAGGGCAGCTACATCCGCAGTTGGTGGACAGGGCGCATCACAAAGGTGTCAGACGGAGGCCTCTGCGGCACGTCGATCACGATTCAATCGGGCGCTTGGGAACACGTCTATTGCCACATGATGGGGCGGGTTGAAACCTGGCAGGGCAAACGCTATCTGAGCGATCGCGACGGGGGGCTGCGCCTGTTCCAGGGGCAAACGGTGACGACGGGCACGCGCATCGGCCGCGTGGGCATGACCGGCCGCACCACCGGGCCGCACCTGCATTGGGGCATTAAGTATGGTCAAGATTGGATTGACCCGGCCCTCGTGCTGCGGGCGATGTACCAACAGCAATCCAAGGGCCAGTAGCGGTTAGCGAACTCGGTTCCAGCATTGGCGATCGAAAACCAACCCGATAGCAAAGCACCCCTAGGACTATCTAGGGGTGCTTTGCTTGATCAACGCTTGGATTAAAAAACTAGACCGACGCTTCGGATCCCTAGAGCACTTGCGATCGCATCAGGGCCACGGGCAAGCAACGCACTTTACCCGTGGTGGGTACGTAGGCGCGCTTGTTGAACACGTCGTAGCCGTTGCATTCGATCGAGTGCAGAATCCGGCTGTAGAGCATCAGCGCCGCCCACACGGGCCAGCGGGCATCGGGGTGCAGCAGCCGAATCCCCTGGGCCGCGCTGTCAAAAATCGTGCGCGCGCGCTGAATTTGGAATTGCATCAGGGCCCGCCAGCGATCGTCCACCACCCCATTCATTAGGTCTTGCTCGGTGTAGCGAAACCGTTCCAGATCTTCCAGGGGCAAGTAAATGCGACCCCGGTGGCGGTCTTCGCCCACGTCCCGCAGGATGTTGGTCAATTGGTTGGCAATGCCCAGGGCGATCGCCCGTTGGGTGGGGTCTTCGGGGTTGCGATCGGGACTGCTCTGCATTTGCAAAAAGCCATCCCAAGGGGCCCGCACCGGCTCCGTCGCCACCCCCAGCACCGGGGTCGTCATCAGCCCCACCGTGCCCGCCACCCGGTAGCAATACAATTCCAGCTCCTCATAGGTCTGGTAGCGGCTGCGGTACAAATCCATCCGCTGACCCGCCACCATGTCCCGAAAGGGCTGAATATCCAGGTTGTAGCGCGCGATCGCATCGACCAGCGCCACATCGGGATCATCCAAGGCATGACCCCCAAACAGTTGTTCCAACCGCCGTTCCCAGTCGTCCAGGGTCTCCGGGGTGGTTAGCTTGGCCATGGGGCCGTCCACCAACTCATCCGTGCGGCGACACCAGACGTAAATCGCCCAAATGGCCCGCCGCTTGGCCAACGGCATCAGCGCACTGCCCCAATAGAAGGTCTTGGAGTACTTGGCTGTGACTTGGCGACACAACTCGTAGGATGCTTCCAGGGTCGCCAAGGTGTTAGTGCGTGGCGGGTCAGGCAAGTGCAACATGAAGACCGGCGGGGCTGGGAAAGGTCGAGTGGTGAATCAAAAGAGTGGCTCAGGCGGAAGCCGCCAGGGCTAAATCGCGATCGCTGCCGAGTTGTGCAGCATTGCGGACAATAGCTTGCGCTGTCAGCTTACCAGAAAGAACCGCCCCTTCCATGCTGCCTAGAAACTCTTGCATGGTATAGCTGCCAGACAGGAAAAAATTGGGAATTGAGGTTTCCTGTTGGGGGCGCAAGGCCTGGCATCCGGGGCGCGCCGTGTAGACCGATCGCGGTGTTTTCTTCACCTTCGCTTTCCGCACTTTGGCCACGTGCGGAATGTGCTCGGGAAACAGCTTTGCCAGTTCCTGCATCGTTGCCTCAATGATGTCTTCCTCGGAGCGGCCGATCCAATCCGCCGCCGGAGCCAACACCAATTCCAGCATCGATCGATCCGGGTCTTCGTATTCCTTGGTCGTGCGGCTCATGTCCGCATAAACACTGAGAATATCGGAACGCGAAAACAGCAATTGGTCGATCGTCGGCAACTTTGAGTCAAACCACAATTGCACATTGATCACCGGCACGCCTTCGAGGCCTTGCAGCTTCTCAAACTCCGGCACGGTTTTCCACGGCTCCGGCAACATCAACTTCAGCGCATCCACCGACATCGCCGACACAAACGCATCGGCGACGATTTCCTCTTCGGGCTGGCCGTCCATCCCCCGGATCACAAAGGACTTCACCGACCCATCGGCCTTCAGCACAATTTTTTTCAGGGGCGCATTGGTGCGCACTTCCCCGCCGCGCGCCGTCACGTAGTCCACGATCGGCTGGCACAACCGCTCCGGCGGCGCACCATCCAAAAAGGCCACCTTCGAGCCGTAGCGCTCCTGCAAAAACCGGTTCAGGGCCGTCAGGGGGACGGTTGCCGACACATCCTCGGGATTAATGAACGTCAAAGCCTTGGACGCGGCGATGAAAATGTCCGTGTTCACCTGCTCATCCACGCCCTGCAACCGCAGCCATTCCAGCAGGCTGTACTTGTCCATGGCTTCCACGTATTGCTGGCCGCGGACGATCGCCGGCAGCAGCCCGATCGCAAACCGAATTTTTTGATTCCAGGTGAGCATGTCGTTATTCCGCAGAATCGACATGATCACGTTGAAGGGCGCAGGAATATCCGGCACATCAAACCACGAAAGGGTTCCCGGCTTGTCCGGTTGGTTAAAGACCAGGGCGTGGCGCTTCCACTGGAGCCGATCGAGAATGTCCAGCTCGCCCATCAGTTGCTTCATGTTGTGATAAGCACCGAAAAAGGCGTGCAGACCCGTTTCCAGCCAGTCGCCGTCTTCGTCCTTCCAGGCAGCGACCAACCCACCCAACACGTTTTCGCGCTCCAGGACGATCGGCTGGTGTCCCGCATCAACCAAATATTTGGCACAAGCCAGGCCCGCTAGGCCACCACCGGCGATTGCAACTCGCATGGATTTCAACAGTCCTACTCGCTAGGGGTTAATGGAAGACAAACGACTGACAGGGGTGGAATCCCCAAAACCGGCCGGAGGCAATGTCCAGACGACTCCCTTGAATAATTCTTAAGAATTAATTTTTCAGAGACATTATACGTTGCGATTCGTTACATTTCGACCGCCCGATCGCCAATCCCCCGGTCTAGACATCATTGGCACTGTCGGGAATCTGCACCTTTTGCCCAAATTTCGGCTCCGTCCCCTGCAACAGGCGGCCGATATTCGCCTTGTGCCGGGCAATCACAAAGATGACGATCGCCAGCCCAAACAGGCAGTAGGGCAGCGGACTTTGCAGCGCGAACATCAGCACACCCACCATCACCGCCCCCGCCATCGATCCCAGGGACACATAGCGCCAAATCGCCACCACCACACAGAAGGTGGCAAACCCACCCACCCCCACGGGCCAGGACAGGGCCAACAACGTCCCCAGACTCGTGGCGACGGATTTGCCGCCCTGAAAATTCAGCCAAACGGATTTGCTGTGGCCGATCACGGCCGTCAGACCGGCGACCACTTCCAGCCAGGGCTTGATCTCGCTGGGCAGGTCGCTGCCCCACAGGACTCGCACCAGCAAAATGGAGATCGCCCCTTTCAGGATGTCGAAGATAAACACGCCAATGCCCGCCGGTTTCCCCACGGTACGCATCACGTTCGTGGCCCCCGTGGAGCCGGAACCGTATTGGCGAATATCAATGCCCTTCAGCCAGCGCCCGACCAGATAGCCCGCCGGAATCGAGCCAAGCAGGTAGGCCAGAACGAGTAATCCCAGTGCGATCGCGATAGCCATAACTCCAGTTCCCCCCAGCCAAGCGGAATTCAACGCCACTTTATCAGCCTATGCATCCGGCGTGGTCAGCGAGCCAAGGCGTAAATGCGTAGTATGGCCGGCCCAATCCAAGGTCATCATCCGGTTGGCAAGGATGGCAAACCAGTACCTCACGGCAAGGTCAAAAAGATTGCCCGAGATCCGATCGCTCCCATCTGCAGATTTTTCCTGAGATCCAACGGTGTTGAGTGACAGTACGCCTTCCTGAGCACCTTAAGTATCTATGGCAAAACAGCCAAGAGTTGCTAATCGCTTTTGGCAGGACAGTGGAATCAGTGCAGATAAATCGATGGAAACTCCAATAACTTTTTCAAGTTGCTTGATGCTCAATATGCTTCCAACCAAAAAGTCTATTTTCGGCCCAAGCATCCTCGACTCACATCAAATCCGAGTAGATAAAATAATCCACTCAAGAAAAAAAAAGCTTCTTTTGCAGTCCTCAGTCGGTTTTGCTTGGATTGAGAAACTTGATTGAAGACTTTTAGTCCTTGAATAGGACTGGGGTTGTCAGAAAAAAGTGAGGAATAGGACAGAGACTTTTATTGATGCCAAAAACTCAAGATATTTCTTTGAAAAAAATTTACCCGAGTAATGAAAGAGCCTTCTGGGATTTCTAATGCAAGGCTGTTTCATAATTAGCTCAAGATGAAATAATTAATTTCAGATATTAATGGTGTCCATTTTGGGTTACGTATAAACACGTAATTACAAGAAAAAAAGAAAAAACTTTGATTAAGTTCTCCCAAATTGCAATTAGTTCGTTGCACAATTTGCAGAGTTCAATCAATAAACCTGACTAACCCTCCAATTCATCTAGAGATTGCCCAATATGTCTGTAGATTGGAAAGTAAATAGTGCAGAACCAACTGCCCAGGCGATTGGTGGTGAGGTTCTTGATCGTAGCGATGAATTTCGCGACGACTACCACATCTTGGTTTATCGCTGTCCAGATGGACGGGTGATTGTGTTTGAAGATTGGTGGTTTCGTGCTAGCGAGTTTGCCAACGAAGAAACATTCCAAAAGGCGCTGGCTGGGGGAGATGAAGATTACCCCTTCGACTTGTCATTAGCAAATAAAGAAATCCAACTGGAGTAGAGCGCGTCATCAAATGGGATGGATTGGGGTTGAAACGATTGATTTTCCTGGCCCAACCGCCCCAGACAAGGGGCTTAAGCCCCTTGTCCCCCACGATCTCGCAACGCAAGGATCAGGGTTTTTGGGATTTGATAATAGCCCCTAGAACCACGCGATCGTGCCGTGAATAACCTGGTACATAGGCTAAGGCGATGGCTAGTGAATCTGCCAATTCCTCCATGGTGTGGGGAAATGGCGTAGAGCAATAGTTAACAAGATACCTAGTCTCGTTCTTTTGCCTAACTCCAGGTATTCGGGAATTAGCCTGGGAAATTAGCCTGGGAAATTAGCCTGGGAAATTAGGGAGTCTGCTACTGACTGATGTGGCAGTTCCTAATTTCGACATACAAAACCTCAGGCTTGGCTTTTTTGAAGGCGAGAAATCTGAGTTGTAATGAATGATCGCCCGCTCAGGATTCATGAGCAACCTGACTCAGGGGTTGCTTGCTATTGCAATGCTTTTTGGAGAAGTGATCTGTGAAAAACAAGCATCTTGTTGAAGCGATGCCTGGCTATCGTTGGGAAATTGATGAATCGAATTTTGTCAAGGTGATCTATCGCCAGGATTCCGACCTTGTCGTGTTTTCGGACGAGGGAATCTGTCACTACGCCTATGGCAATGATGGCGAAAAATTGATGGATTTTTTGGATGCGCAATCGCTGCCGGATGTAGGCACTGTGAAAAATGGTGGCTGGATTGATGTGACTCCCAGTACCGTCATTCCCTGGAGCTTGGCGGCGGAAGCGACGGACACAAACACCACAACAAACACCACAACAGATACCCCCACGTTGGAGCAGTCCACCACAACCACGTCCTACACCTTTCGGGTGCTGAACAATGACGGAACCGAGTTTGGTAAAGGGTGCTTCACGATTGACGGGGAGGGTGATCCGGGCATTCCATACCGCAAAGGGGTTGGTGGGCCGTTGACGGCTTTTTGGTATTCCGACCCGATCGTGGGGGTGCTAGACATCAACTCCCTCCTGGTTCTGGGGTTTAGTGACGAAGACTGGTCTCGGCAATTTCAGTTCAATGCCTGGGCCCCGCCGCACTACACTGACGGTTTGGTTGCTGGCGTGGCGACTCCCGATCAACTGGGTAATGTGTCAGCTCATGGCAGCATGACGGAAAACGCAGGCTGCCAAGGCCGCAAACTGGAGTGGGTAAAGGTTGCGCAGCCGACGATCGAGACGATCGAAGACGACGGCGTGACGATTCCACTGGTGGATTTGGTGGTGGTGATTGACTCCAGCGTGTCCATGAAAGATGAAGCGGTGGCCTTAGACGGGGCCGTGTCCGCCGCGATCGAGGCGGCCCGCGCCCACTGTCCTTCTGACCTGCGCGTGGTCTATCTGGGCATTGAAGGCACGTTCCGCGATACCCGCTTCAACCAAACCATCCGCAATTATCTCACCACCACAGCCAGCGTGGATGTGACCCAATTGCGCGGTCGCCAACGCGGCACGGTGGCCGGTGGCGGGGCGCAAGAAGACGGGGCCCGGGCGATCGAAGACCTCAGCCGCTATTTTGACTGGCGGCCGGGAGCCGGGCGCGCACTGTTTTTCCTGGGCGATGAATCGCTGGATGCGGGCAACCAGGATGCCAAACAAGACCAGGGGGACATCGAAGCGGCGAATACGGCGATCGCCGTGGCCACCGAAGCCAAGGTGCGCGTCCACACCTACCTGGGCACCTCCTCGGTGAAGGAAAAAATGCGCAAAGCGATCGAAGCGGAATATGCGCGTGTGGCCCAGGAAACCGGCGGCCAGTCCTTCACCTCCCAAGATGCCCTGCGTGGGTTCCAAGCCCTATTGCAAGACGTGATCTGCGGCAGCAAGCCAGCCCCCCGCACGATCGAGCATCCCTTCTGCTGCTGTCAGGCCTACGCCGAGTCCTAGGGGCCGGCGGTCTGGGTCATCCCCCACACGATCCACTTCACTTATTCAAGAGGTTCTGATTCATGCCTCAAGTCACCAGTTTTGTTTTTCACACGCTGAATGCCGATGGCTCGGTCTACGGCAGGGGCTGCTTTTCCTATGAAGGCCCGCCGGACGGTGTGGACATTCAGTACAACTTCGGCACGTCGGCCGGTGGTACGGCGAACAAGATGCTGTCATTTTGGTACAGCGATCCGGTGACGGGCACCCTCGACATCAGCGCCCTGATCAACTTCAACTGGACGAACGGTTGGCAAGGCGCGCACTATCGCTTTGATTTCAACCTTTGGAACCATCCCTACAACAGCCACGGGATGACTGCCGGCCAGGCCCAACCCAACCGACCGGGGCCGATTTCGGGTCACCGGGGCAATGGCGATGTGTCCACCCAAAAGCGGCTGCAATGGCCGGCGGCGGCTCCGGCAACCATGCCCGGTAAAGGGGGAGCAGCCACGCCCGCACCAGCGCCGGCCTCCGTGCCCACGCCATCCCCAACCACGGTGCTGACCATTCCCAAGGTGGACTTGGTGGTGGTGATTGACTCCAGTGTGTCCATGAAGGATGAGGCCACGGCGCTGAATGAGGCGGTGGGTGCAGCGATCGAGGCGGCGAAAACCAGTTGTCCGTCGGATTTGCGCGTCACCTATCTGGGCATTGAGGGGGTGTTTAAGGGCACAAAGTTCGATCGCACCGTCCGCGACTATTTGACGGGAACGGCCAAGGTTGCTGAATCAGCCCTGAAAGGCCGCAAGCTGGGCACCGTCACGGGCGGCGGGGCCCAAGAGGACGGTGCAAGGGCGATCGAGGATGTGTCGCTGAACTTTGATTGGCGATCGGGCGCATCCCGGGCGGTCTTTTTCTTGGGGGATGAGTCCCTCGAAGGGGGCAACGAAAACGCCAAGCAAGACCAAGCGGACATCGAAGCGGCCACCAAGGCGATCGGCACGGCCAAACAAGCCAAGGTCAAGGTGCACACCTATTTGGGCACTTCCGGCGTGAAAGCCAGTGTCAAAAAGGAAATTGAGGGCGAATATGCCCGCGTCGCCAAGGAAACCGGCGGCCAGTCCTTTACCTCCCAGGATGCCCTCAGTGGTTTCACGGGCCTGCTGCAAAAGGTGATCTGTGGCAGCAAGACGGTGATCCCCGCGCCTGCCCCAACGCCCACACCCACACCCACACCCGCACCGGCCACGCAGCCGTTCTGCTGCTGCCAGTCCTTTGTGGAAAGCAAGTAACGCTCGTTCCGGTTTAGCCCAATCAACGGGCCGTTGACGATGGATGGCGGGGCCAATGGCTTAAGTGGCCCCTGCCAACAACGGCCGATCGCACGCCGATCGCCGGGACGATCACCCCCTTTGGGATCCAGGTTTTGCCCAGCGACCCAGGGACTTCATAGGCGAATGGGCGGTCGTCCAGTGGCCACTAACCGCATAACGAATGGAGGGGGGAATGCAAGATATGCGTCCCTTTTTTTGTGCAAAATTCGATGACTCGTGGGTGGGCTGCTCCCTATCTGTAGGTTTAGATGGAAACGAGGTAGCCAGCGGGAATCGAGCCAAGCAGGTAGGCGAAAACGCGTATTCCCAGTGCGATCGCGACAGCCATAGTTCCAGTTCACCCCAGCCAAGCTGAATTCAACGCCACTTTATCAGCATCCTGCTCGCCAGTCGCGGAGGGCGGATGGATCTGGCGTACCGGAGGGCGGATGGATCTGGCGTACCGGAGGGCGTACGGCGGTACGCCCCTACGGGGTTGGTGGGTTGGGGTTTTGGGGATCGCGGCGGCGGGGTGGGGGATAGGGTGGCCCTGACCGGGGAGCGGGTGGGCGGGCTGCGTCGAGTTGGTTGGCTTTTTCGTTGAGGCGGCGGGCTTCGTCGTGGTTGCCGAGGTTGCGCTCCATTGCGGCCCAACTTTGCCAACATCGGGCGTTGTGGGGTTCGAGTTGGAGCCTTTTCTGAAACAGCTCCCTGGCTTTGTCGTAGTTGCCTGCGTTGCGTTCCATGATCGCCCAACCTCCCCAGGAGGGCGCATGGTTCGGATCGGCTTTCGTGGCTGCTTCAAAGAGTTTTCGGGCTTGCTCGTAGTCCTTGAGTTCCTTTTCCATCACCGCCCAGGCTTGCCAGGCTGGGGCGTTGTTCGGATCGACTTGGGTGGCTTGTTGGAACAGCCGTCGGGCTTCGGCAGGGTTTTTGAGGCCGCTTTCCATCACCGCCCAGGCTTGCCAGGAAACGGCGTTGTTCGGATCGACTTGGGTGGCTTGTTGGAACAGCCGTCGGGCTTCGGCATGGTTTTTGAGGCCGCTTTCCATCACCGCCCAGGCTTGCCAGGAAGGAACGTGGTTCGGCTCGACTTGGGTGGCTTGTTGGAACAGCCGTCGGGCTTCGGCATGGTTTTTTAAGCCGCTTTCCATCACCGCCCAGGCTTGCCAGGCTGGGGCGTGGTTCGGCTCGACTTGGGTGGCTTGTTGGAACAGCCGTCGGGCTTCGGCAGGGTTTTTGAGGCCGCTTTCCATCACCGCCCAGGCTTGCCAGGAAGGAACGTGGTTCGGATCGACTTGGGTGGCTTGTTGGAACAGCCGTCGGGCTTCGGCATGGTTTTTTAAGCCGCTTTCCATCACCGCCCAGGCTTGCCAGGATGCGGCATCGTTTGGATCGGCTTCGGTGACTTCGCGAAAGAGTTTGCGGGCTTGGTTGTAGTTTTTGCGGTCACTTTCCATCACCGCCCAAATGTTGTAGACAAAGCGGCGAATCGGAAAACACTTGACCGCTTGCCGAAACACATCCCGCAGCGACTCCACCTGCAAGTCCAGAGCCTTAGTCTTGGTTTGCAGCCGCAAGTTGTGCATCAAGCGCGGCGTGAGGAAATAGTCCGGTGCTTGCTGCAATTCTGCTTCAATGAACCGGCTGAGGCGGCGATAGTTTGCCCGATCGCCCTGAAAAATCACCGTCGCAATCACCGGGTGGCGCGTTTGGATCAATCGCCCATAGCCCTCCGAAATTAACCAGCCATCGGTTTTGGCCAGAATATCGGTCTCCAGCTCATCCACATGCAAGATCGTTTCCAACAAACGCGCCGGAAACCCCAAATCGAACGTGTGCAGCGCCGCCACCAACTGACAAGCCTGCACGACCTTGAGGCTAAATCGATCTGCCAAGTCGTCCAGAGTTTTTTGGACATAGCTGGTCAGGCTTTCGTTGTATTTCGCCTCCAGCAACATCACCAACAACTGGCGATCGGCCCCCTGCCGAAACTTGGCCGCCCGGGCCGCGGGCGACAAATTCGCCAATTTGCCCAACTCCCCCGCCCGCTCATAGGCCTCCAAAAAGCGATCGATTTCCGCGTCGCTCACCCGATCGATCTCGAAGCGCTGGATCTGGGCGATCGACTGGGGAAGCTGCCGACCCCCCAGCCACAACTCTCGCCGCACCCCCAACACCAACAACAACCCCGCCCCGGACTGGTGGAGCGATCGCACCTGCCGCTCCAGCCCCTCCAAGTCCAGCGCATGGGCATCGTCAACAATCACCACCACCCGCCGATCGGTCTCCAGGGTCGCCAGCGCCGTCAAATCCAACGCCACCTGATTCGGTTCGTGCCACAACACCCGATCGCCCCGATCGCTCAAGTCCGCCGCCAACCGCATCAACAGAGTGCTTTTGCCATCACCCGATCGCCCCAACACCAGCGCGATCGGCAACGACCCACCCAACGCCGCCCGCGATTCCACAAATTTTTGGAGATCTGTGAGGCGATCGCGCCGCACGTCATAGTCCTTCGCAATGTCCGCCCACTGGGGCAACGTGCCGTTATAAAACGCCTGCCAGGTGTGGGTGGCCACCGTCGCCCGCGCCTGCTCCAGGAGCGATCGCACCGTCGGATAACCAGGAATTTCTGCCACCGCCTCACCCGGCTGATCCGCGATCGCCGCCGGCCGCGTCTGGGCATCGAAGGCCGCTTGCAAGATGGCTTGCAATATCACCTGCTTACCTTTAGTCGCCTGCCCTAGCAAGGGATAGTCGTTGGCTAACTTTTTATAAACCTCAGTCATCCGCTTTTTAAAGGCGGTTTCACTCAGTTTCAACGATTGATAAACTTGGATATCAGATTTGGATTGGTTCTCTTGTTTGAATCGGGCCACGAAGGCTTCTCGCTGCTCGGGGGGAAACTCATAGCGAGTGGCCCATACCTGCAAAAACGTGTCCCAATCCATAGCAGCGGCAAAAGAGTGCAATTACCCCATTCTGGACGATGGGTGGGTGAAAACCGGGCGATCGGGTTTGTAGTGCAGGCTCGTCAGATTCAGATCGTTCCCATGCTTCGCGTGGGAATGCAGGCGGGATGCTCCGCGTCCCGTCGAGATTGGGATCGGAACGGGACGCAAAGCGTCTGAGGCTCGTCCCCACGCAGAGCGCGGGAACGATGGCCCAGCGATCGCCCAAAGCTGGTAGACCAAGTGGGGACTAAACCGGGACTAAGAGGGGATCTTTGGGGGACTTCAGTGCTGATTACAAACCCCAGAATGGTTGCATAGTCAATGATTCAAGGTTTTCGCCATGAACTCGCAACCCCAAACCAGCACCATTCAAACGACCCAAGAAACGATCGCCCAGCCCGCCCAACTCGACCCGATCTTGTCCCTCCCGATCGCCCCGAATGCCCCAAGCTGGTTAGTAGCCTTGCTGACTCTTTGCGTCGTCGCGGGTCGGCTAGAGAAGATTCTGCGGTTGTCGCTGCTGCTGTTGCGCCAAGCCCGTCAGTGGCGGAAATCCGGCCCGGATCTGAAGGATTAAGACTCGGGACAAGGACTGGGGCGGCTCGCCGGCCCCCGACCCAACTAGCGCACCCGCCCGATCGCGCGGATGACTCCGGGCCAGCGGGCGGGTCGTTTAGCCGCCATCGATCGCCGTGAACTGCAATTAACCGCAATTAACCGCGATTCACCTGCGCCAAGATCTCGTTCAGGATTTCTTGCGCCCCCTGGGCCCGCAGTTTCTCGGCTAGTTCGCTGCCCAGGGCTTCGGCGGTGGTGTGGGGGCCGCTCACGATGTCTTTGATCAGTTGCTTGCCGTCCACGCTGGCGACCATGCCCACCAGGGTGAGGGTGTCGCCGTCGAGGGTGGTGTTCACGCCGATCGGCACTTGGCAGCCGCCTTCGAGATCGCGCAGGAAGGCCCGCTCCGCCAAACAGCGCCACTTGCTCGGCTCGTGTTCCAAGACTTTCAGCACGGTCAGGATGTCTTCGTCGCCTTCGCGGCATTCGATGCCCAGGGCCCCTTGGCCGACGGCGTGCAAGGAGACTTCGGAGGGCAAGAGCTGGTCAATTCGATCGCCCAAGTCCATCCGCTGCAAACCGGCGGCCGCCAAAATCGTTGCATCATATTCGCCGCTGTCGAGCTTTTTGAGGCGGGTGTTCACGTTGCCGCGAATGTCTTTGAAGCTCAGGTGCGAATAGTGGTAGCGCAGTTGGGCCAACCGTCGCAGGGACGATGTACCGACGACGGATCCTTCGGGCAGTTGGGCGATCGTTTTGCCCTTGTGCTTTTCGTGCAAGACGACGGCATCGGCGGGGTTCACCCGTTCGGTGACGCAGCCGAGGGTCAACCCATCGGGCAGGCGGGTGGGCAAATCTTTGAGGGAGTGCACGGCGAAGTCATAGATGCGATCGCGCATTCCGTCTTCGAGTTCGCGGGTGAAGAGTCCTTTGTCCCCAATTTTGGACAGGGCCACATCGAGCACCTTGTCGCCTTGGGTTTCGATCGCGCAAACCTCGAAGGTGATGTCCGGAAAATGCCGCTGCAATTCCCCTTGTACCCAGTGCGTTTGCACAAGAGCCAGTTGGCTTTTACGAGAGCCGATGCGGATGGTACGGGTGGGGTTAGCGGCGGACATACGGTTGGAGGTCGGTTAACGGTGGTTGCAGTCCTGCGATCGCCCGGATAGGAAACCGCTCGCGATCGGCGGGAGATGGCCATCCCTCAGCGCTGAAAAGCGCATCCTTGATTTCAGCGAGATTTCAAAGAGATTGCAAGGATCAGGCGCGGTCTAGCGTACCGTTCGGGTGCGATCGCGATCGAGCGATCGACACGTTCGTTAACAATCCGTCAGCCCAACGACGGCTTTCACCGGCTTGCACCTCAGCATTCCGGTGATCGGTCTTCCAAAACCGGTCTTCCAAAACCGGTCTTCCAAAATCAATGCTCAGGATTGATTCGGAAACCCAGACCCAGACCCAGACCCAAACCCAGCCCAAGCCGCCCTAGCTGAGATTGGTCAACACAAACGCCGCCTGCTGCACGGCCAAATACATTTGAGTGACTTCGCTTTCTTCGAGCGCGACGGGTTTGGCAAATTGCAGCGACACCACCGCCCCGATCGCATCGCGATAGAGCGCCGGAACCGCAACGTGGGCCTGCACCTCACCGTCTTGATAGAACTCAGCGCCCGCCAGCTCCGGGTTGGCAGACACATTGATGCAAACCTGAATTTTCTTGTGGGCCAGCACCGCTTGGCTCAAGGGATCGGCCGCCAGCGATCGGCCCCCAGCCAGCGATCCACCGCTGCTACTCAGTTGCCCATCCTGCACCAGTTGGATCACACAGCGATCGGCAACAAATCGCTCAATGAACGCCTGGGCCAACCGTTCCGCACAGGCTTCAAACGTATTGCTATCCGCCGATTCCAAAATCGCCGCCAACAACTGCATCTGGGACTGGGCCCGCTCCAGCTCGATCGATCGATTCTTCAGGGAGTCATAGCTATCGGCCGCCCGCTGCACCACCGTCTTCAGCTCATCGGGATCCCACGGCTTCGTGATGTACTTGTACACCTGGCCCGAGTTGATCGCTTCCACGAGATCTTCCACATCCGTGAAACCCGTCAAAATAATCCGCACCGTGTCGGGAAACTGCGGCACCGTCTTGCTCAAAAATTCCGTCCCCTTCATTTCCGGCATTCGCTGGTCAGAAATGATCACGGCGACTTCACCCTCCTCGCCCAAGAGTTCCAACGCCCGCGCGCCACTCTCGGCCTTGAGCACATTGAAATCGCGCCGGAAGGTGCGATAGAGCAAATCAAGGTTATCTGGCTCATCATCGACGACGAGCATTTTGGGTTTGGGCGGACGACGGGCGCTTTTCAACTGTTCGCGGAGGCCTTCGAGGTCAATGACAAGTTTGTTCATAGCAAATAGGGTGCATCAGGGGCGACAGGTTGCAATCACGATCGAAGGTGACGCATCCAAGCCCCAAGTACGCGTTCAGGGACGACGACCGAATCCTCAACGCGCGCGTAAAACAGGATGAAAGACGGGTTTCGACAGTTCAGAGAGCATTTTGACATACTCCTCCCCCGACGGGGCTACTCCGGGAAGCCCTGGGGCCAATTGACCAAACGTTACGCAAATAGTCCCTCTGTCCTAGCACGAATTTCTTGGGAGTACACCCCAACCCGACCGGGCGATCGATCACCTCGCTCCCCGATCGGGCCAAGGGAGCAGCGCCAAGGGGGGCGATCGCTGGGTCTAAATCGTCTTCTCATTGTTGCCGAGGGCGATCGGCTGCCGGATCAACCGACCTTGCGCCATCGATTCTGGCAATTCTGCGCCAACGGCCTCTACCGCTTTGCCAGCACCCATCCATCAACAGAATCAGCAGAATCAGCAGAATCAGCAGACTGCAAAGCCGATCGCGGCCGATCGACACCGGATCAACACCAATCAAGCCAGACAATCAATCTCAACCATGCCGTCAATTACATATACGTGTACGTGTACATACACGTGGCCCATTGCATAGCCCGTAGCGCTGGCTCCCGGGCGGCAGAACAACTCAGCAAAATCTGACATCAAAGTCAAGCATCCAGCCCTGAAATGAGACAAAAATTACCTTAAACGTATCGGTATCCAGCAAGGATATATTTATTCTGATTTACCCAATAATCAGTTACCCTAATTGACTCAATAATCAGTTTTTCAAGGTGCCCCAAAGTTGGCAAAGATTCATTTGCTCTGATTTACCCAATAATCAGTTTTTCAAGATGCTCCAAAGTTGGCAAAGATTTACATGATGTACCTCTTTGTAGAAGACTGGTACAAGAGTCTCTAGAAATGAGTTCGAGACAACTATTTCAAGACTCACCCGAAGATCGGCCCCTGCTAAAGACCCTCCATACAGGTTTTTGTGGCACACCTGTGCTGTAGGAGTGGAGCGACTTCCTCCTACTGGCTTTGACGCTTGAAAGTTCATTGAGTTGACTAGGAGGCATTTGTGGATTTCTTTTCTCTTTTCGTAAAGGACTTCATCATCCAGTTGCAGTCCCCAACACTGGGCTTTTTGATTGGGGGGATGGTGATTGCTGCTCTCGGTAGCCAATTGGTGATTCCAGAGTCAATTTGTACAATCATTGTCTTCATGTTGCTGACCAAAATTGGTCTAACCGGTGGGATTGCAATTCGCAATTCCAACCTAACCGAGATGGTTTTACCTGTAATATTTGCAGCAACTGTAGGGATTCTAGTCGTCTTCATCGCGCGGTATACCTTGGCCAATCTGCCGAAGGTCAAAACCGTTGATGCGATCGCAACGGGTGGGCTGTTTGGTGCAGTGAGTGGTTCGACCATGGCGGCGGCCCTGACGCTTTTGGAAGAACAAAAGATTGGCTACGAAGCATGGGCAGGCGCGCTTTATCCCTTCATGGATATTCCAGCGCTGGTGACTGCGATCGTTGTGGCTAACATTTACCTCAACAAGAAAAAGCGCAGCGCCGCGGGCGATTCACCGGAGCAGCCCAGCACCCGTCAGGAATATCGCGACCAGCAACAAGGCACAAACCGGGTGGCAATTTGGCCGATCATCGAAGAAAGCCTTCAAGGCCCTGCTTTGTCAGCGATGTTGCTCGGGTTGGCGCTGGGGATCCTCACCAAGCCGGAAAGCGTCTATGAAAGCTTCTATGACCCGGCTTTCCGAGGTTTGCTTTCAATCCTGATGTTGGTGATGGGGATGGAAGCTTGGTCGCGGATTGGCGAACTGCGGAAAGTTGCCCAATGGTACGTTGTTTATAGTGTGGTTGCCCCGTTTGCGCATGGGTTGCTCGCCTTTGGCCTCGGGATGATTGCCCACTACACGATGAACTTCAGCTTGGGTGGTGTTGTGGTGCTGGCGGTGATTGCGTCCTCTAGCTCCGATATCTCGGGCCCTCCCACCCTGCGAGCTGGTATCCCGTCTGCTAACCCTTCCGCTTACATTGGTGCTTCCACGGCGGTTGGTACACCGGTCGCGATCGGTTTGTGCATTCCGTTCTTCATTGGGTTGGCTCAGGCGATCGGCGGCTGATCGCCCCAGGTGGGCCGCGGTCTGTGGGTGCGCCTAGGTGCTGCCCGACAGGCTGAATTAATTAGTAGACCAAGGAGGTCATCAAGATGGCTAAACCAGCCAAGAAGCTCGTCATCATCACCGAGAAGGTTTTGCTGAAGAAGGTTGCCAAGATCATCGAAGAGTGTGGGGCAAAGGGCTACACGGTGTTGGAAACGGGCGGTAAGGGCAGTCGTAACGTGCGATCGTCGGGACAGCCGAGCACGTCTGACACCCAGGCGAACATCAAGTTTGAGGTGCTGACCGATACCCGCACCTTGGCTGAGGCGATCGCCGATCGCGTGGCGGTGGAGTTCTTCTTGAATTACGCAGGCATTATCTACATCTGTGATGCAGAGGTGCTGTATGCGCACAGCTTCTGTGGCCCAGAGGGCTGCTAAGTTGAGCTGACACAGATCTAAGAAACAGATCTAGAAAGCCGGGGCATGACCCCGGTTTTTTGATGGTTATTTTGGGGTTGGGGCGCGATCGGGCGATCGATTTGCCTTGGTTTTTGCACCCGAACGGCTGACGGAACAGGGCGATCGATCCTTGGGAAATCGCCGCTCGATCAATCCTCATAAAATGGTCATAGTCCTGCCACTGATCGACCCATGACCCCTAGCCCGATCGAGCAAACTTTATTACACCAGTTTCGCCAGCTTCCCCAAGCTCTCCAGCAACTGGTGATTCAATTCATCAATCTCTTGCTGGCAGAGCGATCGCAAGTCACCCCACTCCTCAGCCGTCCAGAACCTTCTCCTTCAGTGTTTGATCTCGCTGGTTCCTTGATTGGTAGCACCGAGGGGCCCAGCGACCTTTCCACCAACCCTGACTATTTGGAAGGAAATAAGCCGCGAACGGGAGAGGTGTTAATCGATACTGCTCCCTTAACAGCATAGGTTGGGTTGAGGAACAAGTACCAACATCAGAAAACTTCACATTAATCTTGTTGGTTTTCGTAAGAATCAACCCAGCTATTGATGCAACCAGCAAAATCGGTAGTTGGCAACTGGAGCGAGCGATTACAGATATTCTCTTTAGAGGTTCAGTATACTCTCAAAGTCAACACTCGTCTGGTAGACTCCTTTACTGACTTTTTCAAGAATCTTCTTTGATAACCACCTATTGAAAGCAAAGGAAATCATATCTCGCCACTGCTTATAACTGATTTGTTTTTCTAAATTAGAGCATAGTTTTTGATGATACCTGACTGATACTTCATCTAGCTTAAGAGGCTGACCTTGTTTTCGAAAAATTTCAATCATAGTTAATATACAGGCAGCTTGATAACCAATAGGTCCAGAGACAATAAGTAGATCTTCATTAATGTTGAACTCAGAGTTTTTTAAAATTGAATTCCAGCGACCAAATGCGATAAGAAAAATACTCAATTTCTTCTTATCCTCGGGCGAAAATTGAGAAGCATTAGCCAAGATTTCATCAAATTCAAGTTGTAGATTTATCTCATCTGATCCAAGTAGCGCTTTTGGATCCGAACAAATTATACATTCCCTTAAATCATGTCTAATTTTTTTGTGGGGAGTCAGAAGCTCGCATTTTTCACAAAAACTCAAAACACATTCTATTCCTGAGCGCTTATTTAGGTTTTCAACTGGCTCGAAATACGTTAATTCACCCTCTGAATCTAAATTCCAAGTATAAACTGGCTGCTTAGTAGTAGAAATTAGATGATAAGTCCACATTGATCGTGCAATATTGTTACTATTTGTAGGATAGACTATCCAACTGTGCCAGTCATGACACCAAGATAAGCTTATGGTTTGAGTATTCAGAGGTTTTAAACGAAAATTCTGTTCATCAAGGATACCTGATGTTAATCTTGATGAAGCTTCTCTACGAATAGCTTTTTCTGTTTTTTCCTCTAGAAGGATTTGACCAAAACTTCCATACCCTCCTCGAAGTACTGACACAGCATCGTAAATGACAATGCAGCGACTGGTTGCGCGAGTGTATGCACAAAATAGAGCGGTTTCATCGCTAGAATGTTCAGCATAAATAACAACGACAGGAGACTCCATCCCCCGAAACTTTGCAGCACTAAAAATTGGAATACCTAGATAATTACCTTTCTTCTTTCCATGTCTTATATCAATAATAACAATTGATTGTTTTGGTATCTTTTCTTCGTACAGAAGACTACGAATAATTTCATTAAAAGTACATTCTGGACTGCCAGCAGTAACTTCAAGTAAAACATCTTCTTCAAGAGGACGAGGACAAGATAGCTGATATTCTGGTGATTTGACTTCTAATACTCGATTAAGTATTGCGCGTGGAGATCGAAGACTGATAGTTAAAATAAAAGGAGACTTTGCATGAATTGTATGTGCTATTTCTTGAGGAGATGTTGAATTTTCAAAACTGAACGATTGTGTTGAGTCACAAAAAGCAATAATCTGCTTACCAGTGAACCACTGGCATAGAGTGGCCCACCAATCAATATGTAAAGCCTGTCCTTCATCCACGACTAATATGTCATAGGTTTTTAGATTTCCATATATGACAGCTATTTGAAGTGCAATCGGACCATCAAATGAATACCAATCCCCATCTCTAGGATTACTTACGCCTTCAGAATCAGAGGCTGATCTATTAATAATATTGTCAGCACGACGACACTGCTCATGAAAAGTTAGAACGTCAACCATTGAGCTAGAGATTTCAGCTTGTAATCGTTTTGCTAGTAAGAAGTTATAGGTAAGAACAAGTACCTCTTTACCTAGAGCTGCTGAGCGTCGAGCATATTCTATGAGTAAGAGAGTTTTGCCTGTCCCAGGAAACCCTGTTACAACTAATCGCTCTGATTTTTCTATTCTTCGCAAACAGTCTGATTGCTCTTTTGTTAAGCGAAGCCATGTAATATTGTCATTGTTAATTCTTGTTTGCCAACAGGGAGTATAGTCCTCAGACGGCAGGAGTATATTAACCAATTTCTCTATCTGATGATTTTTGATTGACCATGTATTGAGAGCTTTTTTCCAATACTCCATAATCTCTTGAATTTCTTCTCCAAGAGTATTAAGAGACGTTATATCAAGAACTATACGCCGAGACGGATTGACAGTGTGGTCTATTAGTGGAATAGGAATAGAGCCGCGCATCTCTGAATTCGGAAAAATAACACAATACCCTATTCTCCAACTACCAGAGCCACTTTGGTTCAACCACCGAGCAAGAGCATGAACTCCTCTTCTTACTTGACCAACAGGATCAACTCTATCACCTGTCTTCTTGTAAACAAATTCAGTTCGATCATGAATGAGAATCCCCCCTTTAACCTCAATTGCAAGGATTCCCAACTCTTGATGCAAAATCAGAAAATCTATTTCGCCTGTTGGCACAAAGCGATTATCAATTTCTCTGGCTGCAGAAGCTAGCCAAGGTAAGCTATGGATGACTGTAAATTCGTCAGATAATTGTTTTGATAGCCGCCAATAAATATCAGGCTCAGCTTTGTGGCTGCCTGTATTTTGAGGGCCGATTTTGGGAAACATTCTAGCCATGGCTTGTAACTATAAAAAGTTCATTACTTGAAGTTGATGATAATTGCAATACATAAGCTTGTTTTTTAGGAATTTCGAGGGCTTCTTGAGGAAGGCTTTTAGGTCTCAAGGGTGTTAGGCACTTATAAGCTGTATTATAGCCGCTCTGACTTCAGAATCTATTTCTAGCCTAACTAGCCATTAGTCCGCCTCAGGAGTTCTAACAATTTTGCCTTACGCACTGATGGGGCGGTATGACGAGCCGATCGCCGTTGGGGGAGAGTTTTCGGTAAGATAGCCCGTTACAGAGCTTGTGCCTGGGTTGAGTCTCAGTTCTTCGGCGGCCGGCGCGTTGTACATCAAGCACATCGAAATCACCAACTTCAAATCCTTTGGTGGCACAACGCGGGTTCCGTTGCTGCCCGGATTTACTGTGGTTTCGGGCCCCAACGGCTCCGGCAAATCCAATATTCTCGATGCGCTGCTGTTTGCCCTCGGCCTGTCGTCGTCGAAGGGGATGCGGGCCGAGCGGCTGCCGGACTTGGTGAACCAAAGCCAAATGGGCAAAGGCAAGGGCAAGCGATCGACCGTCGAAGCGGCCGTGACGGTCACGTTTGATCTCAGCGAAGAGGCGGCCCTGTTGGCGGCGGTGGATGACGAAGCCGCCGAGGACTTGCCCGGCCTGCGCGGTGACGACGGCCAGCCCCTGACTGAATGGACGGTGACGCGCAAATTGCGTGTAACCCAGCAGGGAACCTACACCTCGAACTATTACATCGGCGGCGAATCCTGCACCCTGGGCGAGTTGCACCAGTCCCTCTCGAAGTTGCGGATTTACCCCGAGGGCTACAACGTGGTGCTGCAAGGGGACGTGACCAGCATTATTTCGATGAATGCGCGCGAACGGCGGCAGATTGTTGATGAGCTGGCGGGGGTGGCGGAGTTCGATCGCAAGATTGTCCAAACCCGGCAAACCCTGGAAGAGGTGAAGGAGCGCGAAGATCGCTGCCGCATTCTGGAGCAGGAGTTGCAGACTCAGTGCGATCGCCTGGCCAAAGACCGCACCAAAGCCCTGAAATATCAACAAATTCGCCAGGAGATGCAGGGCCAACAGGCGCGGCTGGCGGTGGTGGATTGGTGGCTGGAGCAATCGAAGGTGGAGCAGTTGCGCCGGACGATCGCCCAGCGGGAGGTGGATTTGGCGCAGCTCGCCGATCGCCTGGTGGCGGAAACCCAAACGGTGCAAGCCACAACGGCAGATCTCGATCGCCTGAACCAAACGGTGAAAACCCTGGGCGAATCGGAGCAGATCGCCCTGCAAACGGAACTGGCGACCCAACAGGCGCAACTCAGCCAGCTCGATCGCCAGCAAACCGACCTAGAACGCAGCCAGCAAACCCAGCAACAGACGATCGCCCGCGTCACCCAAGAGATCGAGCGCGTCGATCAATCCCTGGTGGCCTTGCAGGATCAGGGGCCAGAGCTACAAGAGCGCCTCGATGAGTTGCAGCAAGCGCATGATCGCGCCGCCGCCAACGTGGCCCGCGCCCGAGCGGAGTCGGAAGCCTTGGCCGAAGCCTCCCAAGCCTGGGTGCAACAACAAACGGACTTGCGCCGCCAACTGGAAACGATCCAAGAGTCGATCGACCCCCAACGCACGGAGCGGGCCACCTTGCAGGAGCGCCTGACCCAAATTGAGGCCCAGTTGGCGGAAATCGCCACGGAATGGGAACGGGCGGGCGATCGGCTGACGGAACATGAGCGGGCGTTTCAGGAGGTCGATCGGCAAACCCGCACCCTGGAGCCGCAAATCCAAACCGCCGCCGAGCAGTTGGCCGCCGCCGAACAGGAATTGCAACTGCAACAAAAAACCCGATCGCGCCTGATCGACGAGCAGCGCCAAACCCAGCGCCAACTGGACAAGCTGGAAGCCCAAACCCAGGCCCAGCGAGAAGCCCAAGGCGCATTCGGTGTGCAGTTGTTGATTCAAAGCGATCTGCCGGGCATTTGCGGCTTGGTGGCCAACCTGGGGCAAGTGGAACCGCGCTACCAGTTGGCGCTAGAAATTGCGGCCGGGGCGCGGTTGGGCCATTTGGTGGTGGAAGACGACTCGGTGGCGGCGGCGGCGATCGAAATCCTGAAGCGGGAGCGGGCCGGGCGCGTCACCTTTTTGCCCCTGAACAAGATCCGGGGCGGCGGCGCGGGCGAGTCGGCAGCGATGGCGCGGGGGCGGGCGGCCGTGCCCGGTTGGATTGACTACGCCGTGAATTTGGTGGATTTCGACGATCGCTACCGCAACATTTTTGAATATGTGTTCGGCGGCACGGTGGTGTTTGAGGCGCTCGATCGGGCCCGATCGCAGATGGGTCGCCACCGAATCGTCACCCTCGATGGGGAACTGCTAGAAACCAGCGGAGCCATGACCGGCGGCAGTCTGCAAAAATCGCGCGGCGGCCTACGCTTTGGCGGCGGCGAACAAACCGAGGAAGCCAAGGCCGTGGCGGAGTTGCGCGATCGCCTGCGGGATATCGATCGGGTGTTGGGCCGCTGCGACGGGGCGATCGCCCAAGCCCAGGTGGACAGCCAACGCCATACCCAAACCCTGAATGACTTGCGCCAGGCCCGCCGGGATGCCCAGCGCCAACTGGAACAACTGCAAGCGGCCCTGAGCGCCACCACGGGCCAACGCGATCGCCTGGCCCAACAGCGCGATCGCCTAACCACCGAACTCAGCACCAGCCGCGATCGGCTCACGCAACTGACCCAAGCCCTGCCCGCCGCCGAACGCCAACTGGCTCACCTGCGTCAGGCGATCGCCCAATTGGAAGACTCGCCCGCCCACAGTCAATGGAGCGAAGCCCAAGCGACCATTCGCGATCGGGAATCGGTGTTGGCGCAGTTGGCGGACAATTTGCGCGCCACCCAAAGCCAGCAAGCCGACCTAGGCCGCGAGGTCGATCGGCTCACCCAGCAGCGCCAGCAGTTGCACGACCAAATTGCCCAGGCCGAGCGCGATCGGGCCGCTGCCCTGGCCCAAGCCGCCGACCTCAGCACCCAGCAAGCCGACCTGCGCCACCAGATCCAAACCCTGCGCGATCGAATCGCCCAACTGGAAACCACCCTCGGCGAAACCAAACAACAGCGCGATCGGCTCGAAACAGAACTCAACCGCCAGCGCCAAAGCCTGCAAACCCTGGAATTTCAGCGCGATCGGCTCCAGGAAACCCAACAGCAACAGCAAGCGGAATTACACGACCTAGAAAATCGGGCCGAGGGCGATCAGCCCGACCTGCCGCCCGACTCGGAACCCTTGCCCACCGACCCCACCGCCCTGGCCGCCCATCGCGAGGAACTAGATCAAACGATCCGCACCCTGCAACGCCGCCTGGAAAGCCTGGAGCCGGTGAACATGCTGGCCCTGGAAGAATACGAGCAGGTGCAAGGCCGCCTCAGCCAACTCAGCGAAAAACTAGCGACGATCGAACAGGAACGCACGGAGCTGCTGTTGCGGGTCGAAAATTTCACCACCTTGCGCCAACAGGCCTTTTATGAGGCTTTTGATGCGGTCGATCGCAACTTCCAAACCATTTTCGCGGAGCTGTCCCAGGGCGATGGCCGCTTGCAATTGGACGATCCCGAGAATCCCCTCGAAAGCGGCCTGACCTTGGTCGCGCACCCCAAGGGCAAACCCGTGCAGCGCCTCGCCTCCATGTCCGGTGGCGAAAAATCCCTCACGGCCCTCAGCTTCATCTTTGCCCTTCAGCGCTACCGCCCATCGCCGTTCTACGCCTTCGATGAGGTGGATATGTTCCTCGACGGGTCGAACGTGGAGCGCCTGGCCAAAATGGTCAAACAACAGGCCGCCGAAGCCCAATTCCTGGTGGTGAGTTTGCGCCGCCCGACGATCGAAGCGTCCGATCGCATCATTGGCGTAACCCAAGCCCGAGGCGCACAAACCCAAGTCCTCGGTGTCGTACTGTAGATAAAGAGTTGAATACTATAGAAAAAGATAGTCAAATTAAATCATCATAGTTTCAGCAACCTTTTACTAGGCAATGTGAACCAACTGATATGATCGATAAACTTTCTCTAGAGCAAATTTCCAAGAGCATGAGACTGTCAGGAATGCTTCTATTTGCTGATGCTCTAAGAGAGGCGTTGCAAGGTAAAAGTCGCATGTGCGTAGTTCATATGGCACATGCAGCAGAGATTTTGCTAAAGGCCCGAATAGCACAAGAGCACCCGCTACTTATTTTCTCCAAGTTGCCTAGGGCGTGTCATCAAATGAGCCAGATGACCGTAGCAGCCAAGTGAATCGCGCCCAGGAAGTTCCTTGCTCGTTTGTCATAACGTGTGGCAATCCCACGATATTGCTTCAACTTCTCAAAGAAGTTCTCGATCAAATGCCGCGCTTTGTACAACTCCCGGTCGT